>Ga0209023_10005494_pt1 | contig 13821 bp, 10 predicted proteins | sample LakOneMetagenome_FD_187468 | JGI IMG/M metagenome (GOLD analysis project Ga0209023, IMG submission 187468) | Freshwater and sediment microbial communities from Lake Erie, Canada (SPAdes) (version 2) | ecosystem: Environmental > Aquatic > Freshwater > Lentic | place: Lake Erie, Canada...
GACGTCGAGGACACCTACGAGGGCATCAAGCCCATCGACATGGTCCCCAACTTCTCGCCGAAGAACCTCGCCTCGATCGAGATCGGCAAGGACTTCATGGTCTCCCACGGCTACATCAAGAACGACTTCGACGTCCACGAGTGGGCCGCTCCCGAGTTCCTGGAGGAGGCCGCGAAGCAGCTCCTCGAGGAGGAGTGGGCCCGGGTCACGATGGCCAAGCTCGGCACCCAGGAAGACCTCGGGCTCGAGCACGTCCGACTCGGCTGAGTCGCCACCTTCGTCGCGCAGCACAGATCCGAGCCGGCGCCGTCCTCGAGGATGGGCGGCGCCGTGGCTCGGTCGGGAACCCCAAGGAGATCTCGATGACCCGGACAGCCGCACAGATGGTCGCCGACGCCGCCGCCCAGATCGGCAGCGTCACCCCGCAGGAGGCCGCCGCGCAGCTCGCGAGCGGATCCGCGGTGCTTCTCGACGTTCGCGAGCCGGTGGAGTGGGAGCAGTACATCGCGGGCTCCGTCCAGGTCCCACGTGGCCTGCTCGAGTTCCAGGCCGACCCCACCAGCCCCCGCCACAACCCCGTGCTGGATCCGGACCGGCGAGTGATCGTGTTCTGCCGCTCCGGGGTTCGCGCAGCCCTGGCTGGGGCCACCCTCAAGGACCTCGGGTTCGCCGACGTCGCCAACATGACCGGTGGCTTCGCGGCCTGGCGCGACGCGGGTCTGTCGATCGCCGACCACCACGAAGGCATGTAGCCCCACTTCGCGCATCGGCCGCGTGGGCTGACCGCGCGACCGGGGCCATGGCGCCGCACCGGAACGCCGGCACGGTGACCCCATACCCAGCAGCCGCACTCGACGAGACTCCCGGAGGACAACGTGACTCGGACCGAGATCATCGGACGCGGCCAGCAGGTAGGGCTCGTCATCGCCTCGGGCATCGTCCCGACCACGTTCACGCGTTCGCTGTCCGAGCGATCGTGGAAGGACCAGGGCCTCATCACCGGCCTCGCGACCGGGACGCATTTCCTGCTCACGGTGATCGCCCAGGACGCCATCGACGCTGCGGGCACGGCCCTCTCGACGGTGTTGCCGTTCCCTGCTTCCTGGTCCCAGGAGCAGCGTGAGAGGGCTACCACCCTGCTGCTGGACGTGGCCGTCATCCCGGTGGGTTTCGGGGTCGTCGCACTCGTCGGCTCCCGCGACCAGGAACCGACCGTGCGGGCTCTGGTTCGCCAGGCTGGTTGGCGCTTCGGCCTCACTGGCATGGGTGCCTCAGTCCTCGCGGCCGCTCTCGCCGCCCAGCGCCGGCTCGACGTTCGCCTCGGCGCCGGAGGAAGGATCGAGCGGTTCCCCATCGCCATCCCGGTCGGGCTCGCGACCTCTGCCGTCATCGAACGCGTTCGCCAGCGGAACACCCCGCCCGAGCACCTCGCCGACCCGGCCCGGTCCAACCCCCTGCTGGGACTGGCCGCAGGTGCGGGCGTCGTGTTCACCCTGAGCGGGCTGACGATCGGGGAGAGCCGGCTCGCGCGCGAGTTGGGTTCGGTGGGCAGCCGGGTGCTGCCTGGGTCGGAGACCACGTGGCGGCGCGCCGGTCACTCCGTCGCGCTGGGCGCCGTAGTCCTGGGGACGCATGCCCTGTGGACCCGGGCCATGCGGGGGATCGAAGCAGGCTCGTCGCAGTTCGACGAGGGGATGGACGAGTCCGCACCGGGTCTGTGGACCGGTCCGACCGTGAGCGGTGACCCGGCAAGCCTGGTGGCGTGGGAGACGATGGGCCGCGAGGGCCGCCGCCACGTCGTGACCTTCGCCCGTCCCGAGCCCTTGGTCGACAGGCCGGTCGAGGTGGTGGGGACTCCGAGGCCGGAGCTGTCGATCCGCACCGTCATGCAGACCGATCCCAAAGCCACGCCGATCGCCATCTTCATCGGGCTCGACAGCGCATCCACCGCGAGGGAACGGGTCGGGCTCGCCTTGGCGGAGATGGACCGCACCGATGCGTGGTCGCGGTCGCTGATCATGCTGATCTCCCCGACCGGAAGCGGGTACGTGAACTACGTCGCGACCGCGTGCGCGCAGTACCTGACCCTGGGTGATGTCGCGACCGTGACGCTGCAGTACTCCAAGCGGCCCTCGCCGTTGTCCCTGGGTGCGATCGGGCGGGCCAAGGAGCAGAACCGGCTGCTGTGGCTGAAGATCCTCGAACGGGTCCGTCTCATGACCCCGGCGGACCGCCCGAAGGTCGTCGTGTTCGGGGAGTCGCTCGGTGCGCACACCAGCCAGGCTCCGTTCCAGGGCTGGGGGACCCTCGGTCCGGAGGCCCTCGGTATCGACCGTGCGCTCTGGATCGGCACCCCGGCGAGCAGCGCCTGGAAGAACGAGATCATGAACCCCGACCGGGTCGACGTCGACCGCAGTCTCGTCGCGGTCGTGAACGACTACGAGCAGTTCCGCGACCTCGGTGGCGACGCACGGAAGAACGTGCGCTTCGTCCTGCTCAGCCACGACAACGACGGCGTCACCAAGTTCAACTCCGAGCTCCTGACCCGCCGTCCGCCCTGGCTGGGAGCCGACCGCCCGTCGATGCAGGAGGTCCCGGGTCGGTCACCGCGGGGGATCCCGGCCTCGATGCGATGGCGCCCGGTGACGACGTTCTTCCAGACCCTCGTCGACATGAAGAACGCCCAGATCCCCGGCGCCTACCGGGCCTGGGCCCACGACTACCGGCCCGACCTCGCCGACTTCATCCGTGACCTGTTCGACATCGACTGCACCGACGAACAACTCACCCGGGTCAAGGACGCGTGCGAGAAACGCGAGGAGTTCCGCGAAGCCATCTTCTCCTAGCCCGCACGACCGCGGAGTCGCGATGGCGCTCAACCCGTCCATGCGGCGTGAGCCCACAATCAACCTGACGCCACAACATGCAAGCGAATCGACAGAGGGAGACGCACATGAACGACGAACGAGAGCCCACACTCGACGAGCTCGGCCCAGTCGACTATCTGGTCATCGAGTTCCCAGCGGGGCAGCAGAACTTCACCGGCGAGGCCGTCGAGGAGCTCGGCCGGCTGGCCGAGGCGGGGATCATCCGGATCCTCGACTTCCTGATCCTGCAGAAGAACGACGACGGCACAGTCGACGCGCTCGAGATCGACGACCTCGAGGAGGAGGCCGAGATCAGGGTCTTCGAGACGGAGATCGCGGAGATCCTCGCTGCAGACGACGTCGAGATGCTTGCCGAGTCGATGCTGCCCGGCAGTGTCGCCGGGGTCCTGGTCTACGAGAACCGGTGGGCGGCACCCTTCGCGAGCGCCGCCCGTCGCGCCGGAGGGCAGCTCATTGCCTCCGGACGCATCCCGATCCAGGCCATCGCCGCATCCATCGAGGCCGAACTGGCCGCAGAGGAAGGGAACTGACATGCCGCTCCGTCCAGTACGCAGAGCCCGCCGAGGCGTGATCGGGGCTCCGGTCGCCCGCACCGCCGCCGTCGTCGGAACCGCCGCCGTCGTCGCGCACGGCGTCGGTCGCCGCAGCGATCGCCGACAGGACCGCCGTGACGACCGCGGACCCGGCTGACGAGTCCCGCAAGGTGAGGGACCTCCCCCGGGTCCCTCACCGTCGACGGTCACGCGTCCAGACGAAGATCCTTGTCGGCTGACGCCGCGCAACACCGCGTCGGGTTGTGCTGTGCTGGCCCCGTCCGTGTCTGGCCAGTCGGCGCACGGTCGGCGCGGTGAACACTGAACGCGTGCGCCAGATTCGCACCGAGGAGTTGAACGAGGATGTCGGACTTCGACAAGACTGATCCCACGAGCTCCGGCGACACCGCACCACCCGACGAGGGGCCGACACCACAGGGTGCGACGCCGAGCAAGTTGCTGCCCTTGCTGCTAGCGATGGCGATGTTCGTCCTCGTGGTGGACACCACGATCATGAACGTCTCGATCTCGGCGGTGGCCGAGAGCCTCGGTGCCACGGTCAGCAGCGTGCAGTCGGCCATCGCCCTCGAAGCGCTCGTGTCAGCCGCGTTCATCCTGATCAACAGCAAGGTCGGCGACCTGATCGGGCGCAAGAAGGCGTACGTGATCGGCCTGGTCGCCTACGCCGCCGGAGCCCTCGCCATGACGGTCGCACAGAGCGTCATGGCGATCGTGATCTTCTGGGCCGTCATTGGCGGGCTCGGCGCGTCCCTGCTGCTCCCGGCGATGCAGTCGCTCATCCACGGCAACTTCGACGGCGCGGCCCGCGCCAAGGTCTACGCCCTGGTCGGTGCGTCCATGGCCATCGCAGCGGCGATCGGTCCACTCATCGGTGGCGTGATCACGACGTACTGGTCGTGGCGGATCAACTTCGCGCTCGAAGTGGTGATCATCGCTGTGGTGCTCGCCGGCATCCGGCTGGTCAAGGACGTCCCCTACACCGGCGACCGCAGCATCGACGTGGTCGGAGCCACCCTGTCCGTCGTCGGCATGGGTGGCGTCGTACTCGGCATCCTGGTGTGGCAGGAGGGCGGCGAGGCGGTCCTCGCGCTGATCGCCGTCGGTGCGGTCGGCCTGTTCTCCCTGGCCAAGTGGCTGGTGCGGCGCAAGCGTGAGGCCAAACCGTTCCTGCTCGACCCGAACCTGTTCGACTCCCCGCACTTCCGCATCGGGATCACCCAGCAGATGCTGCAGCAGATCGCCCTCGGCGGAGCCATGATCGTCATCCCGATCTTCTTGCAGATCGCGTTGGAGTACAACGCGCTCGAAGCCGGATTGGCGATCGCACCGCTGTCACTGAGCATGTTCTTCGTCGCCCTGCTCGTCGGTCGACGCGCCGGCAAGCGTCGGGCCGCGGTGATCGTGCGCACCGGGTTCGGGCTCGCGCTCGTCGGCATGGCACTCGTCATCCCGGTCGTCCCGCGCGCGGAGGCCAGCCAAGGTGCATGGGTCCTCCTCGTCCCTCTGCTGATCGCCGGGTGCGGTCTCGGCATGCTGGTCTCGCAGCTGAACAACTACACGTTGGCCCCGATCGAGGAGGAGCGCGCCAGCGAGGCGGCCGGCGTCAACTCCGCGGGCGGAAACTTCGGTCTCTCGTTCGGGCTCGCCGTGGCAGGCGGCATCATGCTGGCGAGCCTCTCGCTGCTGTTCACGGCGATGACCGACGCCAGCACGGTCATCCCGGAGGGACAGAAGCAGACCATCTCCTCGGCGCTCGAGGAGAACGCCGAGATCGTCAGCGACACCCAGCTGCAGACACTGATCGCGGCCGAGCCTCCGGCGGTCCAGGCGGAGATCATGGCCATCAACGACGCGGCCAGAGCCCGGTCGCTCCAGATCGCCATGCTCGTGCCCGTCCTGGCCTGCCTGCTCGGCCTCGTGAACGCCTTCCGCATGGTGAAGCTGCCCGACATCGAGCCGGCCTCGTCGCTGGAAGGCCTGAGCCTCGGCTGAGACCGTCGCGCGACAACCCGATGCAGTGACCTCGTGCCGGCGGCGCTGTCGCGGTCTCGCGGGTGTGTCACGGCTTCGTGACTGGTCACGTTGCGCTGCAAGGAACGGGACTGGCCGTTCGCGCCGCCGTGTCGCGGAGGTGGAGGCCCGGTCCCGAGATGTGCGCGGGCACCACCGAGCGGGACCTAACGGCCTCGGCGTCATTGCTCCACGCGGCCGAGGCGTTTCCCTTGAGTCACTCTGCCGCAGCTGCGGCGAGTGCCACTTCGTCGACGATCTCGTGGGCCGAACTCGCACCCCCGAGCGAGGTTAGGCGCTCCTCGATGATGCCCGCGTCCTTCGACTCGGCGAGGACACCGACGGCCGCCCTGCCACCCTGGAGCTCGGCGATGATGTGCGTCCTGTCCTCGTCTGTCAGCTTGAGCCCCTTGTGGTGCAGGGCTCCACCGATCGTTCCGCCGACGATGCCGACACCGATCACGGCCGGGCCGAGGAGGAGCAGGCAGGCTCCGATCCCAGCGCCAGCAGCCGTGCTACGTGCGCCCACCTTGTCTACCTTGATCTCCATGGGTCCGGCGAGAACAAGCACGCCCATCGCATCGCCGGAAGCCAGTCCAGAGGCCTTGAGCGCCGAGGCGGCCGCGTCGGCTGCGGGCTCATCCCGGAAGAACGAGATGACGAGCTGTCGTTGGGCCATCGGCCGGGTCCTTCGCTCCTGGGGTGCGCCGGTGTGCGCCCCGCCGACACCATCATCGTCGCCGTTCGGGCTAGCCGCCTCACCCGGAAGGAATGAGTGGAGGCGGACCTGGAACACGGTCATCCCGCGGCAATTCCGGCTCCCTGGGCTCGGGTCGTGAAGGACATTGGCTCTCCTGGACGAAAGGCGGGCACGTGACCGACGCGGTCACGCAAGCCCATGCGATCGCTGACTTCCGGTTAACCGGGCGACTAGCCTTCCGACCCGCGGCCGCGGCGCCACGACGACGTGCAGCAGGAATCCAGGCCAGAACTTCCTGCCCGTCGCCGGTGATGACGGGCGCCGTGGTGCTCGGACCGCAGCTAGGGCGATGCGGGGGAGTACGACGAGCCGCGCGAGGAGTCGGCGTGGAGTCGGTCTCGGTCGTCGAGCACTGCGGTCGCGATGGGGCGCAGGTGCGCCTCGTACTCCTGGTAGTGGTGGGCGCAGAACAGGAGCTGCCCGGTGGACAGGCTGACCTGGACGTAGGCCTGTGACCCGCAGCGGTCGCACCGGTTGCGGTCGCTGAGCTGACGGGGCAGGAACGTCTCGGTGAGGTCGACTCGAGTGGCTCTCATGACGGCTTCCTCTCTGGCCACAGCGTCGGAGCAGGCGGCTGTGTCGCTGGCCTGACCGGCCCGGTTCGGTGCGCAGGTCCAGTCTGCTCCCCATCGGTTCGAGACACATCTGGGGCGCCTCACTGATCGCCGACCCCGACCCCGGCGCCGAACTCGGGACTGTGGGTGCGTGTCGACCGGGGGAGCCGGGCAGCACCAGCCGCGGCCCGGCGGCGGCGCCCCGCGGGACACCGCGAGAGTGGGGCGCCCGGCGTCGAGGATGACAAGTGTGCGGAGACGCTGTGACCGGCAAGTCAGCCCGAGGCGCCGCTCGTTCCGGGGTTGCAGTTCTCCGGCGCGAAGTTGCCGCTGATCGAGAAGTCCTGGCAGCTCAGCATGTGCGGGTGCTGCGTGCCCAAGGCGTACGCGGCGATCATGACGACGATGACGGTGAAGATGGCGATCGCTGCCTGTCGTCGCGGGAGGTCCTCGGCGCCGGGGATCAGCAGCCGGATCATGAATGCGGCGAGGGCGGGCATGCCGAGCAGCGTGATGAGGACCCCGAACCAGAACAACGCGTAGTGGACTGTGGAATCTGTCACGGGGAGAAGCCACACGAGCACCAGCCACACCGACGGCAGCAGCAGTGTGTAGTTCGACAGCCGGCGCCACATTCGCCGGCCGCCGGCGAGCTCGACCGCCACGAAGGCGCTCGTCGCTGCGGCCCACAGCGCGAGGTGCTGTTCGAAGAAGATGACGCCGTACACCCCCAGGGTGAAGGCGGGCCACCAGCCGATGGCCGAGGCGGCCACCGCGATGGCAACCACTCGGCGGGTCTCGGGGTCCAGCCCCTTCGTGCCGGGTCGGTGCGCCGCGTCGACGCTCATGTTGCCGATTCTCCACTCACTGCCCAGGCGGAAGCTCGCCGAGACTCCGTCCCCGACTGACGACAGGATTGTCGATGTTGGATCGTCCGCGGAGGGGTGACGGCGATGGCACTGGAGATCAACGAACTCACCGAGTTGGCCTACGAAGGTGGTGCGCCGCTCTCGACCATCCCGATCGTCGGGACCCCACCCGGGTCGCCGACCGCCGTCCTCACGCCGACGAGCGAGCCGGTCCACGACGGCGAGATCCGGGTCACCGTGCTCGGCTCGGGCGACCCGTTCGTGAAGCACAGCCAGGCGTCGGCGTCCCTGCTCATCGAGGTTGGTAACCCCGAGCGCGACCTGTTCTTCTTCGACCTCGGGTCCGGTGCGCTGGCCAACTACAACGGCCTCGGTCTGCCAGTGACCGCGACGACGAAGGTCTTCCTGACCCACCTGCACGCCGACCACGTCGGCGACATCCCCACGCTGGTTTGGAGCCTGGCCAAGGCCGGTAGGCGCGACCCGGTCGAGGTCTGGGGACCTGCCGGGGAGACGCCCGAACTCGGGACCCGGGCCTACGCCGAGCACCTGGCCGCGGCGCATGCGTGGGACATGCAGTCGCTGCGCGGGCACCCGGGGCAGTCCGGTGCGCACACCGAGGTCACCGAGGTGCCCTGGGACCGCACCGCGAGCGTGTACGACCGCAACGGAGTGCGAGTCTCGTCGTTCCCGGTGATCCACATCCTCAACGGCTCCGTCGGATACCGGCTCGACTACAACGGCCGCAGCGTCGTCTTCTCGGGCGACACCCGACCTTGCCACCCGCTGGTCGACGCCTGCGACGGGGCAGACCTGCTCATCCACGAGACCTTCCCGTCAGCCTTGGTGTTCGCCCGGAAAGCCGGCGTACCGCCGCCGTTCGCGGAGGCCGTCGTCAACGGCGCGCACACCAGCCCGACCATGGCTGGCAAGGTCTTCGCGCGCGCGGGCGCACGGATGTCGGTGATGTGGCACCTTGCCGTCGACCACGAGGTCGCCGGTCCGGCGTACGCCGACATGCGCACGGCGTATGAAGGCCCGGTCACCATCGCCCAGGACCTCACCACCTTCGACCTCAGCGCCGACGCGGTCGTCACCCGGCAGTCGACCATCGACCCGGCCCGGTGGCCCGTCCTGGGTCCGACCGTCGTGACCGGACCTCCGATGAACCCGCCGCCCAAGCCACCCGCGTGGTGGGCCGACGCGCTCCTGACCGACTGAGGGCAGGGTCGGCGATCGACGATGCGTGCCGTGACCGTCCCTCCGCGAGGTGGCCGCGTGCCGGCGACGTCGCTGTGCGACAGCACTTCGGCGAGGGACCGGTCATGAGGCTCACCAGCGTCGTCGCGCCCACAATCCTTCCCTACCGCCGGCAGTGGCTCGGGAAGGACGTCGTCGCGGGTCTGGTTCTGACCGCGCTGCTGGTGCCGCAGGGCATGGCATACGCCGAACTCGCCGGGCTGCCCGCGGTCACCGGCCTCTACACCTCGATCCTCTGCCTCACCGGCTACGCGCTGCTGGGTCCCTCGAAGGTGCTCGTGCTCGGCCCGGACAGCTCGCTCGGCCCGATGATCGCCGCGACGATCCTGCCGCTGATGGGCGCCGACGGGGACCCGGCCCGCGCGGTGCTCCTCGCATCGGCCCTGGCGATCATCGTCGGCCTGCTGATGCTCGGCGCTGCCGCCGGGCACCTCGGCTTCGTCGCCGACCTGCTCTCCAAGCCCACGATCATCGGCTACATGAACGGCCTGGCCCTCACCATCCTCGTCGGCCAGATCCCCAAGCTTCTCGGCTTCTCGGTCGACGCCGACAACTTCCTCGGCGAGTGCTGGGGAGTGGTGCAGGGCATCACCGGCGGCGAGGTCGTGGCGGCTGCTGCCGCGATCGGGCTGTTCTCACTGGCCCTCATCCTCGTCCTGACCCGGGTCGCGCCCAAGCTCCCTGCCGTGCTTGTCGCGGTCGTCCTCGCCATCGCGATCAGCGTGGTCCTCGACCTCGAGGCCAACGGCGTGAAGGTCGTCGGCGCGCTGCCGCAGGGCCTACCGGCCCTCACCCTGCCGAAGGTCGGGCTGAGCGATCTCGGCCTGCTCCTCGCCGGCGCGGTCGGCATCACCCTCGTGGCACTGGCCGACACCATCTCGACGGCGACGTCCTTCGCCGAGCGCCGCGGCGAGCGCGTCGACGGCAACCGAGAGATGGTCGGCATGGGCGCGGCGAACATCGCGGCCGGGCTGTTCCAGGGCTTCCCGGTGAGCACGAGCGGGTCGCGCACCGCCGTCGCCGAGCAGTCCGGTGCGCGGACCCAGGTCACCGGGCTCACCGGCGCCCTCACGATCGCCGTGATGCTGCTCGCGTTCCCGGCGATCCTCGCCGACCTCCCACAACCGACCCTCGGCGCGCTGGTCATCGCGGCCTCGCTCTCGCTCACCGACGTCGCGGGCATGCTGCGGCTGCGGCGCCAGCGCCGAGCCGACTTCCTCGTCGCACTCGCCGCGTTCCTCGGCGTCGCGCTGCTCGGTGTGCTGCCGGGCATCCTCATCGCCATCGTGGTCTCCGTCGCCGACGTGTTCCGACGCGTCTGGATGCCGCACCGCACCACGCTCGGTCGCACGGAGGGCCTCCCCGGGCTGCACGACACCGTCACCCACCCGGAGTCGGTCGTGCTGCCGCGGTGCCCGGTCTACCGGTTCGACGCGCCGCTGATCTTCGCCAACGCGCAGACCTTCCGCGAGGACGTGCAGACCTTCGCCACCACCGACCCGCGGCCGGACTGGATCGTCGTGGCGGCCGAGCCGATCAGCGACGTCGACACCACCGCGTGCGACATGCTGGGCCACCTCATGGACACGCTCGAGAGCGAGGGTACCCTCCTCGTGTTCGCCGAGCTGAAGGGGAGCGTGCGCGACAAGATGCGCGCCTTCGGCCTCGGCCACGTCGACGACCTGGTGTTCTTCCAGCCGACGCTGGGCACCGCCCTCGAGGCCTACGCCGCGCTGCACGTGGCCGACGAGCAGCGGCGTGGCGGCGAGCGGGGCGACGACGCATGACGCAGCGCCCGTCCTTCGTGCTCGCCTCGTTCAGCGCGTTCCAGCGGTCGGGTATCCGCTACGACGCTCTCGCCGGGCTGACGGTATGGGCGGTGCTCGTCCCCGAGTCGCTCGCATACGCCACGATCGCCGGGGTGTCCCCCGTGGTCGGGCTCTACGCCGCCGTGCCGGCACTGCTGCTCTACGCCCTGTTCGGGTCCTCGCGGCACATGGTGGTCGCCACCATGTCGGCGACCGCGGCGCTGTCCGCGAGCATCGTCGGCGTCTACGCCGCGGCCGGCAGCAAGGACTACGTCTCGCTCACCGCGACGCTGGCGATCGTCACCGGCGTCCTCGCCCTGCTCGCCGGTCTGCTGCGCTTCGGCTTCCTCGCCTCGTTCATCTCAGAGCCGGTGCTCAAGGGCTTCATCGTCGGCCTCGCCCTCACGATCATCGCGGGACAGCTGCCCAAGCTGTTCGGCGTCGAGAAGGGGGAGGGGAACTTCTTCGAGCAGATCGCCACGCTGCTGCGCGAGCTCGGCAGCACCAATGGCCCGACCCTCGTGGTAGGGCTGGTGAGCCTGGCGATCGTGCTCGGCCTGCGTCGGTGGCTTCCGGTCGTGCCCGGGTCGCTCGTCGCGGTCCTCGTCGGGATCGCCGCGGTGCCGATGTTCGACCTCGTGGCCAAGGGCGTCGAGATCGTCGGGCCGATCCAGGCTGGACTGCCCACGGTCGGGCTGCCGCAGGGCCGCGGGGTCGCCGACTACCTCATGCTCGTGGCGTCCGCGGCGGGCGTCGTGCTGATCGCGTTCGCCGAGGGTCTCGCCGCGGCGAAGGCCTACGCCGACAAGGACGGTTACGACATCGACGCGAACCAGGAGCTCATCGCGCTCGGTGCCGCCAACGTGGGTGCGGGTCTGACCTCCGGGATGGTGGTGAACGGCAGCCTGTCCAAGACCGCGGTGAACGGCTCGGCAGGTGCTCGCAGCCAGCTGTCGGGGGTGACGGTGGCGATCCTCGTCGTGGTCACCCTGCTGTTCCTGACCGGGCTGTTTGAGAACCTGCCGGAGGCCACGCTCGCGGCAGTCGTCATCGCCGCAGTCGTCGAGCTGGTGAACGTCTCGTCGCTCGTCCGCCTCTACCGCGTCTGGACCGGGCGACTCGGGGGGATCTACGGCTGGGCCGCGCGAGCAGACTTCATCGCGGCGCTCGCCGCGCTCCTCGGCGTCCTCGTCTTCGACATTCTTCCGGGGCTGTTCATCGGTATCGGCGTCTCGCTGCTGCTGCTGATCTACCGCACCTCGCGGCCGCAGGTCGCGACCCTCGTGCGCGCCTCGAACGGAGGAGACGAGGGTCACTGGGTGAACGCCGCCGCCCACCCTGAGCTGTCGGGTCGCGACGACGTGGTCGTGCTACGGGTCGAGTCCGGCCTGTTCTTCGCCAACGCCGACCACGTGCGCGCGCAGGTCCGCGAACGCATCTCCCCCAGCACCGTCGCCGTGATCCTTGACGCCGAGACGACGCCGGCGATCGACGTCTCGGCGACCGACATGCTCATCGCGCTGGCCGCCGAGCTGCGACGCCACGACATCGAGCTGCTCGTCGCCCACGGCATCGGCCAGATCCGCGACGTGCTGCGCAATGCCGGACACGACGACGAGGTCCTCCAGACTGTCTACCCGACCGTCGACGACGCCATCGCCGCCGTGGCACGGAGCACCGGTCCGGGCGAGGACTCGCCTCAGGTCCGGCGGCCGGACTGACAGGGTCCCTCGAGGGTGAGCTGCGGACCTTGGGTCGCGTCACTCTGCCCCCAGTGTGCGCCGGGCCGGGGACAGATGCGCGTCAACACATCAGCACCTGTTGCCGTGGTGGACTCGGGGGGGGGGGGGGGGCTGCCGTCGGCTCCTCGCAGGCGCTCCTCAGCGCGGTCTCCACTGCCCGCGAGTCCTGCCCCGACGTCGGGAGATCGACCGACGTCGGGGCTCCCTCACTGAGTTGGCCACGTAACGTGGCGCGGAGGGGCAGGCCGGTCGAGTCCCGGTGCAGCTCAAGATCCATCCTCGATGGCCGACGTCCCGATCAAGATCATCGGCGCTGACTCTTCTGGCTCCTTCGGAATGGCGGGGGTCTGCGGTGCGCCAGCGAGCCGGTGGGTCGCGCGACGCGGGGCAGCCGGAACGCCGGCCCATCTGCCGTCAGCCATTGCGACACGCGCGAACGCCACATCGACTTTCCACGTCGACCACACGAGACAGATCGTCCACGTCCGTCCAATCGATACCGTCCACTGCCACCCCGTCACCGATCGATCTTCCCGCCCCACCAGCGACAGCCACCTGCCAAGAATCGAAGCAGACATGTGCATCTGCGGCGAGTACCGTCTGGCCCTGATTCCATTGTGGCTCAACGGGTTTCCGGGTTGTGATGTTTCGTGTTGTCCAGTGCGAAGATCTGCCGGTCCTCCTGGCGGTACTACCAGCGCAGCGTCGCGGGTGGTGCGTGCGAGTACTACGCCGAGCACGGTGACACCCCTGGCCGCTGGCATGGGTCCGGGCTCGCGCAGCTCGGCGTCACGCCCGGTGACGAGGTGCAGGAGCGTGAGCTCGAAGCTCTGTTCGGTCGCGCGTTGTCCCCGACGACAGGTGCCGCGCTGGGGTCGGCGTGGCGTTCGGATGCGGTGACGGGGTATGACCTGACGTTCTCGGCACCGAAGTCGGTGAGCACTCTGTGGGCGTTGGGTGACGCCCGGACGATGGCGGAGATCGACGCCGCGCATGCCGCGGCGGTCAACGCCGCGCTTGGCTACCTCGAGACCCATGCGTCGCTGTCGCGCCGCGGCCGTGACGGTGTCGAGCAGATCTCCTCGGCTGGGTTCGCGGCCGCGTGCTTCGATCATCGGACGTCGCGGACTGGGGATCCGCAGTTGCACACCCATGCCCTGGTGGTGAACAAGGTCCGCTGCGTGGATGGTGCGTGGCGGACGTTGGATGGGCACGAGATCTTCCACCACAAGAAGTCCGCGGGTGTCGTCTATCAGACCGCGCTGCGCGCGGAGCTGTCGGCGCGGTTGCCGGTGTCGTTCGGGCCGGTGTCCGAGCACGGTCAGGCCGAGATCGCCGGCGTCCCCGAGGAACTGATGACCGCGTGGTCCTCGCGG
>Ga0209023_10005495_pt1 | contig 13816 bp, 15 predicted proteins | sample LakOneMetagenome_FD_187468 | JGI IMG/M metagenome (GOLD analysis project Ga0209023, IMG submission 187468) | Freshwater and sediment microbial communities from Lake Erie, Canada (SPAdes) (version 2) | ecosystem: Environmental > Aquatic > Freshwater > Lentic | place: Lake Erie, Canada...
TGCAGACCGGTCAGCTTGGCGGCGTAGTCGGCGCCCGTGGGCGGCGTGGCGTTGTCGCGGCCCAGGTAGGCGTTACACGGCACCATCATCCCGGCTTTTTCGGGGCCGCCGGCCAGGCGCTCGGTGTCGGCGACGCATTGGCGCGCGGCCTGCACTGCTTCGTCGGTCGGGCGCGACTGGCCCTTTTCGCGCTTTGGACGGGTATCGCACCAGTTGACGGCGGTGCAGACGGCCGCGTGGTGGTCGAAGTCCTGCTGCGAACCGGCCCAGGCCAGGTTGAACGAGGCGACGCCGATCTGCGCCGGCGGCCTCGGCTGGGATGGCGGCACTGGCTCGGCGGCGTGGACGGAGGCGCTGGCAAGCAGCGTCATCAGGAAGGCGACAGGCGTGGAGGTAATCATGCGATACGAAGTTTCATCGGTAAGAACGCCGCAGGCAGTGCGGCCGGTCGGCGCAGTTGACGCGCCTGGAAACCCGGATGGGTGGAACCGTGGATTATCGCGGAGTTCCTTCGGCGCGGCAATGGCGTCGGGCCGATGCCCGCCGCCAATGGATTGATGGCGCGGCCCTGCGCATACCAATCCAGTCGGCGGCGTCAGGATTCGGGGCTGGGATCCGCGCGGTCCAGATCCTTCCCCCCGTCCAGAACCACGGCGGCGCGCTCCATGCGCATGCTCTCCGATACCGACCGTCCGTCTTCCTCGGAGGTTTCAGGCGGATCGAGCATGTCGGCGAGCATCCCCTGCAACTCCGGCGTATCCCATGGCAGGCCGACACGCTGCCTGGCATGGATGTAGTGCCTGATCTCGCTTTCCTGCTCCACGCTTAATGGCAGGCCGCGAAACGTATTCGCGAATTCGGACGTCATCATGATCCCTCCTCGGCTCCAGCGAGCCAGGACACCGACCCTACGCCCATTCCCCCTGTACAGGCGCACGCCATGATGGATCGAGATATCGCTGGTCTTTGCCTGTACAGCGCGTATGATGGGTCGGACCGGCGCGTGACGCGCCCCTGGATGCCGTCTCCGGCGTACCGTCCGGACCGGCATCCTGTCATGGAGGACCGATGCACAGCAACAGGCGCCAGCGGCGCAGCGACGAGCCGACAGCAAATGCCGTCGCGCGTGGCCTGAACATCCTGGCGGTGCGCGATGCCGACCTTGCCAGGCGCTACATGCAACACAAGAATGTGCCGCGCGATGTGATCGCCCGCGTCCTCGGTCATCCCGCCCTGCGGCGCCGGGAAAGCGCGGGACAATCAGTCTCGGAAGCGATCAGTCCTTCACCGGGGGACGATCGATGATTACCTGGCCGCAGCAGAGGCCATCACCGCAAATGGAGCCGACGATGGCACGCAACACCGACTCACCCACGGAGGCCGAGCAACTACGGGGCCTGCTTACCATGTCGCGCGAACTGATGCAGGCCAACGAACCGTTTGCCGCGCTGGTGCTGGCCGGCCGCGCGATGGCCGACCTGGCCCATGCCTGCAGCGCCCTGCTCCTGCTGCGAGGCGAAGTGAACGCGTCCATCGGCTTCGACCACAGCGGCAAGCCACGCAAGACAGGGACCAGTCACGACTGGTATCGCACCGCCATGGCGCGGCTGGAAGGTAAAGAGGAAAGCAGGGAAGGCAGCGAAAACGGCGGCATAGGCGCGGCAGGTCCGCGCACGATATTGGTGAGCGTGCCAAACCGCCATGCCATGGCTGTACTGGTAGCCGGCTGGACGGACGACGCCGCGCCGGCAACCTGGGATGGGCGACGTCGTCTTCTCTCGACGATCCTCGAACTGTGCGCCGCAGCGCTAGGCAGGATCTCGGCCCACACCTCGCTCGAAGACCTGGTTTCGACCCAATACCAGCAGATGGCGGGCGCGGCCCAGGCACACGCTGACGAAATGGCGCGCCGCGACGAGTCCGATGCCGCCATGCGCGCCCTTGCACTGACCGACGTCCTGACCGGCCTGAACAACCGACGCGGCTTCTTCGTCCAGGCCGAGCACATGTTCAGGCTGGCCCGGCGCAGGCATGCCAGCTGTTCCGTGATCTATGCCGACATCGATGGCCTGAAGCTGGTGAACGACCAGCTCGGCCATGCCGCCGGCGACGAGCTGATCCAGGATGCCGCGGCCGTGCTGCGCGAATCCCTGCGCGACAGCGACGTACTGGCGCGCCTGGGAGGCGACGAGTTCGCCGCATTTGTCCTCAACGACGCCCATCCGCGCGTGATGCTGGGGAGGCTGCAGGACAACCTGCGCGCGTTCAACCTGATGCAGGAGCGCAGCTACCATCTCGCGATCAGCGCCGGCGCAGTGCAATGCGATCCGCACGGCAGTACGGCGCTGCTCGACTATGTACAGTCCGCGGACCGGGAGATGTATCTGCACAAGCGCAGTTGCCTGCACTGAAGGCATGTTCCGGTAGACCCGGCGAAACCGGCACTTGTCAGGTAACCGGAAGCGATAGTCCTGGTTCGCGGTCCGCATAGTCCAGCGCCGCCGACAGCAAGTCGTAGCGATATGCGCCGTAGCGGTAATAGCCGTGTTCGAAGACGATACCGTGCGCCTCCATCTGCAGCCGCTCCTCGGGAGTCGGTCCTGCCCACTGTTTCCATTGACGCGGCGCGAGGGCCTTGCCGGAACCGGGCCTGGCTCGCTCCAGCCTGGCATAACGAAGCGCGTCTGCGAGATGTTCGTAACTGTAATCCCCATAATGGTATGCGCGGCCATCGAACGAAATGCCGAGCGCTTCCGTCTCGGGCGGCAGAACCGGTGCTGCGTCCATGATGTCCTCGTATTCGGCCGAATCGCAGGGATGCGCGGGGAGCGACGACGGCCGGCCGTCCCTCCCGCCGCGCTTGCCGGCGCGGCACGCACATTACGTGCACATGGCGTACTGCCATTGTCTACCAGCCACCGTGCGCACAGGCCCCGCTGGCAGAAATTTTCTGCCAGCGAGTTACGAAGCAGACCTTGCCGCCGCAGGAAGCGACGTCGAGGGCGCCGCAGTGCGACCAGGCGATTTCTGACACGATACACAGCTGCGGTATCGGGTGCCGGGATTGCTGCCATCCGGCCGGAAAACCGGGCCGGGAAACAACGCTGGGAAACCAGTCCGCCGCCGGATGCGGCTCAAGCCGGCGCTGTTTCCTGCACCACGGGCAGGACAAAGCGCAGCGATGTCCCCTGCCCCCGCCCGGCGCTGTCGGCCGACAACCGCCCCACGTGCGCACGGGTCACACTGCGCGCGATCGCGAGGCCGAGGCCGGCACCCGACGCCGCGCGTCCAGGATGCGCGGCAAATTTGCGGAAGGGCTCGAACATGAGCAGCAGTTCGCCGGCTTCGACACCGATACCTGCATCAAGCACCTGTATGTTGAGGAAAACGCCATCGATCGCGACGGCCAGGGAAATCCGGGTGCCATTGTCGGAGTACTGACTGGCATTGTGCAATGCGTTGCCGAGCGCCTGACCCAGGCGTTCGGGATCGCACCAGAGGACCGCGTCCCAGCCTTGCTCGCGCATGTCGATCTCCGTGTGCAACTGCTGGCCGCGTTCGCGCAGAAGATCCTCTACCATATCCCGCGCGCATGCCAGCACCTCGTCCAGGCTGGCAGCGCGCATTGCCACCGGAATGTCGCAGGCATGATCGATGCGGGCCCCGTCGAGCAGGTCGTCGATGAAGCGCGCCAGCTGCCGCGTCTGGCGTTCGATTACGCGCGCCATCCTCGCAATACCCGGCTCGGCGGGTTGACGCCGCAGGATGGCGGCAACGGCCATGACCGATGCCAGCGGGTTGCGCAGCTCATGAGCCAGGACCCGCAGGAAGCCGGTCCGGCTGGCGAGGGCAAGGGCGGCCTCGTGCTCGAGGCGGTGTCGCTCGCTGATATCGGTCAGCGAGCACAACACGCCCGCAGTGACGCCGTCGGCCCGGAAAACTGGCCGTGCATGAATTACCAGGCGGCGCTTCTGGCCATCGGCCGACTCCGCGACCAGCTCGGTCGGCGGCAGAACGGCGCCGCCCACCGCCAATGCGGCAGGCGAGGCTGACTTCTCGAGCATGCTGCCGTCGGTCCGATAGAGGGCGGCGAATCCGTCCCAACGCGCCTCCTCGGTCGGCGCAGGAAACCCGCCCCAAAGCCGCCGTGCGGCACTGTTGCAATGCAGGACGGCCCCGTCCGGCGTGCAAAAGTAGGCAGGGCAGCCGATCTGTTCGATCAGTTGGCCGTAGATATCGGGCGCCATGCCTGTACACTGGCGTTGCCTTTCCTGGGTGCATGTCACATCGCCTCCCGGTGATGATCGTATCTGGACATTATGGGCGCGGGCCCTCCCGCGAACGTAGGACGCAGGAGGGTGCGCATGTCATCATCGGCCCCATCGCCGCATCGGTGATGGAAATCACGTCGATCGAACAGGGATAGCGGTACTTCGCTCGGCAGCCGGTGCAAGCGGCCCCCCCCCTTGCCAGCTGCACGGAGTCCGGACTTGCCGTCGGCTGGCGCCGCCGCAGCCATGGCCGGGTCAGAACACGCAGCGCCACCCTGAGCGATATGCCATTTCGCGCCAGTGCGTCGGCCGCGGAACGTACGCCCTGCGTGCGGTAATTGCGCACGATCGCATCGATCAATATGGCCCTCAGGCGGTCGGTTCGTGTATGCATTGGCAAGTCTGGGATTCATTGGACGGGAACGAATATGTGCGGCAAGCAGCGGGCTGCATCTGGCGTGGCGCCTACGATCATCTACACGCCAGGCAGGAAGGTGTAAACACACCCGTTTGCTCGGCTGCGCGGTGTTCAGGCAGCCGGATGGGCGATGAAGAAGCGCAGCATCTCCTCGCTGGCACTGGGGCCACGTGTATCCGTATGGCTACCGTGCAGCTTGCCACCCGACCAGGCATGGCCGGCGCCGTGCACGGTCCATTGCTCGGCAAGCACGCCGCCCGTGCTTTCGTGATGAAACTGGCGGGTAAACCCGCGTCCACCGCTGCAGCCCGTTTCCGCCACCACGGCAACGCCGGCATCCTCCTGCCTGCGCGCCGCATGACTGTCGAGCGACTGGCGTATCACACCGCTGCTGTTCATGCGATGGACCATCGGGTCGGCATCCCCATGGAAGACGATCACGGGAACGACGGACTCCGGGCAAGGCAGCGCCGGCGCAGACGGGTCGGGTCCATTGCGCATCGCCAGCATCGCGCTGGCCGCGGAGGTCGCGCTGCCATGGGCCAGTCCGGAATGACAGCCGACCGCACTGAACAAATCGGGATATGTTCGTCCCAGGATGACGGCCATGGCGCCGCCGGCAGACAGGCCGGCGACCGCGACGCGCGCGGGATCCACCCCATGCTCGGCCATGATGTGCCGGGTGAGTCCCGCCAGCAGCGCCGGCTCGCCCGCGCCGCGCCGGTGATGGCTGCGGTCGTACCAGTTCCAGCACCGGTTCCAGTGTGCGCTGCCGGGCTGCTCCGGGTACAGGACCAGGCAACCGTGCTCCTGGGCCAGCGCGTTCATGCCTGTGCCGGCAGCGAAATCCGAGGCATCCTGGCCGCAAGCATGGAGCATGAGGATCAGCGGCATTGGGCCGTCACGCTCGCCGGCGGGAATGAACAGGCGGTAGCGCAGCGTACGTGCGCCATCTGCGTGGGATCCGTAGGTGAACTGGCTGCCGGCGACGGGCTGGGCAGGCAGCCAGTTCCAGGGGGTGGTCAATGATGACCAGGCTTCGAACAAGGGCTTGAACATGGTGGGTTCCTCGACGGGGTGATGAATGGCCTCCTGCAGAAGGAAGCGGCGACGAAAACCGGATGGTCAGCGCCGCCGCAAGGAATGCCCCGGGAAGGGACGTGGTAACGCTCAGCGCGCCGGCGCCTTGCCTCCCGCCTCGCCATTGCCGCCCTGCATGTGAGCGGACGTACGAGTCGGGCCAGCCTGGCCGTCGGGCTTCGCGTTCGCGACATCGCCTTGCAGGTCCTTGAGGAACTCGGCGCCGGCCTTGGCGCTGCGTTCCGCCTGCTGCTTGAACGCATCGCGCGAAGTCTTCATGGTGTCTTCCTGCTGGCGCAGGTGCTTGTCGGTTTCTTCACTCGATGCGCGGGTGACTTCGTCGGCCAGGGCGCGCGCGGTACGCGAGGTTTCCTGGACATGCTGTTCGCTCACCCGGGTAAGGTCTACCTGGGTGCTGGCGGCCAGCTGCGACAACTGCTGCTGGTAGGAACGCAGTTTTTCGGTGGAAGGCTCGGCGCTGGATGCGGCCGCCGACAGCGCGTCGGTGGGACGGCCGGTGTTCAGCATGCGCTGGGCGGTGCTGGTGGCTTCCTCGAGCAGGCCCTGGCCCAGCTGCATATTCAGCTGGAAGACCTGCTGGAAAGCGCGCGAGACGGTTTGCGACAGCTCGTTCAGGAAAGCGGTCTGTGCATCGATGTGCGTACGCACGGCGGGATTGACGGATTGGGGGAACGGATACATGGAGTACCTTTCTAGGGATGGATGATCTGGACATGCTTGCGCCAGACGCAATGCGTGATGTATCGGGCGAGAATGGCAGCACGGCGGATGCCGTCTGAGAGAGGGCGATCAGTGAAGATCGCATGGGACCAGCACACTATGCGCTCTTTTTCGCACTTGTGCGGCCAATGCACACATCTATTTTCATGGCGTGGTGCTCGGCAATGTATTGCTTTCCTTGCAACCTGGCCATTGGTGTACGCCGGCCGCGCGCTCAGGCGACATGGCGCAGGACGGCGATGTAGTGGCACATGCTGCCGGCCATGACACATAAGTGCCATATCCCGTGGCCGTGGCGCAGCTTGCGGTCGGCGACATAGAAGGCAATGCCAGCCGTGTAGCACACGCCGCCAGCCGCGAGCCAGGCGAAGCCGGCCCGGCCGAGCGCATCGACCAGGGGACCGGTCCAGGCGACGGCGAGCCAGCCCATCGTCAGGTAAATGACGAGCGAGACCATGCGCGCGCCTTTGGCCCAGCAGAGCTCCTGGACGATACCGGCGACGGCCAGTGCCCACACCGCGCCGAACATTGTCCAGCCGGCATGCCCGCGCAGGGTCACAAGCGCAAATGGCGTATACGTACCGGCAATCAGGAGATAGATGGCGCAATGGTCCATCTTGCGCAGCACATCCTTGGCCGCGCCTTGCAGGCTGTGATACAGGGTGGACGTCAGGTACAGGACCAGGAGCGTGGCAGCGTAGACGCTGCAGCCCGCGATCGTCCACGGGTCGCCGCCGCGCGCCGCCGTGACGACCAGGAGCGCACCACTGACGGCTGCGAGCAGCGCGCCGACGGCATGGGAAATGCTGTTGAAGCGCTCACCCTTGACCATATGCGCCCTGTGCAGCTTGCGCGAGCGGCAGCAGCGTGCGGCGCGACCGCCAGGCGGCCTGACCGTACCCGCCCGGGATCACTTGCGGGTATGACGCTTGTAGTCGGCCAGCGAGGACTCGATGAGCGCCCTGGCCGGCTGCGATCGCCAGTACCGGGACGCATGCATGCCGTACTTGCCACGTTTCCCCGATGAATCCGCAGCTTTGTCTTTGCCGATCAACGCGAGCACGGTCGCGCCGGACGGTGACGGGTCCAGCTGCTCCCATCGGGTTCGGAGGCGGTCGACGACCGCGCAGATCTCCTCGCGCTTGACGCCACGCTGTGCCAGGTAAGGGACGATCTCTTGTGCAATGGCTCCCCACTGGAGAAATACCTTGGCCGGGAACTCGAGGACTGTTTGCATTGCGTCTTTCGTAGGATCGAAGCGGGTTGCGGTACGCGACACACTATGCGCCACGGCGCCCTGGCAAGGAACAGGAAAGTTGTAAGTGTCTGCGCGCCTGGCGTCAGGTTGCGGCATCCAGCATGGTCCGCATCCGGACAGCGTCGACCGGCTGGCTGAAAAAATAGCCCTGCCCTTCGCCGCAGCCGTGCAGCCGCAGGAAGCCGAGCTGTTCCGCATTCTCGATGCCTTCGGCAACGACACGATGACGCAGGCTCTTGCCCATGCCAATCACGGCGCTCACGATGGCGGCATTGCTGTCCGCACTTCCATCGAGCACCCTGACAAAGGACTGGTCGATCTTGAGCACATCGATCGGAAATGCACTCAGGTAGCTCAGGCTGGAATAGCCGGTGCCGAAATCATCGACCGCAATCTGCACACCCATCGCCTTGAATTTCGCCAGCAGGCAGGCAGTGGCCGCGACGTCGCGCATCAGCACGCTCTCGGTCAGTTCCAGCTGCAGGCAAGCCGGATCGACGCCGGTCGCTTCGAAGATGGCAAGCGCATGGTCGAAGAAGTCGCGATGGCGGAACTCCATCGCAGACACATTGACTGCGATCGACACCGCCCCCAGTCCACTGTCGCGCCAGCGCACCGCCTGGACGCAGGCTTCGCGCAACACCCAGCGTCCAAGGGGAACGAGCAGGCCGCACTCCTCGGCGATATGGATGAAGCGTTCCGGCAATACCAGCCCCCATTCCGGATGCGCCCAGCGCAGCAGGGCTTCCACGCCGGTGATGGCGCCGCTTTTCAGGTCCAGCTTGGGCTGGTAATGCAGTGCGAACTCGGACCGTTCGAGGGCCAGGCGCAAACTACTTTCGATCAATTGACGCTCGACGGCCCGCACATTCATGTCATGGTGGAAAAATTGGTAGCCGTTACGGCCGCGCTCCTTGGCATGGTACATCGCGGTATCCGCGTTCTTGATCAGGGCGGCGGCATCCAGGCCGTCGAGCGGGAACACGCTGATGCCGATACTCGTGGAGGTGTGCAGCTGCTGGCCATCGATCACGAACGGCGCCGACATGGCAGCAAGGATCTTCTCGGCCGCCAGCGCCGCATCCTGCGCGCGCCGCTCGTCCGCCAGCAGGACGACGAACTCGTCGCCGCCATGGCGGCTGACCGTATCGGACGTACGCACACAGTCGAGCAGGCGCGCGGCGACGGCCTGCAGCAAGCGGTCGCCGACGGCATGGCCGAGCGAGTCGTTGATGTGCTTGAACTTGTCGAGGTCGAGGAACAGCAGCGCCGGGCAGGTATTGCTGCGCCTGGCCGAAGCGATGGCCTGGGTGATGCGGTCGTTCAGGAGGACGCGGTTGGGCAGGTTGGTGAGGAAATCGTGCTGGGCGAGGTGCGTCATTCGCGTGCTCAGTGCGACGGTATCGGAAATATCCCTGAAGACCATGACGGCGCCCGCGAGCTGCCCGTTCCAGTCGAAGATCGGTGCGGCCGAATCCTCGATCCTCCTGCGTTGCCCGAGCCGGTCCACGAGGACGACTTCGCCGCTCAAGCCCTCGGGCCGCCCGGCCTGCAGTACGGCTAGGACAGGATTGTCAACCGGCGTTGCACTGTCGGCCTCGACCAGGAGAAGTATCTCCGCGACCGGCTTCCCCCTGGCCTCGTCACGCGTCCATCCGGTCATCAGCTCAGCAGCGATATTCAGGTAGTCGACCCGCCCGTGCATGTCGACCGAGACGACCGCATCGCCGATCGAATTCAGCGTGATCTGGGCACGGGCCTGGACAGCGAACAATGTTTGCTCGACCTTCATGCGTTCGATGACATTCCGCAGGGACTGCGGCACCAGGTTATTGTCAAAATAGCCCTTCGACAACCACCCCTGTGCGCCGCGCTGAACCGCCTCCCGCGCCTGGTGCTCGTCCGCCGGCGCGCACAGCATCATGATGGGCGTATGACGCGCCGCCGCGTACACCCGCTCGAAGCCTGCAAGGCCATCGCTGTCCGGCAGGCGCCAGTCCAGCAAGACCGCATCGATCCCGCCGTGGGCGATCCGGCGCAGCCCGCTTGCCAGGGTTGCAGCGGTTTCGACGAGGAAGGGGCCGTCGGAGGCGTTGTCCAGGGCGTGGTGCAAGCTGTGGACATCGCCGGGGTCCGCCGAAACGATGAGGATGCGGTTCGCCGCACCGTATCCGGGACGGGCTGCCCGGCTCGGCGAGCCTTCCCGCGCCGCCGGGGCTCCAGGCCGGCCGAAGCGGCCGGCTAGCAGGTCGCGTTCGAATGCCTCCACCCATGCAGCTCCATCGCCAGTGGCATACTCGCGGCGGTGATCCGTCGATGTCCGGCAGATATCGACATAGCCCCTCATCGGTAACAACTCGTCGCTGCCAGGATCGGTGACATCGACCTCGGACAATTCGAAATCCGCTGCATCCCACGCCCCCGCGTTCAGGACCTCGGCGTACTGCCGCATCTCGTCGGGTTCGATCAGCCTCATGGATGGCTCCGCGCGCCTTGCTGACGCCAATCAAGGCATGCTAGCACGAGATGCCGTCGCCGTCGCTGGAGAACGCATTGCATGCAAGCCGTTGCGCGTGGCTACGCGAAGGAGGAACGAAAAAGGCCTCCATCGAGGAGGCCCTTCATTTATTCGATATGGAAACCTGGCCGCCAGGTACCGGACATTCTGGAGGCGAGGACGGGAGTCGAACCCGTCTAGACGGCTTTGCAGGCCGTATTCGTACTAGTGAAATCAAAGACTTAGCTGAGAACCGCACCTTTCACCGCTTGAGTTCGCTCAAATTACTTTCTGAATCGCCACGACTATCGTAGACACTCCTAAGCCATAATAGTGGGCACAAGGAGAAGATATGAGCGGTAAGCGGTACACAGAGGAATTTAAGATTGCAGCGGTTAAGCAGGTAGCGCAGGGCGGCCACCCGGCGAGCGAAGTAGCGGCACGGCTTGGGGTAAGCATCCACAGCCTGTACGCTTGGACGAAGCGCTATAGCGTACCCGAGGCGCAGCGCAAGGCCGTCGACGCCCAGTCCGACGAGATGCGGCGCCTGAAGGCCGAGCTCAAGCGCGTCACAGAGGAGCGTGACATATTGAAAAAGGCCGCGGTGTACTTTGCCAAGACGTCCGGGTAAGGTACACCTTAATTGCTCAGTTACAGGACCAATTTCCGGTGCGCCGGCTGTGCAAAGTGCTCGAGGTGCATCCGAGCGGCTTCTATGCCTGGCGCCTGAATCCTGAAAGCAAGCGCGCCAGAGAAGACAAGCGCCTACTCGGACCGATCAAGGAGTCGTGGCTGGAAAGCGGCAGCGTCTACGGCTATCGCAAGGTCAGCGACGATCTGCGCGAGCTCGGCGAACAATGCGGTATCAATCGCGTTCACCGTTTTATGAGGTCGGCCGGAATTCGTTCGCAAACTGGCTACGCCAAGCCGAAATATAAACGCGGCGGTGCCCCTTCGCTGGTGGCGCCTAACCATCTTCAGCGCCAATTCGACGTGCGGGAACCGAATCGAGTTTGGGTAACCGACATCACGTACATTCGAACTTACGAAGGCTGGCTTTATCTGGCCGTTGTACTGGACCTGTTTTCGCGTTAGGTGGTCGGCTGGTCGATGAGTTCTCGAATCGATCGCGAGCTGGCGATGAATGCGCTCCTGATGGCCGTCTGGCGTCGGCAACCCAAGAATACGGTGATGGTGCACTCGGATCAGGGCAGTCAGTTCAGTAGCTACGACTGGCGCGACTTCCTGGACCAGCACAATCTGCAGCAAAGCATGAGCCGACGAGGAAACTGCCACGATAACGCCGTGGCCGAGAGCTTCTTCCAGCTCCTGAAACGGGAACGGATCCGACGCAAGACCTATGGCACTCGGGAAGAGGCAAAGCAGGATGTCTTCGATTATATCGAGATGTTTTGCAATCCAAAGCGCCGGCACAGCTTCAGCAATGACTTGTCGCCGGTCGAGTATGAAAAGCAGTATTTCAAGCGGCTCGCGAGTGTCTAGGAAACTCGTGGCGATTCAATCTAAGCTATCCTTGCCTGTTCGACAGTTCAGGCATAAAGCACCATGCGTATTTATTTGATTCAATCTGCGGGCGCCGCGCGCCGCCCACAAGGCATTTCCAAAAGCATTGGCAGCAGCCAGCAGCTGGTGGAGCGCGCCTGATGTTCCATCTGATGTTCAGTGTTCCCTGTCTGGTCGTGCTGGTACGCTGGCTATGGCCGCTGCCTGTATCCGTGCGGTTCAGGCTGGCCAGCGCAGTCATGCTGCTGCTGGCCTCCCAATATCACCTGTGGTCGCGCCTGTCGTCAGGCAGTGTGTTTTCGCCCGAGTTTCCGAAGTTGTTGGTGATCGTGTTGAACTGGGCGTTCGGCGCAATATTGCTGCTGGCCGTGTTCCAGCTCCTGCTCGACCTTGGCGCATGCGTCGTCGCACTGGTGCGGCGCAGGCGTGTCGCGATCCATGCGCAATTGCGCGCTGCGATCGGCATCGCGGCGCTGCTGCTGGCCGCGCTCGGCGTCATGCAGGCAATCAAGCCGCCACAGCTGAAAGACGTGCAGATCGAGGTCAGGAATCTGCCGCGCGAATTCGATGGCTACCGGGTGCTGCACCTGACCGACCTGCACATCAGCCGCCTGTTCGACGCACCATGGACGCGCAAGGTCGTCGATGATGCGAATGCGCTTGGCGCCGACCTGATCGTCGTTACCGGCGACCTTATCGATGGCAATATCGCGCAGCGCGAAGCCGACGTGGCCGCGCTACGCGATTTAAGCGCCCCGGACGGGGTCTGGGTCATTCCCGGCAACCACGAGTATTTTTTCGGCCACAGCGAATGGATGGCGTATTTCGCAGGGCTCGGCATGACGCCGCTGGACAATGGCCACGCCGTCATCAAACGGGGAGCCGGGCAACTCGTGCTCGCCGGCGTGAACGACGTCACCGCCCCCCAGACCGGCGCTCCGGCGCCCGACCTCGATGCTGCGTTACGCGGCGCACCGGCGGGCGTGCCGATTGTCCTGCTCGATCACCAGCCCAGGAATGCGCGCTTGTCGGCCAGCCGCGGCGTTGCGCTACAGTTGTCCGGCCATACGCACGGCGGCATGATCGTCGGGCTCGATCGCGTGGTGGCGCGGGCGAACAACGGCTTCGTGTCGGGCCGCTACGAAGTCGACGGCATGACGCTCTACCTGAACAACGGCACGGCACTCTGGCCAGGCTTTGCGCTTCGACTGGGGGTGCCTGCCGAGCTGACCCGCATCACGCTGCGGCGCCAGGCGCCCTAAAGTGCACTATCATCGACAGGCGTCAGGCATGCAGCGGAAGGCCAGCGTCCCGGCTACTGACCGACGCAAATAATCCTGGTCTCGTATGCGGCTGCATTGTCTTTCTTCTTGGCAGCCCAATCGATGACCTCCTGAGCGTCGGCGATGGTCATGACGGTCGCTTTTTCCTTGTTCTTGATGAAGGAAACGCCTTCAAACTTGCCGTCTTTGCTGCGCATCACCCTGGCGAATACAGAGGGTTTGCCCTCTTCGCTGCGTTTGGTTTGCTGGACGAGGTAACGCTGGTCGATGGCTTCCATGCTGATGTCGTGTACGTATTGATGAATGCTGCATTTTACCGCGTACGCATGATCGGAGGGTTCGATCGGGCGCGGGCAAGCAACAGCTTTGTTGGGGCCGTCAGGAATCGATAGTAAAGAGATGTACAAAACGAAACGGGCCTCGAATGAGGCCCGTGCGTTTATTATTTGGAGGCGAGGATCGGAGTCGAACCGACCTAGACGGCTTTGCAGGCCGCTGCATAACCGCTTTGCTACCTCGCCAGAGGATATAGTGCGCTTGATCGATGCGGACGGTTATGAGCCACATCAACAAGGGAAGAGCTTGTCTTCCTGAATTCTGGAGCGGGAGAAGAGTCTCGAACTCTCGACCTCAACCTTGGCAAGGTTGCGCTCTACCAACTGAGCTACTCCCGCATTGGAGTACTGCTTTTGACACTCGCTTACTGGAGCGGGAGAAGAGTATCGAACTCTCGACCTCAACCTT
>Ga0209023_10005497_pt1 | contig 13811 bp, 7 predicted proteins | sample LakOneMetagenome_FD_187468 | JGI IMG/M metagenome (GOLD analysis project Ga0209023, IMG submission 187468) | Freshwater and sediment microbial communities from Lake Erie, Canada (SPAdes) (version 2) | ecosystem: Environmental > Aquatic > Freshwater > Lentic | place: Lake Erie, Canada | collected...
GCCAGGCATGGAGCCTGGAGCAGATGGCGGCGCAGGCGGGCATGTCGCGCAGTGCGTTTGCCGCGCGCTTCAAGGCGGTGGTGGGCGAGACGCCGGCCGACTACCTGGCCCACTGGCGGCTGACGCTGGCGCAGGCGCACCTGCGCGGCGGAAGGTCGATCAAGTCGATCGCACAAGAGCTGGGCTACGCCAACCCGTCCGCGCTGTCACGGGTGTTCGCGCAAAAGCTGGGGGTGTCGCCGCGCGTGTGGCTGGATGGGTTGGCGGTGCCTTGAAGGTGCGCGGCGGGTTTCGACGGGTTCGCGTGGTTCCCAGTGGTTCGCAGCCTGCTATTTATGAATAAAAATGCCTCTACCGCGCATTGGGCAAGCGCTACCAGCTATTAAAAACATAGCAAACCACAATGCGTGCGTCGCCAGGCCCATGGGCGTTGAGCGGGTGCGGCGGCAACGGCGCCATGGCCCCGCACCCACTCAGTCAGTCACTCACTCGCCCACCCACTAATCAATTACCCGCTGGGATCAGCCACACTTTCACACGCGGCGGCGGTGGCGTTGCTTGGCGCGGTACATCGCCGCATCGGCAATGGCCAGCAAGGTGTGCGCGTCCTGCGCATCGCGCGGGAACAGGCTCACGCCGACGCTGGGGCGCACCGGCAGAGGGCGGCCGTCGATGTGCAGCGGCACATGGAAGGCGCGCTCGAGCTTGGCGGCGATCTGCAGGGCCGCTTCTTCCGAATCGACGTTCTCGCACAGCACCGTGAACTCATCGCCCGCCAGGCGCGCCACCGTGTCGGCCTGGCGAACGGCACCCACGATGGTTCGGGCGGCGGCCTGCAGCACCAGGTCGCCCACGGCATGGCCGTGTGCGTCGTTGATGCGCTTGAACTCATCGAGGTCCACATACAGCAATGCGCAGTCGCGGCCGCTGCGGCGCGACAGCTCCAGCGCCTGCGCCAGGCGCTGCTCAAACATGCGCCGGTTGGGCAGGCCGGTGAGTCCGTCGTGGTGCGCCAGGTGGGCCATGGCGTCGCGGCTGGCGTTCAGCTCGGTGATCTGCCGACCGATCTGCTGCTCCATGTCGTGAAAGCTGCGCGCCAGCTCGCCGATCTCGTCCTTGCGCTCAAGGGGCAGGTCGTTGTGCGGCCGCCCCTGCGAGAACGCCTGCGCAGCGCGCACCATGGCCTGCAGCGGCTGGGTGACCAGGCGCGACACACCCGCGGCCAGCAGCACGCCCACAGCGCTGAGCACCAGCAGTATCTTGAAGATGCTGCGGCCCAACGCCAGCACCTCGCCCTGCACGGCGGCCAGCGGCTGCGACAGGCCCACCACCATGAACCGGTCCTCGCCCGCGCGCCCGAACGGCATGCGCACGAACGAAAACACGCGGGCCTCTTCGTCGTCGGTGCCCGGCTGGCTGAACACGGCCTCCTCGCGCTTGCCGCTGATCAGATCGGCCGCGGGGGCAAAGGCCTCCTGCACCAGGATGCGCTGCCCCCGGTCGAACCCGAAGACCTGCGTGGAATCCGGGTGCACCAGAAAGTCGCCCCAGCGGTTGCTCAAAAAGAAGCCGTACGGCGCGGGCAGCGCCGCATTGAAGTTGCTCAAGAACCGCTGCGCGGCCACCCGCACCACCACCACGCCCCGCACCTGCCCGGCGCGCACCACGGGCGATGCCATGCTGAACACCGGCAGCGCTTCGGCGTCGGCAGCGCCCTCGTGGTTGATGCCGAACTCCGACACATAGACCTCGCCCACGCCCAGCGCCAGGGTTTCGAAGAAGAATGGGAAGTGCGCCTTTTCCTGCAGCTCCTCGTCGCTGGCGCGTATCCAGGCGTCGCCCTTGCGGTCGATGCGCACCTGCTCCATACCGTAGTCCTGCGCGGCAATGAAGCGGATCTGCAGGTAGCTCGGGTGCGTGATCAGGCTGGCGCGGAACACATCGGCCAGCACGTTGCGGTCCTGCTCGATGGCCGCCACGCTGGCCAGGAAGGCCGCGTCCCGCGCCACGGTGCCAAAGCCCGCCTGCATGTGCCGCGCCAGCACCTGCGTGGTGGCCAGCAGGGCCTGCTCAGCGCGCACCTGCATGCGGGTGCGGCTGGATTCGAAGGCGTAGTAGCCCGCCATGACGGCGGCCAGCACGCTGAACGACGCCAGCAGCACCGCCAGGCGCAGCGCAATGCCCCAGGTCATGCCGCGGCCGTGGGGCGATGCCATGGTCAGAACCTCGCGGGCCGGTCGCCCGACAGAATGCGCTGCCACAGCTGCGCGCGGCGGGCCTCGTCTTCCACCGGCTGCAGCCACACGATGGCGCCGGCGGGCGCGTCGCCCGACAGCGCAGGCGGCTCCTCCAGCGTATTGGCCAGGCCCTGGCGCCGCGTGAGCTCGCGGCTCACCGCCGGCTCGAGCATGTAGTTGATCCACTGCGCCGCCAGGCCCACCTGCGTGGACCGGCGGGTGATGGCCCAGCAGTCGAGCCAGGCCAGCGCGCCCTCGCGCGGCACCACATAGCCCACGTTCAGCCCGGCGTCGCGCAGCTGCTTGAGCTGCTGCTGGCCGTAGTTGGCGTGCATGACGGCAATGCGGTGCTTGCGAAACAGCTCCAGCGACTCTTCGGGCAGGCTGTAGAACGACCGCACGTTGCGCCGCAGCGCCACCAGGTCCCGGGCCAGGGGGCCGAACTGGTTGGCTGCAATCTGAAACGGCGGCAGCCCCCGGTACATGGCCGCCAGCGAAAACCCGTGGCTGCTTCCGTCGAACACCAGCACCCGGCCGCGCCAGCGCGGGTCCCACAGCACGCCGATGGACTGCGGCGGGGTGGGGAGCTGCTGGCGGTCGTAGATGAGCCCCATTTCCGAATAGGTGTAGGGCATGCCGTACACATCCGTGCCCTGCGCAATGCCCGCGATGGACTGCAGGTTGCGAAAGCGCGGCAACTGGCGCTGCGTGTTGGGGATGCTGTCCAGCGGCAACGGCGCCAGCAACCGGCGGGCCACCAGCCGCGCGATTTCCGCCGTGTTGGCGGCCACCAGGTCAAAGCCCGGCGCCGGGGGGCTGGCCAGCTTGGCGCGCATCACGTCGTCGGATGCCACTGTGGTGATCTCCACCTTGACCCCGTGGCGCTTTTCAAAAGTCGCCACGATGTCGGGGTCGGCATAGCCCGGCCAGGACAGCACGCGCAGCACCGTGGCGGCCCGCGCGGGCACGGGGACGAACACTGCAGCAGCCCAAGGCAGCAGCGCAGCCAGGTCCCTGCGCCGCAGCGCCAGGGAGCTGGACGCATCCGTTGCCCGCCACCGTGCCATTGCCACCATGCCGAGAGTCCCATTTGCAATATTTGGTAACAAACAGTTTACGCCGACAATAGCCCGCGTGACGATCCCTCAGTCTTTCATTCAGGAACTGCTTGCCCGTGTCGATGTGGTCGACATCGTGGGCCGCTACGTGCAGCTCAAGAAAGGCGGGGCCAATTTCATGGGGCTGTGCCCCTTCCACGGCGAAAAATCCCCTTCCTTCAGCGTGAGCCCCGCCAAGCAGTTCTATCACTGCTTTGGCTGCGGCAAGAACGGCAACGCCATCAGCTTCTTGATGGAGCACGCAGGCATGGGGTTCGTCGAGGCGGTGCAGGACCTGGCCCAGCAGGTGGGCCTGCAGGTGCCCGACGACGACATCTCCCCGCAGGAGAAAGAGCGCGCCGCCGCCGCCCGCCAAAAGCAGGCCACGCTGACCGACGTGCTCGAAAAAGCGGGCGACGCCTACCGCCGCCAGCTGCGCGAGTCGCAGCGGGCCATTGCGTACTTCAAGGGCCGCGGCGTCTCGGGCGCCATCGCCAAGCGCTACGGACTGGGCTACGCGCCGGAGGGCTGGCGCAGCCTGGCCAGCGTGTTCCCGCACTACGACGACCCCCTGCTGGAAGAAAGCGGCCTGGTCATCGTGGGTGAGGACGGGCAGGACAAGCGCTACGACCGCTTTCGCGACCGGGTGATGTTCCCCATCCGCAACGTCAAGGGCGAATGCATCGGCTTTGGCGGGCGCGTGCTGGGCGATGACAAGCCCAAGTACCTGAACTCGCCTGAAACCCCCGTCTTCCACAAGGGGCGCGAGCTGTACGGCCTGTTCGAGGCCCGCACTCCCATCCGCGAGCACGGCTACGCCCTGGTCACCGAGGGCTACATGGACGTGGTGGCGCTGGCACAGCTCGGCTTTCCGAACGCGGTGGCCACGCTGGGCACGGCCTGCACGCCCGAGCATGTGCACAAGCTGCTGCGGTTTACCGAATCGGTGGTGTTCAGCTTCGACGGCGACAACGCCGGACGGCGCGCCGCGCGCAAGGCGCTCGATGGCGCCCTGCCCCACGCCACGGACACGCGCAGCATCAAGTTCCTGTTCTTGCCGGCCGAGCACGACCCGGACAGCTTCATCCGCGAAAACGGCACCGAGGCCTTTGCCAAGCATGTGAGCGAGGCGGTGCCGCTGAGCCGCTTTCTGGTCGAGGCGGCCAGCGACGGCTGCGACCTGACCACCGCCGAGGGCCGCGCCCACATGGCCAGCAACGCCCGCCCGCTGTGGACGGCGCTGCCCGACGGCGTGCTCAAGCGCCAGGTACTGAGCGAGCTGGCGGACCTGACCCAACTGCGGGCCCAGGACCTGGCGGACCTGTGGGGCCAGGCCACGGCGCGCGAGGCACCGCGGTCATCGCACTCCGGCCACGGCGGCCCATCTGGCACCGGCAACGCACCGCCCCGGCAGGCCCCTGCGGCCTACGACCACGAGCCGCCGTCCTGGGACGCCCCGCCCGACGGGGGGTCGTGGCCGCCCCAGGGCGAGCCTGGCGGTGGATATGACGGCGGCTATTCAGGCGGTAACGGGGGCGGCGGTTACGCAGGCAGCCAGGGCCATGGCAGCGGCTACGGCAACAAGCCGCCGTTTCGCAAGGGCGGCGACTGGAAGAGTAACTGGAAGAAGAAGGACAAGGACTCCCCCTGGCCGCCCCAGCCGCGCCTGCCGCGCACGCCCACCGCCAGCCGCACGGACCATGCCGCGCGCCTGCTGCTGTCGCACATGGCGTTTCTGGAAGAGCTGACGCACGACGACCACACCACCCTGTGCGCGCTGCAGGCGCCCCACGGCCCGCTGTTCAGCTGGCTGGAGGCGCAGTTCCACGAACACGGCCCCCTGGCCTGGGCCGTGCTGCGCGAAAGCCTTCGCGACCACGAGTGCGAGGCGCTGGCCGTGAAGGTGATGACGGGCTCGCACGCCCAGACCGAAGGCGATCTGCAGGAACTGCGGGAGGAACTGCGGGATCTGCTCAACCGCATGCAGATCGAGGACATCGAGGAGCAGCAAAAAGTGCTGATGCTGCAGGCCGCCACCGACCCCAGCGCCCTGGAGCGCTACCGCGAGTTGGAACAAAAACGCCGGGTTTTGTTGGGCGTGGCCGCCAAGACCGCTTGAAATCCCGCCAAGAGGTATAATGTAGGGTTAGTTAGCGGCAAGAGCGACAGCAGCACCTCCGAGCCGGGCCACCGTGACAAACGCGCACAACAGCCCAATCATCGCAAGGACTGCACACCAAATGATCGCCCAGACATCTTGCCTCTGAGGGTTCCCCCTCCAACAGCGCATGCCTTTCGAGGCTCGTTGTGCCACCCGCGCCGGGATCTGTGGCGTTTGCGTTTTCTTTGTGTCCGTTTTTGATTCTGAGGTGTCCATGCCCGCTCAAAAGTCCGCGAAGCCGCTCAAGTCTGCTCCAGGTACCGCCGCAAAGGCTGTCTCCACCCCTGCTGCCAAGGCGCCCGCGAAGGCCGCGGCCAAAAAATCCGCACCCGCACCCGCCCCAGTGGCCAAGAAAGTCCAACCAGTGCCCGTGAAAAGTTCTGCCGAGCTGACCAAAGCTGCCGATGAATTGCTGAAGAAGAAGCCTGCCCGTGCCAAGGCAGTGGCTGCCTCCGACGAAGACGATACCCCCAAGAAGCGCCCTGGCCGCCCGGCCAAGGCCGCTGGCGATGCCGACGCCGACGCCAAGGCACCCGCCAAGCGGGGCCGCAAGCCCAAGGCCGCTGCAGGCGGCGAAGAAAGCGGTGACGACGCCGACCTGTCCGACATCGAAGCGGACCTGGAAGGCGAAGTCGAAGAAACGCCCGAGGCCACTGCCACGGTCGAGAAGGTCAAGCCGCTGCGCATGAAGATCAGCAAGGCGAAAGAACGCGCCTTGATGAAGGAATTCGGCCTGGACGAAACCGTCCTGTCCGAAGAAGACATGGCCAAGCGCCGTGCGCGCCTGAAGGCACTGATCAAGCTGGGCAAGACCCGCGGCTACCTCACGCACGTTGAAATCAACGACCACTTGCCCGACAAGCTGGTCGATGCCGAAACCCTCGAAGCCGTCATCACCACCCTGAACGACCTGGGCGTGGCGGTGTACGAGCAGACGCCCGACGCCGAAGCGCTGATCATCACGGACAACGCCCCCGCTGGCGCGACCGAAGAAGAAGCCGAAGAAGCCGCCGAAGCTGCGCTGTCCACCGTGGACTCGGAATTCGGCCGCACCACCGACCCCGTGCGCATGTACATGCGCGAAATGGGCACGGTCGAGCTCTTGACGCGCGAAGGCGAAATCGAAATCGCCAAGCGCATCGAAGGCGGCCTGATGGCCATGATGGAGGCGATCAGCGCATCGCCCGCCACCATCGCCGAGATCCTCAATATGGGTGAGGAAATCCGCGAAGGCAAGGTCGTCATCTCGACCATCGTGGACGGCTTCTCCAACCCCAACGAGGCCGACGACTATGTGGCCGAAGAAGACTTCGACGAATTCGACGAAGCCGACGACGACGACGGCAAGGGCGGCTCCAAGGCGCTGACCAAGAAGCTCGAAGAACTCAAGAAGCAGGCACTGGAGCGCTTTGACAAGCTGCGCGAGCTGTTTGAAAAAGTGCACAAGGTGTACGACAAGGAAGGCTACGGCACGCCTGCGTACGTCAAGGCGCAAGCCGCTTTGTCGGCCGAGCTGATGACCATCCGCTTCACCGCAAAGACCATCGAGAAGCTGTGCGACATGGTGCGCGGCCAGGTGGACGACGTGCGCAAGAAGGAACGCGAGCTGCGCCGCATCATCGTGGACAAGTGCGGCATGCCGCAGGAAACCTTCATCAAGGACTTCCCGCCCAACCTCTTGAACCTGCAGTGGGTCGAGAAGCAGGCCAACGCCGGCAAGCCCTGGTCGTCCATCATCGCGCGCAACATTCCGCCCATCCAGGACCTGCAGCAAAAGCTGATGGACCTGCAGTCGCGTGTGGTGGTGCCGCTGACCGAGCTCAAGGGCATCAACAAGCGCATGAACGAAGGTGAAGCCACCTCGCGCGATGCCAAGAAGGAAATGATCGAGGCCAACCTGCGCCTCGTGATCTCCATCGCCAAGAAGTACACGAACCGCGGCCTGCAGTTCCTCGATCTGATCCAGGAAGGCAACATCGGCCTGATGAAGGCGGTGGACAAGTTCGAATACCGCCGCGGCTACAAGTTCTCGACCTACGCCACGTGGTGGATCCGCCAGGCCATCACCCGCTCGATCGCCGACCAGGCGCGCACCATCCGTATCCCGGTGCACATGATCGAGACGATCAACAAGATGAACCGCATCAGCCGCCAGCACTTGCAAGAGTTCGGCTTCGAGCCTGATGCGTCCATCCTGGCGGCCAAGATGGAGATCCCGGAAGACAAGATCCGCAAGATCATGAAGATCGCCAAGGAGCCGATCTCCATGGAAACGCCGATCGGCGACGACGACGACAGCCACCTGGGCGACTTCATCGAGGACGGTGCCAACACCGCTCCTATCGAAGCCGCCATGCAGGCCGGCCTGCGCGACGTGGTCAAGGACATCCTGGATGGCCTCACGCCGCGCGAAGCCAAGGTGCTGCGCATGCGCTTCGGCATCGAGATGACCAGCGACCACACGCTGGAAGAAGTGGGCAAGCAGTTCGACGTGACCCGCGAACGCATCCGCCAGATAGAAGCCAAGGCGCTGCGCAAGCTCAAGCACCCCAGCCGTTCGGACAAGCTGCGCAGCTTCATCGACTCGCTGTAATACGGCGCACAAGACGCGGCATGCAATGCCGCGAACCCCGACACAGCAGCCCAGCGGCTGTTTGTGTCTGGCGACCATTCAAAAAGCCCTGACCGCATTGCGGCGCAGGGCTTTTTTCATTTTTTCTGCTGTTTCACCACAGACCCGCGTTAACCCGGACGCTCCAGACAGCAAAATGACAGCTTGTAACGCGACTATTACACACCGCTGAGGGAGACTGTCATGCAATTCGGCAATCTCCAGGCGCAGGCCTGGTGTCCGGAACCCGCTCCCGGTTCAGACACCCGCCCCCTGTGCATCCTGCGTGTGCCCGTTCAACGAACTGCCCTCTTTTTGCGAGACACCGCATGACCACATCCTTCAACCGCCGCGACCTCCTTGCCCGCGCCGCTGCAGCCAGCGCCGTGGGTGCCCTGGGCGCCACGCTGTCGCCCGCCGCCTGGGCCCAGGCCGCAGGTGCGGCCGCAGCACGCAGCGCGCATGCCAAGGCCACCAAGCTGGCCCCGACGCTGCGCATCGTGATCCCGGCCAACCCCGGCGGCGGCTGGGACCAGACGGGCCGGGCACTGGGCGCGGCCCTGGTCGGCGTGGGCGCGGCGGACCAGGTCGAATATGAAAACATCGGCGGCAAGGGCGGCACCATCGGCCTGGCCAAATACGCCGAGAAATACGGCAACGATGCCAACACCCTGCTGATGGGTGGCATGGTGATGGTGGGCGCGGTGGCCCTGCAAAAGCCTGCCGTGGACCTGACCCAGATCCAGCCGCTGGCGCGCCTGACCAGCGACTACCTGGTGGCCGCCGTGGCCGCCAAGTCCCCCATCCAGAACACAAAGGACCTGGCCGAAGCCCTGCGCGCCGACCTGCGGGCGGTGCCCGTGGCCGGCGGCTCGGCAGGCGGCGTGGACCACATCTTCGCCGGCGTACTGGCGCGTGCGTCCAAGGCCAACCCCGAAAACCTGGTCTACAAGCCCTTCGCGGGCGGCTCCGAGGTGGTGGACGCCGTGCTATCGGGCAGCGCCTCCGTCGGCCTGTCGGGCTACAGCGAGTTCAGCGATGCGATCGCCGCTGGCAAGCTGCGCGCCATCGGCGTGTCGTCGCGGCGCAGCGTGTTCGGCCTGCCCGCGTTTCGCGAACAGGGCCTGGACGCGACCATGGCCAACTGGCGCGGCGTGTTCACCGGCAAGGGCGTGGCAGCAGCCCGCACGGCCGAGATGCTGGCCGCCGTCGAGGCCGCCACCGGCCACGAATCGTGGCAGCGCACTTTGAAGAACAACCGCTGGGACGCCTCCTGGCTCGCGGGCAAGGACCTGGCGGAGTTTATGGAGCTCGACCTCACCACCGCCCGCGTGATGGTCTACCTGCTCAAGCTCAAGGCCTGAGGCTTGCGGCCCATGGCGAGAACCCCCGCTGATCCCCGGAGCTGACCCATGAAGATGTCCAACCACTCCATCGGCGCCCGCATGGCCACTGCGCTCGGCCTGGTGCTGGCGCTGATGATCGGCGCCGCCCTGTTCGGCATTGCGGCGCTGTACCACACTCTGGGTACCTACGACACCACAGTGCAAGAACGCGTGGCGCAAGAACGCGCCGTGAGCCGCATGGAAAGCGAGTTCAAGACCCAGGTGCTGGAGTGGAAGAACACCTTGCTGCGCGGCGAAGACTCGCGCAAACGCGAGCTGCACTGGACTGCCTTCCAGGCGAGTGAAAAGCGCGTGGCCGATGCCGCCCGGACTCTGGAGCCCCAACTGGCAGACCCACAGGAAAAGGCCGCGCTGCAAAAATTCACCCAGGCCCACACGCAGATGGCCCAGGGCTACCGCAAGGGCTTCGAGGTGTTCCAGTCGCTGGGCTTTGTGCCGTCCGCGGGTGACGCCGACGTGGCCGACATCGACCAGGGCCCGGCCAAGCTGCTGACCGAACTGAGCCAACAGGTGGCGGCCAGCAGTGCGGCCATTGCACAGCAGGCGGCGCAGGACGCGCGGCGGGCCCTCGTCAGCAGCCTGGTGGCCCTGGCCCTGGTGACCGCGCTGGGCGCGTGCGCGGGCTGGCTGCTCACCCGATCGGTGGTGCGCCCGCTGGGCGTGGCGGTATCGCTGGCCCACAAGGTGGCGGCGGGCGACCTGACCACCAGCATCCGCGTCGAAGGCCGCGACGAACCCGCGAAACTGCTCGAAGCCCTGCGCGCCATGCAGGACAACCTGGAGAACGTGGTGGCCGGCGTGCGCACCAACGCCGAAGGCGTGGCCAGCGCCAGCGCCGAAATCGCCCAGGGCAATGCCGACCTGAGCATGCGCACCGAAGAGCAGGCCGCATCGCTGGACGAAACCTCGTCGTCCATGCAGCAGCTGCAGGCCACGGTGCAGCAGAACGCGTCGAACGCGCAGCGCGCCAACGAACTCGCCCGCAACGGCGCCACCGTCGCGCAGCGCGGCGGCGACGTGGTCACGCAGATGGTGGAGGTGGTGCAGGGCATCCAGGACAGCTCGCGCCGCATCTCGGACATCATCGGCGTGATCGACGGCATTGCCTTTCAGACCAACATCCTCGCGCTCAATGCCGCGGTGGAGGCCGCACGCGCGGGGGAGCAAGGCCGCGGCTTTGCGGTGGTGGCCAGCGAGGTGCGCAACCTCGCCACGCGCAGCGCCAGCGCTGCGCGCGAGATCAAGGCGCTGATCCAGACCAGCGTGGAGCGGGTGCAGGCGGGCTCCGACCTGGCGCGGGACGCAGGCACCACCATGGCCGAAGTGGTGTCATCCATCCGCGAAGTGAGCAGCCTGATGGAAGAAATCAGCCAGGCTAGCGCCGCGCAGACCTCGGACATGCAGCGCGTGACCCAGGCCATCGTGCGCATGGACGACGTGACGCAGCAGAACGCCGCGCTGGTGGAAGAAAGCGCCGCAGCCGCCGGCAGCCTGAGCGGCCAGGCACGCCAGATGGTGGAGGCCGTGGCGGTGTTTAGGGTGCGGCAGCACCACGCGGCACTGCCCGCTCCAAAGGCTTGATACCCGCGAGGGCATGGCCAGGGCTTGGTTAGGGCCTGAGACCGCTTGGTGCATGCCAGATTGCTGAATTGCACTACATCTACGGACAGTTGGCAGGATGTCCTGCCCGCCCGGTGCTTTGCCCGCCCGCCCCTACCCGTTCGGGCTGAGCCTGTCGAAGCCGTGGCACGACCTCAGCGCAGCCCTTCGACAAGCTCAGGGTGAACGGTTCGGGGCAAGAGATGGTGAGGGGTACAGCCGCTTCAAGCCACCCGCGACGCATGAAACTGGCACGGCCCAGGCCAGCGCACCCGTGGAACTGGCTCTGCCAGGCCACCGGGTGCGTCCCCCTCCCGCGCAGCGAGAGAGGGGTTAAGGCGCGAAGCGACTCAGGGGGTGTTTCACTTCAATCCACCTTCACATTCGCGTTCTTCACCACCTGCGCCATGCGCGCGGCCTCGCTCTTGAAGAACGCCGCCGCCTGGTCGGGCGGCGTGAGCTTGATCTCGTAGCCCTGGGCGATCAGCGCATCGTGCGCCTCGGGCATTTCCATCGCGGCCTTGAAGCCGTTGTACAGGCGAGCCAGCTCGGCCTTGGACAGCCCCGCAGGCCCCACCGGGGCAATCCAGCCCTCCAGCTCGAAACCTGCGAGCCCCTGCTCCGCAATCGTGGGCACGCCGGGCAGCGACGCCACGCGGCTGGCCGTGGTCACGCCCAGCGCGCGCAAGGCGCCCGACTTGATGTGCGCCGCCGCAGGCGCCACCGCCACCACACCCAACTGCACCTGGCCGCCCAGGATGTCGTTCATGAGCGGGCCCATGCCGCGGTACGGGATGTGCTTGATGTCCAGCCTGGCCTGGTCCACGAACATCGCAGCGCCCAGGTGCAGGATGGTGCCGTTACCCGACGAGCCGTAATTCAACACGCCGGGCTTGGACTTCGCATAGGCGATCAGCTCCTGCACCGTCTTGGCAGGCACTCCGGGGTGTGCCACCAGCACAAAGGGCGTGGCGCCGAGGATGGTGATGGGCGTGATGTCGGCGAGCGAGTCGAACGGAATGTTCTTGTAGACGCTGGGGTTGACCACGTGGTTGTTGGACACCACGCCGATCACAGAGCCGTCCTTGGGCGCACGCACGATCTGCGTGGTGCCGGTGATGCCGCCCGCGCCCGGCAGGTTCTCGATGACCACCGGCTGGCTCAGCGCCTTGGACAGGCTGTTGCTGATGGCACGGATGGCTCCGTCCGCCCCCGAGCCCGCCGACAGCGGCAGGATCACACGCAGCGGCTTGCCGTCGCCCTGGGCTCGGGCGGTGCGCGGTAGGCACCAGGCGGCGGCACCCAACGCAGCGGCGCTGGCGGCCAAGGCCTGGCGACGTGTGAGCAGGCTGCGGGGCGAGGAAATGGCGAGGGCAGTGGTGGGCATGGGTTTGTCTCCAGTCGTTGTCATGCAATCCCAGGGCTGCGGTCTGCGCCGCGTAGGTGCCCCGGGCCGTCGAGAAAAATCAGGCAATCGCGCCCGCGGCGTGCAGCGCTGCCACGGCATCCGGCGTGTAGCCCAGGCTGTGCAGCAGCTCGGCCGTGTGCTGGCCCAGGCGGGGTGGGTCGCAGCGCACATTCAGGCGCTGTCCGTCCATGCGCAGCGGCATCAGCGTGACCTGCGCGGTGTGGCCAGCGCACTCGCCATCGGGCAGCGTGATGTCGGCCAGGCCCCCCGTGGCTTTGAGGTGCGGGTCGTCGAACAGTTCTTCGGGCCGTCGGATGGGTGCGAATGGCAGACCGTGGCGCTCGAAGATCGCGGCCAGTGCGTCGGCCGGGTGCTGCGCCAGGCGCTCGCGCAGCACCGGCATCAGCGTGGGCCGCGCGCGCACGCGGTCGTTGTTGGTGGCGAGCTGCGGGTCGGCCTTCAGGTCGGCGTAGCCCATGGCGTCGCAGAAGGTCTGCCACTGCGCATCACTCACCGCGGCCAGAAAGATCTGCTCGCTGTCCTTTACGCTGAACACGTCGTACACGGCCCAGGACGAGATGCGGTCGGGCATGGGCGCGGCGGGCTGGCCGGTGACGGCGTACTGCATCATGTGCTGGCCCACCAGGAAGACGTTGTTCTCGAACAGGGCCGAGTCCACCTCCTGCCCGCGCCCGGTGATGCCGCGCTGCATCAGCGCGGCCATGGCGCCGATGGCGCCGAACATGCCGCCCATGATGTCGTTCACGCTGGTGCCCGCGCGCAGCGGATCGCCGGGCCGGCCGGTCATATAGGCCAGGCCGCCCATCATCTGCACCACCTCGTCGAGCGCCGTGCGGTGCTCGTACGGGCCGGGCAGAAAGCCGGTGTGGTTGACGTAGATGAGGCGCGGGTTGAGCTGGCTCAGCGCCGCGTAGTCCAGGCCGTACTTAGTCATCACGCCGGGCTTGAAGTTCTGGGCCACCACGTCGGCCGAGGCCGCGAGCTTGCGCGCGGCCGCCAGGCCCTCGGGGCTGCGCAGGTCGATGGCGATGCTCTTCTTGTTGCGGTTGAACATGGGGAAGAAACCCGCGCCCGCGCCCAGCAGGTGGCGGGTGCGGTCACCGTCCACCGGCTCGACCTTGATGACCTCGGCCCCCAGGTCGGCCAGCACCATGCCGCAGGTGGGGCCCATGACCATGTGGGTGAACTCGACCACGCGCAGGCCCTGCAGGGGCAAGGCGCGGGGGGCTGGAGTGTCGGGCGGCGTGGGCGGGGCGGAAGAACAAGAAAAA
>Ga0209023_10005498_pt1 | contig 13804 bp, 12 predicted proteins | sample LakOneMetagenome_FD_187468 | JGI IMG/M metagenome (GOLD analysis project Ga0209023, IMG submission 187468) | Freshwater and sediment microbial communities from Lake Erie, Canada (SPAdes) (version 2) | ecosystem: Environmental > Aquatic > Freshwater > Lentic | place: Lake Erie, Canada...
GGGCCGCCGCCCGGGTGGCTGAGCCGCCCCCACAGGCTGGGCTGGTTGCGCAGCGTGTCCCAGCCGCCCACCTGGGTGTAGTGGGCCTGCAGACGCTCGGCCAGCCAGTCCATGCGGGCCAGTTCGATCTCGGCCACATACGGCCCCAGCCCGCGCTGCAGCCCCAGCCGCGAAAAGCCCGCAAAGATCAGCAGCAGGGCCACCAGCAGGGCGGCGAGGGCCAGGAAGGCTTTGCGGTGCAGGGTGAGGTGGGGCATCGGTCGGCGAAACGGCGGCAGGGGTGTGAACGGCGTTGGCTGAATCCGCTGTGTCCGCGGTAGCAGCGGTATCAGCGGGCGGGGGGCGGGCCACCCGCACCGCCAGGCCCGCTCGCAGGCATGGCCACCAGAGTGCCGTCCATTGTGCGGCATGTGCCCGCCAGCGATTTGCCGTCCGGCATGGTCAGCGTGACGCTGGCGCCCTCGGCCTTGTCCTTGCAGGCGGCGTACGCCTCGGGCGGCGGTGCGGGCGGGCCCTGGCGGCCCTGGGGTTGCGCCAGCACCGGTGTTGCGGACATTGCGGCCAGCACGGTCACGAGCGCTGCGCGGGCGAGGCTGCGGTGGTGAAGAGAACGAAGAAGCATGGTGCAGATTCCTTGAGTTGGTTGAAGAAAAAGGCGAGTCCCGTCGCGGCTGGCAGGGGCTGGTGAGCTGACGATGTGGTGTGGCCCGCCGTGGCGCTGTCGACGCTTGCCGAGGAGGACGGTCTGCACGCTCCGCCACACTGGTCGAAACCGGCGCGCCCCAGTCCAGTGCACCCATGGAACCGGCTTCGCCGGGCCATCGGGTGCGTCCCCCTGGGGGGAAGGCGCCGAAGGCGACTCAGGGGGGAGCCTATGCCGCCACAGAAATCGTGATATTGGCCGAGTACCCGCCGCCGCTATTGGCCTGCATGGTCGTCATCTCGAGTGTGGTGCCGTCGCTGAAGACGTTGTCGGTGGCAAACGACATGGCCGCGAGGTTGCGCACGCTGGCGCTGTAGCCCGAATTGGCGTTGTAGATGGTGCTGAGCAGCGCGGTCGGAAAGGCCAGCTGCGTGGTCTTGATCTTGTTGCTGGCATTGCTGGCGGCGGACAGGCTGCGGTAGACCTCCAGGTGCATGTGCGGCATGCGGCCCGCGTAGCAGCCCGGCACCACGGTGGTGAAGGTGACGGTGCCGTTGGCATCGGTGGCCTGCACGCCGCGCAGGTAGTTGTCTGCGATGTTGTTGGAGGTGTAGACCGAGTAGTTGCCGTCTTGCGTGCAGTGCCACAGGTAGATGGCGTAGCCGGACAGCGCGGCGCAGCTGGCGTTGGTGTTGGTCAGCGTGATGGTGATGGTGAAAGGCACGCCGCTGACCGGCGTGGACGAGCCGATGGAGGTGCGGATGTCCGAGCGCACGATGCCGCTCAGGGCCAGCACGTTGTAGGTGTTGTTGCTGGCGTTGGAGCCATCGGCCGGGTAGGGGCCGGCGGTTTCTTCGGGGACGACGGAGCAGGTGGCGGTGGTGCCGGTGCCTGTGGTGCCTGTGCCGCTGCCGGTGGCGGTGCCTGTCCCGGTGCCCGTGCCGGTTCCAGTGCCTGTCCCGGTGGTATCGGTCGTGTCGCTGTCGCTGCCCCCTCCGCCGCAGCCCAGCAAGGTGGCCATGCCCAGCGAGCCCAGCGCGTTCAATGCGAAGCGGCGGCTGGCGGGCGTTGCGATGGTCGCTGCTGCATCAGCGGCTGCACCAGCGGTTGCACCAGCGGTTGCGGCAGCGATGCCCACTGCAGTGGTCGCGGCCGTCTGTGCCGAGGGGGTGGTGCGCGCAAGGGCGGCAGAAAGTCGGGCCATGGTGTTTCTCCTGCAAGTGGGTATGGCATGGACTGTGCCGGCCGATTGCGGAGAAATATGGGAGCCCGGGGGGCATGCCGCGGCCCCGCGCTCTGCAGGCCCTGCCCTGAAGCTCTGCAGTGGCTACACCACTACACCACTACACCACTACACCACTACACCGCTATACGGTTAAAGGGCGTTGCTGGCGTTCACCAGGTCGTTGTAGGCCTTGACCAGCTTTTCGCTGCTGCCTTCCACCATCCAGCCGCTGCCGGGCTTGAGCATCATGCGTTCGCCGTCGCTGTAGGGCACCTTGTCACGCACGCGCCGAAAGCGCTCTTTGGATGCCTTGCGAAAGTCTTCGGCGGTGCGCTCAAAACTGGACCAGCCGTGCGGCACTTCGTCCTTGATCGGCTTGGCGAACGCCATGGCTTCGTCGGCCATGGCCTCATAGGCCTGCAGGCGGGGCGCGGCGGCGGCGGCATCGAACGTCTCGTCGCCCAGCACGTCGGCCAGGCCCTTGGCCTTGTTCATCAGCGCCATCTGGTAGTAAGGCAGCTTGCGGCCCTGGGTCTTTTCGATCTGCGCGAGCTGGGCGGCCAGCAGGTTGTCGTTTTCTGCGTCCAGCGCCTTCGAAAACACGGTGCTCGCCTGGTCGAAACTCTCGAAGCTGGCGGCCAGGGGGCCGTGGATGGCCTTGCCCTTGGCGAACTTGTCGTCCTTGTAATTCTCGCGGTCGTAGTAGGTATAGGCGTCGGCCACCAGCTTGTCCATGGCCGAGAGCGTGGCCATGTAGGTCTTTCCGGCGGCGTCGAGTGCGGGCATGGCCGGGGACAGGGCGGCAGCCTGTGTGAACTGGGCCGCGCAGGCGGTCACGTCTTCGCTGGAGATGGAGTACAGCCCGTAGACCACCATTTCGCTGCCGGTGGGGCCCGCCTTCATGTTCTTGACCCAGCTGGCATACCGGCTGATGGTGCGGTGGGCGCGCTCGTCCAGCCTGTTGTAGCAGTTGATGTACGTCTGCAGCTTGGCGTTGAGGTTGTCTGCCGCAGCGGGCGGGGCGGGCTCGGCAGCGGTGTTGCCTGCGGCCGAGTTGGCAGGGGCCGTGGCGGCGGGCGGGGCCGCCGGGGTGTCGGCGGTGGCTGCGTCCGGCTTGGGGCCGCATCCCATCAAGGTGATCAGCAAAAGCGGAGCCAGGCCCAGGAAACGCTGGGCAGAAAACTTGGTAAGCATGAAATGAAAGGAAAGAAGCGCAGAAGGGGTGGCGGGTGCCGCGTGACCACGACCAATGGTCATTGGCGTAGCGCCAGAATTCTGCGTTGAGGAAGGCTCGAAAGTTCCTCTGGCCGCCTGCGAATGCGTAATCAGATGTACGGCAATCCGCGCGTTTTTTGCACTCCGCGAGGACGTGCTGGCATGTGAGAACGTCCTCCGATGCCAGCTGTTGAAGCGTGTCGGCGGGATCTTCAACGGGCGGGGACGGGCCTGGATCGAGATCGACGTATCAGGACGATGAAGCGTTCTGTTGCAGTTTGACTCGGCCGCGATGACTTGGGGCTGACGCAGCACTCACAGGGCGTTCGCGTGGCGCCCAGTTGCCGACCATGTGCCGCCCATGTGCCGATCTGTGAGGGAGGGGGTGAGCGCCTTCGTTTGCACTTGCACCCCCCTCCGAAGGAAATTTCCAGACACAGGGACTTTGCAGTCCCCGCCGTTCAGTGGCGTGCAGGCGGCGTCGAGTGCGCCATCAGCCGGTCGGTCGCCGCGATGGCCAGTGCGCTGAGCAGGAACACCACATGGATGATGGTCTGCCACATCAGCACCTTGATGTCGTAGTTGGCGGCGTTGATGAAAGTCTTGAGCAGGTGGATGGAGCTGATGCCGATGATCGCAGTGGCCAGCTTGACCTTGAGTACCGAGGCGTTCACGTGGCTCAGCCACTCGGGCTGGTCGGGGTGGTCTTCCAGGTGCAGCCGCGAGACGAAGGTTTCGTAGCCACCCACGATCACCATGATCAGCAGGTTGGAGATCATCACCACGTCGATCAGCGCCAACACCACCAGCATGATGATGGTCTCGTTGAGCGCGGTGACTTCGAAGTCGCTCTTGTAGCCGATGCTGGACACCAGCGATTTGAGCGCGGCGGTGTTGCCGAACGCCGCCTCGATCAGGTGCACCAGTTCCACCCAGAAGTGAAAGACATACACCGCCTGCGCCAGGATCAGCCCCAGGTACAGGGGCAGCTGCAGCCAGCGGCTGGCAAAGATCAGGGAAGGGAGGGGGCGCATCGCGACCGGTGTGCCGGGTTTTTTGGGGAGGGACATGGGAGGGTGGGGATGGATCGGGTGCGCGATTCTAGAAGAAGCGCATGACAGCCTACGGGCCCAAGGGTCGGGGCCTGCAGCGTGCGCACCGGTACTATGGCCGGGTTTGTGTGCGTTGCAGCCTGCGGCGCGGCGTTCGCCGGGGCGCTCTGTCTGTAAGCTTCGTGCCAGTCAGTGGCTTGTAAGTGCGGCGCCCGACAGTACCGCCCAATTCACAGAAAGACAGGCCAGGCAGGCAGCATGGGGTGCGCAAAGTCCGCCCAGCCGGCCGGTGCCTGTCAGACCCGTTCCATCAAAAACCAGGAGACAACACCATGAGTGCGCCCACATCCGCGATCGAATCCGTTTTGGTCGAGAACCGCGTGTTCCCCCCGTCGGACGCCATCGTTAAAGCCGCCCGCGTCTCGGGCATGGCGGGCTACGACGCGCTGTGCGCCGAGGCCGACCAGGACTTCGAAGGCTTCTGGGCCCGCCTGGCGCGCGAGAACGTGCAGTGGAGCAAGCCCTTCACCCGCACGCTCGACACGTCCAACGCCCCGTTCTACCAATGGTTCGACGATGGCGAGCTCAATGCCAGCGCCAATTGCCTGGACCGCCACATCGGCACCCCCACCGAGAACAAGACCGCCATCGTCTTCGAGGCCGACGACGGCACGGTCACCAAGATCACCTACAAGGAGCTGCTGGCCCGCGTGAGCCAGTTCGCCAACGCGCTCAAGGCCCATGGCGTGGCCAAGGGCGACCGTGTACTGATCTACATGCCCATGACCATCGAGGGCGTGATCGCCATGCAGGCCTGCGCGCGCATCGGTGCCACGCACAGCGTGGTGTTCGGCGGCTTCAGTGCCAAGGCCGTGCAGGAGCGCATCATCGACGCGGGTGCTGTGGCCGTCATCACCGCCAACTACCAGATGCGCGGCGGCAAGGAGCTGCCCCTCAAGGCCATCATCGACGAGGCTCTGGCCGCCGGTGGCTGCGACACCATCCGCAACGTGTTCGTCTACCAGCGCACCGCCACAGCCTGCCACATGGTGGCTGGGCGCGACAAGACCTTTGACGAAGTCCTGGCCGGGCAGAGCACCGAGTGCCCGCCAGTCGCCGTGGGCGCCGAGCACCCGCTGTTCATCCTGTACACCAGCGGCTCCACCGGCAAGCCCAAGGGCGTGCAGCACGCCACGGGCGGCTACCTGCTGTGGGCCAAGCTCACCATGGACTGGACGTTCGACCTGCGCCCCGACGATGTGTTCTGGTGCACGGCCGACATCGGCTGGATCACCGGCCACACCTACGTGGCCTACGGCCCGCTGGCAGCGGGCGCGACGCAGGTGGTGTTCGAAGGCATTCCCACGTACCCTAACGCTGGCCGCTTCTGGCAGATGATCGAGAAGCACAAGGTCTCGATCTTCTACACCGCACCCACGGCCATCCGCTCGCTCATCAAGGCCGCCGAAGGCGACGCTGCGGTGCACCCCGCACGCTCGGACCTGACAAGCCTGCGCATCCTGGGCAGCGTGGGCGAACCCATCAATCCCGAAGCGTGGATGTGGTACCACCGCAATGTGGGCGGCGAGCGCTGCCCCATCGTCGATACCTTCTGGCAGACCGAGACCGGCGGCCACGTCATCACCCCGCTGCCCGGCGCCACACCGCTGGTGCCTGGCAGCTGCACGCTGCCCTTGCCCGGCATCGCAGCCGCCATCGTGGATGAAACGGGCAATGACGTCGCCAACGGCGCAGGCGGCATCCTGGTCATCAAAAAGCCCTGGCCAAGCATGATCCGCACCATCTGGAACGACCCTGAACGCTTCAAGAAGGCCTACTTCCCCGAAGAGCTCAAGGGCTACTACCTGGCCGGCGACGGTGCGGTGCGCAGTGCCGACCGCGGCTACTTCCGCATCACCGGCCGCATCGACGACGTGCTCAACGTGTCGGGCCACCGCATGGGCACGATGGAGATCGAGTCGGCCCTGGTCTCCAAGACCGATCTGGTCGCCGAAGCCGCCGTGGTGGGCCGCCCCGACGACGTGACCGGCGAAGCCATCTGCGCTTTTGTGGTGCTCAAGCGCTCGCGCCCCACCGGCGAGGAAGCCAAGCAGATCGCCAACGAACTGCGCGCCTGGGTCGCCAAAGAAATCGGCCCGATTGCCAAGCCCAAGGACATCCGCTTCGGCGACAACCTGCCCAAGACCCGCAGCGGCAAGATCATGCGCCGGCTGCTGCGCAGCATTGCCAAGGGCGAGGCCATCACGCAGGACACGAGTACGTTGGAAAACCCCGCAATCCTGGATCAATTGGCCAAGGCCAATTGATCCAGGAGGCGCCGTGCAACGGCGCCAGCGCGCAGCGCTTGCGGGGTTTGTGGACACTCATATCGCGCAGCGATGTGATGTGGCCACAGAACCCCCGTGGTTCACCCGCCGCCCGTGATCGAAGCTGCAGCCAACTGATCGAGAAGGGCGCCGTGCAACGGTGCCCGCGCGGAGCGCTTGCAGGATTCGTGGGCACTCATATCGCGCAGCGATGTGACGTGGCCACAAAACCCTCGTGGTTCACTCACTATCCGTGATCGAAGCGACGGCCAATTGATCCAGGAGGCGCCGTGCAACGGCGCCAGCGCGCGGTGCTTGCAGTGGAACAGGCGCCTCACCACCGGGTGCACCCTGCCGCCCCTGTAGGACGCCACCGGGAATCTCCTCCCCGGCCGCATCAACCGCACCCGCATGCGTTACAACGGCGGCATCGCGTGAACGGCCTGGCCATCCTGGCAGAGCCGTCACGCTGCCTACCGGAGATCTCACCATGCACTTTCGCTCTGCCGTTCTGTTCCTGGTCGTGCTGGCCATCGCTGCGCTGGCCGCCCTCAACTGGACAGCCCTGTCCACGCCCACCACGGTGTCGCTGGGGCTCACGACCTTCGAGGCGCCTTTGGGTCTGTTGATGCTCGGCCTGACCACCTTGCTCGCCATCTTCTTCGTGGCCTACGTGCTGTCGCTGCAGGGCTCCGTGCTGCTGGAGACACGCCGCCACACCAAGGAGATGCAAGTCCAGCGTGAACTGGCCGACAAGGCCGAGGCCTCGCGATTCACCGAACTGCGGCACTTCCTGGAAATCCAGCAGGGCCAAACCCACACCGCCGTCCTGGCACGGCTCGATACCCTCGAGCAGCGCCTGGCCACCCGCGTTGAAGAATCGGACAACGCCACTGCCGCCTACGTGGGCCAGTTGGAGCACCAACTGCGCACCCGCGACCAAGCCCGTCAGGTGGTCACGCCGCTGGTGTAGGCAGCGAGTGAGCTGGCCCAGCGGCCAGCCCTGAAAACATAGCCATCCACAATGACAACAGCCGCGTCACCCATTCAGGTGACGCGGCTGTTTTTTGACTTCAGCCCAGACCGTCGGGCGCAGGGCGGCCGGCAAACCGGCAGGCGTACTTACTTTTGCGTCAGCACCCAGGCTGCCAGCTTCTTGGCATCGGCGTCGTTGACCTGCGCGTTGGCTGGCATGGGCACGGGGCCCCAGACGCCTGCGCCGCCCTTGATGATCTTGACCGCCAGCTTGTCCACGGCGTCCTTCTGGCCCGCGTACTTGGCAGCCACGTCTTTGTAGGAAGGGCCCACCAGCTTCTTGTCCACCGCGTGGCAGGCCATGCAGTTCTTGGCCGTGGCCAGCGCCTGGTCGGCCATCGCAGGGGCCGCCACTGACATTGTCATCGCGAGAGTGATCAGGGTACGCTTCATGGTGGGTTTTCCTGTGGGGTTGGGTTACAGTTCTTTAATGGAATTGTAGTGACTCGGGTTGACATGCCGGCGCTCCGGGTCAATCGAGCCTTTGACGGTTTTTTTGGAGACTGCGATGTATCTGCTAGGCCTTTCACTCATCTTGCTGGCGTTGAAATACCTCGAAATCGGCCCGGTGGCCAACTGGTCCTGGTGGTGGATCATGGTTCCGTTCGGCGCTACCGTCGTATGGTGGGCGTGGGCCGATTCCACCGGATATACCAAACGTAAAGCCATGGAAAAGATGGACCAGCGCAAGCAGGACCGGATCAACAAACAAAAAGAAGCCTTGGGCATGCGCCCTCGCAAGCCGCGCTAGGCTTTAGATTGGCTTAAACAGCGGCTGCATTGGTGGTCGCATTGGCCGCCAAGTCGACAGGTCTGGATACTCATGCCAGGTAGCGCGCCTGAAGCTGGTACCCACAAAAAAACGCCCGAAGCATTTCGCTACGGGCGTTTTGTTTTGCAGGGGGCCTTGCTGCGATGCAGGGCCCTTGCAATGATCAATAGGCGTCCAGCACAGCGCCCTTGCTCGCGCTCGATGCATTGAATGCAAACTTGGCCTGCACGCCGCGGGTGTAGCGCGGGGCAGGGGCCGTCCAGGCGGCGCGGCGCTTGGCGATTTCTTCTTCCGGCACGTTCAGCTCCAGCAGCAGCTGGCGCGCGTCGATGGTGATGCTGTCGCCTTCGTTGACGAATGCAATGGTGCCGCCCGCTGCCGCTTCAGGCGCTACGTGGCCCACCACCATGCCCCAGGTGCCGCCGGAGAAGCGGCCGTCGGTGATCAGGCCCACACTCTCGCCCAGGCCGGCGCCAATCAGCGCGCCGGTGGGGGCCAGCATCTCGGGCATGCCGGGGCCGCCCTTGGGGCCCAGGTAGCGCAGTACCATCACGTCGCCCGCAACGATCTTGCCGGCCAGGATGGCTTCCAGGGCCGATTGCTCGTCGTCGAACACGCGGGCCGGGCCGGTGATGACAGGGTTCTTCAGGCCGGTGATCTTGGCCACGGCGCCTTCGGGGCTGAGGTTGCCCTTCAAGATGGCCAGGTGGCCCTGGGCGTACATGGGCTTGTCGATGCCGCGGATCACGTCCTGGTCGGCGCTGGGCACATCGGGCACGTCCTTGAGCACTTCGGCAATGGTCTTGCCGCTGATGGTGATGCAGTCACCGTGCAGCAGGCCGGCGTTAAGCAGCACCTTCATCACCTGCGGGATACCGCCTGCGCGGTGCAGGTCGACGGCCAGGTACTTGCCGCTGGGCTTCAAGTCGCACAGCACGGGGGTCTGTTTGCGGATGCGCTCGAAGTCATCGATGTCCCATTCCACGCCCGCCGTGTGGGCGATGGCCAAAAAGTGCAGCACGGCGTTGGTGGAGCCGCCCGTGGCCATGATCACAGCCACGGCATTTTCGATGGCCTTCTTGGTCACGATGTCGCGGGGCTTCAGGTCCATCTTGATGGCCTCGATCAGCACCTTGGCCGACTCCTTGGCCGAGTTCATCTTCTCGTCGTGCGGGTTGGCCATGGTGGACGAATACGGCAGGCTGATGCCCAGGGCCTCGAAGGCGCTGGACATGGTGTTGGCGGTGTACATGCCGCCGCACGAGCCGGTGCCAGGGATGGCGCGCTTTTCGATCTCCTTGAGGTCGAAGTCGCTCAGCTTGCCGGCGGCGTTCTCGCCAACGGCCTCGAACACGCTCACGATGTTCAGGTCCTTGTCCTGGTAGCGGCCCGGCAGGATGGTGCCGCCGTACACGTAGATGGCGGGCACGTTGGCGCGCAGCATGCCCATCAGGCCGCCGGGCATGTTTTTGTCGCAGCCGCCAACCACCAACACCCCGTCCATCCACTGGCCGCCCACACAGGTTTCGATGCAGTCGCTGATGACTTCACGGCTCACCAGGCTGTACTTCATGCCTTCGGTGCCCATGGCCATGCCGTCCGAGATGGTGGGCGTGCCGAACACCTGGGCGTTGCCGCCAGCCTCTTCGATGCCGGCGATGGCCGCATCGGCCAGCTTCTGTAGGCCGCTATTGCACGGGGTGATGGTGCTGTGGCCGTTGGCCACGCCGACCATGGGCTTGACGAAGTCGCCCTCTTCGTAGCCCATGGCGTAGTACATGGACCGGTTGGGTGCGCGCGACTTGCCTTGCGTGATGTTGGCGCTGCGATGGTTGATGGGTTGGATTGGGATGGTCTTGCTGTCTGCCATGGCGTTGGTCCTCGTGGGGGAGTAAGTCGTTGTAGTGGGAAGACGCCGCATGGAAGGGCGCGCGGTTCTTCGGCTGTCGGGGTGCAAGTATGCGAGGTTTGGACGGGCGTTTCCAATCCCTTTCGCGGGCTTCAGTAATATATAAAACATATCAATCGATCACCACCACATGAAAGAACCACTCATCGACGTCCGCGCCTGGCGCCAGTTCGTGGCCGTGGCCGAAGAGCTGCACTTCGGCCGCGCCGCCATCCGCCTGCACATGACCCAGCCGCCGCTGACCCAAGCCATCGCGCAGATGGAGCGGTCGCTGGGCGTGATGCTGTTCGACCGCACGCGCCGCCGCGTGGCCCTGACCCCGGCGGGCGAGGCGCTGCTGCCCGACGTGCGCGACTTTCTGGAGCGCGCGCAGGCACTGCCGGTGCGCGCGCGTGCGGCAGCGGCGGGCGAGGTGGGGCGGGTGCGGCTGGCGTTTGTCTCTACCATCGGTTTCGAGCGGCTGCCCGAATGGGTGCGCGACTTTCGAGTGCTGTGCCCGCAGGTGTCGCTGGAGCTGGTGGAGGCCACGGGCGACGTGCAGCGTGCCCTGTTCTCGCGGGGTGAACTCGATGCGGGGCTGATGCTGCATTCACCCGGATTCGCGCCGCCCGAACTCGCGCGCCTGGCCGTGGCCGAGGAGCCCCTGGTGCTGGCGCTACCGGCCAGCCACCCCCTGGCGCTTGCACCCCGACTTCATCTGCCCGAGGTGCTAGCCGAGCCCTTGGTGATCTTTCCGCGTCGCATCGTCCCCTCGCTGCACGACGCGGTCTTTGCTCTGTACCACGCCGCCGGCCGCGTGCCCGTGGTGGCGCAAGAGGCCATCCAGATGCAGACCATCGTCAATCTGGTGTGGGGCGGCCTGGGCGTGGCCTGGGTGCCCGAGAGCGTGACCCAGTTCCGCCGCGAAGGCGTGGTGTACCGCGCGGCCGATGCTTTTGGGCCTGCACCCGCCAGGACCAAGACCAGGGTCAACGCAGCGAAAGCCTCTGCCGAGCCGCTGCTGCCCGTGTGCGAGACCAGCCTGGTGTGGCCCGCCGCGCTCAACAGCCCGGCGCTGGCGCGCTTCATCGACTTCGTGCGCGAGCGTTCTACTGCAGCCTGATCAACCCACGGCGGCAGGTGCGCCACGCCCGCGCACGAACAGCAGACCCGCCGCCACCGCCAGCAGCGGCAGCGCCACCGCGTTGATGGCCGTCCACCCCACGCCGCTGAGCAGTGCGCCAGAGGCGAAAGACATCATCGCTGCCACGATGCCGTTGGCCAGCTGCATCAGCGCCTGGGCCTGCCCGCGCTCCTCGGGTGAATGGTTCTCTGCCAGCAGCGTGGTGCCTGATATCACCATCAGATTCCAGCCCGTGCCCAGCAGAAACGAGCTGGCCAGAAACTCGGAAAACGATATGCCCGACAGCGCCACCACCGCGCTGGCTGCCAGGCACGCCGCACCCACTGCCGCCACCGCGCGGCTGCCAAAGCGGTCTACCAGCACACCCGAGAACAGCGCGGGCGCGAACATGCCGATCACGTGCCACTGGATCACCTGCGCGGCCGACGCAGCGGAAAATCCGCACACCTCCATCGCCAGCGGCGTGGCGTTCATCACCAGAATCATCAGGCCATGGCCGATGGCCGTCATCACCACCGCCGCCCGCAGGCCGGGCCGCACGAGCAGGCTGCGCATGGCTGCCATGCCGCCCGCCGCCGGCTTGGGCGCCACGCCTTCGCGCAGCAGCGCCATCACCGCCCAGCCCAGCGCGGCCAGCACCGCAATGGCCAGGTACGCGCCCGCCAGCGGCGTGGCCAGCACATTGCGCGACCACAGCGCGAGCGGTGGCGCAAACACCGCCGCACACAGGCCGCCCGCCACCACACAGGCCGCGGCACGACCTTTCTGCGTGGGGTCGACCGCCTCCAGCGCCGCATAGGTGTAGTAGCCCGACGAGGCCTGGTAAGCGCCGATGGCCAGCGTGCCCGCGCAGAACACAGCAAAGCTGCCCCACTGCACGCCCACCATGCTCACCAGCCCGCCCGCCACGCCAAAGAGCGCGCCGGCCTGCAGCCCCGCGCGACGGCCCCGGCGCTGCATGAACAGCGACAGCGGCTGCACTGCCACCAGGTTGCCCAGCACCAGCAGCGCCAGCGGCAGCGTGGCCAGCACCGGCCAGGGCGCCAGCCGCGCGCCCACGATGGAGGTCAGCGTGATGCCGATGATGGAGCAGCCCCAGTACAGGGCTTGGCCCGCAAACAGTAGGCGAACGGACGCATTGCGCAAGAGCAGCATGGAATGACTTTCGGTGGCGCGCCGCACAGGCGCAAAGCAGGGGATGTAGGTAATGGGGCTGCGGGACGGATCAGTCGAGCAGCGCCCCCGCGCCAAAGCGCTGTGCATACGCCTGCGGGCTCACCGCGCGGTGCTTGTGAAAGCTGCGGCGCAGGTTCTCGGGGTGCTCGAAGCCACACAGCCGCGCTACGGTGGAGACCGACGCCTGGGCCTGCGAAAGCAGGTTGGAGGCGGCCTCGACGCGAACGCGCTCCACGTAGCGCCCGGGCGTGGTGCCCAGCTCGCGCTGGAACACGCGCGTCAGCGTGCGCGGCGGCATGCAGGCCTGCTCGGCCAGCGCATCCAGCGACAGGTCGCCGCCCAGCTGCGAAGGGATCCATTCCAGCAGCGCCGCCAGCCGCGGCGCATGCCGCGTCTCGGGCGCCAGCAGCGCGCTGAACTGCGCCTGTCCGCCCGGGCGTCGCATGAACATCACCAGCCGCCGCGCCACGGCCAGCGCCATGGGGCGACCCAGATCGGCCTCCACCAGCGCCAATGCCAGGTCGATGCCCGCCGTGACGCCGGCCGACGTGAACAGGTGGCCGTACACAGGGCTGGCCGCGTCGTAGGTGTGCAGGCAGTCATCGTCCACCTGCACCGCAGGGTAGTTGCGGCGCATCAGGTCGGTGCGGCACCAGTGGGTGGTGGCATGCAGTCCATCGAGCAGCCCGGCATGCGCCAGCAGCAGCGCACCCGAGCACACCGAGCCAATGCGGCGCACCTGCGGCTCTGCGCCGCGCAGCCATTGCTGCAGCGCGGTGTTGTCCAGTTGCGCCATGACACCATCGCCGCCGGCGACCAGCACGGTGTCCAGCTGCGCAGGGTCCAGCGTGGCCCAGCTGGCATCCGCCACCAGCGCGAACCCTGCCGATGTGGTGACGGGCCCGGCGGCCTCCGCCACCAAGTGCAGCGCATACGCCGGCGGCAGGCCGTGGCCCGCGCGCTCTGCATTGGCCGAGCCGAAGACCTGCAGCGGGCCGACTGCGTCCAGGCTCATCACGTCGGGGTAGATCAGGCAGGCGACGGTGCGGGTGGATAGAGGCATGGAATCAGTGTCGGTGTTTGCTTGGTTGGCTGCAACGACAACCGTCCCACACATCTGGCCAGATTCAGCTTAGCGAGGGCATACCCAGAATAAAGCGGCCTCGCGACGCGTCGGCGCCTAGTTGGCGCCGCCTGCAGGCGTGTGACGGGGTTAGACTTCCGCTATCGGCCGAGGCTGTGTGAAAACCCCACCCACGATTGCAGCTCAAAACTAAAATCATGGGCACCCGATTCAAGCGAGGTGCCCATGAAGCGATTCATCGAA
>Ga0209023_10005499_pt1 | contig 13803 bp, 19 predicted proteins | sample LakOneMetagenome_FD_187468 | JGI IMG/M metagenome (GOLD analysis project Ga0209023, IMG submission 187468) | Freshwater and sediment microbial communities from Lake Erie, Canada (SPAdes) (version 2) | ecosystem: Environmental > Aquatic > Freshwater > Lentic | place: Lake Erie, Canada...
ATACCTGTCCTGGCTTGCCTCGCGGTAGCCCTCGCCGCGCCTGCGCTCGCGTCGCCCGGCGATTCCAGCCGGCGTCCAGTGTGCTCCTCGTTTGCGAAGGCGGCGCTGAAATGGAACAACATGGCGAAATCAATGGGCTGCAAGCTGCCGGGCAGCGAAGTGAAACAAACGGAAGCGTCGAAGTTCAAATGGTGCATGGGAACCAGCGATGCTGATTTCCGGATACGGTCGCCGCAGGCGGCGGGCCACCGGGCGGGCCTACAAAAACACTGCCAGAGGCAGCACGGCGAATATTTCACGCTGAACTGAGGTTGCGCGCGGCGCCGATGCGCGCCGCGCCCAATCCGGCATGAACGGCGCTCGTGCCCGAGGAAATCGTATGTTGAGAATTCTGGCATCGGCCGCCGCATTCGTTGTCTTCGGCGGCTCGGCGCAGGCCATGGGCAATGACCCCGACCAGAAAGTCATTCGCATCATGAGCGCCACCTACGGCGCCTCCTGCGGCATCGCTGGCGGCAATGCGACGCGCAGTGTCGCCGCGCAATGCGATGGGCGCAAGAGCTGCAGCTACAAGGTTTCCTACAAGGCGCTCGGCGATCCCGCCTACGGCTGCAAGAAGGATTTCTTCGTCAGCTATTATTGCGGACGCAACGAGCCGTTTCAGGGACGGGCCGCTGCGGAAGCTGGCTATGGAAGCGTAGTTCCGCTCGCCTGCAGGTGACAGGATGGCGGGGCCTGATCGCCTCGCCGTCCCGCGCTCTCACGGCAGCTGAAACTGCTGCTCCCGGCCGTTGTGGCATTGCCAGATGCCGACATATTGCAGCGGATTGAACCTTCCGCCGGGAACGTCCCAGCATTTTCCGGCGGCGGGGCCTGCGCCGACGATGCGGCCGGAGCCGCCGTCGAAGGTCCAGCGGTTGAAGGTCTGGTTGCAGGGCGTGAGCACCAGCGGCCGGCCGCCGGGAACCTGCTCCACGCAAAAATTCGAACCAGCGAAGCGAATGCGACCGGAACCGCTTTCGAGAACGAATTTCTGCGCGCCCCTTCCCGTGCAGTTCCAGAGCTGAATTTTGGTCCCGGCGGCGGCGCGTGCCTTCTCCACGTCGATGCACAGACCGGGCTTGGCGGCGACGGCGAAGGACCGCGCGCCTGCCGAACTCGGCGCCGGTCCCCCCGTGTTAGGCTGAAAGAACGGGCTCTTCCTGGCGCAGCTCGCAGCAACCTGCTTGCGATAATCGTTCGCCTGCGGATCGAACTTTTTCTTGTAGAAGAGCATGCCTGCCGTGCAGTCGCCGTAATATTTGGCGCGATCGATCGGGAAGCCGTAATTGCCCGAGGGGCAATTCGACTTGAAGAATTCGTAGTGCCTCACCACGCTGTCGGCGTAGGCGTTGCAGGTCTGCTGCACTTTCGGGTCGATCTGCTGGTAGTTGGTTGGCGTCGTGGGCTTGAAATCGCAGGGGCCATACATGCAGGCGTTTACGATTGAATTTGGATCTAGGCCGTCACGCAGGTAGTCGTCCTGACACAGCTTTTGCGCGTTTCTCGAGGCGACCGCGCTGTTGGAATCCGTAAAAGTGAACTTGCGTCCATTGAGGTTCCAGCCGGTTCCGACATAGCGGGAGCCGAAGAACGTGCATGTATAGGTCCCTGTCGGCGCCTGTGCGGACGCGGGCGTCGCCAAGGCCGCGCCCCACACGACAGCGATCGCGGCAAAGCCCCTGACCAGATACATGTACTCGCTCCCCCGCCCGGTACGGCTGCCGCATAGGCGCGATCTAAGCCGCAATCACTCCGATTCTCCATTCCCGTTTCAGGATCGATGCGTGGCGTCTGTCGTGCGCCCCCGAGGCGGCGATGCGGAACATCGTGTCCACCTATCCACCGCAGCGCTTGCGCTGCGTGACGGCGCGACGCTTACCGGAAACGTTGCGGGAGCCAGGGTCGAGGGATGTGGCCGGCTTTTTACTTGATTGAATTCTTTCGATCTAAAGAAAAGCCGTTGGCCATTTGCGAGGCAAGAATGGCCATTCGTTGCGCCCAAGCCACAGCGTCGGGGAAAGCGACAAGCAAGCATTTTGTCTTGTTCCTCAATATGATTCGCTGCGCTAGGATCGCCCTCGAATTCGACGCTCAGCGGGTTTCGGCGAGTTCCAAAACGGCGTTTGCGTTCAAACGAAAATCTTACACAAATTCTGGAATCCTTGGGGGATCACAATGTTTCGCAAGACTATCGCAGCGGCGATCGCCGCGACGACAATCGCCGGTTCGGCTTTCGCCGCCGATCTTCCTGCCCGCAAGGTTGCGCCTGTCATTGCGCCGCCGCTGTTCACCTGGACCGGCTTCTACATCGGCTTGAACGCCGGCGCCGGCTTCGGCGGCGGCGATGTGACCGGCTTCCAGCCGCTCGTGGCGAATGCGCCTGCCACGCTGCAGGCCGAAGGCGGAAACTGGCGCATGGGCAATTCGCGCGTCGGCGCCGTGATCGGCGGCCAGATCGGCTACAACCTGCAGCTCTCGCCGAAGTTCGTCGGCGGTCTCGAGGCCGACATCCAGTGGTTCCGCCGGAACAACACGGCCTCCGCGAACGCCAGCTATATCTCGCCGTTCTGGGGCGTTCCGTCGACCGCTGCGGTTGCCTCGACCTCCAGCAACAGCTGGTTCGGCACGCTGCGCGCGCGTCTCGGCGTCACGCCCTTTGATCCCAACTTCATGATCTACGCCACCGGCGGTCTCGCCTATGGCCGCGTCGGCGACTCGCTCAGCTACTTCCGCACCGACAACGTGCCTCCGCAGTGGATCATCATCGGCGCCCGTGCCTCGACCCAGACCCGCGTGGGCTGGACCGGCGGTCTCGGCGTCGAATGGGCCGGCTTGTTCTCGCCGAACCTGTCGCTCAAGGCCGAGTGGCTCTACACGGATCTCGGCAAGTCGACCCGCATCGACTTCCAGCCGGTCGCCATTGGCCCGGTCGGCGTGTTCGCGATCACGCAGAACACGACGCGGCATGACTTCCACACGCTGCGCGTCGGCCTGAACTACCGCTTCGGCGGCTGGGGCGCTGGCCCGGTTGTCGCCAAGTACTGATCGACATCTGATTTTCGCTCCGGCGGATGGAAAGCCCGGCCTCGCGGCCGGGCTTTTTCTTTGCGCGCGTCTTCTCCCGCTAACGCGCCGTTCGGGCCGCGATGCGTTCGACAGCGGCGTCGACCAGCGCCTGCGTCGCGCGCAGCGGGCCGATCTCGACGGCGGCCATGTTGAACAGCGCTTTGGCGAAATTCGGCGTCGGCCTGCCGTCGGCGTCGAACAGGGCGAGATCGGCGTCGGGCCCCGCCGCGACGCCGGCCGCGATATTCGTCGCGTAATTGGCGATGCGCTGCGTCTCCGGCGCGCAGGAGAATTTCGGCAGCGGCGGCAGGCTCGCGCCGATGCGCGGATCGGGGCCGAGCGCCGTGCCGGGGTAGGGCAGCATGGCGAGCCGCACCGGCTGCGTCTTTTGCTCCTTTGCCTCCATCGCGCCGAGGCCGGCGGCGATGGTGGGCGTCTGCATCATCGGCTGCACGCGATCGGGCACGACGGAGCGGCGGAGGCCCGCGATCTTGCCGCGCTTCTTCGCGCCCATCGCCGGCCTGTGGGCCGCAAGCCAGCGCGCGCGTAGCGTGGAGCCGAGGCCGTGGGTCGTCAGCCCCTTGGGCTCGGGGCCCAGCATCCTGCGCCCGACCGTGCGGCGGCCGGGCTTTCCCAATGCGACCGGCGCGCCGCATTGCGCAGGCGCCCAGCGGCTGACGATGGCGCGGGCCGAGTGCAGGCCGAAATCGACATAATAGCGGCGCAGCAACTGGGCGGCGCCGGCCGCGCCTTCGTCGGCGCTGGCGAAGGCGACATGGCCTTCTGCATCGGCGGCGATCTCGCCGGTCCAGCCGGCCTTCTTCACGCACCAGTAATTGTTGAGCCGCACGCAACGGGACAGGCCGCGGAAGTCGCGGCCGAGCGCGAGCGCCAGCGCCTTGTCCGGTTCGAGGTCCAGATGCAGCGCGCCCTGGCGGCGCCAATTATCGACGGCGCGTTGCGCGGGAAGATAGTTCGGCGCCAATGCGCGCGAAAGATCGGGCCATTGCGGCGCGGATGCCAGCAGCGACGCGGCGAGGGCGAAAAATTCGAGGGTCATGGAGACGCCTCAGTCGAGATCGTCCACGCCTTCCACGAGCATGGACGGGGTAACGAAGCGTTCGAGCCGGCCGTCGCCCCATGTGACGCTGGCCCAGGGCTTGTCGTCGAAGTCGATGAGCGCGAGGCCGGAGGTCGGATATTTCATTTCCATGTGGGCAAGCGCGCGCTCGTCGCCCGAGCCGCACATGCGCAGCGCGAATTCGGCGAGGCCGGGGTTATGGCAGACGACCAGCATTGTCTGCACCAGTTCGGGCGTCTTGTGCAGTTCGGACAGCAGGATGAAATCTTCCGCCATGTAGAGCGCGGGGTCGATCAGCGTCTTGAAGTGGCGGCCCGTCTCGCCCATCAGGCAATCCAGCGTTTCTCGCGTGCGATGCGCATCCGAAACCACTGCCAGATTTGGAATGAGCTTTTCCTCGACCAGATAGCGGCCGACGCGGGCGGCGTCCTCGCGACCGCGCCGGGTCAGCGGGCGCTCACGGTCGCCGCCCCCGGCTTCGCGGGCGGCCTTGGCGTGACGGAGCAGAACGAGACGATGCATGGAGCGAAATTAGCGTCTCGCCCGGCAGAAGGCGAGGGGTGGATCGACGGCTATTTCCGGGGCTCGTCGGGCCGGTATTCGAGGATGTCGCCGGGCTGACAATCGAGGATTTCGCAGATTTTCTCCAGCGTGTCGAAACGCATGCCCTTCACCTTGCCGGATTTCAGCAGCGACACGTTCTGCTCGGCGATGCCGATGCGCTCGGCCAGTTCGCGCGAGCGCATCTTCCGCCGCGCGAGCATGACGTCGAGGTTGACGATAATGGGCATGGTCAGACGATCTGCGCATGTTCGTCGGCGATTTCGGCGGCCGATTTGTAAATGACGCCCAGCGCGACAAAGACGAGCGCGATGAGGATATAGAGCACATCGTCGGTCCGCACGAACGCATGACGCGCGGCGCTCCGGTCCGCCAGATGCAGGCCCATGATGTAGACGGTGACCGGGCGCATCGCGAAATCGAAGACGACCACGAACAGGCCCATGAAGCCGATCCGCTGCAGCAAGGCCGCGCTGTTGCGCGTGAAAATCTCGCCGCGCAGGTAGCGGCCGAACAGCCGCCAGACGAGTAGGCAGAGAATGGCCAGCGTCGCCCAGACGATCAGCGAGAGGCTCGCCGCCAGCGCATATTGGGTCGCCGAGGCGCCGGAAATGTCGAGCTTGTACAAGGCGGCAAAGCCGCGCTCCACCTTCGCCCGATCGGCCCAGTGGTCGTAGAGACCCCACGCGACAAACAGGACATAGCCGAGCGTCACCAGACGGATGACGTGGCAGATGACGCGGATCTTGCCGCGCAGCGCCGTCAGGCGCGGGCTGTCGGCGGGCGGCGCGCCTTCCAGAAATGCGTCGGTCATGGATCGGCTCCCGAGGTCGGTCATTTTACGATGACATACATTGACGCATCAAAAATTTAATGTCAAACATGAAAAACATCATTTCTTAGATGAGGACTGAATGTTGTCTGCCTTTCGCGTTCCCGCTCTTTCTGCAGCCTTGTGCGCAGCACTTGCCAGCGCCGGCTGCGGCCATGTTCCGGTGTCCACCATGTGGGCGCTGCGCAATTTCGACAGTCTCAGCGTCGATCCGGCCTTTCTTCGCGCCGCCGTGCGCCTGCCCCGCGCCTTTCAGCCGCGCCCGGGCGGCGTGAAAGTGGTGGCGACCTGGGGGAAGAATGGCGATCCGGCGAGCGAGAAGAAGATCGAGATCGCCTTGCAGGAGACGAGCCTGTCGGCCGAGGGACCAGCGCTGGCGAAGGAGATCCGCCCCGGCCATTATCTGCAGGTCTATCGCGTGGCGCCCGACGATGTGCCACGCCTGCGTGCGCTGCAGGCGGAGATCGCACGCGCCAAGGCGCAGAAGCAGGCCGATCACGGATCGCTGGGCGTCGGCGCCGACGCCTGTCGCATCTACGAATTGCCCGAAGGTCCGATCCTGATGACGACTTTCCTCAAGACGTCGGAGGAAACCGGCTGGCTGACCGTGCTGAAGGATATCGATTTGCGGGCGGCCGTGACCAAGGACAAGCCGCTGGAAGAGATCGTGCCGCCCTGCGGAAAACTGCCGCGGCGCGCCGAGGCGGGTTGACGCGCTTGCCTTTCGCACCGTCAGAAAGCACATAGGAACCGCTGATATCTGACGGGGCCCGACATGCCGCTCTACGCCTATCGCTGCGAGGATTGCGACAATCGTTTCGAAACGCTGGTGCGCTCCGGCGACACGCCGGAATGCCCGTCCTGCGCCTCTACCCATCTCGACCGCCAGCTGTCGCTGATCGCCAAGCCGGCGCCGGGCGGCGAGGGCGCGGGGTCTTCCGGTATGGATATGGCCGGCTCCTGCGACGGGGCAGGGGGCTGCGGCATGTGCCCGGCGATGGCGGGGATGGACGCCTGAGGGTAATATCGGCTCCTCATCCTGAGGAGCGGGCGCAGCCCGCGTCTCGAAGGATGGGGCTGCGGCCATGCTTCGAGACGCAATCCTGCGGATTGCTCCTCAGCATGAAGGAGTGTGGAGCCTCATGACCGACGACCTGTTCGCGCCGCTCGGCCAGCGCAAGATTGTTTCCGCCAACGGCATCGATTTCGAAGTGTGGGAAAGCGGCGCGGGCGAAAAATTCGCGCTTCTCCTGCATGGCTTTCCCGAACATGCGATTTCCTGGCGCTTCCAGGCGCCGCTGCTCGCCTCTCTCGGCTATCGCGTGTGGGTGGTGAACCAGCGCGGCTATGGCGGCACGACGACGCCTGCCGAGAAATCCGCCTATTCGCTGAAGAACCTGACGGAAGACGTCGGCGCGCTGATCGACGCCGCGCATGCGGCTGCGCCCACGACATCGACGACGCTGATCGCGCACGACTGGGGCGCGCTGGTCGCGTGGACTTTTGCGGCGCGGAAAATGCGGCCGCTGGAAAAGCTGATCATCTGCAATGTGCCGCATCCCCTGTGCTTCAAGCGCGAATATCAGCGCAACCCGAAGCAGAAGAAGAAATCCTGGTACACGCGGTTCTTCCAGATTCCGTGGCTGCCCGAGGCGCTGCTCGGCCGCAAGGGCGGCGCGCCGATCGCCAAGATGCTGCGCGACACATCCGCCAATCGCGCGAATTTTCCACGCGAGCTTCTGGCGATCTACGCCGCCAATGCCGCGCGGCCCGGGGGCATCCGCGCGATGATCAACTGGTATCGCTGCGCGATGAACGATCTCATGGCGGCGACCGATCTCGGCGACAAGATCGAGGTGCCCACGCTGATCTGCTGGGGCGAGAAGGATGTCGCGCTGGAGGTCTCGACGCTCGAGGGCACGGACCAGTATGTGCGCGACGTGAAGATCGTGCGCCTGCCCAAGGCCTCGCACTGGGTGCAGCAGGATGCGCCCGAGGAAGTGAATGCGGCCATCAAGGCGTTTCTGGCTTGATGCAATAAGCGATGCTCGCCTGAAAGTATGGCCATCATCAGAATCCTCATCCTGAGGAGCGCCGCAGGTGCGTCTCGAAGGATGGCGAAGCCCGGGTATTTCGCTGCGGCCACTCTTCGAGACGCCGCTTCACGGCTCCTCGGGGTGAGGGTTCTTGAATTACCAGTCAGACAGTGAGGCAATAAAAAAGCCCCGGACCGAAGTCCGGGGCCCTTTTCGACCGGCGCGCAAGCGGTATCCGCTCGCATCAGCCGGTCGTGCAGGTCATGTCGCTGCGCGCCAGTACATCCGTGACTGCGCGGCGACCGTCCTGATCAGGCAGCCTTGAGGTTGTCCGCAGAGGACTTGCCCGAGCGGCGATCGGCGACCAGCTCGTAGCTGATCTTCTGACCTTCCGCGAGGCCGTTCATGCCAGCGCGCTCGACGGCCGAGATATGGACGAACACGTCCTTGCCGCCATCGTCGGGCTGAATGAAACCGAAGCCCTTCTGGGCGTTGAACCACTTAACAGTGCCAGTCGACATAGTACGTTCCTGAGTTGAGCCACATGGGCTCGATGGCCGCGCGTATGCGTCCATTTTAGATCGAATTATGGGAGGTTTTCTTGCAGGAGCCCGGCGGTTCGCGGTGCGAAGCTTCGGGCAAGAGCGTCTTCATCTGCAATTCGATCTGACAGCAATACCAGAAACATTTCGGAAAAGCAAACGAAAACGACCGGTGCGGCAGCGTTTGCGCTGTCTGGAGGGCGCGATTGCGCGCGTTGTGCGCGCGGAATTCGCAATATTGCGTCGCAATCCCCATATCCAATGTTCGAGACGGCTGAAGTCCGGCGGTCGCGTTTCAAACCATCTTTTCGAGAGGCGACCGACATGGCGGAATTCAACTACAGCGCGCCGGCCGAATTTTTCGCAGGCCGCGGCATGCGCGCCAAGCGCGCCGCGCTCGCCTACCAGCGCTTCGACAGCGCCGCCGACGCGATCAGCTATGCGATGGAAGAGCTCGATCCCGTGCTGCTGCGCGGATCGTTCATGGAAATCGACGAGACGCGCTACAGCGGCGCCGAGATCGAAACGCTCTATGCGAGCGCGCGCTTTCCGCGCTCGCGCGGCGCTCGCGCGCAAGAGGCGAAGAGCTGAGCCGGGCTTTTTGTTTTCCGGCGCAGCGCTAGTTCGCAGCAATGCGCATCGTTCGTCTCATCGCCCTCGTCATTGCCATAGCTGCGCTGCTTGCGCCCGCTGCGCATGTTCTCGAACTGCCCAACAAGCTGCGGCTCGACGGGCCGCTGTGGCTCGCCGTGCAGCAATCGCTGTATGCCGGCTGGGGCCCGTTCGTCGGCGCGCCGACGGAGATCGGCGGCTTTGTGCTGGCGCTGGTCTGTTTCGCGTCGGCGTCTTCGCGGCGGGCCCGCGCGCTGTGGATCGCGGCTGCGGCCTGTTACGGCGTGATGCTGATCGCGTTCTTCATGTTCAACGGGCCGGTCAATGCGGCGATCGATTCATGGACGGCGGCGACGCTGCCGGCGGACTGGCCGGCCTATCGCGCGAAATGGGAAACGGGCCACGCGATAGCGTTTGTTTTCGCGGCGGGGGCGCTGATGTTCGTGATGGGCGCGCGCAACAGCGAGCGCCAGGTTGATTGAAGATGCGCGCGTCGTGAGATGATCGTCCACTCACAGTCCTCATCCTGAGGTGCGATGCGCAGCATCGCGTCTCGAAGGATGGCAAAGCCCAGGAGACCTCATCGGCCACCCTTCGAGGCGCCCGCTTTGCGGGCTCCCCAGGGTGAAGGGTTCAGAAATCATAGGCGGAATACGGCGAGCGATGCGTAGCATCGCGTTTCAACGGATGGCCGCATCATCCGGGCGCCCGGCCTTTCCTTGAAGCCAACGCCGGCAATCGCTCGTAATCTCGACGGATCAGCGCTTCCTTCTTGATGCGCGACCAGCCCTTGATCCTGCGCTCCGTCGCGATCGCTTCATCGATGCGGTCGAAATGTTCGCTCCACACCACTCTGACCGGGCGACGCTGGAACGTCCACGCTGCCGGATCGAGCCCCTGATTGTGTTCGCTTTCGCGTTCGTCGGGCGTGCGCTGGGTCAGCCCGGTATAATATCCGCCGTCCGCGCATTGCAGGATGTAGACGTAAGCGCCCGCCAATGCGGCCATCCTTCGAGACGCGATCCTTCGGATCGCTCCTCAGGATGAAGATTCAGGGCCGTGCACGCAAAGGAATGAAGCTGCGCTTGAGAAGATGGCGTGACTACCGCACCAGTTCCTTCATCGCGCCATCAAGCCCTTCCAGCGTCAGCGGATACATGCGGTTCGTCATCAGCCGCTGCATCATCTTGATGGACTGCGTGTAGTCCCACTGATTCTCCGGCACGGGATTGATCCAGATCGCGTGCGGATAGGTGCGCGTCAGACGCTCCATCCAGATGTAGCCGGGCTCCTCGTTCATGTGCTCGACGGAGCCGCCGGGCTGCGTGATCTCGTAGGGGCTCATCGAGGCGTCGCCGACAATCACGACCTTGTAGTCGTGCGGATAGGTGTGCAGCACCTGCCAGGTCGCGGTCTTGTCGGTGAAGCGGCGGGTGTTGTCCTTCCACACGCCCTCGTAGATGCAATTGTGGAAGTAGAAATGCTCCATGTGCTTGAACTCGGTCTTGCACGCGGAAAACAATTCCTCGACCTGCTTGATGTGCCAGTCCATCGAGCCGCCGATGTCGAAGAACAGCAGCACCTTCACGGCGTTGCGGCGCTCGGGCCGCAGCTTGATGTCGAGCCAGCCCTGCTTGGCCGTATCGCGGATCGTCGAATCGAGATCGAGCTCTTCCGGCGCGCCGGTGCGCGCGAATTTGCGCAGGCGCCGCAGCGCGATCTTGATGTTGCGCGTGCCGATCTCGGTGTCGCCGTCGAGATCCTTGAACTCGCGCTTGTCCCACACCTTTACGGCGCGACGATTCCGGCTCTCTTTTTGCCCGATGCGGATGCCCTCGGGATTGTAGCCATAGGCGCCGAAGGGCGAGGTGCCGGCGGTGCCGATCCATTTGTTGCCGCCCTGGTGGCGGCCTTTCTGCTCCTCCAGACGCTTCTTCAGCGTCTCCATCAACTTGTCCCAGCCCATGGCTTCCAGCTGCTGTTTCTCCTCGTCGGTGAGGTATTTTTCAGCCAGCTTCTTCAGCCATTCCTCGGGGATCTCCGCCTTCTCCATGGCGTCGAGCAGGCTTTCCAGTCCCTTGAAGATCGTGCCGAACACGCGGTCGAACTTGTCGAGATTGCGCTCGTCCTTCACCAGGCAGGCGCGCGACAGATAGTAGAAATCGTCGACCGACTTCTCGGCGAGATCCTTGTCGAGCGCCTCCATGAGAGTGAGATATTCACGCAGGGTGACAGGCACCTGGGCGTCGCGGAGGGATGTGAAGAATTGCAGGAACATGGGCGCGAACTTGCCACGGGTTGCGCGCGCGGTCGAGGGGAGGACGGCGCATGGCGGGAATGCCCCGATGCGCCGGGCCGAGAGGCAGGGGACCAGAGGCCAGAGACGGACGAGGCACGCGCCAGCGACATTCCGGGAGGGGCGCCAAGGTATTGATTGCCCGATATGATTCCTCACCGGATGCGATCGTTGGGCAATCCCAGGCGGACATTCACCCTCGTTACCCTCGCCCTTGCGACCCTGTCGATCCTGACCGGGCGGTGGATTGATAGCCCGCTGCTGTTTTGGCTGGGCGTCGCGATCAACTGCGTTGGCATCGGCTTGCTCTACGAGGAATAGCGCGTCCACCGACAGCCCTCAGGCGGCGGCGACGGCGCGCCTTTGGTCCCTGCGTGCGTGTCTGGCCTGTGTCTGACATCCCGGATACGACGATATGCTGTGGAGGGGAGACAATAGCGCTGTTGTCGCAGTGCAGCATCGGCGCGATACTCTACCCATGCGCATCGTCCTAGCTGCCATTTCGCTTGTCCTTGCCAGCTTTCTCCTGCTGGCCTTCGCGCCGCGTACGAGCGAGGCCGCGCCCAACACCGTCGCTGGCCGGCACATCGCCCAGCGCTGCAAGGCCTGCCATTCGGTGGGCGTGAAGGGCGCCAGCCCCAATCCCGCCGCCCCGCCGTTCCGCACGCTGGCCCAGCGCTATCCGCTGGAGAACCTGCAAGAGGGGCTGGCGGAAGGCCTGATCGTCGGCCACGCCAAGGGCATGCCGCGCGTGAAGCTGACGCCGGCGCAGGTGGAGGATTTCCTGCGCTATCTCAAGGCCATCCAGCGGAACTGAATTGGCCGCCGCGCCGTGCCTCTGCCCGCTCTGGCCCGGATCGCGGGCAAGCACCCCGATTCCACGATGCGACCGCTACGTCGCGCGCACTGAAGGACAAAAGGCGGCGGTTAGGCGGCTGCGCCAGCGCACATCCCGTGCGCCGCCGCAGGCCTAACGCTGAGGCTGAAGCTGAACGGGGGCCGCCATGGCGACATGCTGGAAATGTGGAGCAGACCTAGGCGAGGGCGCGCTGACCTGCGCCGCCTGCAAGGCTCCGGTCGCGCCGCCGCCGCCCCCGCCGCCTGCGCCCCAGGCGGAAAGCGAGCGCCGGCTCGCGCTGTTCGTGGGCGAGAAATATCCGGTCTACGCCCGCAAATGGGCCCGCATGCGCGAGAAGGGCCGAGCGATCTCGTGGAACTGGGCGACGGCCTTCCTCTTCGTCGGCTGGCTCGGCTATCGCGGCCTCTACCGCATCGCCTGGATCGTGATCGCGATCGACTTCGTGGAATTCGCGATCGAGGGCTTCTTCGATACGCCGAGCGCCATGTCCGGCCTTTTCTCCGTGGCGCTCGGTCTCGCCGTTACGCTCAACGCCAATCGCTGGTATCGCCAGCACGCGGAGACCTCGATCGCTGCGATCGAGGCGAGCGCCGCGCCTGCTGCGGTCGACGCGGAGATCGTGCGGCAGGGCGGGGGCAGCTGGAAGGCCGGCGTCGGGCTGTTCGTTCTGTGGGCCGTGTCGCTTTTCGTGGCGGCCTTCATCCCCGAGCTGGTTGCGGTGATGCGCTGAGCTTCAGTCGTGGCACTGGTCGGGCGCCGAACCCGACCAGTCGCCCATCTTTATCGGTCCGCCCACGCCGCGCAGCGGCTTGCCGTTGCGCATGCCCTTGCCGGTCAGGAAATTGACGTCGCAGGTCGTGAATTTCTCCGGCCGGTCGGCGTTTTCCGGGCCGGTGACAGTGCTTGTGCGCTGCGTGTAGCCGGCGACCACGAACTCTTTGTTGCGATAGACGATGATCACCGTTTCCCGTCCCATCGGGGGATGCCAGTCGTTGACGAGATCGATCATGATCGCGCCCTTCGGGCCGATGCGCAGGCTGGCGTTTCCGCAGGCGCCGCCGCCGGTCATGGCGCCTTCCTTGTAGAGGTCCGGCGTGGTCGGCTGCGGGGCGGGCTTGCGCAGGTAGACATACAAGTCGAACCGGCAGGATCCGTCGCCGCGGTCGAGAACGACGTAATCCGGATCGCGGTTGGCGTCGCCATCGGCGAAGAAGGGTGCGGCGGCGACCACCTTGTCGTAGGCGCGCGGTTCCGCGGCGGCGGGCGCGATGGCGGCCTGGGCGAATGCCGAAGCAAGGACGAGGGCGTAGCTCTTCATCTCGAGAATCTCTGCGAGGACTGGAACGGCGCGACCATAGGCGGCCCCGGGCGATTGCCGGTGCGCCGCCGCACCGCCCGCGCCCGACCCATGCGCAAGGCGCGGGTTGCCCCGCCCCTCCGGCCCGTTTAACTTGGCGATTAACAACTCAAGGGGCTGAAATGCGCTTTACCGGAACCAAGGACTATATCGCGACCGACGACCTCAAGGTCGCCGTCAACGCCTCGATAGTGCTCGAGCGCCCGTTGCTCATCAAGGGCGAACCCGGCACCGGCAAGACCGTGCTGGCGGAGGAAGTGGCCAAGGCGCTCGGCGCGCCGCTGCTGACCTGGCACATCAAGTCGACGACGAAAGCGCAGCAGGGCCTCTACGAATACGACGCGGTTTCGCGCCTACGCGACTCGCAGCTCGGCGATCCCCGCGTGAGCGACATCAACAATTACATCAAGCGCGGCAAGATGTGGGAGGCGTTCGCCTCTGCCGAACGCCCGGTGCTGCTGATCGACGAGATCGACAAGGCCGACATCGAATTCCCGAACGATCTGCTGCTCGAACTCG
>Ga0209023_10005500_pt1 | contig 13802 bp, 13 predicted proteins | sample LakOneMetagenome_FD_187468 | JGI IMG/M metagenome (GOLD analysis project Ga0209023, IMG submission 187468) | Freshwater and sediment microbial communities from Lake Erie, Canada (SPAdes) (version 2) | ecosystem: Environmental > Aquatic > Freshwater > Lentic | place: Lake Erie, Canada...
CGCTGGGCTCGGCCTGGCGATCGTGCGCGGCATCGTCGAGGCCCACCAAGGGCGCGTCACGGTCGTCAACGAGGCTCCGGGCTGTCGCTTCGACGTGGCCCTGCCGATCGGCGCGCCGGGCTAGGACCTCGCAGCGCCGGCACGGATCGGGCCCGTTGGTCAGCACCGCCGGTGGAAGGTGATCGACCCGTCGGGGTGTCTCCGGTGGAGATAGCTCGGGTCGTGGATGCGGTGGTGATGGAACCCGCACAAGGGCTCGGCTTTGTCGAGGTCGGTCCGACCGCCTCTTGCCCAGGGATCTCGGTGGTGGAGCTCGGTCCACGCGTAGGGGCGATCGCAGCCGTCGGCGAGGCAGGTGGTGTGGCGGGTGGCGAGGGCGACCCGTTGGGCTTCGGTGAAGAACCGTTGGGTGCGGCCCAGGTCGAGTGGCAGGGAGCCGCCGTTGAGGATCGCGGGCAGGATCCCCGCGCCGCACGCCAACCGCCGGGCTTCGCCGGCGCTGATCTGGTCGCCGGTGTCCACCCCCGCGGCCGCCAGATCGCCGAGCAGCTGGGTCTGGTCGAGGGTGACCACGATGGTCGCGGCGGTCTTGCCGTGGAGTCGGTCGGTGGGCAGGTGCTCGATCAGCTCGACGAACGCCTCGCCCTGACGGTGCGCCCAGTCCACGGCGTCGCCGACCGGCCCGGTCTGGTCCTGCGACGAGCCGAGCCTGCCGCGGCGCGGTGACGCCAGCCGGCCGAGGATCTTCTTGAGGATGGCTCCGGCGAGGGTGGGCACGGTGAAGTGACCGGTCACGGTCCCGTCATGGTTGTCGTGCAGGGTCAGCCTCGTCTTGTCCCGCGCGCGGGCTTCTTCATCACGCAGCACCTGGTCGTGGTGGCGGTCGGCCTCCTCGCGGGATGCGACGCGTTCCAGGGCCCGGCGAGCCTTCTTCCGCAACGCCGCCGGATCGAGCCGTTTGGCCTGGTCCACCAAGCCCGCTTCGACGACCGCACGCGCATCAGGGTCCAAGGTGGTGGGCAGCCGGCGCGTGGCCGCGGCGATGACCGCGGCATGCTCGGCCGACACCACACCCTCCCGCAACGCAGCACCGGTGGCCGGCAACATCTCGAGCGCTCCGGCGAGGGCGACCTGACCGGCCGCGGCCGCACCCGTCGTACGCGTCGCCTGCGACAGCCACGCCCCCGTCCCAGACATCCCCGAGCCGGCGGCCACCGCTGCCTTGTCGGCCGCGGCCACCAACGCAAGTCGCACCGCCTGGAGCCGCGCGAGCGCCCGGTCCACCTCGCGCACCGCGGTCGCATAGTCACCCGAGACCAGCGCCGAGTCGGCAGCGGCCTCGTCGAGCACGGCGTGCACACCTGCCAGCATCCCCAAGACGCCGGTGGCGTCCGGGTGGAGGTCGAGGAGTGCGCTCATAGAGCCATCCTAGAACGAACACCTGTTCGAAAACAAGCCACCACGAAAGAACTGTGGATGACCTCACGAGCCTCGTCGGGACCGCCTCGACCCCGCCGCTCGTCGAGGGGCGACCATCCGGCGCAACGTCGGCGTGTCGGCCTTTGATCGAACACCTGTTCGGCCTAGTGTGGGCGCACAGGTGGCACGCGGGTCGACGTTCTCCACAGGTCGCGACGCTCTCAGGAGCGTTGTCGGTGGCCCGGTCTAGCGTCCACGGCAACAACACCACAGACCACGACCACAGACCCGGAGGCCCGGGTCGGATGGAGAAGACCATGGCAGCCAACGACCGCGACAAGGCCCTCGACGCCGCGCTCGCCAGCATCGAGAAGCAGTTCGGCAAGGGCTCGGTCATGCGGCTGGGCGACGACAGCCGGGCGCCCCTCGAGGTGATCCCGACCGGATCCATCGCGCTCGACGTCGCGCTGGGCCTGGGCGGTCTGCCGCGCGGCCGGGTCGTGGAGATCTATGGTCCGGAGTCCTCCGGCAAGACCACCGTCGCGCTGCACGCCGTGGCCAACGCCCAGCGGGCCGGCGGCATCGTGGCCTTCATCGATGCCGAGCACGCTCTCGACCCCGACTACGCCAAGGCCCTCGGTGTCGACACCGACGCGCTGCTGGTCTCGCAGCCCGACTCGGGCGAGCAGGCCCTCGAGATCGCCGACATGCTGACCAGGTCCGGTGCCCTCGACCTGATCGTCATCGACTCGGTGGCGGCGCTCGTGCCGCGGGCCGAGATCGAGGGCGAGATGGGCGACAGCCACGTCGGCCTCCAGGCGCGGCTGATGAGCCAGGCGCTGCGCAAGATGGCCGGGGCGCTCAACAACGCCAACACGACCGCCATCTTCATCAACCAGCTGCGCGAGAAGATCGGCGTGATGTTCGGCAGCCCCGAGACCACCAGCGGTGGCCGGGCGCTGAAGTTCTATGCCTCGGTCCGCCTCGACGTGCGGCGCATCGAGACCCTCAAGGACGGCCAGGAGGCCGTCGGCAACCGCACCCGCGTCAAGGTGGTCAAGAACAAGGTGGCCCCGCCCTTCAAGCAGGCCGAGTTCGACATCATGTACGGCAAGGGCATCAGCCGTGAGGGTTCGCTGATCGACGTCGGCGTCGAGGCGGGCCTGGTGCGCAAGTCCGGCGCTTGGTACACCTACGACGGCGACCAGCTCGGCCAGGGCAAGGAAAATGCCCGCGCCTTCCTGCGCGACAACCCCGACCTGGCCAACGAGCTGGAGAAGAAGATCCTCGAGAAGCTCGGCGTCGGCCCGCAGGTCGACCAGGAGGTCGAGGTCTTGTCGGACAAGCCGATCGGTGTCGATGACTTCTGAGTCCGGGCCCGTCGCACCCGAGCCGTGGCGCGGGGATGTCACGGCTGGGGTGACGGCGTGGGTCGGGCGCGCGCCCACCCCGCCGCCGCCACCCGACCCGGTGGCCGAAGGGCCCGCGGAGGACCCCGAGGCGGTGGCCCGCAAGATCCTGCTCGACCAGCTCACCGGCCGCGCTCGGAGCCGGTCGGAGCTCCGGTCCAAGCTCGCGGCCCGTAACGTCCCGGCCGACGTGGCGGAGCGACTCCTCGACCGGTTCACCGAGGTCGGACTGATCGACGATGCCGCCTTCGCCCGGTCCTGGGTGGAGACCCGGCAGTCCAGCCGTGGCCTCGCCCCGCGAGCCCTCGCCCAGGAGCTGCGACGCAAGGGCATCAGCGACGAGGACACCGAGGCCGCCCTGGCCGACCTCGACCAGGACGCCCAGGAGGAGGCCGCCCGCACGCTCGTGCGGCGCAAGCTCCGCAGCCTGCGGTCGGTGGACACCACGACGGCCACGCGCCGGCTGGTGGCGATGCTCGGGCGCAAGGGCTATCCGTCGGGGCTGGCGTTCGCGGTGGTGCGCGACGAGCTGCGCCGGCTCGACCGTGACGATGACCTCGATCCGGGTGACGCACAGTTCGACCTCTCCGACTGACGGACGGGACTACGCTGCGATCCGTGAGCATTCGGGTCGTCGTACGCCACCGAGGCCGCGAGCTCGACGGCGTCGTCCATGACCGTGAGTCGTGGGCCGCGGCCGCTCGGCGGGTGTCGGCGAGCTCGCTCGGAGACCCGATGCCTGTCGACCTCTCGGGTGAGGCCAAGGTCTTCGTGATCGACCACGACCTCGTGGTGACGCTGCGGGCGATGGCACGCGGTGACCTCGCCGACATGCTGCGGTGGCGGCAGACCAACCACGTGCGCCGCTGGTGGCAGCCCTACGGCGAGCCGACGCTGGAGTCGGTGACCGAGCGCTATGGGCCGCGCATCGACGGCACCACTCCGACCCGGATGTGGGTGGCCCTGGTCAACGGTCGGGCGTTCGGCTTCGTGCAGGACTACCGCATCGCGGACTATCCCGACTATGCGCGCCTGAGCGGGCACGAGGACGCCGTGGGCGTCGACTACGCGATCGGCGAGGAGGCCTGGCTGGGCAAGGGCCTCGGGCCGCGGTTGCTGTGGGCCTGGATGGCGCGTGCGCGTCGGCGGTTCCCGGCCGTCACCACCTATTTCGCGGCTCCCGACCAGGCCAACGAGGCGTCCCTGCGCACGCTCGACAGGAGCGGGTTCGTGCGCGGCGCCAGCTTCGAGGAGCCGGAGCCCGACGGGTCGGTGTCGACCGTGGTGGGGTGTGCCCTCGACGTGGCCCAGGTGCTCGGCTGACCCAACCGCACACCAGCGGGCGGGTGGGCGACCAGCCGTCCCGGCGACACTAGGGTGTGCCCCATGAGCTTCGCTGACTTGCGCCTGGCCCCCGGACCCGTCGACCTCACCGCGATCCCGGCCGATGCCACCCCGGGATTCGATGGCGGCAAGAAGGCTGGGCAGAGGGCCCTGTTGGCGATGGGGGAGGAGCTCTCCGACCTCCAGGAGCGGCTGTTCGCCGCCCGGTCGGTCGGCTCGACGCGCAACGTCCTTCTCGTGCTCCAGGGCATGGACACCTCGGGGAAGGGCGGAGTGCTTCGGCACACCGTGGGCCTCGTGGACCCCCAGGGGGTCAAGATCACCTCGTTCAAGGCGCCGACCGACGAGGAGAAGAAGCACGACTTCCTCTGGCGCATCCGCAATGCCCTGCCTGCACCCGGCTACGTCGGCGTGTTCGACCGCTCGCACTACGAGGACGTGCTGATCGTCCGCGTCCACGCCTGGGCGCCGCCGGAGGAGATCGAGCGGCGCTACGGCGCCATCAACGACTTCGAGGCCGAGCTGGCGGCCGGCGGCACCACGGTGGTCAAGTGCATGCTCCATCTCTCCGCCGCCGAGCAGAAGAGCCGGCTGCTCGCGCGCATCGACGACCCGACCAAGCACTGGAAGTACAACCCCGGTGACCTCGACGAGCGCGCGCTCTGGCCGGACTATCGCGACGCCTACCAGGTCGCCCTGGAGCGAACCAACACCGACGTGGCGCCCTGGCACGTGATCCCGAGCGACCGCAAGTGGTACCGCAACCTCGCGATCGGCCATCTCCTGCTCGAGGCACTGCGGTCCCTCGACCTTGGCTGGCCGGCGGCCGACTTCGACGTCGAGACCGAGCGTCGTCGGCTGGCCGACGAGGCGCCGATCGCGTGATCCCCACCGTCCACGTCACCCGCTACGTCACGCCGCTGCGCGAGGGTGGCTCGCTCCCCGGGGTCGTCGAGGCCGATGACCTGGGCACCTATGTCTGCAAGTTCCGCGGGGCCGGTCAGGGGCTCCGGGTGCTGATCGCCGAGGTGATCGTGGCCGAGCTGGCCCGCCGTTTGGAGCTGCGGACCCCTCAGCTGGTCGCACTGGAGCTCGACGCCGCGATCGCCCGCTACGAGGCCGACGAGGAGGTCCAGGACCTGCTCAACGCGAGCGTGGGGCTCAACCTCGGCATCGACTTCCTCCCCGGCGCGTTCGGCTACGACGGCGCAACCCACGCCGAGCCCGTGGAGGCCGCGCGGGTGCTCTGGCTCGACGCGTTCGTGGCCAACGTCGACCGGTCGTGGCGCAACCCCAACCTCCTGGTCTGGCACGGCGACCTGTGGATCATCGACCACGGCGCGAGCCTCTACTTCCACCACGGCTGGGCGGGTGGGATCGGCGACCCGGCGAAGTTCGCCGCGCAGCCGTGGAGTGCCGCGGACCACGTCCTGCGCTCGGCGGCGCGCGAGGTGCCCGCCGCCGACACGTTCGCGCGCGAGCGCCTTGGGCGTGAGGCCTTCACGCAGGCCGTGACCGCGGTGCCCGACACCTGGTTCGAGGCCGTCCCGGGGGCGGAGTCGGCCGACGCGCAGCGGGCCGCCTACGTCGACTTCCTCGAGGCCCGGCTGGAGAGCCGTCAGTGGCTCGCGGGGGTGACACCGTGAGTGCCATGACGCCGGGGCACCCCTATCAGTACGTCGTGCTGCGCTGCGTGCCGCGCGCGGACCGGGAGGAGTTCGTCAACGTCGGTGTCGTCCTCTTCTGCGAGTCGACCGGGCTGCTGCGGCTGGCCCGCCACGTCGACGAGACCCGGTTGCGGGCGGTGGATGCCGGGATCGACCTGGCCCAGGTGGCCGCCGCGCTGGACTTCGTGGACGCCGTCTGTCGCGGCGACGCGGCGGCGGGGGAGGCCTCCCGACAGCCCACGGGCACCAGGTTCGGCTTCCTCAAGGCCCCACGCAGCACGGTGATCCGCCCGAGCCCCGTGCACGGTGGGGTCACCAGCGACCCCGAGCGTGAGCTCGAGCGCCTGCTGGCGCGACTGGTCGGCTGAACGGCTGAGCGGCGAGCCTCAGACGGGCACCAGCTCGACGGCGCCGACGGCGTAGCGAGCCAAGATGGTGCGGGCCACCTCGGGGTGCGCGCCCAGCGGGTCGGACACGGCCACCGCGCCGGCCTCGAGGGCGAGCTCGGCGGCGCGGTCCACCATCGGGCCCGGGGCCAGGAAGAGCGAGGCCACGGCGATGTGCCGGCGACCCTCGGCCCGGAAGGCACGGACGGCCTCGCCGGTGGCCGGGGGAGCGGTCCGCGCGAAGGCGGCCGTCACCGGCAGCTTGTGGTGGGAGCCCCAGACGCGGGCCAGCCGGGCGACCGCCTGGTTGGCCAGCGGGTCGGCGGAGCCATCGGCAGCGAGCACGAGGGCGTCGAGCTCGCGGATGCGGGCGTCGCGGAGGGCGGCCCGCAGCCGAACGTCGAGGACCTCGAGGAAGCAGGCCTCGAGGCCGAGGCTGCGGGTGACCCGGATCCGGAGGTGGTCGTGGCGGTCCTCGGCGGCGGCGACGGCCGCGGCGACCTGGGCCTGCGTGGGCTCCGCGTCGACGAGCTGGAGCGGCACGACGACGATCTCCTCGTGGTGGCCGCGCACGAGCTTGTCGACCACGGTGCCGAGGGTGGGCTTGGCGCCCTCGAGGAACGCCTTCTCGATGCGCAGGTCGGGACGCGTCGCGCGGACCTCGTCGACGAGCGCGCTGATGGTCTCGGTGGCACGACGGTCCGGACGTCCCGGTGCCAGTGCGACCAGGGCGGGTGCAGCCATCGGTGGCCTCCCTTTCGAGCGAGTCGGGAGAGGGGATTCGACGACGCTGTCGAGGTGACCGGGCCGCCCCGACGGCGACCACGGGACAAGTCTCACCTGTCGGACACGTTGTCCACAACTCGAAATCTCATGATGTGAACGATCCAATTGAGGTCTGGATCACGTCCGGCGACCCCGAGGGCCGCTCCGCGTCCACCACGCGAGGCAGGAGAGGGCAACCTGACCCGGGGATCACTAGGGTGTGCGCATGACCGATGCCCGCATCAGCAGCACCTACACCCAGGCCCTCGAGGTGATCGCCTCGGTCGAGCCGCGCGTCGCCGAGGCGACCCGCCAAGAGCTCACCGACCAGCGCGGATCCCTCAAGCTCATCGCCTCGGAGAACTACGCCTCGCCCGCCGTACTGCTCACCATGGGCACCTGGTTCAGCGACAAGTACGCCGAGGGCACGGTCGGCCACCGCTTCTATGCCGGCTGCCAGAACGTCGACACGGTGGAGGCCCTCGCCGCCGAGCACGCCCGCGAGCTGTTCGGTGCCCCCTATGCCTATGCGCAGCCGCACTCCGGCATCGACGCCAACCTGGTCGCCTACTGGGCGATCCTCGCGCACCGGGTCGAAAGCCCCGGCCTGGAGAAGCTCGGCGCCAAGAGCGTCAACGACCTCAGCGAGGCCGACTGGGAGACCCTGCGCCACGAGCTCGGCAACCAGCGGCTGCTCGGGATGTCCCTCGACGCGGGCGGCCACCTGACCCACGGCTTCCGCCCCAACATCAGCGGCAAGATGTTCCACCAGCAGCAGTACGGCACCGACCCCGAGACCGGCCTCCTCGACTACGACGCCGTGCGCGCCAAGGTGCACGAGTTCCGCCCGCTGGTCCTCGTCGCGGGCTACTCCGCCTATCCGCGGCGCATCGACTTCGCGAAGATGCGCGAGATCGCCGACGAGGTGGGCGCGACCCTGATGGTCGACATGGCCCACTTCGCCGGTCTGGTCGCCGGCAAGGTCTTCACCGGCAACGAGGACCCGGTCCCGCACGCCCACATCGTCACCACGACCACCCACAAGTCGCTGCGCGGCCCGCGCGGTGGCCTCGTCCTGGCCCAGGAGGAGTTCGCCGCCGACGTCGACCGCGGCTGCCCGATGGTGCTCGGCGGCCCCTTGAGCCACGTGATGGCGGCCAAGGCCGTGGCCCTCGCCGAGGCCCGGCAGCCCTCGTTCCGCGACTACGCCCAGCGCATCGCCGACAACGCACAGTCCCTCGCCGAGGGCTTCCTCAAGCGCGGCGGCAAGCTCGTCACCGGCGGCACCGACAACCACCTGGTCCTGCTCGACGTCACGTCCTTCGGGCTGACCGGCCGCCAGGCCGAGTCGGCCTTGCTCGACGCGGGCGTGGTCACCAACCGCAACTCGGTGCCCGCCGACCCCAACGGCGCCTGGTACACCTCCGGCGTCCGCCTCGGCACGCCCGCGCTCACCACGCGCGGCTTCGGCCACGACGAGTTCGACAAGGTCGCCGACCTCATCGTCGACGTGCTGTCCCACACCCAGCCCGGCACGACGTCGGCCGGCGCCACCTCCAAGGCCAGCTATGTGCTCGCCGACGGGGTCGCCGACCGCATCCGCTCGGCCTCGGCCGAGATGCTCGACAAGCACCCGCTCTACCCCGAGATCGACCTGGGCTGAGCCGAGCCCTACTCCACCGTCGGCGTCGCCCGGTCCACGATCGCCCGCATCGTCGTGGCGCCCAGCGCGGCCGGGAGCGTGCCGAACGTGCCGTGGTACGCCGTGTCGCACCGCGTCGCGCAGAACGCGTCGGCCACCTCGGGTGGCGCGTAGCGCACCAGGAGCGCCCCCTGCAGACACGCCGCCATGGAGCCGGCGAGCCGTCGCGCGGACAGCTCCAGCGAACCCGGGTCCCCGAGGAGCGCGAGGACGCCGTCGATCGCCCGATCCAGCCTCGGGTCGACCCCACGGGCCGCGCCGACCTCGGTGATCCAGGCGTCGAGGACCTCGGGCTCGCGGGTCAGGGCGCGCAGGACGTCGAGGGCGTTGACGTTGCCGGAGCCCTCCCAGATCGAGTTCAACGGGGACTCGCGGAAGAGCAGCGGCATGCCCGACTCCTCGGCATAGCCGTTGCCGCCGAGGCACTCGAGCGCCTCGGCCACGTGGGCCGGCGTCCGCTTGCAGACCCAGAACTTCGAGAGCGGGAGCGCGATCCGGCGTAGCGCCGCCTCGTGGGGGTCGTCGAGCCGGTCGACGGCGGCCGCGAGGCGCAGGCCCAGGGCGGTGGCGGCCTCCGACTCGATCGCCAGGTCGGCCAGCACGTTGGTCATCAGTGGCTGGTCGACGAGCAGCCGGCCGAAGGCGGTGCGGTGCGCCGCATGCCAGGTGGCCTCCGCGACGCTGCGGCGCATCAGGGCCGCCGAGCCGAGCACGGTGTCGAGCCGGGTGGCGGCCACCATCTCGATGATGGTGCGTACGCCGCGGCCCTCCTCACCCAGGCGGTGGGCCAGGGTGCCGTCGAACTCCAGCTCGCTCGAGGCGTTGGACCGGTTGCCGAGCTTGTCCTTGAGCCGGGCGATGTCGAAGACGTTGCGGCTCCCGTCGGGCAGGGACCGCGGCACGAGGAAGCAGGTGAGGCCGTCCGGGGCCTGCGCCAGCACCAGGAAGACGTCGTTCTGCGGGGCGGAGGTGAACCACTTGTGTCCGCGCAGGGTGTAGCTGCCGGGGTCCCCGGTCGGCGTCGCGGTCGTGACGTTGGTGCGCACGTCCGAGCCGCCCTGCTTCTCGGTCATACCCATCCCGGCGAGGGCGCCGCGCTTGTCCGCGACGGGGCGCGTGCCGGGGTCGTAGTGGGGCGCCGCGAGCGCCGGCGTCCAGACGTCTGCCAGCGCCGGGTCGGCCCGAAGCGCCGGGATCGCGGCGTAGGTCATCGAGATCGGGCAGGCATGGCCGGGCTCGACCTGGGACCAGGCGAGGAAGCCGGCGGCACGGCGTACGTGTGCGTGCGGGTCGTCGGCGACCCAGGGCGCGGCCTGGAGGCCGTAGCCGACGGCATGGTCCATCAGCCAGTGCCAGGAGGGGTGGAAGCGCACCTCGTCGACGCGGTTGCCGTAGCGGTCGTAGGGCACGTGCTCCGGGGGGAACCGGTTGGCGAGCATCCCGTGCTCGCGGGCCTCCTCGGTGCCGGCGACCCGGCCGAGCTCGTCGAGGGTCTTGAGCACCTCGGCGGAGCCGTGCCGGACCACCGCATCGCAGAGCGCGGCGTCGCCGTCGACGACGTGGTGACCGGCGAGCAGCGGCGACTGGTTGGTGGCTGCGCGGATGTTGGTCTCCATGTCGATACGGTAGGCCCATGTCCGCTGCTGACGACCAGCCGGCCGCGGCCGGGGGGTGGCTGCGTCGCGTGGGCAATGCCGTCTGGCGGCTCGTGGTCACGACCGTGGGGTCGTGTATGCGCTATCGCGTGACCGGACTGGCCGCCGAGGCGGCGTTCTTCGCGATCCTCTCGATCCCGCCGCTGGTGTTCGCGCTGGCCGGGTCGATCGGGTTCGTGTCCGACCGGTTCTCCGCGGCGCAGCTGTCGGAGTTCCAGGACGCCGTGCTCAACCTGGCCAACAAGGCGCTCACCGACAGGGCCGTCAGCAAGATCATCGAGCCGACGCTCACCGACGTGCTGAGCCAGCCGCGCTACGACGTGATCTCGCTCGGCTTCCTGCTCGCCCTCTGGTCCGGCTCTCGGGCGCTCAACGTCTTCGTCGACACCATCACGATCATGCACGGCCTCGGCGGGCACCGCGGGATCGTCAAGACCCGGGTGCTGTCCTTCGGCCTCTACGTCTTCGCGATGCTGACCGGCGCGGTGGCGATCCCGCTCGTGCTGGCCGGTCCGCGACTGGTCGGCGCCTGGCTGCCCGACCGGCTGCAGTTCGTGATGACCTTCTATTGGCCGACCGTGCTGGTGGCCTGCATCTTCTTCCTGGCGACGCTCTATCACGTGTCCGTCCCCGTCCGGACCAACTGGACCTTCAACCTTCCCGGGGCCACGTTCTCCCTCGTCGCGTGGATCGTTGGCTCCTATCTGCTGCGGTGGGTGCTCACCGAGACCGCCACCGACTCCCGGTCGATCTACGGTCCGCTCGCGGCCCCCATCGCCGTACTCCTGTGGCTCTATCTGGTGGCCATCGCCGTGCTGATCGGTGCCGCGGTCAACGCGGCGTTCGACACCGTCTTCCCGCAGAAGGCCACCACGCGCGCCCGGCTGGAACTGGTGCAGCGACTCCGGAGCCGCGTGGTGGATCGGGCCCGTTGATCCCCGTCCACTAGATTCGGTGCCGTGCCTGACGACCTGCGAGAGCCACTGGCCCCGACGCAGGGCAAGATCAACCTGCCCGAGCCGACGAGATCACCCTGGTGGCAGCTGACCCGGCGTCTCCTCATGGCCGCGGGGATCCTGGTCGGCACGTGGATGCTGGTCTATGTCGAGCGCGCGGAATATCGCGACGCCAACGACCCCGAGCACGACTACGCCGTCAGCCTGACCGACGCGCTCTACTACACGACGGTCACGCTGAGCACGACCGGCTACGGCGACATCGCGCCCGTCAGCGAGCGGGCGCGGCTGGTCAACACGTTCGTCATCACCCCCGCCCGCATCGGCTTCCTCGTGCTGCTGATCGGGACCACCCTCGAGGTGCTCGCCTCGCAGGGCCGCGAACAGTTCCGGATCTCCCGGTGGAGGCGCAGGATGTCCGATCACGTGGTGGTCATCGGCTATGGCACCAAGGGCCGCAGCGCCGTCGAGACGCTGGTCAACAACGGGCTGAGCCGCGACGACATCGTCATCGTCGACCCCGGCGCCGTGGCGCTCCAGGACGCGCAGACCGACGGGGTGGCCATCGTGTCCGGCGACGCCACGCGGCGCGAGGTCCTCCTCCGCGCCGGCGTCGCGCGGGCGACCCAGGTCATCATCACCACCGACCGCGACGACTCCAATGTGCTGGCGACCCTGACGGTGCGCCAGCTCAACCCGGACGCCTGGATCGTCGCAGCCGTGCGCGAGGAGGAGAACTCCCCGCTGATGAAGCAGTCCGGCGCCAACTCCGTGATCACCTCCTCGGACGCCGTCGGTCGCCTGCTGGGTCTCTCCACGCTGTCGCCGATGCTGGGCTCGGTGATGGAGGACCTGCTCAGCTATGGCGAGGGCCTCGAGGTGGCCGAGCGGGACCTGCTGCTCAACGAGGTCGGCAAGCAGCCCCAGCTGCTGCCCGACCAGGTCATCTCCGTGATCCGCGACGAGCGCGTCTATCGCTACTTCGACCCGGTCGTGAGCCAGCTGGCCCGCGGCGACCGGCTCATCGTCGTACGCCCGGCCCAGGAGCTGCCGTGGGCGCCGCGACCCGGCACGCACGGCGAGGAGTCCTCGGTCGACGAGGGCTGACCGGTCCCCGACCTGGATCGAGGCTCAGCCGCCCTTGCCCGTCGACATGACGCGGGCCCGATAGGCGGAGACCCGCTGCCAGACGGTCTGCTGGAGGGCGAGCACGAGCCAGCCTGCGACCGCCATGCCGGTCATGTTGACGATCAGCTGGGCGAGGCTGCCGAGGATCTCCTGCCAGGCACCGAACGCCAGGCCGACTGCCACGTTGGCGGCCGCGGGGATCGTGGTGACCGAGATGAAGACGCCGGAGAGGCCCCCGATCCGCGACGACGTCAGGGACAGGACGCCTGCGGCGGCGGCGATCACCGCCACCACGAACGACCACTTGTCCGGGCTGTAGATGAAGTGCGTGCCCGGCCGTGGGCCGGTGATGTCGGCGAGCTCGACCCAGCCGAACAGCCGACCCAGAAGCGTGACGATGGTCGTGAACACCATCGCGATCGCGAACCCGCCCAGGAGCGTGCGGCTGGCCTGGGCGAACAGGTGCCACCGCTTGCGGACGAGGGCGACCCCGAGCGCGGCGATGGCGGTGAACTCGGGCCCGAGCACCATCGCGCCGATCACCAGGATCGGTGAGTCGATGATGATTGCGACGCCGGCGAGCAGCGTCGCGAGCGTCATGAAGCTGCCATAGCTCCAGTTGAGCTCGGACTCGTCGTAGGCCTGCTGCGTGACGGTGGCCCACACGACGGCATCCGTCGGGCTTCCCGGAGCGAGGTCCTGGGCGGCGAGCCCGGCTCGAGACATCCACGTCATCACCGGGGAGAGGTGGATCGTGCCGACGTCGGGCACGTGCAGGTCGCGGAGGTGGTCGACGATGTCGTTGGCGGCCTCGCGGGCGATGTCGGCCTGGATCACGTCGCCGACCGGTTTGACCGCGACCCCTCGGGCGACGGTCAGGGCGCTCACGGCAGGGTCGGCGGCCAGGAGGTCGATGATGCGGTCGGTCAGGTCCGCAGGTACGACGACACGCAGGTGCAGCACGGCCCTGAGTCTGCCGGATCGTGGCCCGCTGGGGTGCGATTCTCAGCGGTCAGTCGAACGGCGTCTCGTCGATCTGGCTCTCCTCGAGCTGGGCCGCCGTCCGGCTGGGGGCGATGAGCACCGAGCACGGGGCGTGGTGCGCGACCGCGGAGGCCACCGAGCCGATGAACAGTCCGGCGAACCCGCCGGTGCCGCGGGCCCCCAAGGCCACCAGGTCGGGGGCGGAGTCGTCGATCGTCGACAGGATCGCGGCGCGGACGTCGAACATGCTTCCGGCCAGGGAGCCCATCACGACCGAGCCGACGTCGCAGATCCCCGACTCGTCGAGGAGCGACACGGTGTCGTCGACCGCCGCGGTCACGAACCCGTCGCCGCGCTCGTCGACGCCAAGCACCTCCACGCGACAAC
>Ga0209023_10005501_pt1 | contig 13802 bp, 10 predicted proteins | sample LakOneMetagenome_FD_187468 | JGI IMG/M metagenome (GOLD analysis project Ga0209023, IMG submission 187468) | Freshwater and sediment microbial communities from Lake Erie, Canada (SPAdes) (version 2) | ecosystem: Environmental > Aquatic > Freshwater > Lentic | place: Lake Erie, Canada...
CAAAATAATCGTACAGTTCGGTGTCGCTCAGCACGCCGCACATCGGCACGGCGCCGGCGTAGCGGATCTTGTTGTTGGCGGTGGCGATGTTTTCCTCGTCCACAGCGGCGGCCGTGACGTGGCCGCCCATCGAGACGCCGATGATGTAGGTCTTGGTCGGCGCGTTCAGGGTGCGGCCGTTCTTGCCGGCGATGTCCTTGAAGGCCAGGGCCAGGGCATTGGTGTCCTCGACGCCGGCGCGCACGTCGTAGTAGTTGGTGCTGTAGCTCGACGCGGCCCAGGCATAGCCTTGCGCGATCAGGTGACGCCGCAGGGCCGGCGGCGAGACCGACAGGTTGGCGCCGGTGCCGGCATAGCCGTGGGCGTACATGACCAGCATGCCGTTCCAGTTCTTCGGCACTTCGATCTGGTAGCCCGCCTTGTTCAGCACGCCCCACCAGCGGTCGGTTTCCGGCGCATTGGTCATGGCATTGAAGGGCAGGTTGGCTTCGACCACGGCAAAGGTGCGGGTGTCCTGCGGACGTGCCGGCTCGGGCTGGACCGCCACCGGCGGCGGCGTGGTCTGGACCGGCGGCGGGACGGGATCGGTGCTGCCGCTGCCGCAGGCGGACAGGGTCAGGGCTGCGACCAGCGTGGTCAGCACCGGCGGCAGGGCACGGCGCGACGCGGAAATGCGGAGCTGCTTGTTCATCGGATTGCCTCCATAATTGTAGTTTTGCACAGCGAAACCTGGTATCACTGTGTGGTTTATTGTAGGTCGAAAATTGACCATGAGATAGCTGTGTTCAACGGTGTGTGGCGGATCGGCTACCGGGCTCAGAGCGTGTCAATACGGCGCACGATTTGCATATTTGGCAAGAATTTCGATGTCGGCAGTAGAATGAAAGCACCGTCATCGCAGAGGAGCCCCCATGCCAGCATCGCCCACCGTCCTGTCCCTGATCATCATGGCCACCGTACCCACGGTGCGGGCGCAAGACCAGGCCCCGGCCAGCGTGAAGATCGGTACCGCCTCGCCGCTGTCGGGGCCGGGGGCGCACCAGGGCAAGGACATCGAGAACGGCGCCCGCATGGCGATCGATGACCTGAACGCGAAAGGCATCGCCATCGGCGGCAGGAAGGTGAAGTGGGTGCTGCAGCCTGAAGACGACGCCAGCGACCCGAAGACCGGCGCCGCCGTGGCGCAGAAGCTGGTCGACGCGAGCGTGTCCGGCGTGGTCGGCCACCTGAACTCGGGCACCACGGTGCCGGCCTCGAAGATCTACCACGACGCCGGCATCCCGCAAATCTCGCCGGCCGCCACCACGCCGCAGTACACAAGCCAGGGCTTCAAGACCGCCTTCCGCGTGGTCGCCAGCGACAAACTGGTCGGCAAGACCCTGGCCAGCTACGCGGTCACCACCCTGAAGGCGAAGAAGATCGCCGTCATCGACGACCGCACCGCCTTCGGCCAGGGCCTGGCGGACGAATTCAACCGCAGCGTACGCAGCGGCAAGGGGGCGAAGATCGTCAGCCGCCAGTTCACCAACGACAAGGCTAGCGACTTCACGGCGATTCTCACGCAAATCCGCGGCCAGGACCCGGACGTGATCTTCTACGGCGGCATGGACGCCGTGGCCGGCCCCATGCTCAAGCAGATGAAGGCGCTCGGCCTGCGCGCCAAGCTGGTGTCCGGCGACGGCATCTGCTCGGAAAAGCTGCCGCAACTGGCCGGCGACGCGCTCGGCGACGACAAGGTGATTTGCGTGGTGGCCGGCGGCGTGACCGGCGCCGAGGAAGCGAAGTACAACGCCTTTGTCGAACGCTACCGCCAGCGCTACAAGATGCCGCTGCAGACCTATGCACCGTATGCCTACGATTCGGTGATGGTGCTGGCCACGGCCATGCAGCAGGCCAAGTCGTCGGACCCTGTGAAGTACCTGCCTTTCCTGGCCAAGGCCCAGTACCAGGGCATCACCGGCAACATCGCCTTCGACCCCAAGGGTGACTTGAAGAACGCGGCGCTGACCATGTACACCTACCGGAATGGGAAAAAGGTCAAGCTGCAGGTGATCAGGTAGCGAGCTGATGCATGCGTGATCGGCGATAATGGCGCTTCCAGCCGCCATCTCGCATCGAACATGGATTTCACGTACGACGACATCAAGCGCCAGTTCGACAGCGGCACCTTGCGCCGTGGCGAGGGCTATGCGCTCGAAGGCCGGGTGCTGGCCTTGCACGAGATCGGCGACCGCATCGAAGGCGAGGTAGGCGGCAGCGGCGGCACGGTCTACCACCAGAAGATCCGCAGCAAGGACGGCCCGCATGGTGTCGCGCTTGCCGGGTCCTGCAACTGCCCGATGTCGTACAACTGCAAGCATGTGGTGGCCGTCCTGATTGCCGCCCTCGCGGCGGCTGCGGAAGACGAAGATGACATCGAGGATGGCGCCGAGCTGCCGGCGGCGGCCGAAGCCTGGCTGCAGCAAGTGTCCGCGCTGCAGGCCATGTTGGCGCCGGATGCCGCCAGGACGGCGTTCATGCTCGGCTACGTGCTGGTGCCGGACGCGCGCGACGGCGCGCCGGCCTTGCATGTGTGCAAGCTGAAGCTGCGCAATGAGGGCGAGATCGGCAGCGCCACGCTGCTCACCGATATGTACGGTTTGCTTTCGTCGCCGCCATCCAGGGTGCAGCGGGGCGACAAGGAACTGGTCCGCCAGATCCTGGCCCAGGGCAGCATGCGTCCTGGCGGCGGCTACGCGGTGCAGGGACGCCTGGGCGCGCACTTGCTCCAGCAACTGTGTGCCGACTCCCGGCTATTCTGGGCGGACCAGCTTGCCGATTTGCGCAGCGGCGGCCTGCACCGGATCCGCCCAGGCCCGCCGATGGAAGCGACGCTCGGCTGGCACCCGGAATATCCCGGCAGCGAAGCGGTCGAGCTCGCGTGGCACTTCGACGACGGCGGACCGATCGAAGACGTCCTGCCCACCGAGCCGGTGCTGTACCTGGACGGCGGTTACCTGGGCCAGCTGACGCTGCCTCAGTCGCTGGCGGCGCTGCCGCCGGAGCGCCTGCTGTCGCTGGTGGAGGAAACGCCGCTGCTGAAAGCCGAGCAGCGCGCCGGCATGGCAACGCGCCTGGTCGAACTCGGCCTCGACAGCATCCTGCCGCTGCCGCAGGCGCTGCAGATCAGCACGCGCCGCGACATCGTGCCGGTGCCCTGCCTGCTGCTGGGCAGCAAAGCGACCGTGAACCGCCGCGAATGGATCTGGTACGACTACGCGCAGCTTTCCTTCGACTACGACGGGCTGGATACCGGCGATGCCGACGGGCCGGTATTCCGGCGCGTGGTCGACGGCGCCGTCGAACTGATCGAACGTCATCTGCGGGCCGAAGCGGCGGCCGCCGCCGTCCTCGCCGGACTCGGCTTCGCACCGCCGCGCCCCGATTCACCGCTCGACGACCTGGAGCAGCCGCTGTGCCTGCCGACCGATGCATCTTGGCTGCGGTTTGTGCGCCAGGAGCTACCGCGTCTGCGCGCCGCCGGCTGGCAGATCGAATTCGGCGACAACTACCGCTACGACATCGCCGACGTGCAGGAGTGGTATGCCGACCTGAACGAAGAAGGCGAGGGCAATCCCTGGTTCGCGCTGGAGCTCGGCATCGTGGTCGACGGCCGGCGCCATGCCTTGTTGCCGATGCTGCTGGAGATGATCCGCGAGGCGCCGGCGAACTTCAGCGCCGCCGCGCTGGAAGCACATGCGGACGCCGACGAAATCGTGCTCGATTTGTCTATCGATACCCGCGTGGCCCTGCCATGGCAGCGCATCAAGCCCATCCTGTCCACGCTGGGCGAACTGTATTTTGCCGAGCGCATCGGCGACAGCATGCAGCTGCCCTTCACCGACGCCGCGCGCCTGGCCGAGCTGGAAGCGGCGGCGCAGTTGCGCTGGCTGGGCGGCGAGCGCCTGCTGGAAATGGGCCGCAAGCTGCACGACTTCGCCGGCATCCGCCCGGTGCCGGCGCCTGCAGGTTTGCAGGCGCAACTGCGCGAATACCAGCAGGCCGGCCTGTCGTGGATGCAGTTCCTGCGCGAGTACGGCTTCGGCGGCATCCTGGCCGACGACATGGGGCTTGGCAAGACGATCCAGACCCTGGCCCACATCCTGACGGAGAAAGAGGCGGGCCGCCTGGATGCGCCGGCGCTGGTGGTGGCGCCGACCAGCCTGATGGGCAACTGGCAGGCCGAGGCGGCCCGCTTCGCGCCCGGCCTGCGCGTGCTGCTCCTGCACGGCAAGGACCGCGCCGCCCAGTTCGAGCGCATCGGCGAGGCCGACCTGGTGCTCACCACGTACGCCCTGCTCGGGCGCGACGAGACGGCGCTGCGCAAACAGCGCTATCACCTGCTGATCCTGGACGAATCGCAGTACATCAAGAACCACCGCGCGCGCGCGGCGCAGGTGGCTTGCCTGCTCGACGCGCGCCACCGTCTGTGCCTGACCGGCACCCCGCTGCAGAACCACCTGGGCGAACTCTGGTCGCAGTTCCACTTCCTGATGCCGGGCCTGCTGGGCGACGACAAGACCTTCAGGGCGCGCTTTCGCAAGCCCATCGAGCAGAATGGCGATGTGCGGCGCAAGGAATTGCTGGTGCGGCGCGTAAGGCCCTTCATGCTGCGCCGGACCAAGGACAAGGTAGCGACTGAACTGCCGCCCAAGACCGAGATCGTGGTGCCGGTGGAGTTCGGCGCGGCCCAGGGCGATTTGTATGAAACCGTGCGCGTGGCGATGGACCGCCGCGTGCGCGAAGAGGTCAGCCGCAAGGGCCTGGCGCGCAGCCAGATCGTGATCCTCGACGCCCTGCTCAAGCTGCGCCAGGTGTGCTGCGACCCGCGCCTGCTGCGGCCCGACAGCGCGGCCGCTTCGGCCAAGCTCGACACCCTGATGGATTTGCTGGAGACCCTGCTCAGCGAGGGACGCAAGGTGCTGGTGTTCTCGCAATTCACCAGCATGCTGGCGCTGATCGGCAACGAACTGCGCGCGCGCGAAATCGAGTTTGCACTGCTCACCGGCGACACGGTCGACCGCGCCGCGCCGATCGCCGCCTTCCAGGGAGGGCAGGTTGGCGTATTCCTGATCAGCCTGAAGGCGGGCGGCGTCGGACTGAATTTGACGGCGGCCGACACTGTCATCCACTACGACCCATGGTGGAATCCGGCCAGCGAAAACCAGGCCACCGACCGCGCCTGGCGCATCGGGCAGGAGCAGCCGGTGTTCGTGTACAAGCTGATCGCGCGCGGCACGCTGGAAGAAAAAATCCAGGAGCTGCAACGGCGCAAGGGCGAGCTGGCGAATGCCGTGCTGGCAAGCGAGGCCGCAGCCGGGCCAGCGCCGGTGCTGGGCGCGGAAGACCTGCAGGCGATCTTCGCGCTGCCTTCCGACTAACGGCGCCACCCTGGCCAGAAGGCTCAGTTCCTGGCTTGCCGGTTCTTTACCTCCAGGAAGCCGCTCACCAGCTTCACGATGGCGTCAGGATTTTCCTCCATCAGCCAGTGGCCCGCGTTCGGCACCACGGCGCCGGTGACATTCGTGGCGGCGTTGCGCATCACCTCGGCCATGGTCGCGCCGAAGGATTTTTCACCGCCGATGGCCAGCACCGGCATGGGCAGCTTCCTGCGGTTCAGGATGGCGTTGTCGCCTACATCCTGCGCGCCGATGGCGGTGAACTGGGCAAAGGCGGCGCGCATGGCGCCGGGCTGGGCATACTGCCCGGCGTAATAGCTGCGCGTCTCCTCGTCGATCCTGGCGGGCTCGCCGGCGAAATCGTTCCAGAAGCGGTCGAGGTAGATGCGCTCGCGGCCCGCCACCAGGCGCTCGGCATCCGGCCCAGAGAAATTGAAATGCCAGAGCTTGGGACTGAGCACGATCTGGTTCCAGGGCGCGATGCCGGGCACGGGCGCATCCATCACCACCAGCTTCGTCACCTTGTCCGGGTAGCTGGCCGCATAGGCATAGGCCACCATGGTGCCGATGTCGTGGCCAACCACGTCGGCGCGGTCTTGCCCGAAGGCGGCGAGCACGGTGCGGATGTCCTGCGCCTGCGACTTCTTATCGTAGCCGGCGGTGGCGCGCGAGGAGCGGCCCATGCCGCGCAGATCGGGCACGATGACGGTGTGGGTTTTGGCCAGCTGCGCCGCCAGTGGCCCCCACATGTCGCCGGTGTCACCGAAGCCGTGGATCAGCACCACAGCCGGCCCACTGCCGCCGGCGCGCACGAAGATCTGGGCGCCGTCCGCCATGGCCACCGTGCGGGTGGCGAAGCCGGGAACGGGCTGGGGTGCGGCGGCCCATACCGGCGAAGAAAAGAGGGCGGCGGCGAGCAGGCCGCCGTACAGCGCGCGTCGGGTGGTCATGGTGCACCTCGTGGCTGAAGATGGTGGAGGTTGGATCGCCGCGCAGCCCAGGCGTTCCCCAACTCAGCGGAAAGACACCTCGTTCCTGAAACGCCAGGCATAGGTCTGGCTTACTTTCAATTGCTGCGGGTGTTCGCGCAGCTCGACCGTGATGTTGCCGAGTTCGTCGCGGCGGGCGCGGGCGATGGCGCGCACGGCCACCAGCACCCCGCGGTGGATTTGCCAGAACGCGTCCGGGTCGAGCCCGGCCTGGAGTTCCTTCAGCGGCTTGCGGATCAGGCCTTCATCGGTGGCGCTGACCACGCGGGTATAGCGCGCATCCGATTCGAAGAACAAAATTTCCTCGACCGGGAAAATCTTGATGGTGCTGCCGGCGCTGGCGCTGATCCAGCGGATGCGTTCCTCGCGCGCCGCCGTGCGCAGGCGGCGGTCGAGTTCCAGCATGGCCTGCATCAATCCGGCACTGTCGCCGTCGCTCCTGGCCACGCGCTCCTGCAGTCGCGCCACGGCTTGCGCCAGCCGATCCTGACTGACCGGCTTGAGCAGGTAATCGATGGCGCCCAAATCAAACGCTTCCAGCGCGTGGCTGTCGTAGGCGGTGGTGAACACCACGCGGCAGGCGCCGCCGCTGGCGCCGGCCACTTCCAGCCCGCTGGCGCCGGGCATGCGGATGTCGAGGAAGGCGATGTCCGGGCGCAGGCGCGCGATCGCGTCGAGCGCTTCGCCGCCGTCCTCGCACAGGGCGACGACTTCCAGTTCCGGCCAGGCCAGGGCCAGCATGCGCCGCAGGTCGCTGCGCTGCAGGTCTTCGTCGTCGGCGATGATCGCGGTCGGCATGGTCAAGTTTCCTTCTCGGGCATGGCGCGCAGCGGCAGCACGATGGCGGCCGTGACGCCACCGCCGTCGTTCGCACGCAGCGATAGCGCCGCCGCGCCGCCGTACAGGTGCTGCAGACGCTCGCGGATGTTCGACAGGCCGATGCCGCTGCCGCTGGTGGCGCCGCCGAAGCCGAGGCCATCGTCGGCGACCGCCAGTTCCAGCAGCTCGCCATCATCCATCTGGCGGCGCGTGGCGCTGACCACGATGCGCGCCGGCCCTTTCTTCAGCTCGATGCCGTGCCTGACGGCGTTCTCGACCAGCGAGATCAGCATCAGCGGCGGAATCGCCGCGTTGCGCAGCGCGGGCGGGCAGTCGATCTCGACATCGAGCCGCGGCAGGCGCGCCCGGATGATGCCGAGGTAGGCCTGCGCCGCATCGAGCTGGGAGCCGAGCGGCACGAAGGTCTGGGCGCGGTCGGCGCGCAACTGCGGGATGGTGGCGCGCAGGTAGTCGACCAGGTGGTCGATCATGGCCACGCCGCGCGCCGGGTCGCTCAGCATGGCGGCGCGCACGCCGGACAGGGTGTTGAACAGGAAGTGCGGCTCGACCTGGCTGGCCAGGATCGACAGCTGCATCTCGACCTCGTTGCGCTCGTCCCTGTAGCGCGCGACTTCACCGAGCAGTTCGTTCTCGCGCAGCAGGCGGCGCTGCCGGAACCAGGCCTGCAAGTCGGTGCCGCCGCCCAGCCAGACCAGTACCAGCGTCCAGAAGACCAGGTTCACCATCTGGTTTTCGCGGGTCTGGGCCCGCAGCCGTTCGGCCTGCTCGGGCGTGGCGTCCCGGATCGCGGCGGGCGTCGGGTTGACTTGCGTGTAGGGTGTCAGCGGCAGTGTGCACAGTGCGCCGAGCAGCAGCGCGCAGACGACGCCGGCCGCTTCGCGCTGCGCCGGCCATCCCTGCCGGCAGACCAGCACCGCCAGGCTCCGGCCGAGGAACAGCGCCAGCACCACCACCAGCCACACCGCCAGCAGGGCGCCGCGGACCAGCGCCGCCGCGGAACCCGGGATCAGGGCGCCGATGAGCACCAGCACCAGGGTCAGCAGGCCAAGCGGCGCCAGGAAGGAGCGCACCCGGTAGCCGAACCAGGTCTTGCCGAAGATCGGGTACTGGCGCGCGACGCTGCCCCAGCCGGCGATCCTGGTGGACAGGCTGTGCGGAAGGGGCTGGTCGTGGGAAGTGGTGGTCGTTTCCATCAAGATATTCTACGCTGGCGCTCTCACTGCACGGTGGTCTTGATCCAGCTGGCTATGGTGTCCAGCGCCGCCGGCGCAAAGGTTTCCTCGATCTGGCCGTACTCCTCGATGCTGCCGGTCTTCGCGGTCTGGAACAGGTGGTTCAGGCCCGGCAGTTCCTTGACCACGGCGCGCGGATTGGCGGCCAGCGCGGTGCGGATCGGCGGCAGGTCGAGCTCGGCCGGCACTTGCAGGTCGCGCTCGCCGTTCAGCACCAGGATGGGCTGGCGCACGGCTTGCAGCACGGGTGCGGGTTCGTAGGCGAGCAGCTCGCGGAACCAGGGCGTGCCGAAGCGCTCCAGCGCCGTGGCGCCCAGGCCGGCCGGCAGGTCGCCCTTGCGTTCGGCCTCGGCCAGGAGCAGGCCGGCCTTGGTGCGCGCCGCTTCCAAGGTCGGTTCATTGGCCATGGCGGCAAACAGGGCGCGGTTCATGACGCGGTCTTTTTCGATGGCGGCTTCCGGCACGCCGCGCGCCCGCGCCAGCAGCGCATGCTGCTCGACCAGCAGGCGCTCGCCACGCACGCCCGGTCCGGCCAGCATCACGACGAAGGCGATGTCTGCATCGCGCGAGGCGAGCAGCGGCGCGACCAGGGCGCCCTCCGAGTGGCCGACGACGCCGATGCGCTTGCCATCGACCTCAGGCCGGCTGCGCAGGAAACGCAGCGCCGCTTCGGCATCGGCGGCCAGGTCGCGCGTGGTCGCTTCCTTCAGCTTGCCGCCCGACTTGCCAACGCCGCGCTTGTCGTAGCGCAGCACGGCGATGCCCTGGCGGCTCAGGTGATCGGCCAGCACCAGCAGGGGCCTGTGGCCGAACACGCTGCCGTCGCGGTCGATGGAACCGGAGCCGTGGACCAGCACCACGGCGGGGAAGGGACCCTGGCCCTGCGGGACGGTAAAGGTGCCGGCCAGCTTCACGTCGGCGTTGTCGAATGCGATGTCGGTGCTGGCGTAGGTGGCCGGACGCGTCGCGATCGCGTCTTCCTGCGGGCGCTTCGGCTTGCTGGCTTCCTCGGTGGTGCGTTTCAGGTTCAGGGGGGCGCCGCGGCCCTGGGTCCAGGTGCCGGTCCAGGCCTGGTCTTGTTCATTCCAGGTGGCGGCGTAGCTGGCGCGCAGCCTGGTCAATTCGAAGCCGATCTTGTCCGCGGTGACGGTGACGTTTTCGACCTTGGTGACCAGGTTCTGCGCCGGGACCGACATGGTTGCTTCCCACTTGCCGTCGGCGGTCTTGTCGAACTTGACGGTGACACGCAGGGAATTGGCAATGCTGCCGGTCCAGAGACCCTGGGCGTCTTCGGCGTGGACGGCGCCGGTGACGAGGGCAAAGGCGGCTGCCATGCTGGCGAGGATGGTTTTCATGATGTCGGTCGCGTGGTTGGGATGAACGCGACTCTAGCGGCATGCGGCGCGGTCCCGGCGAGGAATGGGGCGAAGCGCGGGCTTTTTGTCACGAAACCGCGTGCCGCGACCATGAAGCCGGCGCCGCAATCCGGCGATGTCAGTCCGGTTCCCATGGCAGGCGCAGGCTGCGCTGGCGCCAGCGCAGGCTGACCAGCAGCTCGCCCTCGCGCCGTGGCGACTGGCGCTGCGCCGCGCCGATCGTGAGCGCCAGGTTGCGCGACAGGCGCAGCATGGCGTTCGCCTGCAGCGCTTGCCGGCGCAGCCGCGACCCTGCAATATATTTTTCGGTCACCATATCGAGCTGCATCGACCAGGCGCTGGCCTGGTAGCCCAGCGAATTGCGCAGTACGCCAGCCAGGGCGGCCCGGTGCGGCAAGCCGCTGCCGGTGTCGATGCTTGCGCCTGGCAGCACCGAAAACACCAGCTTGCCGCCGAGTTGCCAGGCCTTGCCGGCATGGTAGGCGAGGCTGGTCGCCATGTGCTCGCCGTCCGCGTACTGCCGCCGTGCCGTGCGCAGCTGCACGCGCCAGGCTTGCGGCGCGAACAGCGTGGACGATGGAATGGCCGACTGGACGGTCAGCCAATCCACCTCGCGCAGGCGCAGCTTTCCTTCGCCCAGCTCGACCGAAGGATGCAGCAGCGTGATCGCGGCATGCGGCTCGTAGCCGGGCAAGGGGTCGGCCAGGGTGTGCTCGAAGGCGGCGTACTCCAGGTTCAGCAGGCCGCGGCCAGCGCGCCGCAGCGCACCGATGGCCACCAGCCCGCCATCGTGCCCGTCTTCCGGCGTGAATGCCGCCCCCTGGCCTGGCGCGCCGGCGAGGGCGGGCTGTGCCAGACGGGCACGCGTGATGGCGCCCAGGATCTCCTTGCGCTGGACACGGTCGCCCTGGTCGCGGTCGATCAGCACCGAACCGTATTCGTAGGCCAGCCGCAGCAGCTTCGCCTGGCGTTGCGGCGCCAGGCCGTCGGTCGTGGCGACGTCGGCCTGGCCGAGCGCAATGCGGCTCGCCGCCGCCGCATCCGTCGCCGCAAGCTCGGCCTCGAGACCGCGCACGGCTTTCGGGACCGATGGCCAGACGCGATGCTCGCCGAGCAGCCCGGCCGCGCGCAGGGTGCGGATGGTGTCGACCGGGACCGTGACAGCGTGGAAGCGCCGCCGCAGGCCGGCGCGCGGCCGGGCGGCGTCGATCAGGGCCAGCGTGCGGTAGGCACAGTTTTCATCGAGGAAGTAGTAATCGAAGATGCCGTCCTTGATTTCCCATGTATGCAGCAGCAGGCGCCGCACTTCGTCCGGCTCGAGCGCCAGCGCATAGTCGTGCAGGTCGCGGCCTTCGATTTCCGTATAAGTGCGCAGGCGACGGTAGAAGGGCAGTTCGTCGGCAACGCCGGGGAAGCCGCCGAACAGGCCCTTGGAAACGAATGCCAGGTCGCCATCGCGCGCCTCGGTGCGGGCGGCATAGTTGATCGTTGGGCTGAGCAATTCATTGCCAGATTGCTGGACGATCCTGAGGAAGGTATGGCCGAAGGTGGAAGAAGGACTTTCCAGGTAGCTGGAGGCGAACACGATGCTGGCTTGCCTGCCCGGAAAACCGGCAAGCCATGCGGACAGGGCAGGGCAGCCGTCGAGGGCGTTGTCCGGGCCATCGTGCCCGAGCCGGGCGCGCAGCCATTCGTAGCGTGCCGGAAAGCGGCAGGCCAGACCCTGGCGTTCCTCCGGCGCATGCAGTGCCGCCACGGCGGCCAGCAATTCGGCCCGCGGCGATTGTTTGCCTTGCCCGGCCATGAAGAACTGCGGACGGTCCGCTTCGCTTTCCAGGCTGCCGTCGCGACGCGCGCGGTAATGCAGCAAGGCGATCCACTGCACATCCTGGTCGATCCGTTCGGCATCGACCCTGGCGACGTCGTCGTGCAGGGAGGCGGCAAACGCGGGTGCGGGGGTAAAGCAGAGGTGCAGGCAGGCGGCGGCGAGCGCAACGAGGTGCAGCAGGGTCATCGGACTGGAAGAGGGCAGGCGCGGCTGCTGTCGAATTGCTGCGCAATCCGTTCGGCAAAAACACGGGTATCGCTGGTGCTGGCAAGGGCCTGCCGGAACCAGGCCAGTTTTACCTGGTCGTCGGCACAATGCGGAAAGGCGCCGGCCAGCGTATCGAGCCAGGGGCCCTGCCGTTGGACCAGGTCTGCACCGAGGCGGCGGTGCGAAAACAGGACGAAATCGCGCAGTTGGCGGGCGTTGGCCGAAAGCGCAGCCCCGGCTTCGGCTTCGGCGCCCGCGGCATCGAGCGCGAATTGCGCGCAGCCGCAGGGCGGGGCAGGGGTGGCCGGGGTGGCCGCTTGCAGCACCGCCACGGCGAGAGCTGCAAGCTGGCTGGCGCCAACCAGCGGCATTACTTGGTGACGGCTTGCAGGTCGACCATGTATTCGCCCGGATCGTATTCGCGCGAGGCGCCGGTCGAGGTGTCGATCGAGGTGCTGAGCGGGCTCGTCAACAGAATATTGCCCCACATCCAGGGATTCATCTTGGTCGTCAGGCTTACCTCGACCGGGGTGTAGCCTTCCTTCTCGACGAATACTGCACCGTGCTTGCGCGACAGCGTGACGGTAAGCGGCGTGACGCCGACCGCAACCTTGTTCGTGACCACACCGTCTTTTTTCAATGCGACGTAGACGGTGGCGCCTGCCGGGTTGCTGGATACCTTGACGTTCTGCGAGGTGCCGGACTGGATGCTGGCGCAGCCACTCAGTGCGAGCGTGATTGCTGCTGCGGCGAGCGCTTGGGTGAAACGTTTCATGACGATCCCTGGAAAAGATGGTGAATTCTAATTATTTCATCGCAACAAACATTATTGACAATGAATCTTTTCAGAAGGATAACATGCGGCATCTTGCTGTTGAAATAGATCCAATGCGATGTTGTTTATTTACAATAAAAAATGCTGAAAAGGTCAGCATGTAGGCAGAGCAGATATGCCTGGCCATGAAGGCAGGCATTCAACGGGGCGGCTGCTCGGCCACCGGTTTGCCTGCGAGGCGGCAGCGTTCCGAACAATACTTGACCTGCTCCCAATCACGCTCCCACTTTTTGCGCCAGGTAAAAGGCAGGGAGCAGTGTGCGCAGACTTTGCTTGGCAGGTCGGATTTTTTGCGCATTTTCATGACACCATTGTAGCGGCCGGCGCGCCGGCGCAGCGTCCGGCGTGTGCTTGCGTCTTCGCGTTTATAAACCGCCTGGCCCGGCAGCCAGCTGCGCGGCCGCATGGCCCTGGAGGGCGCTGGCCGTCGCGGCATCGATGCCGATCTCGCGCGCCACCGGATCACTGGCGCCGAGCGTACGCGGATCGCGACCGGTCACCTTGCCGAAGATGGTCAGCGCTTCCAGGTAGTAGCCGTGCGCGCTGCCATGGTAGGCGTCCGGCGCCCACAAATTGACCTGGCCCGGGCCGATGCCGTCGTAGGGATTGGCGTCGGCCAGGCCGGCGGCGATGGCGCGGTTCCAGGCTTCGCCGACCGGGATCACGCCGCCGGCAAGGCCATGGGCGGCAGCGGCGGCATCGTAGCCACGGCGCAGGTCCAGTGCCATGGCATCGATCGGCTTGCCATACCAGGCGCCGCCCGGTTTGTAGGTCTGGTCGGCACGCGACCAGGTGGCGACCAGGCGGATGTCCACCTTGGGGTTCTGCGCGCGCAAGGCTTGTGCGAGCAGGCCGGTGTACTTGATGAGGGTCTCGGGATTGCCGGGTTTGGCCGCATCGAGCGTGCTGTAGCTCTGCAGCAGGACCACGTCGTAGGGCTTGGCGATGACCGGCAGCTTCTTGTCGTAATGCGTGTCCAGGCCGGCGCCGGGGATGGTTTCCAGGCTCACGTCGTAGCGCAGGCCGGCCTGTTCGGTCATCGCCTTGAACAGCGCCG
>Ga0209023_10005502_pt1 | contig 13802 bp, 13 predicted proteins | sample LakOneMetagenome_FD_187468 | JGI IMG/M metagenome (GOLD analysis project Ga0209023, IMG submission 187468) | Freshwater and sediment microbial communities from Lake Erie, Canada (SPAdes) (version 2) | ecosystem: Environmental > Aquatic > Freshwater > Lentic | place: Lake Erie, Canada...
CCCCATCACCCTCTCTCTATGAGAGAGGGACCCACACGTTTTACTGCAAAGTCGCTCGACCGAACGACAGCGCTCCGTCCGCGACCCCGACGGCGATGACGCCGCCGTCCTCGATCTCGCCGGCCAGGAGCTTGCGGGCGATCGGGTCGATCAGCTCCTTCTGGATCACGCGCTTCAGCGGACGCGCGCCGTAGACCGGGTCGTAGCCCTTGTCGGCGATCCAGTTCAGGGCCTCGGCGTCGATCGACAGCGTCATGCGGCGATCGGCCAGCAGCTTCTCGACGCGCCGCAGCTGGATCGTGACGATGTCGCCCATGTGCAGGCGCGACAGGCGCTTGAACAGGATGATCTCGTCGATCCGGTTGAGGAACTCGGGGCGGAAGTGGCCGCGCACCGTGTTCATCACCAGCGGCCGGACGGCTTCCACGTCCTCGCCCTCTTCCTGGTTGGCCAGGAATTCGGCGCCGAGATTGCTGGTCATGATGATCAGCGTGTTGCGGAAGTCGACCGTGCGGCCCTGGCCGTCGGTCAGGCGACCATCGTCCAGCACCTGCAGCAGCACGTTGAAGACGTCCGGGTGGGCCTTCTCGATCTCGTCGAACAGCACGACCTGGTACGGACGCCGGCGGACAGCCTCCGTCAGCGCCCCGCCCTCGTCGTAGCCGACATAGCCGGGAGGCGCGCCGATCAGGCGGCTGACCGAGTGCTTTTCCATGTACTCGGACATGTCCATCCGGGTGATGGCGTGCTCGTCGGCGAACAGGAACTCGGCCAGGCTCTTGGTCAGCTCGGTCTTGCCCACGCCCGTCGGGCCCAGGAAGAGGAACGAGCCGATCGGCTTGGTCGGGTCGTGCAGGCCGGCCCGCGCGCGGCGGACGGCGTCGGACACGGCGGTCAGCGCCTCGTCCTGGCCGACCACGCGACCGCGCAGTTCGTCCTCCATCTTCAGCAGCTTCTCGCGCTCGCCTTCCAGCATCTTCTCGACCGGTACGCCGGTCCAGCGGCTGACCACGGCGGCGATCTGCTCGGCGTCGACGACTTCGGGCGTGAGAGCCTGGGTGTCGCCTTCCTCGGCTTCCGCCAGGCGGCGCTCCAGGGCCGGGATCTCGCCGTACTGGATCTGGCCGGCGCGGGCGAAGTCGCCGGCGCGCTGGGCGTTGGCAAGGTCAGCGCGCAGGCGGTCGAGGGCTTCACGCGCTTGCGCCGCGCCGCCGACCTTCTCCTTCTCGGCCTTCCACTTGGCGGTCATCTCGTCCGACCGGAACTGCAGGTCGTCGATCTCGACCTCCAGGTTCTCCAGGCGGTGCTTGGAGGCCGCGTCGGTTTCCTTGGAGAGCGCCTCTCGCTCGATCTTCAGCTGCACCAGGCGGCGATCGATCTCGTCGAGTTCTTCCGGCTTGGAGTCGATCGCCATGCGCACGCGGCTGGAGGCCTCGTCCACGAGATCGATCGCCTTGTCCGGCAGGAAGCGGTCGGCGATGTAGCGGTTGGAGAGCATGGCGGCGGCCACGATGGCGCTGTCGCTGATCCGCACCCCGTGGTGGACCTCGTACTTCTCCTTCAGGCCGCGCAGGATCGAGATGGTGTCCTCGACCGTCGGCTCGGAGACGAACACCGGCTGGAACCGACGGGCGAGCGCCGCGTCCTTCTCGACGTGCTTGCGGTACTCGTCCAGCGTGGTGGCGCCGACGCAGTGCAGCTCGCCGCGCGCCAGGGCGGGTTTCAGCAGGTTGGACGCGTCCATCGCCCCGTCGCCCTTACCCGCGCCGACCAGGGTGTGCATCTCGTCGATGAACAGGATGATCGAGCCCTCGGCGGCCGTGACCTCGCCGAGCACGGCCTTCAGCCGCTCCTCGAACTCGCCGCGATACTTCGCGCCGGCGATCAGGCTGCCCATGTCGAGGGACAAGAGCTTCTTGTCCTTCAGGCTTTCGGGCACATCGCCATTGATGATGCGCAGGGCCAAACCCTCGACGATGGCGGTCTTGCCAACGCCCGGTTCGCCGATCAGGACAGGGTTGTTCTTCGTGCGGCGCGACAGGACCTGGATCGTGCGGCGGATCTCCTCGTCGCGGCCGATCACGGGGTCCAGCTTGCCGTCGCGGGCGGCCGCCGTCAGGTCGCGGGCGTAGCGCTTGAGCGCCTCATAGCCTTCCTCGGCATTGGCGCTGTCGGCGGTGCGGCCCTTGCGCAGGGCGTTGGCGGCCGTTTCCAGGGCTTGCGGCGAGACGCCGGCCTCCTTGAAGAGCTTGGCCGCGTCCGCGCCTTCCTTGGCGATGGCGATCAACAGGCGCTCGGTCGTGACGAAGGCGTCGCCCGCCGCCTTGGCGGACTTCTCGGCCTCGGCGAAGACGCGGGCCGTGTCGGGCTTCATGTAGAGCTGGCCGCCGGCGCCGTCGACGCGCGGGGTCTTGGCCAGCAGGGTCTCGACGCCGCCATCGATCTTGTCGGGCTGGCCGCCGGCGCTCTGGATCAGGGCGCGGCTGAGACCGTCCTTCTCCTCGAGCAGGACTTTCAGGATGTGTTCGGGCGCGAACTGCTGGTGGCCGCGGGCGAGCGCCAGGCTCTGGGCCGATTGGACGGCCTGTTTGGCGCGGTCCGAATAGAGGTCGATATTCATAAGGTCTGGTGTCCCCTTCCTAGGCGGATCTGGACCGGCCGCCTCCAATGAGCACGGCTGGTCCCGATGGGGCATTTAGGTGTGGCCCATGAGCCACACAAGACCTCACCAACCCTTGCTGGCGAGATAACGTTCCAGCTCCTGAATGCGTAGCGCATCAGAGGGGTGGGTCGAGGAGAGTTCACCGCCGGACGCCTGGCCGGACGCCGCGTCCTGGGCCTGCATGTTGCGCCACAGGACCACCGCCTCGCGCGGCTGGTAGCCGGCGCGCTGCATGAAGTCGACGCCCAGGCGGTCGGCCTCCAGCTCCTGCCGGCGCGAGAACGGCAGCAGCACCCCGAACTTGGCCGCCTCGCCGCCATGGTCCTTCAGCAGCTTGCCGAAATCGGTGCCGCCAGCCGCCGCGCCGGCGATGCCCAGCAGGATCTTCGAGGTCCGCTCCTGCGAGACGCGTTCGGCGGCGTGGTGGGCGACGACGTGGCCGGCCTCGTGACCGATCACGGCCGCCAGCTGATCGTCGTTCTGGACCATGGTCAGCAGGCCGACGGTGACGCCGACATGGCCGCCCGGCAGCACGAAGGCGTTGGGGGCCTCGTCCAGGAACACCGCATAGTCCCAGGGACGCCCCGACAGGCCGGCCGCGCTGATCACCCGCTGGCCGACGGCCTGGACGCGGGCGTTCTTGCGCGGCTCCTTGGAGGTGTAGGTCGTGCGCAGCGTATCGGCCCAGGCCTTCTCGCCCTCGGCGGCCAGGCTGTCGTCATTGACGATCAGCAGTTGGTCGCGGCCCAGGTCGGCGTTGTAGGCGCAACCGCTCACCACCGTCGCGGCGGCCATCAGAAGCGGCAAGGTCAGGCGGCGCAGCAGGGTCATCGGGCTCGGCTGAGTTTCAGACACGACATAAGCCTTATCCCTTAGAGGACTTCCCGGACGCAACCAGTGAAGCTTTGGACAGGTGCGTCCTCAATCCTCGTCCAGCGGCCGGCCCTTGCGCGCCCGCAGGTCGGCCATCAGCGTTCGCATCGCCCAGCCGGTGGCCTTGGCCATCTGTTCGCCGTCGAAGCCCCAGTGGTCGCGCATCTCCAGCCAGGGGGTGGTGTGCAGCACCTGCAGGACGGCTGTGGCCAGGTCCTGGTCTTCGGCCGGCAGGTCCTTGACCAGGTCGGCGGCGGCGGCGCGGTAGGCCTTCTGGCGCACGGCGTTGTTGGCCTTGCGCATGGCCCGGCCCTGCGGGGTCGAGCGCACCAGGGTGGCGATCGGGGCGATGTTGTCGAAGCCCACATAGACGTCGCGCAGGGTGCCGGTCAGGTCGGCCTCGGACTCCGGGAAGATCACCCGGGGGCCGGCCCGCTCGCGCACCCGGTCGGTGCCCGCGCCCAGCAGCGCCTCGCGGTCGGGGAAGTAGCGATAGACCGTCCGCCGCGCGATGCCCGCCCGCTCGGCGATCAGGTCGTGATTGATGTCCATCCGCCCCTCGGCCAGCAGGTCGATCAGGGCGTCGGCGATGCGGGTGCGCATCTCCGCCTTCTGGCTTTCGCGGGGGCCGCCAGGGGCGCTTTTAGGGGCTTGGGAAAAATCACCGTCCATAGGACGGACTTAGAACGAGGCACATTTTGTGTCAAATTCTGATTGACACTTTTTGTGCCACATAGCATTCAGCGCCGCATCAACAACGGGGATACCCATGCTCTTCCACATGTCGATCGCCGCGCGCGATCCCAAACACGTCGCCGAAGTCTTCGCCGAACTCTGGGGCGGCGAGGCGTTTCCGTTCCCGCCGGTGTCGGACAATGGCTGGATCGCCGTGGCCGGCGACGCGCGCGGCTCGGCGGTCGAGGTCTATCCGGCCGATGTCGTGCTGCGCGAAGCCGACGGCGACGCCGACGCGTTCGGCGAGGCCACCGGCCAGGTCGCCTACACCGCCACCCACGGCGCGATCGCCACGGCGCTGGACCTGGACACGGTGATGGCCATCGCCGCCCGCGAAGGCTGGCCCGCCAAGTACCGCAAGCGCGGCGGCATGTTCGGCGTCGTCGAGCTGTGGATCGAGGGCCGCCAGATGATGGAGATCCTCACCCCGCAGATGCAGGACGAGTACGTGGCGGCCATGAGCTTCGACACCTGGCGGGCCATCCGCGACGCGGTGGCGGCGGGCCAGGCCGCCCGTATCTAGCGGCAGCGCTGGCGGCGCAGGCGCTCCATGGCCTCGGCCAGGCGCGCGCCCAGCACGCGTTGGCTGGCGGTCGTCAGGTGCAGGTCGTCGGCCTTCTTCGCCAGGCCCTTGGCCGAGACCATGGCGACACAGCCCGGCAGCGCGCCGGCCTGGACCGCCTGGATCGCCGCCCAGCCGGGATAGGTCTTGGGCGCGCTGATCGCCGGCGACGGCGGGTCGGCCAGCTGGACGATGACGATCGGCAGGTGCGGCTGAGCCAGGTCGCCGCGCAGGTGGCCGGCCAGGCGCTCGAACGCCTCGCGCCACACCTCGCCGGACGCCGGCCGGGCCGCGTCGCTCTCGCCCTGGTACCACAGCACCCCACGCACCGGACCGCCCACCGCCTTGGCCCGCGCCAGGCACGAGCCGTAGAGGCTGTCGCGCGACAGCGACGGCTTCCACTGGTCGATCGACGAGCCGCCCTTGGCGCAGGGCACCAGCAGGATGGGGCGGCGGCGCAGGCCCTTGGTCGCGCGCGCGAAGAACAGGCCCGGCCCGACGGCGGCCTGGACATCGGCCGACACGCCGTCGACCTGGCCGGCGGCGTCGTCCAGCGGGTCCAGCGCGGGGCGGAAGGTCTCGTCATTGCCGTACAGGCGGATGGCCGGGTCGGCGGCCTTCTCCTCGGCCGTCAGCTCTTCCAGCAGGCCGCGGCCGGACATGTTGGACTGGCCGGTCAGCAGATAGACATCAGGCTTAGGCGCAGCCGACGCCGCCGCGCTGGCGAGCGCCGCCAGCATCAGACCTGAAAGCAAGCTTGCGACGCGCACGAACGATCTCCCCGCTCGCCGTCCTTCTAGCCATCGGCCAAAGAAAAAGGGAGCCGCTTTCACGGCTCCCCCTTCAATCTTTGTCAGCGCTGAAGCGGCCGATCAGGCCTCTTCGGACTCCGACGGGGTCGGCGCGCCTTCCCCGGCTTCGAAGCTGCGCGGGGCGCGGCGACGGCGGGGCTTCTTGACCTCTTCGCCGGCCTCGGCTTCCGGAGCGGCCGGGGCCTCAGCGGCGGGGGTGGCGGCGGCGCGCGTCGACTTGCGGCCCAGGAAGGCCGGAGCCTCGCTGATCGCGCCGTCCTGGCCGCGCAGCACCGGCGAGCTTTCGGCCGGGGCTTCGGTGGTCAGCGGCGAGGCTTCCGGCTCGATCACGGCCATCGGGTCGCGGCCTTCGCGCGGCTGCCAGTCGCGATCGCGGTTGCGGTCGCGATCACGGCCACGGCGGCGGCCTTCGCGGAACTCGCCCTGGCCCTCGCCGCCCTGCGGCTGCTCGCCCTCGGCGGCGGCCGGACGGTCTTCGCGGGGACGATCTTCACGCGGACGATCATCGCGGTCGCGGAAGCGGTCTTCGCGCGGCCGGTCGTCACGAGGACGGTCGTCGCGGGGGCGATCATCCCGAGGGCGATCGTCGCGCGGGCGATCATCACGGGGGCGGTCGTCACGGGGACGGTCATCGCGGTTGCGATCGCGGTCGTCGCGGTCGCGCCAGCGGTCGCGGCGGCCTTCGCCGTCGCGGTTGTTGTCGCGATTGCGGTCACGGTCGCGGTTGTTGTCGAAGTTGCGGTCGCGATCGCGGTTGCGGTCACGATCGCGGTTGTTGTCGAAGCGGTCGCGGCGTTGCTCGCCGCCTTCACCGTTCTCGCCGCCCTCGCCCTGGCCTTCAGGCTGAGCGGGGGTCTCGACGACCTCCGGCTCTTCCGGCGGCTCGGCCTCGAAGTCGATCTCGTAGGCGGCGTAGACGTCCTTGCCGACGATGTCGGACACCGGACGATTCGGCTGGATGGCACGCAGGACGCGGAAATAGTGCTCGGCGTGCTGCAGATAGTTCTCGGCCAGCACCCGGTCGCCGGACGACGTCGCGTCGCGCGCCAGCTGCTGGTACTTTTCGTAGACGCTCTGGGCCGCGCCGCGAACCTTGACCCCTTCGGGCCCGTTCGAGTCGAAGGCGCGGTTGGCGTTGTGCTGTTGAGGCTTGCCGCCGCTGCCGCCGCGATTGTTGCGGCCGCGCTGGCGCTTCATGCCTTTGAAATCTCTCATGGTCTCTCTGAACCTGTCCGGAGGTCAGTCTTGCGCTGGCGCGTCCGGCCTTGCTGGTCTCTGAGCGGGTCGAACCCTGGTGAGTTTCAGAGACACTGGTTTCCGTAGAGCCCCCGCCCTGCTCTTTGGGCGCGGCGACCGGCGGACCGGGCGCGCCTGCCAGGGGAGCCTCACAGACGTTATGAACGTCTGCTTTTCCCGTCACCTGGCGATCTGGAAGGGGACAAGACTCGTCTAGCGGTTCACGCCCCGGTTTCCAAGGGATTTTTCACCCCGGTGACGACGCGATCGTGCGTCGACAGGTCCTTGATCGTCTTGACCTGCTGCGCGCCCGCCTCGCGGAACAGCGCCTCGACGTCCTTGGACTGGTCGAAGCCGATCTCGACGGCGAACATGCCGGCGGGTTTCAGCACCCGCAGGATCTCCGGCGCCAGCAGGCGATAGGCGTCCAGGCCGTCGGCCCCGCCGTCCAGCGCCAGGCGCGGCTCGTGGTCGCGAACCTCCGGCTCCAGGGTGTCGATCACCGCGGTCGGGATGTAGGGCGGGTTGGAGACGACGAGGTCGAAGCTGGCGTCGCCCAGACCGGCCGTCCAGTCGCCGTGCATGAAGGCCGCGCGGGTGTTGAGGTCCAGGCTGGCGGCGTTGTCGCGCGCCACGGCCAGGGCCTCGTCGGACGCATCGACGCCCAGCCCCTTGGCGGCCGGACGCTCGGCCAGCACCGCCAGCAGGATCGTGCCCGAGCCTACCCCTAAGTCCAGCATCGAGAACGGCATCTGCTCGGGGAAGGCCTTCAGCACCTCGTCGACGATGACCTCGGTCTCGGGACGCGGGGTGAGGACGTTCTTGTTCACCTGCAGCAGGATCTTCCAGAAGCCCTTGCGGCCGATGATGTGGCTGACCGGCTCGCGGCGCGCACGGCGCGAGAGGTAGTCCTCGAGGGTCGCCTCCTGCTCGGCGGTCAGCTCGCGATAGGGATCGGTGACGATCTCGGTGCGGGTGACGTTGGCGGCCACTTCCAGCATCAGGCGCGCGTCGATCGACGGCTGATCGATGCCGGCGTCCTTCAGACGATCCTTGGCGGCGGTCCAGGCTTTGACGAGAGTCAGGGTCATGAGCGGGGTTTAGCGTGTTGATTTGGCGGAGGCGAGATTGAAAGGCGCGGAAAATTGGTATCCTGGGAACGCGGAGGACAGCTGATGGACCAGCGACCGAAGGATGCCGAGTACGAGGCGAAGTTGGCCGCGCTGCGGGCCGCGCTCAAGGCCGGCATGGACAGTGGCCCCGCTCAGCCGTTCGATGTTGATGCCTTTATCGCTGAGATGCACGCGCGGCATCCCGAGTAGTTCAGAACCGTCATCCCGCGCATAAAGCGCGGGATGACGGCGTTGGTGTGTCAGGCCGGGGAAACCACATCCCCCTCGCCCACAGCGCCGCCCTGGGTGACGTTCACGTAGATGCCGCAGAACATGTGGCCGTACGCGTCGAACAGCGCCTTCACCAGTTCCACGTCCCGCTCGGCGGTCGTGGGATCCACGTGGGTGGCGGCGCAGCGGACGATGGGTTTCAGGACCTCGGCGGTGGCGGCGCCCACGGTCATGGTCCTGCCGGTCCAGTCGTTCTCGACCCAGGCGGGCCAGCCCTCGACATAGAGGTTGGCGCGGAAGCGCAGCGGATCAAGGTCCATGCCCAGGCGCTGGCCAAGGTCGCGCACGCTGGCCAGGTTGACGATCGAGACATAGCCCGAGCGGCTGTCCATGAACCGGTAGGCGCCCGGCCCCTCGACCACCTTCAGCGGCCCGCGGATGTCATCGGCCAACAGCGCCGTCAGCCAGGCCTCCAGCCCCGCCCGCCCCGCCTCGCTACGCAGGTCGTCGGCGAAGTCGGGCTGGCCCTCGGCCCGGGCGGTGAAGACGCCGGTGGCCTCGTCATAGGCGGTGCGCGCCTTGGCGACGGCGGGGATCCTGGCCAGCACCGCGAACTTCATCTTCGAGATGTGGGTCGGCGCGGCGGGGTCGAACCCGCTGGGGCCGTCCTCGACCGCGTACAGCCGATCGCACGGGAAGCAGGCCCCGGCCTCCAGTGTGGCGGCGGCCAGGCGTTCGGGCGTGAAGCCCTTGACCGGGTGGCGATAGAGCGAGGCGATGCGGGCGTCCATGGCGCGGAAGATCAGCCTCGACTCGCACCATGGCAAGGCTTGCCGGGAACGCGACTCGCCGCGCGGGGTTTCGTTGGCCTGGAGGGCGTTTCATGGCCGACGCATCGCCGCGTCCGATCCTCAACTGGTTGAAGTCGCGTCCGTACCACCTGGCGCCGTGGATCTTGCTGCTGGCGGCCGCGCCGCTGGTGCTGCCGCGCAAGAAATCGCCAGAGGAGCATATCGACGCTCCGCCGGGCCTGTCCGAGGACCGCGCCATGCCGCCGGCCCAGTTCGACGAGGCCGAGCCCAGGCGCGGCCGCGCCGCCCGCCATCCCGGACACATCCCGCTGCTGGGCTGGCGCGACATCGTCTGGCGCACCTGGCTGGAGATCGGCGTCGACCGCCTGCCGGCCGTGGCCGGGGGCGTGACCTTCTACACCCTGCTGGCCCTGTTCCCCGCCATCGGCGCCTTCGTGTCGCTGTATGGCCTGTTCGCCGATGTGCGCACGGTCGAGGCCCAGCTGCGCGACATGGCCGGCGTCTTCCCCGCCAGCGTCGTCCAGATCGTCGGCGAGCAGATGCTGCGCTTGGCCAGCCAGGGCCAGGCCAAGCTGGGCGTGGCGTTCGGCTTCAGCTTGCTTCTGTCGATCTGGAGCGCCAACGCCAGCATGCGCGCGCTCTTCGACGGACTGAACATCGCCTATGACGAGGAGGAGAAACGCCATCTCGTACCGCGCACCCTGCAGAGCTACGTCTTCACCTTCTGCTCGCTGCTGTATGCGGCGGTCGTGTCGGGGGTGTTGATCGTCACGCCGATGCTGCTGAAGGCCGCGCACCTGTCGGCGCTGGATGCGATCTGGGCCCCGATCCGCTGGCTGATCGTGCTGGCCATGACCGCCGTCGCCTTCGCCGTGCTCTATCGCTTCGGCCCCAGCCGGGCGCGGGCGCGGTGGCGGTGGATCTGGATCGGAGCGGCGGCCGCGGCGGCGGGATGGCTGGCCGGCTCGCTGGGCTTCTCGCTCTACGTCAACACCATCGCCCACTACGACGCCACCTACGGCCCGCTGGGCGCGGTGATCGCCTTCATGGTCTGGGTGTGGTTCTCGATCATGGCCATCCTGGTCGGGGCCGAGCTGAACGCCGAGATCGAGCACCAGACCGCCGTCGACTCCACCACCGGCCCCGAACAGCCGATGGGCGCCCGCGGCGCGGCCATGGCCGACACGGTGGGCCTGGCCTTCCACCCGTGGGAGATGATCAAGCGCGAGGCGGGCATGGTGCGGCGGGTGACCGGCGGCGCGTGGAAGAAGGTGCGGGGGCGGTAGGCTCGGTGCGCCTTCTCTCTCCTCCACCAAGAGGGGGAGGAGAGTGCTTTCCTTGCTGCTCTCCAGCGCCTAGATCGTCCCCATGACCCTGCTCCTGCCCTACCGCGAAGACGAACTGGCCGACATCGCCCTGCTGGTGAACTCGGCCTATCGCGGCGAGCTGGCGCAGAAGGGCTGGACCAGCGAGAGCTACCTGCTGGGCGGCCAGCGCACCGACGAGGCGAGCTTGCGCGACGACCTCGCCGCCGCGCCCGGCTCGACCATCCTGACCCTGCGCGACGACGAAAACGCCAAGCCCCACGCCTCGGTGTGGATCGAGCCGGCCGAGGGCGACGCCTGGTACGTCGGCATGGTCACCGTCTCGCCCCTGCGCCAGGCCGGCGGCATCGGCCGCACCATGCTGGAAGCCGCCGAGGCCCACGCCCGCGCCCAGGGCGCCAAGTCGATGAAGATGACCGTGATCTCGGTGCGCGACACCCTGATCGCCTGGTACGAACGCCGCGGCTACGCCCTGACCGGCGAGACCCAGCCCTTCCCCTATGGCGACGAGCGCTTCGGCGTGCCGCAGCGCGACGACCTGCATTTCGTGGTGATGGCCAAGGCGCTTTAGCCGCGCTAGCCTCCGGGGACCTCAGTGAGGATCCCCCATGCATCGCTACATCCTGACCGGCGCCCCGGGCGCTGGCAAAACCGTGCTTCTGCGCGCCCTGGAGCGCGCCGGCTGCGCCGTGGTCGAGGAGGCCGCGACGGACGTCATCGCCCTGGCGCAGGCCGAGGGCGTGGCCGAGCCGTGGACCGATCCGAGCTTCATCGACGCGATCGTGACGCTGCAGCGTCAGCGCGAGGCGCGGGCCGTCGGCGAGGTCGTGGTCTTCGACCGCTCGCCGGTCTGCGTGTTGGCTCTGGCGCGGTTTCTGGGTCATCCGGTCTCGCCGCTGCTGGAGGCGGAGCTGGCGCGGATCGAGGGGCTTTATCAGCAGCGCGTGTTCCTGGTGCGCGGGCTGGGCTTCATCACCTCGACGGCCGCGCGGCGGATCGGCCTGGAGGATGCGTTGCGGTTCGAGGCGGTGCATGAAGAGGCTTATCGGGAGCGGGGGTACGAGCTCGTCCCAGTCGCGCCGGGGACGCCGGAGGAGCGGGCGGCGGCGGTGCTGGCCAGGCTCTGAGCGCCCCCTCCGTCACGATGCGTATCCGCATCGCGCCACCTCCCCCGTTTCACGGGGCAGGAGGGAGATCACCGCAAACCTCCTGCCCCGCTTGCAGGGGAGGTGGCGCGGCGCCGATAGGCGACGTGACGGAGGGGGCGCTCGGGCCGCCGCATTACCGAAGCTTAAGTAGCCTCCGCCCCGCCCCTGCCCTCACATGCCAGCGTTCTTGGCTCAGGGGCTCCCCATGTCGTTCCTCACCCGCGCGCTCACCGGCGCCGCGCTCGCGCTCGCCGTCACGGCCTCCGCCCCCATGGACGCCCAGGCGGCTGTCACGCCCGTCCCCGTCGGCCAGCCGCTGGCGCGGTTCGACAAGCTCAAGCCCGCCACCCACCGCTATCTGCGCTATCGGCAGATGGGCGACACCATCACGCCGATGGACGTCTGGACCCGCGAGATCCGCATCGAGCCCGACAAGGCGGGGATCAAGCGCCTGCACATCGTCCAGCACTGGGACGGCTCCACGCCGGGCATGGTCAAGACGCTGGACAGCTGGTTCGAGCTGGGGACCTTCCGCCCCTACACCCATGAGCGCCGCACCACCGGCAAGGACGGCGTCACCAAGATCGAGGGCTTCGACTTCAAGCCCGACCGCGTGGTCGGCCTGAAGGACCTGGAGGGCAACACGACGGCCGCCTACGACGTCGCCTCGCCGACGCCGACCTTCAATTTCGAGACCGACATGGAGTTCCTGCAGGCCCTGCCGCTGGCCAAGGGCTACGAGGCCTCGATCGTCTTCCACCATCCGGGCGGCGGCCCGCCGGCGGCCTATGTGTTCAAGGTCACCGGCAGCGAAGTGCTGACCAGTTCGGCCGGCGGCAAGGTCGACTGCTGGGTGGTGACCACCGACTACAACCGCCCCGAGATGAAGCCGACGACCTTCTGGCTGGCCAAGGACAGCCAGGTGGTGGTCAAGAACGCCTCGGTCGCGCCGGACGGGTCGACGTGGGTGAAGACGCTGCTCTGGTAACTAGATCACCGCCCGCGAGCGCTCGGACACCTCGTTCGACAGCGCGCTCGCCACGATCTCCAGGCCTCGGCGCAGCGCGCCGCGGTCCGACACCGCGCCCAGGCAGACGCGGACGCCGCTTTCGTAGCCGGCCTCGACCACCGGGGCCGAGGGCGGGGTGACCTCGGCCCCGCCGCGCAGGGCGCGGCCGGCCAGGCGCTCGGCCTCCAGCTCGCTCATCGGCAGCCAGACGTGCGGGGCGATGTCGGAATAGACCGTCTCCAGAGCCGGCCCCAGCAGGTCCTTGGCCAGGTCCATGCGGATGCGGGCCTCGTCGCGGGTCTCAGCCAGGATGTCGTCGGCGCTGCCGTCCTCGATCCACTGGGTGGCGATCAGTCCGCCGAAGGCCGGCGGGGCGTAGGTGGCCACGCGCACCGCCTCCAGCACCCGCTCGAAGGTCTCGGCGGCCGGGGCGACCAGGAAGCCAGCGCGCAGGCCCGGGGCCAGGGTCTTGGAGACGCCCGAGACGTGGAAGGTCCGCTCCGGGGCCAGCATGGCGAACGGCGGCGGGGTTCCGGGCGCATAGGCGCCGTAGATGTCGTCCTCGACGAGGGTGATGTCGTGCTTGCGGGCGATGGCGACGATGGCCTCGCGACGGGCCAGGCTCATGATCCGGCCGGTGGGGTTCTGCAGGGTCGGCAGCACGGCCAGCACCCGCGCGCCGGTCGTGACGATGGCCTCTTCCAGCGCGTCGGGGCGCAGGCCCTCGTGATCCATCGCCAGGCCGCGGACGCGCCAGCCGCTGTGCAGGGCCAGGGTCTTGAGGCCGTGATAGGCCAGGCATTCGGTCAGCACCGCATCGCCCGGCTGCAGCAGCGCGCCCAGCGCCAGGGCCAGGCCCTGCTGGGCGCCGGCGCAGCAGATCAGCCGCCGCCAGTCCACCGTCTCGTAGCTGCTGGTCCGCGCCAGCCAGGCCGCGCCCGCGCGTCGCTGGGCGTCGTGGCCGGCCGGCGGGGCGTAGGCCAGGTGCTCCAGCAAATCGGGCCGTCGGCGCAGGCGCGCCAAGGCCTCGGGCAGGCGCGCGCCGGCCGGGGCCTGGGGCGCGATGTTCTGGGCCAGGTTGATCGGGCCGTCGCGCTCGTAGGGGCGGTGCTCGGCCGGCGCGTTGACGAAGCTGCCGCGGCCGACATGGGCGCTGACCAGCCCCGCCCGCTCGGCCTCGACATAGGCTCGCGTCACGGTGCCCAGGCCCACGCCCAGTCGATAGGCCAGGTCCCGCTGCGGCGGCAGGCGCACGCCGGCGGCCAGTTCGCCCGAGGCGATGTCG
>Ga0209023_10005503_pt1 | contig 13801 bp, 9 predicted proteins | sample LakOneMetagenome_FD_187468 | JGI IMG/M metagenome (GOLD analysis project Ga0209023, IMG submission 187468) | Freshwater and sediment microbial communities from Lake Erie, Canada (SPAdes) (version 2) | ecosystem: Environmental > Aquatic > Freshwater > Lentic | place: Lake Erie, Canada | collected...
CCTGCCGTGACGGCCAGCCGCTCGAACAGGGGTCCGGCGGAGTACAGCGTGTCGGTGTGCTGGGCATTCACGAGTGGCATGCAGTGCTCGCCGGCGCGCGCGATGTCGTCGGCGGACGGCGCGGGCACCTCGATGCGCTGCGCAACCTCGTGCTGTGCGTCCGCCACTGCGGCCATCAACAGCAGGTAGGGTTCAATCGGATTCGATGGCGCAAGCTGGCGCAGGCGTTGCGCCCGCGCGCCAAAGACTTCGTTGCGATCCGGCAGACGCACGCGCGCAATTGCAACGTGGTCGATCGACTCGATTTCTGACGGCTCGAGAATGCGCTGCACCATCGTATCGTCCTCTGGCGAGCGCCGCTGTCAGCTTGCTCGCCTATTTGTCGCCTGGCCGAAAGGTTTCCCGGAACCACGCACGATGATGCTTCCACGCCCAGCCCGGTGTCACCGTGCCGCGCGTCATCGCCTGTACCGACCCCTTGACCCAGACCGCTGCATAGATGTGCACAATGATGCCGCAAATCAGCGCGAAGGCGCAAACCGCATGCACCACCGCGGCCAGGCGGATCGCCCAGATCGGGAACAACGCCGAGAAATACGCGCGCCACATCACGATGCCGCTCAACAGCAGCAGCACCAGGCAGAACACCATCACGAAGAACAGCAGCTTCTGTCCGGCGTTGTAGCGGCCCACATCGGGCAGGTTTTCCTCGTGGTTGGTCAGCACGTCCCTGCCGTGCCGCAGCCATTCGCGGTCGTTCCACGTGATCAGGTTGTGATGCCAGAATCGCAGCGCAAGAATCGTGAACGCCACGAACATCACCACGCCGATGAACGGGTGCAGGATCCGCGTCCATGTACCGCCGCCCAGCAGGGCGCTCATCCAGTACATCGACGGATGAAACAGCGCGAGGCCCGACAGCGCCATCAGGACGAATGTCAGCGCGACGATCCAGTGGTTGGTCCGTTCGCCGGCGCTGTAGCGGCGGATGGTTGCCTCGCGGCGCTTATCGATTCTCATCGCGGACCTCCTCTGGCGGCACGATTTCATCGGGGGTGCCGCGCGGCCTGGGGTTGTCGCGGCCCCAGCGCACGATTTCGTCTTCCGCCGCGGCTTCGTCCTCGGGGCCGGTTTCGTTCGGTCCCACGCGGATGTAGTGGAAGAATCCGGCCAGCGCCGCCAGCGCCATGCCCGCCACTGCCAGCGGCTTGGAGATGCCTTTCCACAGGCTCACCAGCGGACTGATATGCGGATCGTTGGGCAGGTTGTGATAGAGGCTGGGCTGGTCGGCATGATGCAGCACGTACATCACGTGCGTGCCGCCGACGCCGGCCGGATCGTACAGACCGGCCTTGTCGAAGCCGCGCGTCTTCAGGTCCTCGATGCGTTCCTCCGCGTGCGCGATCATGTCGGTCTTGGTGCCGAACACGATCGCGCCGGTCGGGCACGTCTTCACGCAGGCGGGCTCCTGGCCCACGGCCACGCGATCCGAGCACAGCGTGCACTTGTAGGCCTTGTGGTCCTGTTTCGAAATGCGCGGGATATTGAACGGACAACCGGCAACGCAGTAGCCGCAGCCGATGCAGTTTTCCTCGTGGAAATCGACGATGCCGTTGGCGTATTGCACGATTGCGCCCGGCGCCGGACACGCCTTCAGGCAGCCCGGATCTTCGCAGTGCATGCAGCCGTCCTTGCGGATCAGCCATTCGAGATTGCCGTTCGGATTCTCGTACTCGGTGAAACGCATCAGCGTCCACGTGTGTTCGTCCAGATCGGCGGGATTGTCATAGACGCCGACATTGGTGCCCACCTCGCCGCGCAGGTCGTTCCATTCCATGCACGCGGCCTGGCATGCCTTGCAGCCGATGCACTTGGTGGTGTCGATCAGCTTGGCCACGCTGCCGGTAACCGGCGCGCGCACGCTGGGCGACGGCGTGGTGGTGGCCGAGCGGCGCACGATATCGAGAGACTGTAGTGCCATCGTGTGTCCCCTATGCCTTTTCGACCTTCACCATGAACGACTTGAATTCGGGCGTCTGCGTGTTGCCGTCGCCCACGAATGGCGTGAGCGTGTTGGCCAGGTAGCCCGGCTTGGTCAGCCCCGTAAAGCCCCAATGCAGCGGAATGCCAACCATGTGCACCACCTTGCCGTCGATGTGGAAGGGCTTGATCCGCTTGGTGACCAGCGCCACGGCCTTGATGTAGCCGCGCGTAGACGTCACCTTGACGCGGTCGCCGGCCGCCACGCCCACCTGCTTGGCCAGGTCCTCGCCAATTTCCACGAACTGTTCCGGCTGCAGGATCGCGTTGATGCGCGCGTGCTTGGTCCAGTAGTGGAAATGCTCGGTCAGCCGGTAGGTGGTGGCGATGACCGGATACGCATCGGGCTTGCCAAATTGCTCCCAGTCCGGCTTGAACACGCGCGCGGCCGGATTGCTGACCGCGTTGGGCGCCTTGTCGTTGAGAAGGTTGTAGCCGAGCGGATTTTCGAAGGGCTCGTAGTGCTCGGGGAACGGGCCTTCCACCAGGTTCTGGCGCGCAAAGAAGCGCGCAACGCCTTCAGGCTGCATGATGAACGGGCCCATGCCCTTGGCCGGATCCTCGTCGAGCTTGAAGTCGGGTGTGTCGAAGCCGGTCCAGCTCGATCCGTTCCAGCCGATCAACTTGCGGTTTGGATTGAACGGCTTGCCATTCACATCGCACGATGCGCGGTTGTACAGCACGCGCCGGTTTGCCGGCCACGCCCAGGCCCAGTTCAGGGTCTGGCCGATGTTGGTCGGGTCCGAGTTGTCGCGCTTGGCCATCTGGTTGCCGGCCTGCGTCCACGACCCGCAGTAAATCCAGCAACCGCTCATCGTGCTGCCGTCGGCCTGCAGTTCACCAAAGCTGTTCAACTGCTCGCCGGCCTTGCGCACGATCTTGGTGGGATCCTTCGGATCGGCAAGATCGGTCAGCGCGCGGCCGGACAATTCCTTGGCCAGCTCGTCGGGCGTGGGCGAGTGCGGCACCGCGTACGGCCACCACAGGTTGACGATGGGATCCGGGAATTTGCCGCCGTCCTTCTGGTACATCTCGCGGATCTTCAGGAACAGCGCGGACATGATCTCGATGTCCGAGCGCGCCTCGCCGGGCGGATCGGCGCCCTGCCAGTGCCACTGCAGCCAGCGCGAGGAATTCACCAGCGAGCCGTTTTCCTCGGCAAAACAGGTGGTGGGAAGACGGAACACCTCGGTCTTGATCGATTTCGGATCGACGTCGTGCGTTTCGCCCGCGTTGCGCCAGAACTCGGAAGTCTCGGTGGCCAGCGGGTCCATGATCACCAGGAACTTCAGGTTGGACAGCCCCTTCTGCAGCTTGGCCTTGTTGGGCGCTGCCGCCAGCGGGTTGAAGCCCTGCGCGATGTACCCGTTCATGCGGCCTTCGTTCATCAGCTGGAAGACCTGCAGCAGGTCGTACGGCTTGTCCAGCTTGGGCAGGTAATCGAACGCCCAGTTGTTTTCGGCAGTGGCCGCCGGACCCCACCATGCCTTCATCAGGCTGACGTGGAACTTCGGCACGTTTTGCCAGTAGCTCAGTTGGTTTGGCCGTAGCGGTTTGAAGGCGCGCGCCTCGATGTACTTGTTGTAGTCCTGCTCCGATTCGGCGGGCAGCGTCAGGTAGCCGGGCAGCAGGTTCGACATCAGGCCGATGTCGGTCAGCCCCTGGATGTTCGAATGCCCGCGCAGCGCGTTCATGCCGCCGCCCGCGATGCCGATATTGCCCAGCAGCAGTTGCACCATGGCGCCGGTGCGGATCATCTGCGAGCCAACCGAATGTTGCGTCCAGCCCAGCGCATACATGATCGTCATGGCGCGGTCGGGCGCGGCCGTGCTGCCGAGCATCTCGCACACCTTCAGGAATTTGTCCTTCGGCGTGCCGCACACGCGCTCCACCATTTCGGGCGTATAGCGCGCGTAATGCGCTTTCATCAGATTGAATACGCAGCGCGGATGCGCGAGCGTCGGATCGGTCTTTACGTAGCCGTCGTCGCCGCGTTCGTAATCCCAGCTTTCCTTGGCGTAGCTGCGCTTTTCCGCGTCGTAGCCGGAAAACAGGCCGTTTTCGAACTGGAAATCCTCGCGCACGATAAACGTGAAGTCCGTGTAGTTCTTCACGTATTCATGCTGGATCCGGTCGTTTTCGAGCAGCCAGCGGATCACGCCGCCCAGGAACACGATGTCGGTCCCCGTGCGGATCTGCACGTAATAGTCGGCCACGGACGCCGAGCGCGTGAAGCGCGGGTCCACCACGATCAGGCGCGCCTTGTTGTGCGCCTTGGCTTCGGTTACCCATTTGAAGCCGCACGGGTGCGCTTCGGCGGCGTTGCCGCCCATGATCAGTATTACATCCGCGTTCTTGATGTCGACCCAATGGTTCGTCATCGCTCCACGGCCAAACGTCGGGGCAAGACCTGCCACCGTCGGGCCATGTCAGACACGCGCCTGATTATCGAACCCCAACATGCCAAGACTGCGGACAGTCTTGTGCGTGATGTAACCCACCTCGTTGCTGCTGGCAGAGGCCGCCAGCATGCCCGTGGTCAGCCAGCGGTTGACCGTCTGGCCCTGATCGTTCTTCTCGACGAAGTTGGCATCGCGGTCCTGCTTCATCAGCTTGGCGATGCGGTTGATCGCGTCGTCCCAGCTGATGCGCTGCCATTTGTCCGATCCGGGCGCGCGGTACTCGGGATATTGCAGACGGCTCGGGCTGTGGATGAAATCGATCAGCCCCGCGCCCTTGGGGCACAACGTGCCGCGATTGACCGGGTGATCGGGGTCGCCCTCGATATGGATGATGCTGGCCTTGGCGTTCTTTGCCTTGTCGCCCAGGCTGTACATCAGCAGGCCACATGCCACCGAACAGTAGGGGCAGGTATTGCGGGTCTCGGTGGTGCGCGCCAGCTTGTAGGCACGCACTTCCGCCAGCGCGGCGTCGGGCGCGAACCCGACCAGCGCAAGGCTTGAACCCGCCAGCGACGCTCCCGTGAACTTCAGGAACTGTCGGCGGTTCATCGTAACCATGGGGAAACCTCCTAGTACCGGGCCGCCGCCCGGTCATGGATTTATCTGCAAAGACAGAGAACAGTATAGGCAATAGTGGCGTTTTCGCTATGTGCGCCCGCCGCGCGGCGGGCGCCTGTCACCAGAGCCAGCGCAGGCCGAGGTTGCCGCCGAGATTGTTGCGGTGCACACCATCGAGATTGGTGGTGTAGGCCACGGTCAGGTACAGGCTGCTGCTGCGATCGAGCCGGGCTGCCACGCCGGCGCCGAACTGTGCGGCCGTGCTGGCCAGCGACGCATCCACGGCGTCGGTCGATGCGAAGACGATCTGGTCCGTGCCGCCGAAACTGCGCAGCAGGTTGGCGCGCAGCCACGGCATCCACGTCACGCCGTTGCGCTGGAACTGCCGTTCCGCCCGCACACCCACGCGCGCCAGCCAGCCGCTGGCGGTCTGGAAGCTGACCGGCGAGATGCCGTCGTCGATATCGTTCAGCGAGATGTGCTGCCAGATCAGTTGCGCCTGCGGCTCGATGGCGTAGCCGTCGCCGAGCCGCAGCGGCAGGCCGGCTTCGATCGACGTGGAGACAGCGGTGCCATGCGTGCTTGCGCCCACGCCGCGCGCCGAGCGCGGGTTGGCGATCAACGTGCTGCCCTGCAGCACAGCGTCGGTGTACCAGCCGGTCGGGCCCACATGCGTCCAATAGCCACCCAGGCTGTATGCATCGACCGACAGCGTGCCGACGGTTGCCCCGCGGAAGCCCTGCGCGAAACCGTTGACGTCGCCCGATGCGCGCGCGAATCCCAGCATCAATCCGTAGTGATTGCGATGGCCGCTCGCCATCGCGTCGGCATAGACGTCCTGCCCGATCTGCACGCCCGCCACGGTGCCGTCGAACGCTGCGTCGACACTGCCTTGTTGCCCCTGTTGCATCCGGCCGCCCCAGAGGCGCTCCCAACTGGCGGGCAAGCGCCCGCGTTCTTCGAGCAACGCCTGCTGGCCCTGGCGCTCATGGAAGGTGCCGATCTGGTCGAAGCCGATCTGCCGCACCACCGCCGGCGTGGCCGCGTACGGCGGCACCTCGGGGCGATAGAGCACCACCGGCCCGCCATCGGCCAGGTCCAGCGACGGCAGCGCCGGCGTGCCCGGCGCCGGCAATTCGGGCGTGCCGGGCGCCGCAGTTGGCGCGATTTCCGCGCCGGACGTAGGCACCAGCGACGATCGCAGATACCAACCGTTTTCCGACCCGGCAGAGGCGCCGCCATGGAACAGGTAGTAGATATAGGGGCCCGCGCTGATCGATCCGCCGCGCAATGCGAATGCAGTCGCGGTGGACGTGGTCCCGTTAGTGGCCAGCACCAGCGGGATGCCGTCCGCGGTGGTCAGCCCGCCCGCGCCACGCAGATTGGCCAGCGAAATCAGGGTATTGCCGCCGATGGCGCCACCCGACACCACCAGGCGCGCCGCGGGCGCTCCATCGCTGCCGAGCACCGATTCCGTCTGCAGCACGCCGTTGGCGCCGGTGTAATCCCCGACGATGGTCAACTGCCCGCCGCCGCTGCCGTCGCCCGGATGTAGCGCGCCCTGATTGGTCACGCTGCCGGTCAGCGTGCCGGTGCCGGCCAGCGTGGCGCCGGTGCGCACCTGCGCGGCGCCGCCGATCGCGCCGGCGAGGGTCAGAGTGCCACTCTGAATGTCGATCGTGTTGAACACGCCGCTGCCTGACCACGTCCACTCCGAACCCTGCATCTGCATCAGCGCAAAGCGGTTGAAGGCGTTGTCCGCGGTGCCGCTGCCTTGGAGCACCAGTTGCGTGGCGGCATTGCCGCCGCCGTCCGCCGCGCCGCGAATCGTCGAACCGGTCTGCAGGATCAGCGTGTTGGCGCCCGTGCCCATCGACACCGCGGTGCCGGCGTCGCTCTGCAGCAGCCCCGCGTTGATGACGGTGGTGGCGCCGTTGAGCGTGCGGATCGCTGCTGCCTGACGGCTCACGATCTGGCCGCCCGCCTGGTTTTCCACGGTCGCGGTGAAACTGCTGCCGGCCGTGTTCGAGAACACCGCATCGGCGCCAGCCCCGCGCGTCTCGATGCTGCCGCTGTTGGTCATCCGGTCGCCGTTGCCCTGCAGATAGACGCCGAAACTCGATGTGCCGGTGGTCAGCAGGCTGCCCTGGTTGGTGGCCGTGCCGCTGCCGCCCAGGATCGACATCGCGCGTGCATTGCTGCCCGTGGTGCTGATCGATCCGCTATTGATCAGGCCGTTGCCGGTCTGTCCGGTGTTGGTCTGGCCCCATGCCGCGGTCATGCCGTAGGCGTTTGGACCGGCCGTGCGGATCACGCCCTGGTTGACCAGTGTGTTGTTGCTGCCGTTGGCGGCCATGGCGTCGTTGAACGCGCCCATGGTGGCGATCACGCCCTGTGTTTCGTTGGTCAGCGTATTGCCGTTGCCGCGGCCCAGCAGCACGGCGCCGCGATTGCTACCGGAGGCCGCGCCGCCGCTCAGCGACAAACTGCCGCCGTTGCTGACGCTGCTGCCACTATCGACCCGCATCGCGACCGGATTGAAAGCATTGACAAAACTGCCTGACGCACCGGGCGCGATATTGATCGACACATTGGTGGCACCCACATCGGCCCGTGCAGGCGCCGTGATGCTGCCCGTGCAATTGACTGACGTGCCAGAGGCCGGCGCGATGTTGTCGCATTCGGCCAGCGCCGCTGTCGGCATTGCCAGCAGCGTCATGGCAACGGCCATTGCGATCGGTCGGGCCTGCGGGGGCGCGCAGGCGCACGTCGATCTGGAATGCAAGGCGGGGGCACGCGTCGTCGGTCGCAAGCGTCGTCTCCGTGCTTTGCATGCCAACGAGCATAGTAAAAATTGCGCTGCTAGTCGCGGATCGCCTCGTCGCATACAGGCGAACGATTCCCTGCCGATGTTTGACCCAGTCAGTCGCGATACGGGCCGCAATCGACAGAAATAAGTGAAACCGCAGATATGTCAATTCCCTCGTCGGGGGGTTATTCGGCTTAAAAGGGTTGCGACACACTCCACGTCGCCTGGCACGGTCCGCGCGGGCCGTGCGAAATGCGCATCGATCGATAAAGGCAGCCAGGGTCGGCTGTTCCGATCCAAAAAATCAACATAACGAGATAACAGGGATGAAATCGAGACTTCTTTTGACGGGTTTGACCGCTGCAGTGCTTTCCGCCTGCGGTGGCGGAGATGGCGCGCCGTCGGCAACGCCCACGGTTACCACCACGTCGATCAGCGGCACCGCGGCGGTTGGCGCGGCACTGGAAAATGCCACCGTGCAGGTCAAGTGCGCGTCGGGCAGCGGCAGCGCGACGACCGCCGCCGATGGCACGTTCACGATCAATATCGCGAACGCCGTGCGCCCCTGCGTGCTGAGCGTGACCACACCTGACAATACGGTGCTGCATTCCGTGGTGGAAGCCGGTAGCGGCACCACCGCCGTCGCCAACATCTCGCCCTTCACCGAACTGATCACGGCTGCGCTGGCACAGGGCAGCACCACCGCGTTCTTCAACCAGTTCGACGCCGCCGCGCAAGGCCGTCTGACGTCGGCAAACCTGTCTACCTCCAGCGAAACGGTGCGTCTGGCGCTGACCGGCATCGTCGACCTGAACGGCTTCGACCCGCTCAAGGGCGCACTGGTGGCCGCCAACAACGGCAAGCCCGGCAACGCGCTCGATCAACTGCTCGATACGCTGGGCGCCCGCCTGAAATCGTCGAAGGCCAGTGTCGACGACCTGGCCACGGCCATTGCCAGCAACGCGGGCACCGCCGCGCTCGGCACGCTGCTGCAGAAGGCTTCGGCCACCTGCGCGGGCCTGCGCACCGGCGAGTATTTCCTGGCAGGGCCTGGCACGGTAACGGCCACGTCGGTAACCATCGACGCCGACGCGCTGACGCTGACGCAGAAGTTTGCGGCCAACACGGTTTCGGCGACCGCTGTCGCATCGACCGTGCTTCTCACGCCGACCGACGAAAACTGCCGCTTCGCATTGAAGGACGTGCCCGTCAGCGTGTTGGTGTCGAAGCTCGGCGTGAGCGTGCTGATGCAGACGCCGAACAACGTGCCGACCGGCTTCCCGATGTTCATGGTGCCTGTGCAGCAATTGCCGTTGTCCGATCTGGCCGGCGACTGGAACGCCGTGGCCGTAGCGTTGGGCAGCGGCTCGGCCCCCACATCGCGCTCCACCTTCACGCTGGACGCCAACGGCAAGATGACGGCAGCCTCGTCCTGCAACGACGATAACGTCTGCACGCCGTGGGACGCATCATCGCTGCCCTCCTTCGTCAAGCAGGCGGACGGATCCTTCCTGGCCAGCGGCGCGAACGGCAGCACGGTCGCCATCGCATTCAAGAGCACGGACGGGGTAGTGTCCGCCGTGGTCAGCGATCAGGGTTCCCTCATGGTTGCCAGCAAACAAGTCGTGCGCACGCTGCCGGCAGTGGGTAGCAAGAACGCGTATTGGGACTACGTCGCCTTCTCGGATGGAAGCGTCAATTTCTCGCGCGCGTCGACGGAGATCCTCAGCACGGATCCAGTCAACAACATCTACACCCGCAAGCGTATCGAAGACGGTCGTGTGGATGCCTGGAAGCTGAACGTGCCGGCAACCGGCTTGCGCTATCGCGCCAAGAGCAGCAGTGCCGACGAAGCGGTGCAACTGGCGCTGGGCAATACCGGCGTTGGCGTGAACCTCGGCCTGCACGTCAGCAAGCCATACTTCGACGTTTTGGTGAATCGTCCGTAAAATCCGGCGATCGCGGCGTGTAAGCCGTCGGACGTCTGGTTCCGTTGAAAACCCGCCTGCATAGGCGGGTTTTTTATTGCCGCGCGCAGGTGGATGCATCGCAGGCATTTATTGGCACGTGCTTCAAGGGCTTCGTGTCCTCTCATCATCAGCTCACGTTTGCACAGCGTGACGCCGATCTGGTCGAACCGTTTTTTTCATGTTCGCTCAGTGCTCGACAAGCATGCGGTAAAACTTGAGTGGTGTCGTCGTCGTCCCGGCTTTGGGCATTACTTTTAGTCAGTGTTTCCATAGGATTCGACTGATTTCAGACGTTGTTTAACTTTCGTCGTTGCGCGATGTCTCGGCAATTCCCGGCTAAATGAAAACGTCGTAAATTGGATTATCGCGGGCGCGGATGCTGTTCTGAATTGGGTTTCAATGCACAAAGAATATAAACAGGCCAATGGTATTGATGTGGTTGCCAACCCAGCAAAGTCCAAAATGGTCCGTATGTCGCGGCAGATTCATCAGCGTGGTTTTGTGTGTGCAATCAATGAATGCGCAAGCAGACCTGAATAACGTCAAACGTTGTGACGAAGATGATTAATCCACCATTAAAAGATTTGGAGCGGCGAAAGGTGGAGGTGAAACGGCGTTTTGAGCTGAATGCGGGAAATAACCCTCGCAAACATGATTGGAGTTCGACGCCGGCAATGGAGAGCGGGTCGTGAAGAGAATAGCGATGATAGTGATGGTGCTTTGGTGCGCCCTTAACATGATCGGAGCATCTCATGCTGCCCACCAATCACAAGAGGAATTCTCCGCGGATGCGATCCGCTTAGGGTGCACCGTATCATTTCCTAAGCAGTTTCACGCTATTAGTGTCGACCCTCTCAGTACCCCGCTGTTTGATGTGTCATTGGAGTGGCACTGTCGCGACGGCGAAACTGCAACAATCGATAAATATGAAATCAATGGGTCGAGCCCAGAAATTTTGACTTTATTTTACTGGCATGACCACAATATGGTTGTGCTTGTGAAATGGTCGGTGAATTCGCTGGCTTCAGACTACGTTGGTGATTATTACAAAGTCTTCTCGTACCGATACGAACGAGTGGGGGCTGAAGGACGGTTCGTAAAGAACGAAACAATCATGAAGAACTTTCCTGCCGGCCTAGATGGCCGCACAAAAAACGGCCTGAGAATAATCTATCCATTTAAGAACGCGGCATCGATTCGCAAGAGGTTGCAGAGACTTAACGATTAAGAGCGGGCCATCAGCATATGCTCATGGAGAGCGGTGATGGCACGGACAACAATATGTTGGCTAGGATGGATGGATGGGTGTAGGGAGGGTAGCTGAGTGTGTTAAACCGAGACCGCCAGCACAACCAAAAGCTTTGAGACCGAAAGTGTCTGGGTCTGGGTCCGCATGCTGGAGCATGCGCGGGTGACGCCTGTGGATAGCGCGACCGTCCAGCTCACATTCCAGGCCGCGCCCGACACCTTTGTTTCAGGCCAAGGCAAAAACGACAGTGAGTCGGCAGACGCGGTAGATCGTCCGGATCATCCAGAAAGCTTGGTGCCGCGCGCAGCCCGGCTTGCCGCACCGGCTGACATGCTATATCCGATCCGCTATCAGATGCGCGCGGCCGTTGGGCGGGGCCCGCTGGAAGCGCTGGAGTTGCGCAATCTGCGGATGCCGGAGCGGGTCTTTGTGGGCAGGGAGTCGCTGGCTCTAGCCGGAATGACGGCGGTATTGCGCAAATAATCGCCCGGTTCATCTACGAAGCGCGCCGCGCCACGGCTCGCGCACGATGAGCTGGGATCCGACGACGACATGACGCAGCCGGTCATCGTCAGGCCCGCCGCGCATAGCGGCCTTCGCCGCAATTCCCTCAAAAGTCCACCTTCTGGCCCGGTTGCGGCACGATCACGGCGGTGCCAGTCGACGTGCCAAGGGCTGCTTTCAACTCGTCGGGCGTGCCGCGCAGCATCGGTGAGGTGCCGTAGTGGATCGGGATCGCGTACCGGGGCTTGATGAAATCGCGCAAGGCGATGGCGGCGTCCTGCGGGCCCATGGTGAAATGGCCGCCGATCGGAATCAACACCAGATCGGGCTTGTAGCGGTCGGCCACCAGCAGCATGTCGCCATACAGGCCGGTGTCGCCCATGTGCCAGATCTTGAAGCCGTTTTCCATTTCGATGATGTAGCCCACGGGCTCGCCGCCATAGTGGGTCTCATCTTTCCCCGTGGCGGGATTTTTCCACACCAGTTCGGACGAATGTTCGGCGTGCACGGCGGTGATTTTCGGACCGTTGGCGCCGAATGGCTGGATCGTCCCGCTCTTGCCGAAGCGCTGCGACAGGTTGGCCGGCACCATGCCCAGGCTCACCAGTTGCTGGCCCATGCCGCCGCCGTTCCAGATCGGCGCGTTGTTCAGCTTGGCCAGATCTGGCGCATCACCAAGGTGATCGCCATGTGCGTGCGTCACCAGAATCAGGTCCACCTTGCCCAGCGCCGACAACTGCTTGAACCCGGCAGGCGTCTTGGGATTGGCGGTCAGCCAGGGGTCTACCACGATGACCTTGCCGCCTGGCGTGGTGATCCGTATGGCGGCCTGGCCAAGCCACAACACTTCGGTCTTGCCCGCGGCGACGGGTGCGGTGGATCCCGCCGGGGCCGCAGGCTCGGCCGGCACGGGCGCGTTGGCGACGTTGCTGGCGCATGCGGCAAGTGTGCAGACGGCGCCGGCCAGCAGGATCAGGCGGGGGCGAAGCGGGATGCGGCGGGTGATCATGGTGGTCCCTTGTTTGAAGTTGTCTTGACATTGCCAAACCGCGTCGCCCCTGGTCGGAGATCGCGATGGCTGCACCGCCTCGGGAAGACTCACGTTCGCGCCCAAGCGTTGCGAGGGGCAGTATTTGCAAGCTGTCAGACGCTGTCAACTGGCGCTGGCGCGCGGCCTCCGGATTGCACTTGTAACGCTTGATTTAAGAAAACGGCCATGCAGGCCGGTTTTATCGACTTGCATTTACATCTGCTCACGAAGGCGTAACCCACTGTAATCGTTCGTCGACCATCATAGTTTCCGTAAAGCAGGGCCAGTGCTGGCCCGACAAGGAGCCTGAAATGCGCAAGTCGATTCGTTACACCGGTATTGCTGTCATCAGTGCCGCCATGCTGGCGGCCGGGACCGCCTCGGCCCACGACCGCTACCACCGTGGCGGCGGAGGCGGGTCTGCGGGCGCCGCGATTGCGATTGCCGCTGTGGCCGGCCTGGCGCTCGGTGCGATAGTGGCCAGCAGCCAGCCAGTGGTAGCGGCACCGGCGCCGGTCTATGCGCCGCCGCAGCCCGTCAGCTATGCCGCCCCGCAGGTGCCGCCGGGCTACTGCTATAGCAATTACCAGGGCGCCTACGTGCCGTGCGGCCGCGGCGCGCCAGTGCAGTACGCCCAGCCGCAGCCGTACTACGGCTATTGAGCGCGACGTACGACGGAGCGAGCTGAACGGCGCCTGACGCCCACCCGACGTTGACCGGCCGCCGGCCTACGAAAGAGGGCGGCGCCGCCGTTGAATCGGTCTCGGCGGAACGTGAGGGATGCTTGAACGGACTTCGGGCAGCCACGCGGCGAGAACCGCCCCGCGCGTCGTCTCGCAACTCGCAGTGGCTTCAGTCGATGGCACCCGTCCGTCGGCGCATCACCAGATACAGGCCTGCGGCGGCGATGGCCATGCCCGGCCAGGCCATCGGCGGTATCGCTTCGCCAAGCACCACGAATGCGATCACCGCTGTAACAGGCGGCACCAGAAAGAACAGCGCGGATACGCGCGACGCCTCGCCATGCCGAATCATCGCCAGCAGCAGCGTGATGGCCACCAGCGAATTGCCGATCACCAGATACGCCAGCGATCCAAACAGGCCGGCGGTCCATTGCACGTGCATCGGCTCCAGCAGAAAGGCCAGCGGCGCGGTCACCATCAGGCCGACAGCGTATTG
>Ga0209023_10005504_pt1 | contig 13799 bp, 13 predicted proteins | sample LakOneMetagenome_FD_187468 | JGI IMG/M metagenome (GOLD analysis project Ga0209023, IMG submission 187468) | Freshwater and sediment microbial communities from Lake Erie, Canada (SPAdes) (version 2) | ecosystem: Environmental > Aquatic > Freshwater > Lentic | place: Lake Erie, Canada...
CGCAAGTATTGGGGCTGGATTTTAGACCCAACCTTTGGAGTATTTTTATGTCCGTTACCATGCGCGAAATGCTGGAAGCCGGTGTCCACTTCGGTCACCAAACCCGCTTCTGGAACCCCAAGATGGCCCCCTACATCTTCGGCCATCGCAACAAGATTCACATCATCAACCTGGAAAAGTCGCTGCCACTGTTCCAGGAAGCCCAAAAGTTCGCCAAGCAACTGGCTGCCAACCGCGGCACGATCATGATGGTCGGCACGAAGCGCCAAGCCCGTGAAATCCTGTCCACCGAAGCCCTGCGCGCAGGCGTGCCCTTCGTGGACCAGCGCTGGCTCGGCGGCATGCTGACCAACTTCAAGACGGTCAAGACCTCGATCAAGCGCCTCAAGGACATGAAGGCTCAGCAAGAAGCTGGCCTCGACAGCCTGAGCAAGAAGGAGCAACTGACGTTCTCCCGCGAAATCGCCAAGCTCGAAAAGGACATCGGCGGCATCCAGGACATGGCTGCTCTGCCAGACGCCATCTTCATCATCGACGTGGGCTTCCACAAGATCGCCGTGGCCGAAGCCAAGAAGCTGGGCATTCCGCTGATCGGTGTGGTCGACACGAACCACTCGCCTGAAGGCATCGACTACGTGATCCCCGGTAACGACGACTCGGCCAAGGCCGTGACGCTGTACGCCCGCGGCATCGCTGACGCGATCATCGAAGGCCGTGCCAACGCCGTGAACGAAGTGGTCAAGGCCGCTACGACGACCGAGAGCTCCGACGAGTTTGTGGAAGTGCAAGAAGCCGCCGCCTGATACCCGGCTGCGCGACTCGTCGCGAATGAAAGCGGGGCTCCTGGTTAGCCCCCTTTTTTTTAGGCTGAATCCAATCCGATCCAATCGATCAATCGATTGAACTGAACACTGAAGGAATAAAGATGGCTGCAATTACCGCAAGCATGGTCGCCGAACTGCGCGCCAAGACCGACGCCCCCATGATGGAATGCAAGAAGGCCCTGACGGAAGCCGAAGGCGACCTGGTCAAGGCTGAAGAGCTGCTGCGCGTCAAGCTGGGCACCAAGGCGGGCAAGGCCGCTTCGCGCGTCACCGCCGAAGGCGTGGTCGCCAGCTTCATCAACGGCGACGTGGGTGCGCTGATCGAAGTCAACAGCGAAACCGACTTCGTGTCGAAGAACGACAGCTTCCTGGCCATGGCCAGCGCCGCTGCCAAGCTGGTGGCCGAGCACAACCCTGCCGACATCGAAGCCCTGGGCGCACTGCCCTACGAGCAAGACAGCTTCGGCCCCACGCTCGAAGACGTGCGCAAGGGCCTGATCGGCAAGATCGGCGAGAACATGTCGTTCCGCCGCTTCAAGCGCTTCAGCGGCTCCAGCCTGGCGGCCTACCTGCACGGCTCGCGCATCGGTGTGGTCGTGGAATTCGACGGCGACGCTGCTGCCGCCAAGGATGTGGCCATGCACGTGGCTGCCATGAAGCCTGTGTCCCTGACCAGCGCCGACGTGCCTGCCGAACTGATCGCCAAGGAGCGCTCGGTTGCTGAAGGCAAGGCCGACGAAGCCAACAAGGAACTGGTCGCTGCCGGCAAGCCCGCGCAAAGCGCCGAAATCACCGCCAAGCGCATCGACGGCGCCGTGCAGAAGTACCTCAAGGAAGTCTCGCTGGCTGATCAGGTCTTCGTGAAGGCTGCCGATGGCAAGCAGACCGTGGCCCAGATGCTCAAGGCTGCCAACACCAACGTGAAGGGCTTCACGCTCTACGTCGTGGGTGAAGGCATCGAGAAGAAGGTGGACGACTTCGCCGCCGAAGTGGCCGCACAGGTCGCTGCTGCCAAGGCCGCTGCAGCCTGATCGGCTGCACCCAAGCCCTGCCCCCACACTCACCGCCGTACGTATTGCCACTGGAGAAAACACACATGTCCAACGCCGCACCAGCCCACAAGCGCATCCTGCTCAAGCTGTCTGGTGAGGCGCTGATGGGTGATGACGCCTTTGGCATCAACCGCGCCACCATCATTCGCATGGTGGAAGAGATCGCCGAAGTGACCCGCCTGGGCGTCCAGGTGGCGGTGGTGATCGGCGGGGGCAATATTTTCCGCGGTGTGGCGGGCGGCTCGGTCGGTATGGACCGGGCCACGGCCGACTACATGGGCATGCTGGCCACGGTGATGAACGCACTGGCCCTGGCCGATGCGATGGACAAGCAGGGCCTGGTGGCCCGCGTGATGTCGGCCATTGCCATCGAACAAGTGGTCGAACCTTATGTGCGCCCCAAGGCGCTGCAGTACCTCGAAGAAGGCAAGGTCGTCGTCTTTGCCGCCGGCACCGGCAACCCCTTCTTCACCACCGACACGGCTGCGGCCCTGCGCGGTGCCGAGATCGGTGCCGAGCTGGTGCTCAAGGCCACCAAGGTGGACGGCGTTTATACTGCCGACCCCCAAAAGGACCCCACCGCCACGCGTTACACCAAGCTCAGCTTCGACGAGGCCATGTCCCGCAACCTGGGCATCATGGATGCCACGGCGTTTGCGCTGTGCCGCGACCAGAAGCTGCCGGTGCGTGTGTTCTCCATCATCAAGCACGGCGCCTTGAAGCGCGTGGTGATGGGTGAAGACGAAGGTACGCTGGTTTACGCTTGATGATTTGCATTTGCCGCCGCGCTATGCATTGGCGGTGACTGGCTAGAGGAGAACAACATGACGATTGCCGATATCAAGAAAAATGCAGAAACCAAGATGGACCAGTCCATCACGGCGTTCAAGAACAACCTGCAGAAGATCCGCACCGGCCGTGCCAACCCTGCCTTGCTCGACTCGGTCCAGGTGGAGTACTACGGCTCTTTCGTGCCGCTGAGCCAGGTGGCCAACGTCTCCCTGATCGACTCGCGCACCATCAGCGTTCAGCCCTGGGAAAAGGGCATGGGTGCCAAGATCGAGAAGGCCATTCGCGAAAGCGATCTGGGCCTGAACCCTGCGTCGCTGGGCGACCTGATCCGCGTGCCGATGCCGCCCATGAGCGAAGAGCGCCGCAAGGAAATGACCAAGCTGGCGCGCAACGAGGGCGAGAGCGCCAAGATCGCCGTGCGCAACCTGCGCCGCGATGCCAACGAATCGGTCAAGAAGCTGGTCAAGGACAAGCTGGCGTCCGAAGATGACCAAAAGCGCGCCGAAACCGACGTGCAGAAGTTCACCGACCGCCACATCGCCGAAGTCGATGCACTGGTGGCGGCCAAGGAACAGGAAATCATGGCGGTCTGAGTTCCCGGTACCAGGGTTCTCTGAACGTTTTGCATGTCTGAATCTTCGGTGGTGCCTCACCACATCGCCATCGTCATGGATGGCAATGGCCGCTGGGCCAAGCGCCGCTTCCTGCCGCGCCTGGCAGGCCACAAGCAAGGGGTCGATTCGCTGCGCCGCTGTGCCCGCGCCTGCGCGCAGCGCGGCGTTGCGGTGCTGACCGTCTTCGCTTTTTCTTCCGAAAACTGGAATCGCCCGGCCGATGAGGTGTCCGGCCTCATGGAGCTGCTGGCCATGGCGCTGGCGCGCGAGGTGCCCGAGCTGAAGAAGGACGGCGTGCGTCTTTACTTCGTGGGCGACCGCGCCGGCCTGTCGCCCAAGGTGCAGGCTGGCCTGGCCCAGGCAGAGGCCGCCACCGCTGACAACGACCGCCTCATTCTGAACGTCTGCTTCAACTACGGCGGGCGCTGGGACATCGCCCAGGCGGCGGCGTCACTGGCCGCGCGTGGAGAGCCCATCACCGAAGCCAGCCTGCAGGGCGCGATGGGCCTGGCCCATGTGCCAGACCCTGACCTGGTGATCCGCACCGGGGGTGAAATGCGGATCAGCAATTTTCTGCTGTGGCAGGCCGCATACTCGGAGTTCATCTTCAGCGACCGGCTGTGGCCGGATTTCGACGAGTCGGCGCTGGATGAGGCGATTGCAGCCTACAACGGTCGCGAGCGCCGTTTTGGTAAAACCTCCGAACAGATCCTGTCCGCGCATCCCCAGTCGATGCCCGGTTGAGAACCTGAACGGGTTCTGAAAGGTCCCATGCTCAAACAGCGTGTCATCACAGCCCTGGTCCTGCTGGCCATCTTGTTGCCGGCTCTTTTCTATTCGTCCACCGTGCCGTTCACCGTCGTGGTGCTGGTGCTCATGGCCGCCGGTGCCTGGGAATGGGGTCGCCTGAGCGGTTTTGGCCAGGCGGGGTCGGTGGCCGTAGGCGCCGCATGCGTGGCGCTGTGTGCCGGCTCATGGGCGCTCGGCTGGGTGGGCCGTCCACTCACGGGGCTGTGGGTGGTGGGCGGCGGGCTGTGGGTGCTCTCCACGGCGTGGCTGCTCAAGGCGGGTGTGCCGGGCTGGGCCCGCATTCCGTCCGCGGTACGTCTGGTTGCCGGGGTGCTGGCGCTGTGGTTGGCCTGGCTTGCGGTGGTGCAGGCGCGCAACGTGGGCATCAACTTTCTGCTGTCGGTGCTGCTGTTGGTGTGGGTTGCCGACATCTTTGCGTACTTTGCGGGCCGCGCGTTCGGTTTGCGTTTCACCAAGGGCAAGCTCGCTCCGTCCATCAGCCCCGGCAAGAGCTGGGAAGGCGTGTGGGGCGGTCTGGCCGGTGTGGTGGTCATGGCCTTTGTTTGGGTAGCGGCCGATGCCCACTGGCAGGCGGCGGTGCCCAGTTTCTACAGCCGCATGGCACAACAAGGCTGGTGGATGCTGGTGATCGCGGCGCTGTTCATGGTCGCCATGAGTGTCTCTGGTGATCTGGTCGAATCGCTGATCAAGCGCAGCGCCGGTGTGAAGGACAGCAGCAACCTGCTGCCAGGGCATGGCGGCGTGCTCGACCGTGTGGATGCCTTGCTGCCCACCTTGCCCCTGGCCATGATGCTCACGAGCCTGACGGCCACTATTTGATGATGAAACAACGACTCACGGTCCTGGGCTCCACGGGCTCCATCGGTACCAGCACGCTGGATGTGGTGGCGCGCCACCCGGACCGCTTCGAAGTATTTGCCCTGAGCGCAGCCACACAGGTCGAGCTGATGCTGGCGCAGTGCGCGCAGTTCACGCCGCGCTTTGCCGTGATGGCCAGCGAGCCGCATGCGCGGGAGCTGGCCGATAAATTGAAGGCCAATGGCCTTCCCACGCAGGTCTTGCAAGCGGTAGATGCTCTTGAAACGATAGCATCACATCCGGATGTGGATGCAGTCATGGCAGCCATCGTGGGCGCTGCAGGTTTGTCGCCGTGCCTTGCGGCAGCCCGCGCTGGCAAGCGCCTGCTGCTGGCCAACAAGGAGGCCCTGGTGGTCGGCGGCGGATTGTTCATGCAGACCGTGAAGCAGGGCGGGGCCACGCTGCTGCCGATCGACAGCGAGCATTCGGCCATCTTCCAGTGCCTGCCGGAAGACGCCGCCACCTGGCCAGACCGGGTGGACAGCATCCTGCTGACCGCATCGGGCGGGCCTTTCCGCCAACGCGACCCCGCGACGCTGTCGGAGATCACGCCGGCACAGGCCTGCGCGCACCCCAATTTCTCGATGGGGCGCAAGATTTCGGTGGACTCCGCCACCATGATGAACAAGGCGCTCGAAGTGATCGAGGCGCGCTGGTTGTTCGACCTGCACCCGGACCAGATCAAAGTGGTGATCCATCCGCAGCAGATCATCCATTCGATGGTGCAGTTCAAGGACTCGTCGATCCTGGCCCAGTTGGGCACACCCGACATGCGCGTACCGATAGCCTGCGGCCTGGCCTGGCCCGAGCGCATTGCCAGCGGAGCGAGCCGGCTTGATTTTTCCACGCTGTCCGCGCTGGCGTTCGAGGAGGCGGACGCCATCCGCTTCCCTGGCTTGCACCTGTCGTGGCAGGCACTCAAGGCCGCCGAGGGGACCACGGCGGTGCTCAATGCCGCCAACGAGGTCGCTGTGGGCGCGTTTTTGCAGGGTCGGCTGCGTTTTGATCGTATCCATGCGGTAAATCTTGCAACTTTGGATGCGGTGTCGCCCTCCAAGCCGGACTCGCTGGCTGCGCTGCTGGACCTGGACGCCCAGGCCCGCCACGCCGCCGAACATGCGGCCGTCCGCATGGCGGCCTGAGCGCCACCCAGAGATTTACGGAAACCCCACCATGCTGCTCACCATCGTTGCCTTCATCGTCGCCTTGGGCATTCTGATTGCCGTGCACGAGTACGGGCACTACCGCGTGGCAGTGGCGTGTGGCGTGAAGGTACTGCGGTTCTCCGTGGGTTTCGGCCACCCGCTCCTGCGCTGGCAGCCCAAAGGGTCGCCGACGGAATTCGTGCTGGGAGCTTTCCCATTGGGCGGCTACGTCAAGATGCTCGACGAGCGGGAGGCGCCTGTCGCGCCCGAAGAGCGGCACTTGGCCTTCAACACGCAGCCTTTGCGCTCGCGTGCTGCCATCGTGGCGGCGGGGCCCATCGCCAATCTGCTGCTGGCAATGCTGCTCTACGCCATCGTCAACTGGAACGGCGTGCAGGAGCCTAAGGCTGTGCTGGCCAGCCCGGTGGTGGGATCGGTAGCGCACAGCGCGGGCTTGCGCGGCGGTGAATTGGTGGCACAGGCTGCGCTCGGCACCGACGACCTGGAGCCCGTGCGCTCGTTCGAAGAACTGCGCTGGCTGCTGACGCGCGGCGCCCTGGAAGGCGACACCGTGCGCCTGGATGTACAGCCCCAGTCGGGCGCGGCGCACCGCGAAATCCGGCTCGACATGTCCAAGATCGACACCCGCGAGGCCGACGCACAGTTGTTTCGCAAGATCGGCATTCTGGGGCCCTGGACCCGGCCGGTTCTGGGTGATGTGATGGCCGATGGAGCCGCCGCACGTGCCGGTTTGCGGCAGGGCGACGTGATCCTCAAGGTGGGTGAGGCCGACGTGGTGGACGGCCAGCAACTGCGCGAACTGATCCGCCAGTCCGTCAAGGGCGCGCAGCCTGTCACCCAGCCCTGGCGCATCGACCGCGCGGGGCAGGTGGTGAACCTGGATGTCGCGCCAGAGGTCAAGTCTGAATCGGGCACGACCGTGGGCCGTATCGGCGCCTATGTGGGGGCGGCGCCAGAATTTGTGACGGTGCAGTACGGTGTGCTGGAGGGCGCCTGGGGCGGTGTGGTCAAGACCTGGGACGTGTCCATCCTCACGCTGCGCATGATGGGCCGCATGGTGATCGGCGAGGCGTCGCTCAAGAACCTGAGCGGGCCGCTCACCATTGCAGACTATGCCGGCCGCTCGGCCAGCTTGGGCCTCACGCAGTACCTGGTCTTCCTGGCGCTCATCAGTGTGAGCCTGGGCGTGCTGAACCTGCTGCCGCTGCCAGTTTTGGACGGTGGGCACCTGATGTATTATCTTTGGGAGGGTGTTACGGGCAAGGGAGTGTCGGACGCATGGATGGAACGCCTGCAGCGCGGAGGCGTTGCAGTGTTGCTTGTCATGATGTCCATAGCCTTGTTCAACGACGTCACCCGGCTTTTTGGCTAACTTTTGCCGCACTTGCAACGCAACTGCGGCTCCAGCTTCATTCATGAAAAAACACATCAATCGCCTGGGCGTGCGTACTGCATCGGCCGTTGCAGCCATGATTTTCGCTGCCAATGCGGCATGGGCACTGGAGCCCTTCAAGGTGCAGGACATCCGCGTCGAAGGCCTGCAGCGCGTGGAGCCCGGCACGGTGTTCGCATCCATGCCGCTGCGCGTGGGCGACGACTATAGCGATGAAAAGGGTGCCGCCGCCATTCGTGCGCTGTTCGGCCTGGGCCTTTTCAAGGATGTGCGCCTGGAAGCCACCGGCAACGTGCTGGTGGTGGTCGTCGAAGAACGTCCTACCGTCGCAGACGTCGACTTTGCCGGCACGCGCGAGTTCGACAAGGACACGCTCAAGAAAGCCATGCGCGACGTGGGGCTGACCGAAGGGCGCCCTTACGACAAGGCGCTGACCGACCGCGCCGAGCAGGAGCTCAAGCGCCAGTACATCAACAAGAGCCTCTACGGCGCCGACGTGGTGACCACGGTGACGCCCATCGAGCGCAACCGCGTCAACCTCACGTTCACGGTGACCGAGGGCGAGCCCGCCAAGATCAAGGAAGTGCGCATCGTCGGCAACAAGGCGTTCAGCGAATCCACGCTGAAGGGCCTGTTCGACCAGGACACGGGCGGCTGGCTCAGCTGGTACACCAAGTCCGACCGCTACTCGCGCGCCAAGCTCAATGCCGACCTGGAAACCCTGCGCTCGTACTACCTGCAGCGCGGCTACCTCGAGTTCCGTGTGGATTCCACGCAAGTTGCCATCTCGCCCGACAAGCAGGACATCTCCATCATCGTCAACGTGACTGAGGGCGAGCGCTATGTTGTCTCAGGCGTGAAGCTCGAGGGTAACTACCTCGACCGCGATGATGAGTTCAAGTCGCTTGTCACCATCCGCGCAGGCGAGCCCTACAACGCAGACCAGATCACCGAGACCACCAAGGCTTTCTCGGAGTACTTTGCGCGCTTCGGTTTTGCCTTTGCACGAGTCGAGGCGGTGCCGGAGATCGACCGCGAGAACAACCGCGTCGCCTTCGTGCTGCAGGCCGAGCCATCACGCCGCGCCTACGTGCGCCGCATCAACGTGAGCGGCAACAACCGCACGCGCGACGAAGTGATCCGCCGTGAGTTCCGCCAGTACGAAGCCTCGTGGTACGACGGCGAGAAGATCCGCCTGTCGCGCGACCGCGTGGACCGCCTGGGCTTCTTCACCGAGGTGAACGTCGAGACGCAGGAAGTGCCGGGCTCGCCAGACCAGGTGGACCTGGTGATCAACGTGGCCGAAAAGCCCACGGGATCGCTGCAGATGGGTGTGGGCTTCTCCAGCGCCGAAAAGGTGTCGCTCTCGTTCGGCATCAAGCAAGAAAACATCTTTGGCTCGGGCAACTACCTGGGCATTGATGTGAACACCAGCAAGTACCGCCGCACGCTGGTGTTCAGCACCACGGACCCGTACTTCACGAAGGAAGGCATTTCGCGCACCGTGGACGTGTACTACCGCACGGACAAGCCTTACGAAGACCAGGGCGGCAACTACCAGTTGGTGACGACCGGGAGTTCGGTGCGGTTCGGTGTGCCTTTCAGCGAGACGGACACCGTGTTCTTCGGTGGCGGCCTCGAGCAGACCAAGATCAAGCCCGGCACCAACATCCCCGCCACATACCTGGCGTATGCCGACAAGTTCGGCTACAGCAGCACGTCGATTCCGCTGACGGTCGGCTGGTCGCGCGATGACCGCGACAGTGCGCTGGCACCCAATTCGGGCCGCTACCAGCGCCTCAATTCCGAATGGTCCGTGGCCGGCGATGCCCGCTACGTGCGCGCCAACTACCAGTACCAGCAATACGTTCCGCTGAACAAGCGCTTCACGCTCGCGTTCAACGGCGAGGCAGGTATCGGCAAGGGCATGAACGGCCGTCCGTTCCCCGTGTTCAAGAACTTCTATTCGGGTGGCCTGGGCTCGGTGCGTGGTTTCGACCAGGGCACTCTTGGGCCGCGTGATGTGACCGGTGCGTCTCTGGGCGGACCAAAGAAGGTCACCCTCAATGCGGAGCTGATCGCTCCGTTCCCTGGCGCGGGGAACGACCGGACCCTGCGCGTGTTTACCTTCGTCGACGTGGGTAACGTGTATGGAGAGAACGACAAGGTCACCTTCAGTGACATGCGTGCCTCCGTGGGGCTGGGCCTGAGCTGGATTTCCCCGCTCGGTCCGCTGCGTCTGGCGTTTGCGCAGCCGGTGCGCAAGTTCGCTGGCGATAGAATCCAGAAACTGCAATTCCAGATTGGAACGTCTTTCTAATGAAATCCTTTTCTCGCCATATCTCCTTGGCCCTGCTGCTCGGCGCAGTCGCCGTCGCAGCCCCTGTGCAAGCGCAAGAGTCCTTCCGGGCCGGTTTCGTCAACACCGACCGCATCTTCCGTGAGGCCACCACGGCCAAGGCAGCCCAGGCCAAGCTCGAGCAGGAATTCGCCCGCCGTGAAAAAGAACTGGTAGACCTAGGCAACACCCTGAAGACCGCCAGCGAAAAGTTCGAGCGCGAAGCGCCCACCATGGCCGAGAGCCAGCGCACCACCCGCCAGCGCCAGCTGGTGGACCAGGACCGTGACTTCCAGCGCAAGCGCCGTGAGTTCCAGGAAGACCTGAGCGCCCGCAAGAACGAAGAACTGTCGCAGGTTCTCGAGCGCGCGAACAAGGTGGTCAAGCAGGTCGCAGAAGCTGAAAAGTACGACGTGATCCTGCAAGAGGCCGTCTACATCAACCCCAAGCACGACATCACCGACAAGGTGATCAAGGCGCTGAATGCCGCTGCCGCCGCAAAGTAAGCCGCAGCGCAGGACAGGTGGCGCGTGAGCTTGCTTCTCGGGCACATTGTTGATGCGCTCGGTGGCTCGCTGGAGGGAGGGGCGGTGGCTGACACCACCATCTCCCGCATCGCGCCACTGGAGGTTGCGGGCCCAGGGGACCTCAGTTTTTTGAGTAACCCACGCTACCAACAGCAACTGGCCGCCTCCCGGGCGGCCTGTGTCATTGTGGCGCCCGCCATGCGCGAGGTGGCTCTGGCCCGCGGTCCGTGCATCGTGGCGGACAACCCGTACGTGTACTTCGCCAGGGCCACGCAGCTGTGGCGCCAGCACACATCGCCTGCGGTGCAGGGCTCGGTGCATGCCAGCGCGGTCGTCGACCCCTCAGCGCAGGTGCATGCCACGGCCACCATCGGCCCGCTGTGCGTGGTCGAGCGCGGCGCTTGCATCGGTGCTGGCACCGTGCTCAAGTCGCGCGTTACCGTGGGCGAGGATTGCCACATCGGCGAGCGCTGCATCGTGCATGCGGGCGTGGTGATCGGTGCCGACGGTTTCGGGTTCGCACCCGAGAAGGGGCAGTGGGTCAAGATCGAGCAGCTCGGCGCCGTGCGCATCGGCGACGATGTCGAGATCGGGGCCAACACCTGCATCGACCGCGGCGCGCTGCAGGACACCGTCATCGAAGACGGCGTGAAGCTCGACAACCTGATCCAGGTGGGGCACAACGTGCGCATCGGCAAACACTCGGCCATGGCCGGGTGCGTGGGCGTGGCGGGCAGTGCCACCATCGGCGCGCATTGCACCGTGGGGGGCGGTGCCATCGTCCTCGGACATCTGGAGCTGGCCGACAACGTGCACATCTCGGCGGCCACGGTCGTCACGCGGTCCATCACACGGCCAGGCCAGTACACGGGCATGTTTCCCATCGACGACAATGCGCGTTGGGAAAAGAACGCTGCGACACTCAAACAATTGCACAGCTTGCGAGAGCGCATCAAAGCGCTGGAGCAGGCACTGAAAGCAGCATGAACGGAAGAAGAACTCGATGATGGATATTCACGCAATTCTCAAGCAACTGCCCCACCGCTACCCTTTCTTGCTGGTGGATAAGGTGATCGAGCTTGAGAGCAACACCCGCATCAAGGCGATCAAGAACGTCACGTTCAACGAGCCTTACTTCGGCGGGCATTTTCCAGGGCGTCCCGTGATGCCCGGCGTGCTGATCCTTGAAGCCCTGGCCCAGGCGGCGGGGCTGCTGGCTTTCGATGCCATGGGCAAGGTGCCCGATGAGAACAACATCTATTACTTCGTCGGCATCGACGGTGCGCGTTTCAAGCGCCCCGTGGAGCCGGGCGACCAGTTGATCCTGACCATCACCATCGACCGCGTGCGCGGCGGTATCTGGAAGTTCAAGGGCGTGGCAAGTGTGGGTGATGATGTCGCCTGCGAAGCCGAGCTGATGTGCACCATGCGCAGCGTAGGCTGATTGCCGCGGACCCGACCTTGACTTGACCTGTAGACCGTGAGCAACATCCATCCCACTGCCCTGGTGGCAGACGGCGCTAGCCTAGACCCCTCAGCGACTGTGGGGCCGTACGCGGTGATTGGCCCGCACGTGAAGATCGGCGCTGGCACGGCCATCGGCCCGCACTGTGTGGTCGAGGGCCACACCACGATCGGGCAGGACAACCGCATCTACCAATTTGCTTCGGTCGGTGCGGCCAACCAGGACAAGAAGTACAAGGGCGAGCCCTGCGAGTTGGTCATCGGCGACCGCAACACCGTTCGCGAGTTTTGCACGCTGCACATCGGCACCGTGCAGGACAAGGCCGTCACCCGCATCGGCAATGACAACTGGATCATGGCGTACACCCACGTCGCGCACGACTGCGTGGTGGGCAACAACACCACGCTGGCCAACAACACCACGCTGGGCGGCCACGTCGAGTTGGGCGACTGGGTCACTGTGGGTGGCCTCACGGGCATCCACCAGTTCGTCAAGGTGGGTGCGCACGCGATGGTTGGCTTTGCCAGTGCGGTGTCGCAAGACGTGCCTCCCTTCATGATGGTGGATGGCAATCCCCTGTCAGTGCGGGGCCTCAATGTGGAGGGTTTGCGCCGCCGTGGTTTTTCGGCAGAGCGCATCGCGGTGATCAAGCAGGCGCACCGCCTGCTGTACCGCCAGGGCCTGACCCTGGCGGCCGCCCGCACGGCCATTGCCGATTTGCCGGTGGCGCACCCCGAGGCGACGGCCGACGTGGCCCTGGTGCTCAGCTTTCTGGACCAGTCCACCCGCGGCATTGCCCGCTGATTGCCGGCATGAATGCATCCCCCCGCATCGCCATGGTGGCGGGCGAAACATCGGGCGACTTGCTCGCCGGGCTCCTGATCGATGGCATGCAGTCGCATTGGCCAGCGCTCCAGTCCTTTGGCATCGGCGGGTCGCAGATGGCGCGCCGCGGCTTCGATGCCCGGTGGCCCAGCGAGAAGCTGGCCGTGCATGGCTACAGCATGGAGGTGCTGCGCCGTTTGCGTGAGTTGCTGTCCATCCGCAAGTCGCTGCGAAACGACCTGTTGAAGAACCGTCCCGACGTGTTCATCGGCGTGGACGCGCCTGATTTCAATCTGGGACTCGAGGCCGACCTGCGGGCCGCGGGCATCAAGACCGTGCACTTCGTCTGCCCGTCCATCTGGGCATGGCGCGCAGACCGCGTCGAGAAGATCCGCCGCAGCGCGGACCACGTGCTGTGCATCTTTCCGTTCGAGCCCGACTTGCTCGCGCGGCACGGCATCGAGGCGACCTACGTCGGCCACCCGCTCGCCGGTGTGATTCCGATGGTGCCCGACCGCTCTGCCGCCAGGGCGCAGCTGGGTCTGCAGGATGCGGACGAGGTCGTGGCCATCCTGCCGGGCAGCCGGTCGTCCGAGATCCAATACATCGCCAAACCATTCTTCGAGGCTGCAGCGCTGATCCATCAAGCGCGACCAGCTACTAAATTGATAGTGCCTGCAGTCCCCGCGCTGCAAAGCCGCATTGCGCAGATCGCGCATGAATGCGGCTTGCAGGGTGCAGTACAGATCGTGGCGGGCCAGTCGCATGCGGTGCTGGCGGCTTGCGACACCACCTTGATCGCCAGCGGCACGGCCACGCTCGAGGCAGCGCTGTTCAAGCGGCCGATGGTCATCGCGTACCACATGCAGCCCCTGAGCTGGTGGCTCATGCGCCGCAAGCAGTTGCAGCCGTGGGTGGGGTTGCCGAACATCCTGTGCGGTGAATTTGTGGTGCCCGAGTTGATCCAGGACGCCGCCACGCCTGAGGCACTGTGTGCCGCCACACTGGATTGGCTGGACGCACGCAGGCACAATCCGTCCCGTATCAGCGCGCTGGAGCAGCGCTTTACCGCGCTGCACGAAAGCCTTCAACGCAACACACCCCAACTGGCAGCCGATGCGATCCAGAAAATCCT
>Ga0209023_10005506_pt1 | contig 13795 bp, 12 predicted proteins | sample LakOneMetagenome_FD_187468 | JGI IMG/M metagenome (GOLD analysis project Ga0209023, IMG submission 187468) | Freshwater and sediment microbial communities from Lake Erie, Canada (SPAdes) (version 2) | ecosystem: Environmental > Aquatic > Freshwater > Lentic | place: Lake Erie, Canada...
TGAACCGCTCCGCCGTCAGGTCGGGCCGCAGGCGATAGCCTCGCGCCACGCCCGCGCCGCCGATCAGCAGTTCGCCCTCTTGCCCGTCGGCGACAGGTTCGCCGTCCGGGTCGATGACAAGCGCGGTGTAGCTGGCCAGGGGCTTGCCGATGGGTGCGGAAATCGTCGAGGCGAGCGGGCTTTCGGCGGGTGACGGACCAAGACGATGGCCTGTTGCCCAAACGGTGGTTTCGGTCGGACCATAGAGGTTCAGCGCCAGGTCAGCGACCTCTGGCAGCCGTGCGGCCAGTGACGGCGTGATCGGCTCGCCCGTGCTGATTGCGACCCTCAGATGCGGAAACGCCGCGCCCGGCTGCAAGAGGACCGACCAGCTCGACGGCCCCAGCTGCACCACGGTGACCTTGTGGTGCCGCAGATCCGCAACCAGTTGCGCCGGGTCGCGCAGCAGTTGCCTGCTGCGCAACAGGGCACTTCCCCCTGCCAGGAGCGGCAGGAAGAGTTCGACGACAGAAATGTCGAAGGCGATGGTCGCAACCGCCAGATAACGGTCTCCGCGGCCGAACCGCAAAAGATCCCGCGATGCCAAGAGCAGGTTGATCACCTGGCGATGCTCGATCTCGACACCTTTCGGCTCGCCGGTGCTGCCCGATGTGAAGATCACATAGGCAAGGCGGTCATTGCCCGGCGCGCGGTCGGGGGCCACGTGTCCTTGCCCCGCTGCGATCAGGGCGGCGGGCTCGATCATCACAGGAAGGTCCGGCCCCGTCGCCTTCAGCCGCTGCAAAAGCTCGGCGGTGCCCAGAATGACCCGGCAGGCTGCCGCTTTCTGGATGCGAAGCCCGCGTTCCGGCGGGTCCTCCGGGTCAATGGGAACATAAGCGAGGCCGGACCAGAGGATGGCAAGCATGAGCGCCACCATGTCGGCATCGCGCGGAACGAGGATCGCGACCGCCGTCTCGGGCGCCAGATCCAGCCGCGCGATCCCCCGGGCATAGGCCATCATGCGGTCGTGCAGCTCGCGGTAGGTCCAGGCGCGGTCGGCCACCAGCGCAATCGCCTCGGGGGTTTCACCCGCCTGACGCGCGAAGAGTGCCGCCAGATTTGCGCCGATTTCCGGGTTTGTGCCGGCGGTTGGCATCACGGGTGAGCGCCGTTGGTTGGCTGACGTTTTCGCGCGGTGAGCACCGGCGAAAAATCCTCCGCCGGTTCCCAGTGGTAGAGCCCGCGCACCGCCTCGCCGCTACCGGACGGCCCGACGTGGAAATGCGTCGCCAGTGCCGCGACGAAGGCCGCGCCCAGACGGACGGAATAGCTGCCGAAGGGGCACTGATGGCGGTCGATGCCGAAGGGTGAATAGCGGTCCGGCCCGGGCCGTTCGCCCAGGAAGCGCCCCGGATCGAAGCTGAACGGCGCGGCATGAGCCTCCGGCGACTTGTGCGATTCCCAGATGCAGAACCGGACATTTGCGCCCTTCGGGAACAGGAACCCCTCGGCCACAAAATCGCGTTTGACCCGCCGCACCAGGCGTTCGGCCTGCTCCAGCCGCAGCGCCTCCATGACAAAGGCGGCGGCGACGGGCTGCCGCGTGTCGGTCCCGTCGGCGATCCGGTCCATCCAGTCCGGATGCATGGCGGCGAACCATGTCAGCCAGCGAAAGAAGGCGGCCATGTCGTAGCGGCCCATCTCGACCATGTAGATCAGGTTGCCCAGCATGACGGCATCGACCGCCCCGTGCTGCTGAAGGTTGGCGAGCACGCTTGTATTTGTGGTCCTGCGGGCCTCCATCGTGGCGAGGTGCTGGCGCAGGATCGCGGCAATCGCCGCAAAGGCGCAGGCCTGTCGGGTTCCGATGTTCCAGACCAGCCCATTGCCCCCAAGTTCGCCGTATGCAGCGACCAACGGATTGTGGGCCGGCTCACCCGGTTCAACGCCGAAGATGACCTGGGCCAGCTCGTCAAAGACAATCCGGGCAAGCAGCGATCTGAAGGTCTGCACTCCCATCGGGGCAGCATCCTGCCGGCCTGTCAGGCCTTCCGGACCATGCCCGACCCGCGACATCTGCCCCCACGCGCGGTCGGCAGGCAGGGCTTGGATCGCCTGGACAAGTGCCGAGCGGTAGCGGCGATGATCGCCCCCCTCCATCTGCCGCAGGATGCCCTTGTCGAAGAGCGTGCCGACATCAATCGTCACCGGGTGCAGATCATCTTCGTGGGCGCGCAGGATCCGGCGGCAGCGCGGCAGGCCGACAACATAGATCCAGGGACTGCCCCAGCCACGGCCCTTGAACACCGGCCCCAGTTCATCGGCCATGCGAAGCAAGGCCAGTCGGTCGGCCTTTTCCATGATGTCGAGGGGCTGCGCCTTGTCGCCTGGCGGCAAGCGAACGCCGAGAAACAGGGAAACCAGTGCCGCCCTTGCCTGCACGGCGTCAAATCGCCGGTGAGCGCTCACCCCCGGCAAATGGCTTCGCAGCTTCATTGAAGGACGCTGCTACGCCAGACTATTCTTTGCAAGTCCGGGCAAGCCTTCGGGCCCGTCCCCTTGCAGAGGCTGAAGGACGCCGCACGCACAAGATCAAGGGATCCCGACCCCGGGTGACCAGCCTGCCCGGCTCATCGGACCCTCTTCCGCCACTGCCTCCCCCCACAAAAAGACGGTGCCGCGAGGAGCGGCACCGCCAATATCAAACCCCGGCCTGTTACTGCTGCGGCAGGTACTTGTTGGTGAAGTAGACGTTCGGATCGGGTACCTCCTTGATCTGATCCGTCGCCTTCAGCGCCTCGGCAAGGCTTTTCCAGATGTCGGCGCTCTGGACCATCATCTTGCCACTCGCATCCTTGAAATGCGGGATCAGCGCGTTCCAGCCGACGCGGTCATAGGCCGCATTCGCATTGTCGGGATAGTATTTGCCGAACAGGTCGACGGCCTTGTCGGGGTTGGCGATGGCCCACTCGGTCGCCTTCTGGGTCGCGCCCATGAATTTGGTCGCGGTATCGCCATTCTGGTCGAGCCAGGGCTGGGTGGCGGTATAGACCCAGATCGGGACGTCCGGCGCGCCCAGCTCGTGGGCGCACACCATTGTGGGATCCTTGCCCACAGCCGACTGCACGGCGGCCGTGCCGTAGTTTTCCGTGTTGGTCGCAATATCGATCTTGCCGGCAAGCAGGATGGGCATCGCCTCTTCGACGATGATCTCCTTGACCTGATCGGCCTTCAGTCCCGCCGTCTTCAGAACGAACGGCATCATCGCCTTCGTCCAGGAGTCGGTGTAGATGCCGATCGACTTGCCTTCGAGCTTCGTCAGGTCCACCGGCTCGCCCGGCCGGCCAAAGAGGCACCAGTTGTTGGTCTGGATGAAGTTGCCGATCGAGACGATGGGCGCGCCCTGCTCGTGCCCGAAGGTGATGTCCGTCGTGGTCTCGAAGCCGATATCGCCGGATCCGGCCAGCAAAAGCCCCGCCGTCGTGGCAGAGTCCGGCGGGAAGATGATATTCACGTCAAGGCCCGCATCCTTGTAAAGACCCTGGTCCTTGGCGACGATCACCGGGATCAGCTCGTGATCGGGCGTCGACCAGTCAAAGACGAAGTTGATTTTCTTCAGATCTTCGGCGCGGGCCGCCTGCAGGGGCAGCAGTGTCGCGCAGGCAACCGCAAGAATTGCCGTGCCGCACATGAATCGCGTCCTGTCTTTGGTTCTTGCCATCCTAGTCTTCCTTTCCTGTTTGTCGGATCTTCGGTTGCAGCCATTTCGGCGCGGTGGCGCTCCATTGCCAAGGGGTGACGACGATCCCCAGCACCAGCATGAAGACGAACGAACCGACCCCGATTGCGGTCAGCAAAAGCGTATCACCGTAAACCGCGGCCGTATTGAGCGAGGCCTTCGATGTCAGCAGGTAGGTTCCAAGGCCCTTGGTGCTCGACGCGGTCCACTCGCCGATCACCGCGCCGGTGACGGCATAGGACGCCCCGATCTTCAACCCGGTGAAGAGCGGCCCCAGGCAGGCCGGAAGCTTGACCTTGGTGAAAATGCGCCAGGGCGAGGCACCGAGGACGCGCGCCAGGTTGAGGACGTCGCGGTCCACCGACGACAGCCCGTCAAGAACGTTGATGGCGACCGGGAAGAAGACGATCAGCCCGATCACGATCAGCTTGGGCGCCATGCCGAAGCCGAAAAGCAGCGCCAGGGGCGCAGCGATGGCGACGATGGGGATCGACTGGGAAATGATGAGGCCGGGATAGACGACGCGCTGGACCGCCCTGAACTGGGCCATGAGAACGGCGATCACGAAGCCGAAAGCCGACCCGAGGACATAGCCCACGACGGTTTCATAAAGGGTGGCGCGCAGCAGGGGCGCCATCTCGGCCCAGTTGTTCCAGATATGCGCGATCGCCACCTCGGGCGGCGCGATGATGTAGGGCGGATAGCCCGAGATCACCACAAAGAGCTTCCACGTAATGAAGATCAGGGCGACCGACAAAACGGCCAACAGCGCGTTCTGGAAAATGCCCTTGAAGCCGATATCAGACATGTGCCGCCGCCTCGCTGCCAGTCGTTTCGGGTGCCGGATGCAACACCTCCATGATCGTCCGCTTGGCGGCCATGAACGCCGGATCGGACAGAACGGCCGGCATGCGCGGCCGGGGAAGGTCGATCGGCAGGACGGAGTGGATGCGGCCCGGTCGCGGCGTCATGATGACGACGCGGTCGGCCAGAAAGATCGACTCGTCGACGTCATGGGTGACGAACACGATGGTGCGCTGCATCTCGCGCCAGACATCAAGAAGCCAGGACTGCATCGCCACCCGGGTCTGGTAGTCCAGCGCCCCGAAAGGTTCGTCCAGAAGCAGCGTGTCGTTGCCCGCCGTCAATGTGCGCATGAGCGCCACGCGCTGGCGCATGCCGCCGGACAGGGCGTGCGGATAGGCGTGCAGGAAGCTGCCGAGCCCGTACCGCGTCGCAAGCGCCGCCGCCCGGTCGTAATCGGCCTGGGTGAGCGTCCCGCGCAGCGCCGGACCCAGAACGATGTTCTGCAATGCCGTGCGCCAGGGCAAAAGCAAGTCCTTCTGCAGCATGTAGCCGACCTGGCCCGGCCGGTTCACAATCTCCTTGCCGTCCAGCAGGACCGAGCCTTCGCTGGGCGCGAGCAGGCCGGAAACGATGTTGAAAAGCGTGCTTTTCCCGCAGCCGGACGCGCCGACGATGCAGACGAATTCGTTGGCCTGCACATCCAGGCTGACCGGCGTCAGCGCTTCGACATTGTCGAAGCGCTTTCCGACGCCCCGTATCTGAAGCTTCGGCGGGGTGACGCTTGTCATGGCAACGTCTCCAAACGGGACAGCAGCAGATCGAACAGCCGGTCATGATCGACATCGGTCATCACCAGACAATTGCCCGCGCCCGACGGTGTCGCGACGGACCGGCCATAGTCCGGCCCGGGCTCCGCGACGACGCTGACCTGGCTTTGCACGCCCGAAAACAGGGTCGGCTCAAGAAGCCAGGCAATCACGCAAGGGTCGTGCAGGTGAAGATCGCCCACGGAATAGGCCGAAAGCAGGCGTTCCGAAACCAGCGAACAGGCGTTGCCATTGGCGCGGAGCCGCGCGAGGTGTTCGGGCAGAATGGTGGCCTTGTGCGTCACGTCGAGGCCGAACATCACCATCGGCACCTTCGCCCGCATCATGACCTCGGCGGCATGCGGGTCGGCCATGAAGTTGAATTCCGCATGGGCGTTCATATTGCCCGGAACGTAGGCCGCACCGCCCATGAAGACGATCGACTGCAGCTTGCCGGCAACATCCTCGTCCAGCATCAGGGCCAGGGCGACATTGGTCATCGGGCCGATCGGGCACAGGATCACCTCGCCAGGAAAGCGGTTCACCTGTTCGAGGATGAACGAGACCGCATGCTGCGACGAATTCGGCGGCGGGGCCGGCGGCAGCCCTATGTCGCCTAGCCCGTCGGCACCGTGGACGCCGGCGTTGACCGGATTTGCTTCGAACACCGGGCGGGACGCGCCTTTCAGCACGGGGATGTCGAGCCGCCGGGCCTCTGCACATATGCGCCGCGCATTCGCATAGGTCTTGTCCAGCGCGACATTGCCCCTGACGCAGGTAATGCCCAGAACCTCGATCTCGCTCGATGAGGCCAGGGCCAGGAAGATGGCAAGGGCATCGTCGACACCCGGGTCGCAGTCTATGATGATCTTCTGCATGTCCTGTCCAAATTTTCTCGGCCCAAACGGCGCGCCAACCTATGTGGCTGCACCCACGGTCAGCGCCAAATGGCGGTCGCGCCCCTCGGCGCCCCTCGGTACGGGGCCCCGCGCGGGCCCATCCCTTGACCTAGCGTAAGACCCATTGCAGATGAGCGCATCAACAAACGGACCGACCCGGGCGAAATAATCCAGCATTGTCCGTCAGACGAATGCGAACCAGTTTCAGTTACCCCTTCGCATCCGCCGGAGGCGCTGCATTGCCTGCTCTCGCCGTCGAAAGGGCAGATGCGAGTTCTCAGCGCGGTCGTTCGCCCAACGGCCAGTTTCCGGCCTGCCGCTGAGACCGAGATAACGAAGCGCATCGCCTTCCACTCCGACGCGCCAAGGTTCCAGGCCGCAGGCTCTGGCGCGGGATCCATCTGGGAAAGCCGCAGCCGGATGATCTCTATGCCCCGCTCGTGCAACTCGCCTTCGACATTGCGCAGCGACAAAGGGAAACGGGTGTCCATCATGACCGCGAGGCGGTTGACCTCAGGCTGATTTTGACGTCGCGGAAAGGGGAGCCTTCGGTCACGCACGGACGCTATCGGCCACCTGCCTGCACCTCATGGCAGGTTCTTCCGACAGGAGCTCCTCGCCGCCCTCACACCGCCACGTCAAGCTTATGGACAGGCGGTGGGGCGTATCCGCCAAGGCGCGAGGTGCGCAGGCCGAGGCCGACCATCGCCTCGGCCAGGCGGACCGCGCAGGACACGCCATCCAGGACGGGAAGTCCGTGCTCGGCCGAAAGCCGGTCGGCAAGATCGGCCATTCCCGCGCAACCCAGAACGATGGCTTCCGCGCGGTCCTCGGCTACGGCGCGGCCGATTTCGGCGCTGATGCGGTCGCAGGCTTCCGAGCCGGGACGTTCAAGCTCCAGGACCGCGACCTCGGAGGATCGAACGCGGGCGCAGCGCGCCGCAAGGCCGTATCGGTGCAGGTTATGTTCAAGCGCGGGGACAGACCGCGCCAGCGTCGTCACGACCGAGAACTTGTTCGAAAGCATCGAGGCGAAGTGATAGGCGGCCTCGCCGATACCGATGACCGGCACATCGGTCAGGCAGCGCGCGGCGTCAATGCCGGTGTCGTCGAAGCAGGCGATGATCACCGCATCGAAGTCCGGCGTGGTCCGCATCGTTTGAAGGATGCCGGGAACGGCCAGCGCCTCGTCATAGTAGCCCTCGATGGAGACCGGGCCCTGCGGGGGGTTTGTCGCCACAATCTCGGTGCCGGGGGTCGCGGCCCTGCGGGCGGCGATGCCGATCTTCTCGGTCATCGAGGCGGTCGTGTTCGGGTTTATGACCAGTAGGCGCATCTCAAAGCTCTCCGCCAAGGTAAGCGGCCTTGATCCGCTCGTCATGCATCAGGTCTTTCGACGCGCCAGACAGGACGACCTGCCCCGTCGTCAGCGCATAGGCCCGGTTCGAGATCGAGAGGGCCATGCGGCTGTTCTGTTCGACCAGAAGGACGCTGACCCCCTCATCCCGGCTGATCGCGACGATGGCGCGTGCGATGTCCTGCACAAGCTTGGGCGCGATGCCGAGGCTGGGCTCGTCCAGAAGCAGAAGCTTCGGCTTGGCCATCAGGGCGCGCCCGATCACCATCATCTGCTGTTCGCCCCCCGACAGGGTGCTGGCCTGCTGGTGGAACCGCTCCTTCAGGCGCGGGAAGCGGGTCAGCACGCTTTCGAGCGTCGCATCAATCCCCGCCTTGTCCTTGCGGGTGAAGGCCCCCATCAGAAGGTTGTCCTTCACGCTCATCAGCGGAAAGACGCGGCGCCCTTCGGGCACCATGGCGATCCCGCGTGTCACGATCTCGGCCGCGCGGCGCCCGTCGATCCGTTCGCCAAGATAGGAGACCTGGCCGGACTTGATTTTCCTGAGCCCGGTGATGGCCCTGAGGATCGAAGACTTGCCCGCCCCGTTCGCGCCGATCAGGGCGACGGTCTCGCCCTCATAAAGTTCGATCGAGACGCCTTTCAGCGCATAGACGTGGTCATAGTAAAGCTCGACATTGTCGAAGCTGAGCATCTTTCGTGCGGGCTCGGTCCCGCTGGCGGTCTGGTTCATGGCTCACACTCCGATCGCGGCGTCTTCGCTGCCCAGATAGGCCTCGATCACGCGCGGGTTGGCCTGGATTTCGGCCGGGGTGCCTTCGGCGATCTTTTCGCCGAAGTTGATGCAGACGATCCGGTCAGAGATCTTCATGACCGCCGGCATGTCATGTTCGACAAGCAGGACCGTCAGGCCGCGCTCGTCGCGCAGGCGGCGGACAAGGCCGACCATCCGCATCGTCTCGTCATGGTTCATGCCGGCGAACGGCTCGTCCAGCAGGATCACCTCGGGCTGGGTCGCCAGCCCGATCGCCATGCCCAGCGCGCGGAGGTGGCCCTGCGGCAGGTTCGAGGCCATCTCGTCCCGGATCGCGTCCAGGCCCAGAAAGCCGATGATGTCGTCGGCAGACCGGGCGAAATCGGCTTCGTCGCTTTGCGCCTGTCGCGTGCCGAAAAAGAACCCCAGAAGCGATGCCCTGGACCGCAAGTGGTGCGCGACGATGACATTCTCGCGCACAGTCATCGACTTGAAGATCGTCGTTTCCTGAAAGGTGCGGACGACCCCGAGCCGGGCGACCTTGTGCGGCGGCATGCCAGAGATGCGGCTGCCCTTGAACGTGACCTCGCCCGAGGTCGGGTTCACGAAACCCGCAATCTGCTTGAAGAGCGTGGACTTGCCGGCCCCGTTCGGTCCGATCACGGACAGGATTTCGCGCGGTGCGACGACGAAGGAGACATCGTTGTTGGCGGTCAGCCCGCCGTAGCGCTTGGTGACGTGCTTGATCTCAAGGATCGGCGCGGTCATTTCTGGCCTCCCTTGCGGTCAAGAAGGCTCAGCACGCCGTTCGGCAGCACCAGCATGAGGATGATCATCGCGCCCGAGTAGATCAGTAGCTGGTACTCCTTGGCCACCGACAGAAGGTCCCAGCCGAAGTAGAGGAGCAGCGTTCCGAGAAGCGGGCCGAAGACATAGCCGAGCCCGCCGAGGAAGCAGTAGAGCATGAAATTCACGCTGTCGCTGACCGCGAAGGACGAGGGGTAGATCGACTGCGAGATCGCGACGAACATCGCCCCTGCAAGGCCGCCGAAGAAGGACGAGATTGCGTAGGCGAGGACGCGCAGCATCGCCGTGTTGACGCCGATCGACGCCGAAAGTTCCTCATTCTGCTGAAGCGAGCGGCAGAGGTGGCCAAGGCGCGAATTCACCATGCGCCAAAGGACAAGGTAGGTCAGCACCATCAGGACGGCGGCCATGAGGTAGAAGGCGAGCTTGGGATTTTCGAGCGTCCCGAAGTCGGGGATGAGCGTCAGCCCGAAGATCGACAGCTTGCCGGGAAGCGGGATCGAGGTGATGCCCTTGGCCCCGTTCGTGATCGGCAAGGCCAGCGCGGTCAGCCGCGCCACCTCGGTCAGCACCAGTGTCACCATGGCGAAATAGACGCCCCTGAGCCGCAGGATCGGCAGGCCGATCAGCACGGAAACGGCCGAACATGTCAGCGCGGCCAGGGGCAGCGTCAGCCAGAAGCTCACGCCCCATTGGGTGACAAGAATGGCCGAGACATAGCCGCCAAGCAGCGCATAGGCGCCCTGCCCGATGTTGATGCGGCCAATGTAGAAGGTCAGCCAGACCCCCGCCGCGCCGACCGACAGCAGCGCGACGGACGTGAGCGTGTAGTAAAGGTCCCAGCGGCCCGACAGGCGAATGAAGAGCGGCACGAGGACGAAGACGCCGATGAGGAAAGCGCCAATGCCAAGCAGTCTTGCAGGTGTCATTGATTGGTTTCTCGTGTCGGAAGTGGAAGGGGCAACGACGGGTACGGTCATCGGATCAGCCCCAGGGCTTGCCCATCAGGCCCTGCGGCCGGATGGCGAGGAAGATCATCAGCGCGGCAAAGATCGCGAGGTAAGTGACATCGCCGTAAGCGGCCAGCACCGTCAGGCCGACCGACTCCATCATGCCAAGGATGAACCCGCCCGCGATCGCGCCCGAGATCACGCCTGCGCCACCGATCATGATCATGAGGAAGGCCTTGATCGACGTCGGCCCGCCCATGCCCAGGTTCACGCCGGTGATGGTCACAAGAAGGCCACCCACCAGACCGGCGAGCATGGCGCCAAGGGCAAAGCCGATCATCGAATAGCGATCGACATCGACCCCCATCAGTTCGGCCGCCACCCGGTCCTGCGCCAGGGCCCGCATGGCCCGGCCCGTCCGCGAATATTGCATGAAAAGGATGAAGGCCACGATCAGGGCGATGGCCAGAAGCCCGATCATGATGCGGTCATAGGGCATGATGATCCGCATGTCCCAGTTGAAGACGCCATTGACGATCTTCGGCACCCCGCGCTGCTTTTCACCGAACAGAAGCAGGATCACCGCATCCAGAAAGAACGCGATGCCCGCCGCCAGAAGCATCGTGGATTCATCCCTCTTGGATTTTCGGATCACCGGGCGGAACAGGAATTTCTCGATCAGCGCGCCCATCACCGCCAGAACGACCGCCGAGGCCAGAAGGCCCACGACGAACGGCAGCTTGAACTGCGCCACCACCGTGTAGGTGACAAAACCGCCGAAGACGTACATCTGCCCGTGGGCAAAGTTCAGCACGTTCATGAGCGAGAAGATCAGGGTCAGGCCAAGGGCGATCAGGGCGTACTGGGCGCCAAGATAGAGGCCGTTGGCGATGATCTGTTCCATCGGGACGTTCCTTCCTCAAGGTGACGGCGGGGCACCTGGTTCCGTGCCCCGCGCCTGACACGCTGCAGCTTGGCGGGGTCAGTCGACCTGCGCCACGAACAGCGTTTCGAACTTGCCATCCTTGAACTCGTTCACGACGAGAGGCACCGACACCTGGCGCTTCTGCCCGAACGAGGTCGTGCCGACATATTTCAGCTTGGCATCGCCGACCATGAAGGGGTTCGGCGCTTCGAACCCGTCGATGGTCTTCTTGAACTCGTCCACATTGTCGATGGCCTTCGGGTTCGCCTTCAGGGTCTCGATGATGTATTCCAGCGCATAGACCTTGGTGTTGGACTCGTCGTTATATTCGCCGAACTTCTCGGTGTAGCGCTTGACGAACTCCTTCATCGTGTCGCTCGCCAGTTCCGGGGTCGAGGCGCCGCCGACCGAGATGAAGCCGTTCGCCAGATCGCCCGCGCCCTCTTGCAGCACCGCCGCGTCCTGCGCCGTCTCGGTCGAGATGAGGCCCGTGTAGCCCAGTTCGCGCGCGGAACGGATCAGCTGCGGCGCGTTCGCGGGCGAGACGCCGGACAGGACCAGAAGGTCTGGCGCGGCCTGGATCACCGGCAAAAGGACCGGGGTGAAGTCGGTGGTGTCCATCTGGTAGGTGACGCTGTCCGAAACGACCTCAAGCCCCAGCGCCTTGGCGGCGGCAGAGCCGGAATCGCGCTGGCTGAGAGGGTCGGATTCGTTGCCGGCGATGAAGGCAACCTTCTTCACGCCCTTGTTTTCCATCAGATATTTGTAGATCGCGGGGCCCGACTGGTAGTTGGCAACCATGCCCAGGATCGCGTTGGAGGCAGGCGGCGCGTAAAGCTCTTTCGGGAAGGCATAGGGGAAGTACATGATGCCGTTCTGCTCGGCCACCGGGCGCACGGCCGCGGCGCCGTCATCGACGTTCGGGCCGACGACATAGTGAATGCCGTCCTGCGCCATCTTCTCCATCCCGGCGATGGCGCGCTTGGGGTCCTTCTGGTCATCGAAGGGCACGATCTCGACATCATAGGTCGTGTCGCCGATCTTGACCCCGCCAAGCTCGTTCAGCCAGGCGGCGCGCGTTTCCATGGACCGCTGGTTCGAAATGCCCCAGGCCGCCGCAGGTCCCGAGGTCACGCCGACGAAGCCGATCTTCAGCTTGGCATTTTCCGCCCAGGCCGAGGTTGTCGCAGCCAGCGCGAGCGCAAGTGAAAGGCCCGTAGTCCCGAGGAATACTCGTCTCTTCATGGTGATGCTCCCTGTTATCGGTCGGCGGAATTCGAGTCCGCAGTAAGGGAATTGACGCGCCTGCTAACAGGATTGTCAACAATGAATAGCGAAACCTGATCACGAAAGCGCTCTTGATGGTTGACCTTCAGGCCGGGTAAGCTAGGGAAGTCAAAAGCATAACGGGTCAGGCATGAACAACGTCAGCCAGGTCGCCGAAGCGGAGCCGCAGGACGAAGAGCTGGACGAGGAAGAAATCGTCGAGCGAATCTTCGAGGCGATCATCGACCAGCGCCTGCCGCCCGGAACCAAGCTGTCCGAAGCCTCGCTGTGCGAGGCGTTCGGCGTCGGTCGCATGCGCGTTCGCCGAAGCCTTCTTCTTCTGTCCAGCCGTGAGGTCGTGTCGCTTCAGCCCAACAGGGGGGCCTATGTGGCATCCCCCTCGTCCGAGCAGGCGCGAGAGGTCTTTGAAGCGCGGCTGATGATCGAACCGAACGTCGCGCGCCTGGCGGTCGAGCGGGCATCCGATGAGGACCTGCTGATGCTTCAGCAGCATCTTCGGCTGGAGCATCAGGCCCACCGGGGGAACAGGCGCCGCGATGCGATTCGGCTCTCTGGCCAGTTCCATGTGCTTCTGGCCGAGGTGGCCGACAATTCGGTCGCCCTGCGCGTGGTGAAGGAACTGGTGACGCGCACCTCGCTCATCATCGGGATCTTCGGCAGCCCCGGCGTGTCGAACTGCCGTGACGAGGACCATGACGAGATTTTCACCGCGCTTCGCACCCGTGACAGCGAGGGCGCTGCCCGGCTGATGAAGGATCACCTTCACCACATCCAGGAACATCTGGAACTCGGTGGCCCGACGGAGTCGACGATCGACCTCGTGACGATTTTCAGGAAGTAGGCCGGCGGGCCTGGCTGGGGCGCCGTGGGACGCGTGCGAGCCGGGATCAGGGCGTAGGGTGGTGTCAGACGAATGCGAACTCGTCTCTGTTGCCCTAGCCATGCTCCTCGTCAGGCAGCAAGAAGGCCGCGCCACTCGATGAGAGCGGCGGTGCGGTTGGCCTTGAAATTATGTCGGCTGTAGAGAGCGCGTTCCTGATTGAAGTGGTTGTGGACTGCCTGGCGGATGAGCTCGGGGCTCGTCTTGAAATAACGGAAAAGGGGAATGCTTGGTCATGACCAAACGCTGCCCGCCATAGGGCGAAGCCTAAGGCCAGGGTCCTCTGACACGTCCCTATTGCGGCATCAGGTCCGATATGGCTCGGTCTAACTCGGTCAGCACTGCCGCATCGGCCAGCGCCTTCGAGATCTTCTTGCGTGCAGCCTGGAAGCGCTCCGGCTGGTCAATCGAAACGGACGCCGCGACTTGCTCTGCACGCGCGACAAACTCAACGATCGTCGCTTGGGCTTTGCTACCCGCATAGAATTTTGAGATATCCAGTGGCTCTGTTGCACAAATCGGGTGACAGGCGTGGTTCCCCTATCCCCGGACGGACTTGTCCCACGGCTTCAGTGAGGGGTATGCCGAGCGCGGTGGAACCG
>Ga0209023_10005507_pt1 | contig 13795 bp, 12 predicted proteins | sample LakOneMetagenome_FD_187468 | JGI IMG/M metagenome (GOLD analysis project Ga0209023, IMG submission 187468) | Freshwater and sediment microbial communities from Lake Erie, Canada (SPAdes) (version 2) | ecosystem: Environmental > Aquatic > Freshwater > Lentic | place: Lake Erie, Canada...
GACGCCCTTGGTGACGACGGTGCTCGCGCACAGTCGCGCCGATGGCGTGCCGGGCAATCGCGTCACCGCGACGGACTCGCCGGTCAACAGCGACTCGTCGACGTCGACGCAGCCATCCAGCAGCATCGCGTCGGCCGCGATGCGGTCGCCCTCGTGCAGCACCAGCAGATCGCCGACCACGACGTCGCGACCGGGAATGCGCGTCTCGCGACCGTCGCGGATGACCAGCGCCCGCGGTGCCGACAGGTCGCGCAGTGATTCGAGCGCGCGCTGGGTACGGCGTTCCTGCACCAGCGTGATGCCGATGACGACGAACACGAACGAGAGCAGGAACATCGCCTCGGCGCGATCGCCGAGTGCTAGGTAAAGCGCGCCGGCACCGAGCAACATCAGGAACATCGGCTCGAACAGCACGCTGGCGGCGATCGCCAGCAGCGAGCGCGGTGACGAGCCGGGCAGCGCGTTCGCGCCGTACGCGGCGAGCCGGCGGGCCGCTTCGGCGCTGTCCAGGCCACGTGCCGCGGCCGCAAGTCGAGTAGTGGCGGACATCCGGTTTCCTCGTGCTGGATAGTGCGCCGGCGCCTCAATCGTCGCGCCGCATGCCCGCCTCGCCATGCCATGCCAGCAGCCGTTGCGGGCTCCGATCGGCGGTGGTGGTAGCGGAGCGTGGCGCGCGCGGTCGAAGTGTGCAACAACCTCGGCCATGGGGTCGTGCGGATACAGCCGCAAAATGTCCGCCTCAGGCGCATCGCGGCATCGATCGACATTGCCGTTGACGCACGTCAAGGCGCTTGTCGCGCGACGGGGTAGGCTGGTGCGTGTGGATTTCCGTTTCCTCGCGTGGAGGCGTCGCCATGTTCCAGCACATCCTGATCCCGACCGATGGCTCCAAGTTGTCGGAGAAGGCCGCGCGCAAGGGCATCCGCTTCGCGCGCGAGATCGGCGCGCGCGTGACCGCGTTCCACGCGATTGCAAAGTTCCAGGCGAGCGACGTGATGATGAGTCTGCTTGGCACCAGTCAGGGTGACTACACCCGGGCCGCGCGGGCCTATGCGCGCGAACGCCTGCGCTTCGTGCAGGAGTCGGCGCGCGCGCTCGGCGTCGCGTGCGATACCTGTCACGCGACGAGCGATGACCCGGCCGGCGCGATCATCGCGGCCGCGCAGGCGAACGGTTGCGATCTCATCCTCATGGCCTCGCATGGGCGTCGCGGCGCAAGCGCGCTCCTGCTCGGCAGCGAGACGCAGAAGGTGCTCGTGCGCAGTACGCTGCCGGTGCTGGTGTATCGCTGAAGCGGCCGCCGGACTGATCCGGGTCAAGGCGCCGATGCATCCGCGCGCGCAGGATGGGGCATCCAGACGGAGGCTTGCCATGCGACTGCTGCCCATCTTCCTCGCCATTCTTGGCGCGCCGTGCGCCGTTGTCTCGGCGGACATGCCGTCCACGCACGATCACGCCGCGCATGCCGCCGCGACGGCACCGGCAACGGCATCGCACGCGCGCTGGGCGCCGGATGCGCCGCTGAGCGACGGCATGCGGCGCGTGCAGGACGCCCTGGCCGAACTGCGCCATCACGAAATGGGACACATGTCGGCGGACCAGGCGCGCGAGCAGGCGGGCACGATCGAAGGCGCGGTTTCGTCGATCTTCGCCAACTGCAAGCTCGCGCCGGACGCGGACGCGGCGTTGCACGGCATCCTTGTTCCGTTGCTGGCTGGCGCGCATCGCCTGCACGACGATCCGGCCGACAAGGACGCGATCCAGGCGATGCGCGATGCCGTCGCGGACTACCCGCGCCACTTCGACGATCCGCACTGGCAGGCGCAGCCGAAAGGCGGCGCCCACGCGCATTGAGCGCGCGCCGGGGCCGACGGCCATGACCGACTGGATCCAGGCCTGGCAATGCATCGGTTGCGGCAAGATCGATGCGCCGCAGGTTTGCATCGGCGTCTGCCGCGACCGCAAGGTGTCCTTCATCGGCAAGGACGAGCATGAGGCCGCCCTCGCCGAAATCGAGCGCCTGCGCACGCAACTGGCCGATGCGGCCGATCGGCTGTTGCGCTTCGAGCGAGCGGTGCCGCGTGCGGGCCAGTGGGAACATTCCTATCGCGCGCTGCAGGAACAGGTGCGCGAAGTGCGCGCGGTGCTGGTGCCGACCGCCTGAGCGGGCCGCATGCGCGTCAGCGCGCCGCTCGGGTGCCGCCCGCGTCCGCGCGCAGCATCGAGCTGGTCGTGGAAGCTCATGCGTCGTGCCAGCACCCGTCGGCGAGGCAACGACGCAACGCGGCGAGCCAGTGCGACGGATCCAGATCGCGTGCGGCGAGCCAGCCCGGATCGAACAGCGTTTCCGCATAGCGCTCGCCACGATCGCACAGCAGGCTGACGATGCTGCCGCGTTCGTCGCGCTTGCGCATGTCGCAGGCGAGTTGCAGGCAGGCGACGAGGTTGGTGCCCGACGAACCACCGTAGCGCCGTCCGAGCAGCTCCTCGAGCAGCCCGGTCGCGGCAATCGAGGCTTCGTCGTCGATCTCCGCGACCGCATCGGCGATCTCGAACAGGAAGCCGGGCTCGACCCGCGGCCGGCCGATGCCTTCGATCACGGTCGGTCGACTCGCGCGCGCCGCGGCATCGCGAGTGCGCCAGCCAAGCGCATAGGCGCTGCCGCTCGGTTCCGCGATGCACAGCCGGGTCGGCAGGCGCCGGTAGCGCAGGTAGCGCCCGATCGTCGCCGAGGTGCCGCCGGTGCCCGCGCCGCAGACGATCCAGGCCGGTCGCGGATGCGGTTCGCGTGCGAGCTGCCCGAGAATCGATTCGGCGATGTTGTTGTTGCCGCGCCAGTCGGTCGCGCGCTCGGCGAGGCCGAACTGATCCAGATGGCAGGCGCCGCGCGCGGCATGTTCGCGCGCGCGATCGTGCACGCTGGCCGGATCATCGACGAGATCGCAACGTGCCCCGAGCGCCTCGACCGCGCGGATCTTCGCCGGCGCGGTGCAGGCGGGCATCACGGCGGTGAACTCCAGTCCGAGCAGGCGGGCGAACCAGGCCTCGGCGATCGCGGTGCTGCCGGAGGAGGCATCGACCACGCGCTGACCCTCGTGCAGGCGGCCGTTGCACAGCGCGTACAGGTAGAGCGAGCGCGCCAGGCGGTGCTTGAGGCTGCCGGTCGGATGCGCGGCTTCGTCCTTGAAGTAGAAGTCGATGCCGGGAAAGCCGGGCAGGTCGATCTTGAGCAGATGCGTATCGGCCGAGCGCGCGGCTTCGCGCTCGAGCGCGTCGATCGCCGCGTGTACCCAGACGCGCGCGTCGGTGCCGCGCGTCACGCCGCACGCTCGCCGTTCATCAGCGCCGCCGTGCAACGGGTCAGGAAATCGAAATACAAGTCGACGTAGCTGATGCCGTTCTCGCCATCAATCAGGTACGGATTCATCAGCGTGTGGCGCAGGATCAGCAGCGGCTCGCTGGATTCGGCGTCGAGGCCGAGCGAGCGGAAGATGCGCGCGGCTTCGAGATCGCCGAGCAGGTCCGGCCGCAGCGTGGTAGTGGATCCGAAGAACTCCTTGACCTGCAACGGCTGGCGCGGATCGGCGCGCAGCATCACGCACAGGCGCTGCATGAACGCGTTCGCGCCGGCCAGCGAGGTGTTGCCGCGCGGATTCAGCGCGAGGCAGACGAGATTGCTGTCCGGCTCGAACGGGATGCGCGCATGCAGGTGCGGCGCGACCTCGTCGGCGAAGCGCAGCGCGCGGTCATGGAATGCCTCGGCAGCGCGCACGGTCGCGCGCGGCAGGCGCCCGAAGTGGCGATGGTCGAGCGGCAGCACCTTGTGCGCGACGTAGACACCGGCGGCGGCAGCACCCGATTTCGAGCCCTCGACGACGAAGCGGCCGAGGTTGCGCGCATGCGTCGCGTAGTCGGTCGCCGCGTCGCCATGGAACACGTAGTCGGCGCGTTCGGCCAGCAGATCCATCGCGCGATGGTCGCGGCACACGAACGCACCGCTGCCGAACGGCAGGTAGCCGAGCTTGTGCGGATCGACGGTGATCGAATCAGTGTCGCCGAGCGCGCCGAATGCGGCATGCAAGGCGGGCGAGGGAAAGTAGGTGAATTCGTCGGCGACTTCCGCGCGCGAGCGCAACGAACCGTCCTCGTTGCGGAACAGGGTGGCAAGGTAGCCGCCCCAGGCGGCGTCGACGTGCACGGCGAAGTCGAGCCCGCGCGCGCGGCTTCGTGCACGCGCGGCGAGCACGCCGTCGACCGGATCGATCGTGCCGTACTCGGTGCTGCCGAGCACGGCGACCGCCATCAGTACCGGCTGGCGCTCGCGCGCGCATCGGTCGAGCTGCTCCTCCAGCGCGTCGAGATCGAGGCGCATGCCGCGCGTCGGCAGCAGGTCAAGTTGCGCACTGCCGAGGCCGAGCAGCTTCACGCCCTTGCTCCACGAGTAGTGCGCCGTGATCGGCGCGAGTACGCGCGGCACGCGCAGCGCGGGATGTTCCGCGAAGAACCCGGCAAGGCCAAGCCGCTCGATGCGCGCGGCATCGACGCGTTCGCGCCAGCGCGTGCTCTCGGCCATCGGCTGCGCGGCAAGCCAGCGCTGCCACGCCTGCAACAGCGCGATGACCGCGTCGCCGGGAAGATTGAACGCGTGCCAGTCGTCTTCGGGCACGTCGAGGTCCGGCACGCGCGCCGCGCGCAGCGCGAGCGGAAACGCCTTCATCGCCAGCGCGAGGCGCAGCGCCTGGTAGTTCGCCGTGGTGCCGCCCGAGGCGAGGTGGCCGAACGCGCAGTCCGGCCGCGTCGTGTCGTGCACGTAGCCGAGCATGCGCGCGAGCTGCAGGCCGACCTGGACTTCCATGTCGATCGTGACCGGAGCGGAATCCTCGCTGACATTGTTCGGGTTGTAGGGCAGGGCGAGCATGTGCGCGGCGAGGCCCGGCAGCAGCAGGTCCGACGCCATGTGGCCGATGTAGCGCGGACTGTGGAACGGTACCGAGCGCTTCAGCGCCGCCGAAAGCTGGTGCAGCTCGCGGCGCGTGCGCGCCTCGAACGCGAGGTAGTCCGGATGCCGGGCCGACTCGGTGCCGATCGCCGGCGGGTCCTCCGGATGGAAGTTGCGACGCCAGTAGACATGGTCGCGCAGGAACTCGACCAGCAGTTTTTCGAGCAGCGTGTCGTTCTCGCCGTACGGTCCGAGGAAACACGCGTCCAGCGCGTAGTCATGTGCGGGTGTGGCGCGATTGCGCACGGAGATCATGATCGTCGCTCGCAGGAATTGCCGCGAGCATGCGCGGCCGCCGCGCGCGGCGCGTTGACCGGCGTCAAGCGTGCCGCAGGGGAAAAAGCACGGCGGCAGCGCGGGCGTGCCGCGCTGCCTCCGTGCACAGGCATCAGCCGTGTTGTTCTGCCGCCTCGCCGATGCGCGCCGCCGCCTTGCGCGGCGCGATCCACAGGCGCAGCACGAACCAGGCGAACAGCAGTGCGCCGACCGCAAAGATCGTGTCACCGGGCATGCGCATCCAGATCAGCAGGTGCACGATCGCCTGGTCCATGAAGTGCTCGGAGCGCGCGTACCAGTAACCGTGGTCGAGCGCGGCCGAGAGCTGCAGCACGCCGAGCGGCAGCAGGGTCAGCAGCGCCATCAGCACGAGGCCGATGTTGAGCGACCAGAACGCGCCGCGCAGGCGGCCGTCATGCCACTGCACGTCGGGCTTGAGGCCGCGCAGGCAGAACAGCATCAGGCCGAGGCCGAGCATGCCGTACACGCCGAACAGCGCCGTGTGGCCATGCAGCGGCGTGAGGTTGAGGCCCTGCATGTAGTACAGCGCGAGCGGCGTGTTGATGAGGAAGCCGAACAGGCCGGCGCCGACCAGGTTCCAGAACGACACCGCGAGGAAGAACAGGATCGGCCAGCGGTAGCGCGCCATCCACGGCGTCGCGCGCCCATGCGACCAGGTCTCGTACGCTTCCATGCCGATCAGCGCGAGCGGCACGACTTCGAGCGCGGAGAACGACGCGCCGAGCGCGATCACTGCGGTGGTGGTGCCGGCGAAGTACAGGTGGTGGAACGTGCCGAGCACGCCGCCGGCCATGAACACGATCGTCGCGAACAGAACGTTGACGGTCGCCGTGCGTGCGCGCACGAGGCCGAGCTTGACGAACAGGAACGACATCACCGCGACCGCGAACACCTCGAAGAAGCCTTCGACCCACAGGTGCACCACCCACCAGCGCCAGTACTCGACCACCGAGATGTGGGTGTGCTCGCCCCACATGAGGCCTGCGGCGTAGAACGCCGCGATCGCGACCGTCGACAGGAACAGCAGGCCGACGATCGAGGCGAGGTCGTCCTTGCGCCGCAGCGCCGGCCACAGCGCGCGGCCCATGAGCACGAGCCAGAGCACGAGGCCGACGAACAGGAAGATCTGCCAGAAGCGGCCGAGATCGACGTATTCCCAGCCCTGGTGGCCGAACCAGAAGTTGTTCGCGAGGCCGAGCTTCTGCATCACCGCGAACCACTGGCCGGCGAACGCACCGACCACGATCACGAGCAGGCAGGTCCAGAGGAAATTGACGCCGAGGCGCTGGAACTTCGGTTCATGCCCGGACACGGCCGGTGCGATGTACAGGCCGGTGCCGAGCCACGCGGTCGCGATCCACAACACCGCGAGCTCGGTGTGCCATGAACGGGACAGCGAGTACGGCAATGCCTCGGAGATCGCCATGCCGTAGAAGTCCTTCTCGACCTGGTAGTGCGCGGTGACCGCGCCGAGCAGGATCTGGGTCAGGAACAGCGCGATCACGACCCAGAAATACTTCGCGGTCGCGCGCATCGACGGGGTGATCTTCAGGCCCGCGAGCGGGTCCTGCGCGGGCGGCGCGAGGTGCGGCTCGTTGCGGTGCCAGACGGCGTAGTGCCAGGCGAGCAGGCCGATCCCGGCGATCATGAAGAGGACGCTGAACACGGTCCACAGGAACGCGCTCGAGGTGGGCGTGTTGCCGACCACGGGATCGTATGGCCAGTTGCTGGTGTAGCTCATTCCCGCGCCGGTGCGCGTGGTGACCGTCGCCCATGCGCTCCAGAAGAAGAACGCGGTCAGCTCGCGGCGATGTTCGGGTGTGTCGACGGTGCCATCGCGCATCGCGTAGGTCTCGCGCAGCTTCGCCGTCGCCGGATCGTTGCTGAAGACGCTCTCGTAGTGCGCCGCGACGTTCGAGATCGCGACCGCGCGCTCGTCGGAGACCGTGATCGTGCCGTTGCCGGCGTCGTAGCTGTTCGTGCGCAATTCCTTGCGCAGGTGCGCCTTCAACGCTTCCTGGCGGCCTTCATCGAGCGCGGCCCAGACGGCGCCTTCGTCGCGGCGTGCCCACAGGCCGAGCAGTTCGTCCGATTCCCGGTGCAACCAGTCCGCGCTCCAGTCCGGCGCGATCAGCGCGCCGTGGCCCCAGATCGAGCCGAGCTGCTGGCCGCCGATGCTCTGCCAGACCTGTCGACCCGCTTCGATGTCGGCGCGCGTATAGATCACTTGCCCGCTCGGCGTCGCGACGCGTTCGGGCAAGGGTGGTGCCTGGTGGTAGATCTCGCGCCCCATCCACAACAGCACGGCGAACGTGACGCCGAGCAGTGTGCCGAGGGCGATCCAGAGACGGGTGGTCGTGGACATCGCGGCGCTCCTTCTATTTGTCCGCGGCAGCGTGCCGCGACGCGGCATTGCTCGCACTGACGCAGGTCAAGCGTCGCGCACCGACACCTCGTGATGTTTCGCCCCGGGTGCGGGAGCCCGCCCGTGGACGACCGGTTCCGCAGGAACGTGGCGACGATGCGCGACGCGCATGCGGTGTGCTCCGCGCGGGATTCAGCGCTTGAGGATCGGCCGCGCCAGCGCGAACAGTTCGGCCGGTTTCGCGATCGTGAGGTCGCGCCCCTCGACGCGGATCAGGCCCTGGTCCTGGAACCGGCGCAGCACGCGGCTGACGGTTTCGGCGGCGAGACGCAGATAGTTGGCGATGTCGCCGCGCGACATCGCCAGATGCAGCAAGCCGACCGGGAAGCCGCGGTCCGCATAGCGCTGGCCGAGCGTCACGAGGAATGCGGCGAGCCGTTCGTCGGCGGAGTAGTCGCCGACCAGCAGCACGTTGCCGCCGATGTCCTTGCTCATCCGCCGGAACAGCTCCTGCTGCACGCCCGGCAGGCGCGTCGCGAGCGTGGACAGCGCCGGGAACGAGAAGCGGCAGACCTCGACCTTGTCGAGCGCGACGGCATCGCACGGATATTCTTCCGCGTGGATCGCGTCGAGCCCGATCAGTTCGCCCGGCAGGTGGAAACCCAGCACGAGCTCGCGGCCTTCCAGATCGAGCAGGCGGGTCTTGACGGTGCCGGCGCGCACCGCGTAGATCGCGTCGAAACGCTCGCCGTGGCGGAACACCACGTCGCCGGCCTGGTAGGGGCCGACGTGTTCGACCAGGCAGTGCAGTTCGTGCAGGGCGATTTTGTCGACGCCACGCCCGATGCAGACCGAGCCGAACGCGCAGGTCGAGCAGAAGCGCTCCTCGCTGCCGTCGTTCGCAATCGGATTCGGTGCCGCGATGCGGCCCGTGATCGCTTCGTCGTGCCCCATCGTCGACGCCGCCTCCGGCGCGTGCCGTCACATCGCGCGAGAGTAGCGGATTCTCGGGTGGTCGGCATAGGCGTCGAAGCAACGGGCGATGACACGCAGGAGGTAGCGGCCGCGCGGCGTGACCATGATGCGCCCTGCGGTGCGCGTGACGAGGCCGTCCTGTTCCAGTGCGCCGAGCTGCCCCAGTGCACCGTGGAAGTAGCGCGGGAAGTCGACCATGTGGCGCGCCTCGAATGCGGCGACGTCGATTTCGCCCGCGCACATCAGTTGCTGGATCAGGTCCGCGCGAATGCCGTCGTCGTCGTCGAGGCGCAGGCCGCGCGCGACCGGCAGGCGGCCGTTGTCGAGCGCGGCGTAGTAGCCGACCAGATCCTTCGCGTTCTGGCTGAAGGTGTCGCCGACATGGCTGATCGCGCTCATGCCGAAACCGATCAGGTCGCAGGTTGCATGGGTCGAATAGCCCTGGAAATTGCGGTGCAGCGTGCCGTTCGCGAATGCCCGGGCGAGGTCGTCGCCGGGCAGCGCGAAATGATCGACGCCGATGTGCACATAACCGGCCGCGGTCAGCATCTCGACCGTCTGCTGCAGCAGGGTCAGGCGTGTCGCCGCATCCGGCAGGTCGTGCTTGGCAATCTGCTTCTGCGCCGCGAAACGCTCGGGCAGGTGGGCGTAACCGTACGCGGCGACGCGCTCCGGCCGCAGCGCAATCACCTGCTCCAGCGTCGCCGCGAACGACGCCGGCGTCTGCAACGGCAGGCCGTAGATGAGATCGATGTTGACCGAGCGCACGCCCCCGGCGCGCGCGCCCGCCATGACTGCGGCGGTCTCTTCGACGCTCTGTACGCGGTTGATCGCGCGCTGCACCGCCGGGTCGAAGTCCTGCACGCCGAGCGAGACGCGGTTGATGCCCGCCGCGGCGACCTGTCGCGCGTAGTCCTCGCTGCAGAAACGCGGGTCGATCTCGATGCCGAACTCGCGCCCCGCGTCGCGGCTGAAGGAGAAGTGGCGGCCTATCGACTCTATCAGCTCCAGCATCTGCTCGGAGTCGAGGAAGTTCGGCGTGCCGCCGCCGAAATGCAGTTGTGCGAGCGGCCGGTCGCGATCGAACGTCGGTGCGATCCGTTCGATCTCGCGGTACAGGCGCGTCAGGTAGCTCGCTGCCTTGGATTTGTCATGCGTGATGATGCGCGCACAGCCGCAGTAGAAGCAGGGCGACAGGCAGAACGGAACGTGCACGTAGACCGAAAGGTCGCGCGGGATGGGATCGCCGTTGGAGGCGCGGATCGCGCGCAACAGGTCCGCTTCGCCGAAGCTGTCGCGGAAGTGCGGCGCGGTCGGATACGAGGTGTAGCGCGGGGCGTCGACGTCGTAACGGGCGACGAGGTCGCGGTCGAAGGCGGTGGCGGCGAATGGTGCGTTCATGGCATGCATGCTGCGCGAGGTGCCATCCGCCTGCCTTGATCGGCGTCAAGCGTGAGCGTGCCTCACGCCGCGATGCGTTCGCCGGCCTCGATCGTGGCACGCGCCGAGCCGATTGCGCGCTCCTTGCTCTCGGATGAGAGGTTCACGCCTTCCGCGCGCACGACCTCGATGTCGGTGACGCCGAGGAAGCCGAACAGCTTGCGCAGGTAGGCTTCCTGGAAGTCGAGTGCCTGCATCGCGCCTTCGCTGTAGATGCCGCCGCGCGAGGAGACGATCACCACGCGCTTGCCGCCGGCGAGTCCTTCGGGCCCGCTCGCGCCGTAGCGGAACGTCCTGCCGGCGACGGCGATGCGGTCGATCCAGGCCTTCAGCGTGCTGGGGATCGAGAAGTTGTACATCGGTGCGCCGATCACGACGATGTCGGCGGCGAGAAATTCGTCGAGTGCCTCGCTGCCGGTACGCACGGCGGGATCGCTGGCGTCGGCGGCGGGCGCCCAGTGCGGCAGCGGATTCGCGGCGAGGTCGCGATAGGTGACGAGGGCGGCAGGATGGTTGCGCGTCAGCGTCGCCATGACGGCGCGGCTGAGTTCGCGCGAGACGGAATGGCCACCAAGTGCGCTGGAATCGACATGCAGAATGTTCATGACAGGCTCCTGAAACGGCGGAAAAGGGATCTCCGGACGCCAGTAACGATACTCGGTGGACAATCTATTGATTAGTACGGCAATATGCGACTGTTCGTTCTCCTGTGGAAACGATGATGGCCAGCAATGACGGCGCCTTGCACGATCTCAACGACCTGCGCTTCTTCGTGGCCGTGGTCGACCATCGGGGTTTTTCGGCGGCGGGACGCGCGCTCGGCACGCCGAAGTCGCGCCTCAGCAAGCGCATCGCGCAGCTCGAGGAACGCCTTGGCGTGCGCCTGCTGCAGCGGACCACGCGGCGCTTCGCGGTGACCGAAATCGGCGAGCGGTTCTACGCGCACTGCCGCGCCGCCCTCGAAGAAGCGCAGGCGGCGCAGGACGTCGTCGACGAACTGCGCGCGGAGCCGCGCGGGATCGTGCGCGTGAGCTGCCCGGTATCGCTGGTGCAGACGATCGTCGCGCACGTGCTGCCGGATTTTCTCGCCGCGTATCCGAAGGTGCAGGTGCGCGTCTTGTCGAGCAATCGACGCGTCGACGTGATCGGCGAGGGTTTCGATCTCGCGATCCGCGTGCGCGAGAAGCTCGACACCGACTCGTCGCTGATCCTGCGCACGTTCGGCCATTCGCGCGAGCTGCTGGTGGCGTCGCCGGCGTTCCTCGATGCGCACGGGCGGCCGCGCGAGCCGGACGACCTAGAGCGCCTGCCGCTGTTGTCGCGATTCGAGCATGACGGCGCGCAGATGCTGGAGCTCAACGGCTCCGCCGGTGCCAAGGCGACCGTGGAGATGCAGGCGCGCGTCGTGTGCGGGGATTTCGCGTTGCTGCTGGAGGCAGCGCGACGCGGGCAGGGCGTGGCGAGCCTGCCGGAATTCGTGTGTGCGCCGGCGATCGCGCGCGGCGAGCTAGAGGTTGCGCTGCCCGACTGGAGCATCCCGCAGGGCGTGATGCACTTCGTCTACCCGAGCCGGCGTGGGCAACTGCCGAGCGTGCGTGCGCTGGTCGACTTCCTCGCCGACAAGCTGCCCGGCGCGGTCGAGTACAAGCACCAGCAGTGCAGGCGCGGCGTCGCGCCGTGAAGCGCGCGCGAGCGCGCATGCCCATGAACAGCTTGGGAAGGTCTGCGCAATTGAAGGCGGGAACTGGATCCCGGCTTTCGCCGGGATGACGACTTATTGGCGTGCATGGCGTGCTGCGTTTTCCGAGCGGCTTGCCGTCGCCTTGCGCTTGAGCAGTTGCGTGTCGTAGCCGAACGCGGCGATCAGGACCACGCACAGCGCGGTTTCGATCAGCGCAGGCAGGCGCGCGGACGGCACGACCCATGCGGCCACGATGCCGTGGCAGAAGTAGAACAGCGCGACGATGCCGATCCACAGCAGCGCGCGGCGCGGGCCACTGCGCAGTGCGGTCAGCGGCAGCAGCAGCGGCGGGACGGTCAGCGCGAGCGCGAGCCACGGGCTGCCGCCTGCCGGCGGCGCGAGCAGCAAATACCACGCCGGCTGCAGCAGCACGAGCGCAGCCCAGGTCGCGAACGAGATCGAGCGTGCGTTCATGCGCCGGCTCCGAGCCGGCGCGCGATCTCGGCGATGCGCCGGCCGAGCGCGCGCGCGAGCAGGCGTTCGTCGTCGTCGATCGGATTTTCGCCGGACGTGCCCGCTACATGGCTGGCGCCGTAGGGCGAGCCGCCGCCGCGCGTGCGGTTCAACGCGATTTCGGTGTACGGAATGCCGACGATCAGCATGCCCTGATGCAGCAGCGGCAGCATCATCGAGAGCAGGGTCGTTTCCTGGCCGCCGTGCATGGTGCTGGTCGAAGTGAACACGCCGGCCGGTTTGCCGACCAGCGAGCCCGACGCCCATTCCGCCGACGTGGTGTCCAGGAAATGCTTCAGCGGCGCCGCCATGTTGCCGAAGCGCGTCGGGCTGCCGAGCGCGAGGCCGACGCATTCGCGCAGGTCGGCGCGCGTTGCGTACGGTGCACCCTCGTCAGGCTCGGGTGGTGCGGCGGTTTCCGTCACCGGCGCGACCGGCGGCACGCTGCGCAGGCGTGCGCGCATGCCTTCGATTTCCTCGACCCCGCGCGCGACCAGCCGCGCGAGCTGCGCGACCTTGCCGGTGCGGCTGTAGTAGAGGACGAGGATTTCGTTCATCGGCGGGCTCGTGGGTGCAGGGCGCCGATAATAAGCTGTCGAGGGCCACGGGCATCACGGTGCGTGCCGGAGCCGGGCTCGCTCGACTCGCTTCGCGCCGCCCTCGGTCCCCACATAAGCTAGTCTTTGCCGCATGCTCGACCGACTGCTCCGGTTTCTCCGCCCGCACCACGATCGCGAACGCATCGTCGCGTTCCTCGAGTTCACCTGGCAGCGATTCGTGGAGGACCGCTGCCTGCAAACCGCCGGCGCGCTGTCGTTCACCACCGTGTTCGCGCTGGTGCCGTTGACCGCGGCGGTACTCGGCGTGCTCGCCGCGTTTCCGGGGTTCGCCGGCTGGCGCGAGCAACTCGCGCACTGGGTTTTCCAGAATTTCGTGCCGGCGGCCGGCGATACCGTGCAGGGGTACCTCACGCAGTTCGCCGACAACGCCAGCCAGGCGACCGCGGTCGGCGTGCTCGTGCTGTTGTTCAGCGCGGTGTCGCTGATGATGAGCATCGAGGATGCGTTCAACCGCATCTGGCGCGTGCAGGTCGCGCGGCGCGCGGGCGCGCGCTTCATCGTCTACTGGACCGCGTTGACGCTCGGGCCGCTGTTGCTGGTCGCCGCGCTCGCGATCAGCTCGTACGCATTCGCGTTGCCGTTCATCGACGCGGCCGAGGCGCAGTTCTCGATCAAGGCGCGCGTGCTGTCGATCCTGCCGTTCCTGCTGGTCTGGAGCGCCCTGATTGCCGCCTACGCGGTCATTCCGAACCGCAGCGTGCGCCTTCGCCACGCGCTGCTCGGTGCACTGATCGCCGCGGTCTTGTTCGAACTCGCCAAGCGCGGTTTCGCGCTGTATGCGACCAGCTATGCGAGCTACCAGCAGGTCTATGGCGCGCTCGCGATGGTGCCGATCTTCATCTTCTGGATCTACCTGTCGTGGGCGATCGTGCTGTTCGGCGCGTCGATCACCGCGTCCCTCAACG
>Ga0209023_10005508_pt1 | contig 13793 bp, 16 predicted proteins | sample LakOneMetagenome_FD_187468 | JGI IMG/M metagenome (GOLD analysis project Ga0209023, IMG submission 187468) | Freshwater and sediment microbial communities from Lake Erie, Canada (SPAdes) (version 2) | ecosystem: Environmental > Aquatic > Freshwater > Lentic | place: Lake Erie, Canada...
TCCACCCGCTCCACCGCCCGCGCGATCAGCCCGTAGCTCACATAATTGAGGCCCGCGCCGCCATATTCCGGCGCGATGGTCGCGCCGAGCAGGCCAAGCGCGCCCAACTCGTTCATGATCTCCCGGTCGAACCGCTCCTCCAGATAAGCGGAGGTGACGCGCGGCTGCAGCCGGCTCTGCGCAAAGGCCTCGGCGGTATCGCGCACCATCCGTTCCTCATCGGACAGCTGCGCATCGAGCGCGAAGGGGTCCGCCCAGTCGAAGGGCAGGGGTCTGGGGTCGGCCATCATTTCCTCTTCAAATCGTGCCGCAGCCGCCTTGGCGCTCTCCGCCCGGCTTGTCCACATCGGGCTGGCGGACAGGGTGTCTGCCGGAAGCCTAACCGCTAGCGCCCGTTAACAGCCGCAAGATCGGCCTTGCCTATGGGGAGGGGTTCGTTCGGCAACCGCTGACAGCCGTTGACAACCGCCTGCAACCGACTCATTATGAGGGAACAGATGAGGGACTGTTCCGATGGGAAAACTTACTGCGATCGCCGTCAAGAACGCGAAGCCCGGTCGCCACGCCGACGGGAAGGGGCTCTATTTGCTCGTGAAGCCGAAAGTAGAAGATGACGGCTCAATCTCAACCGGCTCTCGGTCGTGGGTCCTGCGGATTGTCCTGAACGGCCGGCGTCGCGATTTCGGCTTGGGTCCAGTCGACCTGGTGACGCTGCAGGAGGCGAGGGACAAAGCAGTAGAGGGACGGCGGCTCGCGCGGGCTGGGCTTGATCCGTCCGTCGAGTGGAAGCGGAGGCCGATCGTCATCCCGACGTTCGAAGAAGCAGCGACGCAGCTGCACGAGAACATCAAAGGCGGGTTTCGGAATGCGAAGCATGCGGCGCAATGGCTGACGACGCTGAAGACCTATGCGTTTCCAGGCATAGGCAAATTGCAGGTCGATCAGATTCAAGCGCCGCTCATCCAGTCGGTCGTGCTGCAGCCGATCTGGCTTACAAAGCCCGAGACTGCCCGGCGCGTGCGACAGCGCGTTCTCACGGTGCTGGACTGGTGTCACACCCAAGGCTGGCGGGCAGCAGCGCCGTCCACAAAGACTGTCTCCACTGGCCTGCAGGCGCAAAAGCGCAATGGGGCGGATGACGACGAGCATGCGGGCCACTTCGCATCGATGCCTTATGCCGATCTGCCGGCCTTCATGGCGAAGCTGCGTGGGATGGAAACGTCGGTCGGCCGCAAGGCTCTCGAATATCTGATTTTGACCGCCGCCCGTTCGGGCGAGGTCCGCGGCGCGACCTGGGCGGAGGTTGCCGACGGGAACGAATGGACGATCCCTGGCTCCAGGATGAAAGCCGGCAAGCGGCAAATCGAACCGCTGTCCGATGCCGCCAAAGCGGTTCTGGCCGAAATGCGCCCGCTGGTCAGCAACGCGAAAGCACCGCTGATCTTCCCGGGCGCAAAGGGCAAGCCGCTTTCAGATGCTACGATTGCCAAGGCTATGCGCTCGGTCGGAAGCGGTCGCGCGACGGTTCATGGGATGCGGTCGTCTTTCCGGGATTGGGCGGCCGAGAATGGCTATCCCGACACGTGGGCCGAGAAGGCGCTCGCGCATGGCGTGAGGGACCAGACCGAGGCAGCCTATCGGCGGTCCTCCTATCTCGAACAGCGCCGCAAGATGATGGGCGACTGGGCTGATTTTCTAGCTGGGAAGTCGAAGGTTGTTCGCATGGTGCCCAAGGCTGCGGCGCAGTGACCAGACCGCGGGGCACCGTAGTTGTTAGGCTCAGTCGCCAAGGGGCTGAATTGCTCGCATCCGCGCTCGTGGATACGATCGATCAGATCAGGTCGGCGGAGCTTTCCTTTATGGGCGGCGCTGGCATGACGGAAAAAGACAAAGCTGCCCGGGAGTTCGCGAGTACGTTGACAGCCCGTACCGCGAAGGAGCGGCTTGATGCGCTCCGCTCAGCCTTGCTTCCACGTCGACGCGGCAGGCCGCGTGGAACCCACGCCACTTATTATCTTCCGCGGGACGGGGTGGAAGAGATGAAGTTGCACGGCATTTTTCGGCTCAACCTCTCGCGGCGCCTGAGGTTTGTTGTGCAGAAGGTCCGACGCGCAGCCGAGATGCGTAAGGGCGGGGGATACACCGGCGAGCTTCTGAAACGTCACGTCACCCTTCTCGCCACCCAAGCTGCAGCACGAGCCGACTGCGCCGGGGATCGCAATCTCCGAACAATGAGGCGGCGGTTGCGGAAAGAAGACGCTGCCGCGCGGCTACCGAAACGTGAAGCGCGCAAGGGTAAGATGCAGGAAGCATGGACCGAAGCGGAGTTATTGGCCTCGGCGATGGTCAGCCGAATTTAGCCTTTTTCTACGTCCTCAGGATCTAGCTCCAATCCGCCGATAATCGCCGCCGTTCGCAGGCCGCATCGCCTGCATTGCGCGGAGACACGGCATGGAAATCTTGACCGCCTCGATTGAGGACGCCGGCAGGGCGATCGGCATAGGTCGAACCAAGACCTACGAGTTGATCGCTGAGGGCAGACTGACGGCCCTCAAGCTAGGCCGCAGGACGCTCGTAACCACGGCATCGATCAGGAAGTTGGTGAGCGACCTGGAAGGCGCCGCGCCCGAAAAGATCCCGGCATGATCGCCGCTGCCCAAGGCTGGCTTCGGCCGCAGGCTCCGAAGCCCCACCTAACCACTGCCGAGCGCTCCGTGTTGTGTCTCTTGGTCAGGGCCGCCCATTGGGGTCAGCCTGCTCCCACTACGGACAAACTTGCGGAGGCCCTCGGGGATTCCGTTTCGATTCGATCGCTGGTCAAGATCGTCCGGCGCCTGGAGGACAAGGGGCTCATTGCCGTTCGACGCTTCCAGCGTTCCCGACAGGTAGTGGTGTTGAAGACGGGCCGTGCGACGCGCGCACCGGACAACCAAACTCCGCACTGGAGGGCTGGCAAATGACCTGGCCCCCAAACCGAGGACGCCGCTCCCTCAAAAGAAGAAGCGGCGCCAAGACGATCCCCGGCCAAGGAAACCGACAGCCCGCATATAGCCTGAAATTGGCGTGCATCGCAACGTCGATCCGGCGGGTCTGTCTTTACCGTCCGCGCTTCCGCCAAGGCTTCCACCTGGAGGCGGCATGATGGGCGACGTCATCCCCTTCGCGGCGTCTCGCGGCTCCAAGCCCCCGATTGCCACGGGCGTGCCCGTTGTCATCGTTGAGCGATCAGGCGAACTGGTCCCTTTCCGCGTTCGCACCGAGCATTTGACCCCGGCGACCGACAAGGAACTCGCAACCTACTTTCAGGCGCTCTCGCTCGGTGTGAGGCTGGCGCAGCTCAACAGCTGCGGCCTCATCGATAATGCCAACGCCGAATTGCCGGGAGGAGCGATATGAGCCGCGAGCAAGATCCCTGGTGGTTTGCCGAGGTTCGCGCCTTCACGCGCCGGCCACTCCGCCGCATCGCCTTCCTGCGGGTTGCCGGCGGGTGGCAAGCGGTGGTCGCGGGCCCGGACAATCGGATCCTGCCAGGCTGGCGTCGGTCGGAGGTCTACTCGGACCTGGCAAAGCTCGCCGAGGTCGCGCGCGGGATGCACACGGCCTGCGGTCTGCCGCTCGATCTGAGCGGGCCCCTGATCCTGCCTAGGCCGAAGAATCCCGGTGGCGGCGAAAGGATAGCGGCATGAACGCCCCGGCAACGCGTCTTGCGGCCGATCCGATTGGCCCGCCGTGGAACCGGCAGCCGGTCATGGTCTTCGCGGGCCAGCACGACACGCATATCCACACGGGCGAAGATTACGATACGCGCACCCTCGCCAGCTTGTTCACGCTCGAACCGAGCAATGCCCCCAAGGGCGCCGGCCTGGCCTTCATTCCCAGCACATATCGGGATCATGACGGCCGCGAACATCGGGCGCAGCGTGAGCGCGGCTCCTATGTCGCGCTCACCGGCGACGTCGATAAGGGAGATCATCCGCTCGATCGAGTCCAGACCCTTGTCCGCGCATTTGCTGGCGAAGGGGCATGGCTCATTTTCAGCAGCGCCCATGCTCGGGAAGGAAGCCGCCGCTGGCGGATCATCATGCCGCTGGACGAGCCGGTCGGGTTCGAGCTTTGGCACGACGCACAGAACGCCTTCTACCGCTTCATGGAAACGGCCGGCATTCCCATGGACTGGGCTCTCGATCGAGCCGCGCAGCCCGTCTATCTGCCCAACGTTCCGGAACGGCACCACAAGACCGGCGATGCTCTCAGAGGTGAGGATGGGGCACCGCTCTTTTACGAGCGCGTCTCGACCGGGACGAGCGCACCGGGGCTAAGGCTGGACACCGGTCCCGTCGCTGCCGGCCTCGAACTGATCGAGAGGCAGCGGGTCGCCGATGCCGAAGAACGCGAGAGGATCCGCATTGAGGCGGAGCGTAAGCGCGCGAACCGTCCGCAGACGGACAACGGGGCGATCATCGACGACTTCAACGCGTCAACGTCCGTCGAAACCCTGCTCGAGCTTTATCGCTACCAGCGCAGCCCGCGGCACAGTGAGGATTGGCGCAGCCCGCATCAGCAAGGCGAGACATTCGCGACGCGGGTGATCGGCACCAAATGGGTCAGCCTGTCGTCCAGCGACGTTGCGGCGGGCCTTGGCAGCCCCCATGCGGCCGGCTGCTACGGCGACGCCTACGATCTGATGGTCCACTATGAGCATGGCGGCGATCAGCGCGCCGCGTTCCGGATGCTGCACGCCGAGCGGAAGGCAGGGGCGGGGGCCGGCGCGGATAAAACTCGCAAACGCGATGACCCTCGTCGCGGCGGTGAGCCCCCCGATACTCCCCACCCGCTTATTGACGAGGCGTTTGAGCGACCGGAAATCACGGTTCGAGCGGGAGCACTTCATCACATGGCCACGGAGGCCGAAGATGCCCTCATCCGCGGCGATACGCCGTTCTACGTTCGAGGCGGGATTGTTCGCCCGATCGTAGACGACATGCCGGCCGCGCATGGGCGACGGACCAAGGTCGCCCGTCTTGCCTCAGTAGAGGGGGACACGATCGTCGATCATCTGTCCCGAGTCTCAAACTGGCTGAAATACAACGTTCGTAAACAGGAGATGGTCGCCACCGACCCGCCGCGGAACGTTGCACTAACGATATTGTCGCGCGACGGAGAATGGAGGTTCCCCAGGCTTGCTGGCGTGATCACAACGCCGACTTTGCGCCCAGACGGCACAATTCTCTCACGCCCGGGATACGACGCGGCGACGCAGCTTCTATTGCTCGACCCTCCTGAGATGCCGTCGATCGCTTCCTATCCCGCGAAGGCCGAAGCTGCGGCCGCCCTCGCGCTCCTGGACAGCCTTCTCGACGAATTTCCATTCATTGATGCCGCCAGTCGCTCGGTCGCGTTGTCCGGGCTCATCACGCCGATCGTCCGCGGCGCCATGGCGGTTGCGCCGTTGCACGCGACCACTGCACCTGTGGCCGGTTCAGGAAAGAGCTATATCATCGATCTGGCATCAGCCATCGCCACTGGGCAGCGGGCTCCCGTCATCGCTGCAGGTCGAACCGAGGAGGAGACAGAGAAGCGCCTGGGCGCGGCCCTACTCAACGGCCAACCCATCGTCTCGATCGACAACGTGAACGGCCAACTCGGCGGCGATATGCTCTGCCAGATGATCGAGCGGCCGATTGTCTCCGTCCGGCCGCTTGGAGTTTCCAAGCTGGTCAAGATCGAGAGCAGAGCGACCTGCTTCGCCACGGGGAACAATATCCATTTGGTCGGCGACATGACTCGCCGCACTATCATGTGCTCACTCGATCCGAACATGGAGAGGCCGGAGCTGCGGGATTTCCAAGGCAAACCCTTCGAACTTGTGTTGGGCGATCGAGGCAAATTCGTATCGGCGGCGCTGACAATTGCTCGCTCCTACATCGCCGCCGGCAGCCCCGGTATCTTGCCCCCGCTCGCCTCATTTGAACAGTGGAGCGGCCTTGTGCGCTCTGCCCTAGTTTGGCTCGGCAAAGCCGACCCCGTGTTGACGATGGAGAAGGCTCGGGCGGAAGATCCGGTTATTTCCACCCTGAGCGCCGTGCTGAATGCCTGGCACGATGCGGCGGGCAGCACCGCCCACACCGTCGGTGCGATCAAGACGCTGAGCGAAGTCAAAAACCCGCTCGGTAACGCTATCCATTCGGGACTTCGCGAGGCGCTCTGTGAGGTCGCCGATGACGGACGCGACGGGATTGCGGCGAAGCGCCTGGGTCATTTCCTCGGGCGACATCATGGGCGCGTCGTCGACGGACTGAAATTTGTGGCGGGTGAAGATGCGCACGCGAAGCAAAAGACCTGGAGGGTCGTGAAGGCATGAGAGGATGCGGGTATTGCGGGTATCTGCGGGTATATTTGGAACCACGTACGGAGTTTTCGCAGTTTTTCCTCTGCCAAAACACCAACGACGGCTGAGACGAAGCCCGCGCTTACCCGCAATACCCGCAGGCCCAACGGCGGCGATTCAAGCCGCTGTCGTTCGGACGCAGGGCATTGATCTCAACGGAGGATCAACGATGCCATTCGAGAAGGGCCAGAGCGGAAATCCCGGCGGACGATCGCCGATCGTGACCGCGGACGGGCGCTCGGTCACTGAGCTTGCGCGGGAGCATACCGAGGAGGCGATCGAGTGCCTGGTGGGCGTCTTGCGGCACGACAAGAGCCCTGCGGCCGCGCGGGTCGCTGCGTCGACTGCCTTGCTCGATCGCGGATGGGGCAGGCCGAAGCAGGAAATGGATTTGGAGATCAGCACGCAAAACCAGCTGCCCGAGATGGACTCGATGGCACGGGCGGCGCGGCTCGCAGCAATCGCCGCGGAGATCGAGAAGGGCCGAGTGGAATTGATCGAGGGTCAGCCCTTAAAGGCTCTGACATGACCCAGCCCCGCTACAAGGCGTCCTACCCGGATGCGGCGCGCTCATATGCCGAGCAGGGCGCGACCGATCGCGAGGTTGCGGAGATGTTCGGGGTCAGCGAGCGCACGGTCCACCGGTGGAAGCATTCACACCCCGAGTTCGCCGCGGCCCTGGCAGTCGGCAAGGACGTCGCGGACCAGCGTGTCGAGCAATCGCTCTACCGCCGGGCGACAGGCTACAGCCACGACGCGGTGAAGATCTTCATGCCGGCGGGCGCCACCGAGCCGGTGATCGTGCCCTATGTCGAGCATGTGGCCCCTGACACGGTCGCCGCGATTTTCTGGTTGAAGAACCGCAAGCCGGACCAGTGGCGCGACAAGCAGGAAATGAGGGTGACCGGGGATTTCAGCCTCGCGGCCGAGATCGAGGCAGCGCGGTTGCGGCTCGCCAGGCACGAGGCGGATATGGCTCGCAACGGCGGTGAGTATTTCCCGCCCGAGGATTCTTCGTCAGACGAGCCCGCGCTGCTCGAATATCAGCCGATGGAACGAGCAAATTAGCCGCGGCAATGTTACACTTGTAGCATCATCCGAAACGCGTGTTGGCAGAGCATATGTCCGCCGTACTTCCTCTCATGGCAATAGGGTCCTGACTGAACTATTCCCTCATTCGTGCCCACAAGTTCATTCAACACCTCTCCGCCATGCCCTACGCCAGTCTTGCAACAAACGAGACCGCCATGGGGAAGGCGACATGATCGACGACGACGACATTGCAGCGGAAGCGGAAGCGGATGTGGCACCGAGCGCGGACGCCGATCCGGCAGCAATCCTCTACCCCGACGATGCGCCGGCCAGCGAAGCTGAGACGCCGCCGGCCGGCGACCCTGCGGCCCCGCCTACCGATTATCAACTGACCGCCCCCGAAGGCTTCGATCTCAGCCCGCAGATGCTTGAGGAAGCGGCCCCGGTCTTTCGGGAACTGGGCCTGGACAGCGAGGGCGCCAACCGCCTGATGCCGCTTGCCGGCAAGCTCGCCGACCACATCGTGACCGGCCTCGAGAGCGATCATTCCACGCTGAAGAAAGACTGGGCGAAGGCGACGCTCGCAGATCCCCACATCGGGGGCGCGAACTGGAATGAGACGCGGCGGCTGGTCGACACGGCGATGAAATATGTGGGCGCCGGCCCTCAGTCCGAATTGAGGGAGCTGCTCAACGAATCGGGCCTCGGCAACCATCCCGCCTTTGTCCGAGCCTTCCGCCAATTCGGCGCCGTCCTTGCCCGCAAACCGGGTGACCCGGCTCCGAAGCAGGACCGGCTCTCAACGCTCTATCCGAACGACTGAAGGAGGCTGATATGGCCAAAGCACAAACCGCACCCCGTCCCGCCGAGATGACCGAACAGGACTTCGAGCACCGCCGCGCCGAGCTGAAGCGCCACATTGTCGCGGCCGAGAATGACCGCAAGGCTGTGGCCTACCGATTGGAGCTGGGGCAGGCGACCCCGGATGACCTGGTTCAAGCCCGTCAGGCTGTCGAGGAGCTGCAGGACCGGCTTGGCGGCCTCGACGAGGCACAGCGCCGGGCGAAGGACGAAGCTGCGCGCAATGCTGCAGCCGCAATGGAACGGCGCCGCGCCGAAGCCCATGGGGCCGTGGAGAAGGCACTCTCGGCGCGTGTCGCTGCCGCCCAGGCTGTTGTCGAGGCTGTCGACGTACTCGGCAAGGCCTGGGCGGATTATCGATCGCTCGGCACGGAAGTCGTGAACACGGCGGCTCCCTGGCTGAAGGGCACGGAGCGGGCCGATCTTAACTGGTGGACCATCAACCCGAACGACCGCGCCGATTACGTCCGGATCATGGGAACGCTCTACGCCGCCGGCATCGACCTCTCCAATATCGACGGTCGCGTCGCCTACCACGCCACGCAGGAGCGCGGGCTCGTCGCCTGGGTAAGGATGATGAATGTCCGGGCCCGCGACCTCTTGCCGGCCCTGAAGCCTGACGAGCGGGACGAAGCGGCCTAATGGCTCGCGTCGCTCTTTATCAGCCCGGCGGGGTTCAAAGGCAGGGGCTGACCGACGCCCATCTGCAGCCGGCCGATTTCAATACGGGGATCGGCTCCGGTATCGAGGCGCTTGGCCGCGCGGCTTCCGTCGCGATCGACCGCAATGACCAGATCCAGGAACTGCACGACCGCGAGCAAGCCAACCGCCTGGACCTCGAGCATATCGAGCAAGCCCGCATCCTGTCCGACCGGCTGCGCGAGACGAGAGGGGTGGGGGCGAGGGAGGCCGCGACCAGCGCCACAGCCGAGCTCGAGGCGTCGTCGCGATCACTCTTGAGCCAATCCCGCAGTCCTCGCGCGCGGATGATCCTGGAGCAGTCTGTAGCCCGCCGGACGCAGGAGGAAATCGGGCGCTATCACGCCTATGCCGACGACGAATTTGTGCAGGGGTATCGAGCATCGAGCGACGCTCGCATGAACTCGGCGCAGGAGCGCGTCGACGACATTGCGGACCCGGTCGCCGCCCGGGAGGCATTCGAGGGCGAGGCGGGCCCCGTGGCGGCCCTGAAGGACCGTGCGAGCTTCGAAGGCTGGGATGGGGGCGTGGAGGGGCCGCAAGGACAGGCCGCGCTCCTGCGCCTGACCACCCGCTTCCACATGAGCCGCTATCAATCCATGGCGCGCGCCGGCGATCCGCTTGGCGCCCGGGCTTATCTCGACACCCACCGCGGCGAGATGGAAGACGACGCCTATTCGAGCGCGACCAATTCCGTGACCGACTCAGCCCGCCAGCAATGGGCGAAGAACTACATTCGCGGCGATCGCCGGACATTCTCGGAAGCGATCGGGGGTCCGGCGCCAGATGCCGGGCCTGCTACCGATGCGGCGCCTTCTCCGGCCGCACCTACCCACAGCACGCCCGCGCCTGCCGACCCCCCTGGACACTTCGCCATCCCGGGCGGCTTCAACATTCACGATGGCGTCGGCGCGCGTCGCGGCAATGATGGCAGGGGCGTGCATGTCGGCATGGATGCGATGGCGCGAGAGGGAACACCGTTCCCGATTGGCCGCCCGTTTGAGGTTCTTCCCGGCTCGCACCGGCAGGCCGTGGTTCGGAACGGGCGCGACGGCGGCAACATCGCAACTATCCGAGTTGAGGGCGCCGGGACGTGGAAGGCGATGCACCTTCCCGATCTTCCTGCCGCCGGGCGATATGCTGCGGGCGCACCGGTCATCCGCTCAGGCCGTTCGGGCTTCCGCCCCGGCAGCACGACGGAATCGCATGTTCACTTGCAGCCGGTCGATGCTCAGGCGCGAGCGATCTACGCGCAGGGTCGCCGTGCTGTGGTCGCAGCCTTGACGGGAGGCCCTGTAGCCGCCGGCGACGCGCAGGCATCGAATGACAATCTCGAAGTGCAGGTTGCTGACGTGGAACGCGACCGGCGCCTGACCTATGCGGACCGGCAGGCAGTCGTCGCAGCACTCCGCAGCGACCACGCCGAGCAGCGCCAGGCGCGCGCGGAAAGCTATGACCAGGCGGATCGCGACGCGGCAACTGCGATGCTGCACATCGGCGACAGCTTCACCGATGTGAACCAGCTGCCCGCCGACATCATCCGGCGCATGGATCCCCGGGATATTGCTCGATACCAGTCGACCGCACGCGCCAATGTCGATCGGGCCCGTGCACGTGCGAACGAAGAAATCGCGCCGAACGTGCTGCTGCAGTACAATTACACGCGCCTCGCTAACCCTCAGCTTTTCGCGTCGCCTGAATTTCGGCGCCGGCTGCAGGACATGGGTGCGCCGTCGTCCATCATCCGCAACTGGGCGGCTGAATCAGGCCAGATGCTTGGCGCACTCCAGCATGGTTTGCGCGACCCGGTGACCGTCGCCAATGAAAGGCTTTGGGCCATTGCGCGGCCGGCCCTCGAAGAAATCGGCCTGCATTTTGACACGGTCGAAGCGGGCAGCGGCAGGGGCCAGTCCGCAGCGCGAGAGGCAGAGCGGCGCGATGACGCCAGGCGCAAGAACTTGATGCTCTCGCGCCTGCGGGAGAACGTGCAGATGTGGACCACCGCCCATCCGGGGCAGGTTCCCGACGACGCCCTGATGCGGGGCTGGGTCGGCAATCTCGTGCTGAACGCCAACGGTCAGCGGCTCTATGAGGCCGACGACCAGACGCTTTTCGTCGAGATCATGCGCTCGACGCTTGGCGCCCAGATTTCCGCGAACCTCGCCCGCCGGGGGGCGCCGGTGACGCCGCAGAATGTCGTCGCTGCGTATCGCAGGTTCACGGCTGTTGAGGGGGCGCGGCGGCAATAGAAGTCAGGTCCGCTTTCCTTCGCGGTAGCTGACCCTAAGGTGGCCCATATGAAAACTGGTTTGACCCCGCAGGCGCAGAACAAGCTCCGCGAGAAGCTGGAAGCCGCCGCGGCCGATCCGCGAGCTTCCGCGGCGACACGGCGCTCTGCAGCACGATCGGCGCGGAACCTGACGGTGCTGCTCGCGGAGCAAAAGCGCTGAAGCATTGGCTCCGTTGGGAGGCCTTCAGCATCGAAGCTGGTGCTCGCCTATTCAGAGGGTTGTTCGGTATCCGCGGGCACTGGATCTGGAGGGCGCCGAACGCGTGTCGGCGCTACCACCAGCCGACCGGCTATCGCATCTTCAAATACGCTCCCGATTATCGATGCGGGATTGTAGGCCGTGAGGTGAACGTTGCTGCCGCTGCCGCTCCTAATAGCATGGCAGGGATCTGCGCATGATGACATTCCGGCTGACCTGCCGTCCGGCGTCAACTGCTCGACGACATGCCGCCCATTTTGCATGCCCCGATAGCGGAACATCAACACATCTCCTGCCGCCCGCCCGGTACGTCGTTCCTCTTCGGAAAGGCCCGCGACATATCCATATGCGGAGCCCTCCCGAAAATCGTAATTGTGCTGAACCGGCGGAGTTGGAACCGAGCGTGGATACGGGACGGGTGGGCTCATCGGTTCGACAGGGGCAGGCATTGGGATCGGGGATTGAGAGTTTTCCGCGCTCGATTCCCCTGCGCTATGACGCCGCGAGCAGGCCGCCGCCCCCACGACCAGCGCAATGCATGCGGCACCTGTTGCTGCCCTCATAGAAGCCCCCAGGATCCGACCTCGCAATGTTGCGCCTATTCTGTGCCAGCGTCAAAGGGCGGCTGGCGGTCTCGCTCGACCTATCAATGCCAGACCGTCAGGCGTGCCTTTCGGCAACGATTGACCTGCTAGGAATATGGCGCGACAGAGGGCACCCCATGGAAAACGTCACCATCGGCGCCTTCAGCGAGGAACAGGTGAGCCGCCTGACTGGGCTGTCGCGCGGGCAGCTGCGCAGCTGGAATAGGCGCGGCTTCATCAGGCCGGAGTTCAAGGTCGGGGATAATCCGCGCAGGCCGTTCACCTACATATACTCGTTCAGGGATCTGCTGAAGCTGCGAGTGTTGAATCAGCTCCGGAATGTGCACAGCGTCCCGATGAAAGAGTTAGAGCGCGTCGAGCGCGTTCTGGCGGACATGGGCGAAGACAGGTGGACCAGTCAGCGCCTTTGGGTTTCCAATCGGTGTGTGGTCTTTGAAGAGCCTGAATCTCATCGGAAGCGAGAGATCGCGAGTAGGCAATTTGTTGCGGAGATCGTCCTCGAGGTCGTCGTGACCGATGCCCGCAAGGACATTGCGCGCCTGAACCGGCGTGGAGCGACCGAGATCGGCAGGGTTTCTAAGAAGCGTTACCTTCATTCGTCGGATCTTGTCTTCGAGGGCACCCGCATCCCCGTAGCGGCAGTCATCGGCTACCTCGATGCCGGCTTCACCGACCGGCAGATTATCAAGCGCCTCCCTGATTTGCGCCCGCTCGACATAGAAGCGGCGCGGCGACAGAGAGAGGCGGCTTGACGGGGATTGGGCCGATCCCCTTTTTCACCGACAACGATGTTGAAGATGCTGTCGGTGATTTTCTGAACGATTCCGGTCACACGGTCCAACGGCTTCGTGACTTCATGCTGCGGAACTCACCAGACCCCGTGGTCGACGCCAATTGCCGGGAACATGGCCTCGTCCTGGTCACGCATAACTACAAACACTTCAAGCGCATTGCCCATGACCTTCGTCTGTCAGGAGTGCCGATCAAGCCGGTTTCCCGCATTGATATGGAATGTCATCAATCCGAGGCCGTGGGGCGCCTAACCGACCTGCTTCCCATTATTGAGGCTGAATGGAAGCGTAAGCAGGGCATTGGGCTTCGCATGTCGATCCTCAAGGCGACCGTTCGCATCTATGATGAGTAATAGGCAAGGTGCCTCTATGCCACCGCCATAAGCTGCGACGGGAACGGCACCGCCAGCGAGCAGGCGTCCGCATAATCCCCATCGAGCCACCTCTGCTCGTCCTCCGCCTGGAGGATCACCGGAATCGCCTTGGGGTGGATTGCGCCAACGATATGGGCCGCCGGGTCGCCCAGATAGCCGCAGGTCAGGAACCCGAACCGGTCCCCGCTCCAGATCCCGGCAAAGCTGAAGATTTCCACGTCGCGCAGGCTGAACCAGTGCGCCGTCTTGCTACCCTTATCGCCTGACCATTCGCAGAAGTCAGTCACCGGCACGAGACAGCGGTTGACCGGATCGCTCAGCAGATCGCCCCAGCGGCTTAGCGTGCGGATATTCGTGTAGTCTGAGCCCCACCGTGGGATGCCCCATCGCTTCACATCAGGGAGGCGGGCGCCAGCCTCTTCCCGCACGATCCACGCGGGCCGCTTCGGGAACAGCTCAGGCGGCGGCAGGTCTTGATATTCCGGCTCGACCTCGATCCCGTACCGCTCGGCCACAGCGCGGCGGGCGGCGGTCATGCGGTAGCGGTTGCACAT
>Ga0209023_10005509_pt1 | contig 13792 bp, 8 predicted proteins | sample LakOneMetagenome_FD_187468 | JGI IMG/M metagenome (GOLD analysis project Ga0209023, IMG submission 187468) | Freshwater and sediment microbial communities from Lake Erie, Canada (SPAdes) (version 2) | ecosystem: Environmental > Aquatic > Freshwater > Lentic | place: Lake Erie, Canada | collected...
CATCGGCGCTCGAGAACGTCGACTTCCGATGCTCTACACCGGTGCGAAGGTCGCGCCGGCGGAACGGCATCGCAAAGCCGTCGCCGCGCTGTCGTCGGTTGGCCTCGACAACCGAATGGATCACTTCCCGAATCAGTTGTCCGGTGGCCAACAGCAGCGCGTCGCGATTGCCCGCGCGCTGATGACCGAGCCGCCCATCCTGCTGGCTGATGAACCGACGGGCAACCTCGACTCGCGCACGAGCGTTGAGGTGATGGAGATTTTCCAGCGCCTGCAGTCCGAGCGCGGCATCACCGTCATTCTCATCACGCATGACCATGACGTCGCGCAGTACGGCTCGCGTGTGGTCGGCTTCAAGGACGGGCACATCCTCTCCGACTCGAAGAATACGAGCTGGCGCGCGGCGAGCAAGGAACTCGCTGACATGCCGCTTGTGACGGCCTGACGCCATGGAATACGGGGCGTCCTTCAATCTCGCCTGGCGCAACCTCCGGCGAAACGGTCTGCGCTCCTTCCTGACCTTGCTCGGCGTCACGATCGGGGTCGGTGCGGTGCTGACGATGGTGGCCGTGGGCAACGGCGCGCGTGCCTCCATCGAAGATCAGGTGGCTGCGGCCGGCATGAACGTCATCACGGTCACAGCCGGCAACTACAAGATGAAGGGCGAAGACCCTGGTGGTGGCGTCGCCGACCACCAGGCGGCCCTGCGCCAGGATCTGCTCCCTCCTGATTCGGCGTTCGGCGTACGCCAGTTTTCTGGGCGTACAGCTGCCGACCTCGCAATGGTCGATGCCGACATCAGCACGTTGGCGGTCGGGAACATCCCGTTCATCGACCTCGACGATGCGAGTCACGTTCGGCCTGCGGTCTACTACGGCGACCGCACGACTCCCCGGCTGCGTCTCGCGAAGCATCCCGAAGACGATCCGATGGAGAAGCACGACCATCCGACGTCGCGCGATCGCCTGGGCGATTCCGCCGCCGGCCTTGGCGCCGCCGCCACGCTGACCCGCGCAGATGCCGATGCGATTCGCGCGCAGATCAAGGGCGTGCAGTTTGTCGCCGCTGGCGTCCACGAGTCCGCCCGCATCGTCCTGAACGACCGCCGTTGGTTTACCAGACTCCACGGCACCGAAGAAGACATGGCGAGCATTCGCCGGACGTGGGCGCACACCTACGGTCGCTTCTTCAGCGCGCGAGAGTCAGCCGCCGGCGAGCAGGTGATCGTGCTCGGCAGCGTGGTCTACGGGAAGCTGTTCCCAGACGGCAAGACCGATCCGACGGGCACCACGGTCACCATCTGGAACCAGCCGTTCAAGATCGTTGGCGTGTTGTCCAGCACCACCTGGACGTCGTCTGGCAACGTCGGCGACGACGAGTTCGACGCGGTCTACGTGCCGCTTGGCGCCGTGCATCGGCTGCTCAATCTGTCGAAGCTGAACACCATCACGATCACATCGAAGTCGGCCGCTGAGACCACTCGCGTATCGAAGGACATCACCGCGCTGCTGCGGACGCGTCACCAGATCGCAGATGCTGCACCAGACGACTTCGTGGTTCAGACTCAGGCGAGCTCGGCGCTCGGCAAGGGCATCAACCCGCAGGTGGCGCGCGCCATCTCCGGCAATGTTCCCGGTCTTGAGGCGGTCACGCTCGAGCAGTTGACGCAAACACTCGAGCGATCGAGCCGCACGATGACCGCGCTCCTGGCATCGGTGGCGAGCGTGTCGCTGCTCGTCGGCGGCATCGGCATCATGAACGTGATGCTGCTGTCGGTGACCGAGCGGACCCGCGAAATCGGCATTCGCATGGCGCTTGGCGCTCGTGCACGCGACGTGATGCTGCAGTTCATGGCCGAAGCCGTGACGCTCAGCCTGACCGGCGGCGTCATTGGGGTGGCTCTCGGGTTGGTGGCTGCCGGCTCACTGCGCCAGATGCTGAAGTGGGCCGCCATCATTTCGCCCGGCGCCATTCTCATCGCCGTCGGCGTCGCTGCGGCCATCGGTGTGTTCTTCGGTCTCTATCCCGCGCGTCAGGCGTCGCGGCTTGATCCGATCGAGGCGCTTCGCTTCGAGTGATCACACGGGCCAGAGAGGCGCCTGCGTCAGGTGGCGCGGCTAGGTCAGGTCGCGAAGCGATCGCCAAGCACCATCGTGAACGTCATGTCGTCATGAGTTGCTGACAAGGGACCCTGCGCTTCCATGGAACTCCTCTCCACTGTGCAACTCGCCCTCCGCGCGATCGGCCGCAACCGGCTCCGGTCAGCGCTCACGTTGCTGGGCATCACGATCGGCGTAGCCGTCGTAATCGTCATGGTGGCCATCGGTACGGGCGCGCAGCGTGCCATCGAACGACAAGTGCGCGCGGCTGGCGCCAACCTCGTCACGGTGTCAGCAGGGAACTACTCGCCAGGCGATCTCGATCCGAGCTCAGGTGACGTCAGCGAGACCGGCGAACTCGCGGGTGGCGCGGGTGTCAGTTCATCCACCGCGGCTCACAAGGCGACACCGAGCAGTGGATGGGCAGGCATGGCGGTGTCACCACGCGTGCCAGGGCGGGGCGCTTCCACGAAACTTTCCGTCGAGGACAGCCAGGCCGTTGCCACGCAGGTGAGCGGCGTGCGCGCCGTGGCGCCGGGCATGAACGAGAGTGCGGTCATGTGGAACGGCACCACCTCGATGTTTGGTCGACTGCATGGCACCGACGCGGTGCTCGCGGACATGCGCGGCTTGACGATGCGGAGTGGTCGCTTCCTGACGTCCTCGGACGTGACGTCACAGGCGAACGTGATCGTGTTGACGCCTTCGGTGGCGAGCAAGCTGTTCGCGCCTGGCGTTGAGGTGGTGGGTCAGTCGATTCGGATCCGCCAGACGCAGTTCACGGTTGTCGGGGTTGTCGACAAGAGCGCCGGTCTCGGGCCCGCGACCGGCGCGTCGCTCGACGAGGTGTATGCACCCTATTCCGCGGTGCAGCGACTGCTGAACATGAATTATCTGCAGTCGGTGTCCGTGTTCGTCGACCAGGCCGGCGAGTCGACGCGCATTGCCGCTGACGTGACGAAACTCCTGCGCGCACGCCACACGCTCGGCGCGACTGACCCTGACGACTTCACCGTCAGGACGCAGGCCCGCGATGCCATCAACGGCAAGGGCGTCAATCCGCTGCTTGCCCGCGCGGTGGCCGGCAGCGTCGTGAATCTCGACGAGGTGACGCTTGCCGAAATCGCCTCATCGCTCGAGCGGTCGAGCCGCACGATGACCGCGCTGCTGGCGAGCGTGGCGAGCGTGTCGCTGCTCGTCGGCGGCATCGGGATCATGAACATCATGCTCGTCTCGGTCACGGAGCGGACCCGCGAGATCGGCCTGCGCATGGCCCTTGGGGCGCGCGGCCGCGACGTGCTGGTGCAGTTTCTCGTGGAAGCCATCACGCTCAGCACGCTGGGCGGTCTGGTGGGTGTGGTCATCGGTGTGGTGGGCTCCGGCAGCATCGGCCGGATGCTGCGATGGGCAACGGTCATCTCGCCGGCAAGCGTGGTCATCGCGGTTGGTGTCGCGGCGCTCGTCGGCATCTTCTTCGGGTTTTATCCCGCGCGTCAGGCCTCGCGGCTTGATCCGATCGACGCGCTGCGGTTCGAGTGACGCGAGGGCGGACCCTGGCTGGCAGGGTGCGCTGGGCTTCGGGAATGAGGATGTGATGGAACTCGTCGGAACAGTTCGGATCGCGGTGCGAGCACTCGGGCGTCACAAGCTGCGCACGTTTCTCACGATGCTCGGCATGATCATCGGTGTTGCCGCCGTCATGACCATGGTGGCGCTCGGCAGCGGCGCACAGGCCTCCGTCGAAGACGAGATGAAGTCGGCCGGCACCAATCTGGTGTACGTCAGCGCCGGCAACTACGTTCGCGGTGGCGACGACATCAAGGTGGCGTCTGGGCTTGGCGCTGCACGCACGCTGGTCCCTGCTGATGTGGACGCGATTCGGTCGCAGGTGCGCGGCATCAAGTTCATCTCACCGGGGGTTGGCGATCGCGCCCCGATGACGGCGTCCGACAAGCGCTACTTCGGTCGCGTGGTTGGCGTCAGTTCCGAGTTCGCCGCCATGCATTCGTGGACGCTTCAGCGCAACAGCAGCATGTTCGGACCTGATGCGGTGGCACAGCGCGCGAAGGTTGCAGTCATGGGAACGGCAGCGGCTGCCGCGCTCTTCGGGCAAGCGAGTCCGCTCGGACAGACCATCTCGATTCGTAACGAGGCCTTCACAGTGGTGGCGGTGACCGAGTCGAAGGTGGAAGACCAGCCGGACTCGGTCTTCGTGCCCTTCACCACGCTGCAGCAGATGCGGGGCCTCACCAATCTCGAAACGGTGACGGTGGCGGCCGAGCAGGCTGGCGAAGCGTCGCGCATTGCGACCGAGGTAGGCACGCTGTTGCGAACGCGTCACCACCTGGCTGCGGGCGCGCCAGACGACTTCACGGTCAAGACCGAGGCGGCCAAGGCCCTCACGAAGGGGCTGTACACGTCGGCCGCCGTCTTCGTGCTGGCTAATCTGCCGCAGCTCGATCAGATCACGCTCGAGGAAATGACCGGCACGCTGCAGCAGACGAGCAACACCCTGACCATGCTGCTGGCGAGCATCGCGGCGATCTCGCTCGTGGTGGGTGGCATCGGGACCATGAACATCATGCTCGTGTCGGTCACAGAGCGCACGCGCGAGATCGGGCTGCGCATGGCACTGGGTGCGCGCGGTCAGGACGTGCTGGTGCAGTTCCTGTTCGAGGCACTCACGCTCAGCGTGGCGGGTGGGGCGATTGGGGTGGCGCTCGGCTTTGTCTCCGCGCGCATCGTCACGCAAATGCTGGAGTGGCAGACCGTGGTGACGCCAGGCGCTGTAGCGATGGCGTTCGGCACGGCGCTCGCCACTGGCGTGTTCTTCGGTTTCTATCCCGCACGCCGGGCATCGCAACTCGATCCGATTGACGCACTCCGGTTCGAGTAAGGGCCGCGCACGCGTGTTGCGACGCGTGCGTACGCAAAGTCGACGGGTCACACGAATTGACGGGCAGCAGGCGCTGTCGCATTGGAGCAGACGAACGGAGCACTCATGAAAAAAACAGCATTCGCGTGGCTTTTATCATCGATAGTGGCGCTCAGCGCGTGTTCGAACGCATCGAAGGCGATGCCTGAGGCCAAGGCAGAAACGGCGCCAGCCAAGCCAAAGCTTGGCGTACGGCCCAACGGCGACACCGAGCTGTCGCCGGACATGTCGCTTGTCAAAAGTGAAGAGCTGAAGAAGGTCTTCGAGTACATCGACACGCACATCGATGACCACGTCGAGAACCTGCAGAAGTGGATTCAGCAGCCCAGCATCTCGAACTCGGGCGAAGGCATTCCCGAGTCGGCGGAGATGGTGAAGGGGTTCTTCGAACAGCTTGGCTGCCAGGAATCGCGCGTCTACGACGTCGGCAAGACCGAATACGGCTCGCAGGGCAACCCTGTGGTCTTCGCGAAGTGTGACGAAGGTGCGCCGAAGACGCTGGTGATCTACTGGATGTACGACACTATGCCGGTCACGCAGCCCGACGTGTGGGTGTCGCCGCCCTTCGAAGGACGCCTGGTCGAACAGGCACCGTTCAAGAAAGTGCTGATCGGGCGCGGTGCGACCAACTCCAAGGGGCCGCAGATGGCCATGCTGAACGCGCTGATGTCGGTGAAGGCCGTCACAGGCAAGCTGCCGGTCAACATCATGTTCGTCGCCGAGGGCGATGAGGAACGCATGGACGTCGGCCTGCGCCAGTTCATGAAGGACCACAAGGACCTGCTGAAGGGTGCCGATGCGATGTGGGGCGACGGCGGCCAGTCGCCGTCGGGTCGCAGCAATGTGAGCGAAGGAAACTCGGAAGGCTGCGTGTACGTCGAGATCACGACCAGCGGCGCCAAGTGGGGTCGCGGCCCGACCGTGTCGGACATTCACGGCGGTAACAAGCGCAGCGTCGACAGCCCGGCCTGGCGTCACATCAAGGCGATCGCGTCGCTCGTGTCCGAAGACGGCAACACTGCGAAGATCGACGGCTTCTACGACGATGCGATCAAGCCGAGCGCGGCGAGGCTCGCGGGCTACAAGGAAGCGGCGAAGTCGTTCGACGTCGAGGAAGCGGCGCGCAACCTCGGTGTGGCGCGCTTCATGTCGGACAAGCCGGAAGACATCCTCCGCGATCGCAACTGGATCTCGTTCAACATGGACGGCATCTGGGGCGGCAACATGTACGCGGGCGGCGCCGGCGCCATCCTGCCGAACAAGATCACGTCCAAGCACAACATCCGCTACGTTCCCAACATGAAGGGGCCCGATCTCGTCGAGAAGATGAAGAAGCAGCTGATCAAGAACGGCTACCCGGACGTCGAAGTGAAGCTGATTGGCGACGTGCCGTGGCGTGAAGAGAAGCTTCGCGGCGAGCTGCCAATGGCGCAGTCGCGTGCCCTCGACATCATGCGGATTCCGCACTCGGTGCCGAAGATGGACACTGCAACGGCTGGCGCCTACTGGCCGGCGTACCTGTTTGGGTCCGACTACGAAGGCGGCATCAACATCCCGATTTCGAACGCGGGTGCCGGCTACGGCGGCAATGCGCATGCCTCGAACGAGTTCTATGTGATCGAAGGCGCTGGCAAGGTGTACGGTATGGCAGGGGCCGAGAAGACGCTGGCGGCGGTCCTGTTCAACTACTCGGGCAAGAACTAGGAACTGACGGTTGGCACGACGGCGGCGCACCGGGACGCGAGACCGCGTTTCGGTGCGCTCGCGTCTGCCGATTGGTTGTGGTCGACGATTTTGAGGAGGACTATGAGACCGACACGTTCGTGGACGAAAGCCGCAGCGCTGAGCGCCGCCATTGCGATGGCCGCACCAGGCGTGAGCGCACAGCAGGGCGGAACACGTCCCGCTGCACCGAGACCCGCAGCCCCGGCTGCCGCGAAGCCACCTGCACCAATGCCGCCCAAGCTCGATGGCTACAAGAAAGAAGTCGTAGCCGACGTCGACAACATGGCGGTCTTCACGCAGCAGATGATCGACCAGGTGTTCAGCTTCGGAGAGCTCGGCTTCCAGGAATTCGAGACCACGAAGTACCTCACCGACATTCTCAAGAAGAACGGGTTCACCGTGCAGGAGAACCTGGCCGGCATTCCGACGGCGTTCATGGCCAGCTGGGGATCCGGCAAGCCGGTCATTGCGCTCGGCTCTGACATCGATGACATTCCGCAGGCGTCGCAGAAGCCGGGTGTCGCCTGGCACGAACCGATGATTCCGGGCGCACCCGGTCACGGCGAAGGTCACAACTCGGGCATGCCCCTCAACATCACCGCGGCGCTCGCCGTGAAGAAGATCATGGAGCGCGACCACCTGCCCGGCACGATCAAGCTGTGGCCCGGTGTCGCCGAGGAACTGCTCGGCACCAAGGCGTACTACGTGCGTGACGGCGCGTTCAAGGACGTCGACATCGCGCTCTTCGCGCACGTCGGTGATGCGATGAACGTGAACTGGGGCGACGGCATGAGCAACGGGCTCATCTCGGTCGAGTACATGTTCAAGGGCGAGAGCGCGCACGCCGCCGGCGCGCCGTGGCGCGGCAAGTCGGCGCTCGACGCCGCGTCGCTGATGGACATCGGCTGGCAGTACCGCCGCGAGCACCTGCGTCTGCAGCAGCGGTCGCATTCGGTGTACTCCGACGGCGGCGATCAGCCGAACGTCGTGCCGCCGACGGCTGCCATCTGGTACTACTTCCGCGAAACCGACTACCCGCACATCAAGGAGCTGTGGCAAATCGGTGATGACATGGCCAAGGGCGCGACGCTCATGACCAACACTGAAGTGACCTCGCGCGTTCTCGGCTCGGCGTGGCCGTCGCACATGAACAAGACGGTCGCCGAGACCATGCACGCCAACATGGAAATTGTCGGGATGCCGCAGTGGTCGGAAGCCGACCAGACACTCGCCAAGGCCCTCCAGCACGAGGTCAAGGTGCCGGAGATCGGCCTGCGCACGAAGATCAACGAGTTGCGCGGCCGCGAGGACATCCCGGACGAGGACAAGCGTGGTGGTGGCTCCGACGACATTGGCGACGTGTCATGGAACGTGCCGACGGTCACCCTGAACTACCCGGCCAACATCGCCGCCGGTCCCGGTCACAACTGGGCGAACGCCGTGTCGATGGCCACGCCAATCGCCCACAAGGGTGTGACCGCTGGCGCGAAAGTTCAGGCGCTGACGGTGCTCGATTTGATGACGCGTCCTGAACTCGTGGCGCAGGCGTGGGATTACTTCAAGAACGTCCAGACGAAGGACAAGAAGTACATTCCGCTGCTTCGTCCGGAAGACAAGCCCGCGATTTGGCTGAACAAGGAGACGATGGACAAGTACCGGCCGGAGATGAAGAAGTACTACTTCGATCCGACCAAGTACAAGACCTACCTCGAACAGCTCGGCATTCAGTACCCGACGATCAGGAAGAACAGTACCGAATAGGGCGGGTTCTTGGTTCTTGTGTCCTCGTGAGAGCGGGCTGGTCAACGTGACCGGCCCGCTCTTTTTGTTGTGGCGTGTGTGAGACCTTACTGCGCGCCTGACGGCGTCGGCGCCGCCTTCTGACTGACGGCGCTCCGCAGCACCTTCCCCGGCTTCGCACCAGTGTGCTCGCCCTTGTCGATGACCAGGGTGCCGTTCACCAGCACGTACTGCACACCCTTCGCGTACGACTTCGGCTTCTCGAACGAGTTCGTCTCGCCAACCGTCGCCGGATCGAAGACGGCAATGTCCGCGGCATAGCCTTCTCGCAGGAGACCACGGTCTTTCAGGCCGAGAATCTGCGCCGGCAGTCCGCTCATCTTGCGAATCGCATCCTCCATCGTCAGGACGTGCTGGTCGCGCACGTAGTAGCCGAGGACGCGTGCGCTGGTGCTGTAGTTGCGAGGATGTGGCACGCCTGGCGCGTCGAGGTTGATCGCCGAGCCGTCACTGGCGATCGACACCCACGGCTGGCGCATCACGAGCCGCACGTCGTCTTCCGACATCGTGTGGAACATGCCCGAGATGCGTCCGCCGTCTTCAGCCATCAGCGTGATGCAGGTGTCGGCCGGATCGGCATCGCCGCGCAGCTTCGCGATCTCCGCCAGTCGCATGCCTTCGTATTTCTTGTTCCCCGGTGAGCCGGCGCGACCCATCACGATGCCTTCCCAGCCGCCGTGTTCGTGGACCCAGGTCTTGAAGTCCTTGTCCTGCTTGATGCGGTCGCGCGTCGCCGTGTCCTTCAGCAGCACAGCAAAGCGTTCGGGGCCGCCGTCACGCGCCCACACCGGGAAGAACGCACTCCACCCATGGTTCATCGCCGTGTACGGATACTCGTTGGCGGTGATGTCGAGTCCGCGCGCACGCGCGTCCTCGATGGTCTTCAGGTAGCTGCCGACCGTGCCCCAGTTCGACTGACCGCGAATCTTCAGGTGGAAGATGTGCACCGGAATCTTCGCTTCTTCCGCCACGCGAATGGCGAACGCCAATTCCTTGGTCTGCTCGAATCCTTCGCTGCCGATGTGTGAGGTGTAGTTGCCGCCATACGCAGCGGCCACTTTCGCCATCTCGATGATCTCGTGCGGGTCGTCCGGGCCGCCGCTCTCGAAGCGTGTGACCAGCCCCCACGCGCCTTCCTGCATCGAGCGGGCGACGAGCGCTTTCATCTTCTCGATTTCCGCTGGTGTCGCCGTTCTCGGCGTGTAGCCCATGACAGCCACGCGCACCTGTTCGGCCGACACATGCGAGATGGCGTTGATGGAAATACCCTGTTTCTCGAGTCGCCCGAAGTAGCCGGTGAAGGTGGTCCAGTCCTGGGTGATGCCGTCCACGACGTCCGGCTTCATGCCGTCGCGCGGGGCGGCTGACGTGCTCTCACCCATGATGTCGAGGGTCACACCCTGCCTCACCTTGCTTTGCGCGGTGCCGTCCTGCAGCAGCGGAATCTCCGAGTGCGTGTGGAGATCGATGAAACCCGGGGAGACGATGAGGCCGCTCGCGTCAACGACGCGGGCCGCCTGGGCGTTTGGCATTTTGCCAATGGCCGCAATGCGTCCATTGGTGACGGCGACATCTCCGGCGAACCACGGATTGCCGGTGCCGTCGACGATGTGACCGTTGCGAAGTATGAGGTCGTAGCGCGGCGCCTGCGCGGTCAGGTGCGCTGCCGTGACAACGGCCAGACCGGTGACGAGAGCCGCGAGCGTCAGGCGAAGAGTCAGTCGAGACATGCTGTTCCTCCGAACGGGGCAGGAAGGGAGCAAGACCCCAGCCATACCCGCGCACCTCATCCTCCCGCCTCTTGCGCCATTTCGGCCAGAACTCGTGTGCGCGCAGAGACGAATGCGTGCGCTCACGCGACACAGATGTCGGAGTGTCTCTCGAGTCCTACATGATCGTCTGCCGTCCGTGCCCGCTTCGTGGGGCGCTTCGAGGGCAAGACTGCGGTCGAGCTGCTCATGGTCCGTGCACTACCCGAGGTGAGGTAGGACGCACACGATCGTCGAAATCGTCTCGGTGCGCGCGCTCGTGGGGGTGTATCCTCGCCCGCGGTCTCGTCGTTCTCTGGCGGCAAACCTCGGCTTCGGAAGGTAGGGTGGCTCATGAACGTGCGGCTTCTCCTTCGTGGCGGTGCGCTGGTAGCAGTGATGATGGTGGCTCTCGCGCGGCCGGTCAGCGCGCAGGGCGTCGGTAGCATCGGCGGCACCATCGCCGACGGATCAGGAGCGGTACTGCCTGGAGCAACCGTGACGTTGTCGAGTCCACGGGGCACCATCGGCAGCAACCAGGTCACGGCCACAGACGAGCGCGGAACGTTTCAGTTCACGCGACTCGTGCCCGGCACGTACACCGTGCGTGCGGAACTTTCGGGGTTCACCTCCGCCCTCCAGGAAAACATCATCGTCAGCGCCGACGTGACGGCACGCGTTGACCTGCGGCTCGAGGTTGGCGGATTGGCGGAGAACATCACCGTCACAGGCGGTGCCCCGCTCCTCGACACGACGTCGGCCATGCGGCAAACCGTCCTGTCGCGCGAGCTGCTCGACAGCATGCCCAACCGCGTTGACGTCTGGGGCGCCGCGCGCGTCATTCCGAGCGTGATCCTCAGCAAGGTCGACGTTGGTGGTTCGGAGTCCTTTCTCCAGTCGAGCGCCACCGTCCACGGCAGCGTGAACGAGAACGGCTATCTCATCGACGGCATGGACGTCTCGAATCTCGATGGCAACGGCTCGCAGGCCATCATGTATCTCGACCCGTACGCCTTCGAGGAAACCAACTATCAGATGGGAAGTGCGGGCACGGCCATGTCGAGCCGCGGTGGTCTGCTCTTCAACATGATCACGCGAACCGGCACCAACAACCTGCACGGCGGCGCCATGTTCAATGGCGCCAACCGCGGGATGGGTTCGGCCAATTACTCGGATGCGCTCAAGACGCAGTTGCTGGCTGCGGTGCCCGCCGCAGCGCTCGCGGCCAACCCGAACATCGTGCCCGGTGCGGACATCCTCAAGATCTACGACGTGGGCGCATGGCTCGCCGGCCCGATCGTGCGCAACAAAGTTTGGTTCTCTGGCTCGTACCACCGTCAGGCGCTGAACCAGTACCTGCTCGGTAACTACGACGCCAACGGCAACCAGGTGCTCGACGACAACCTGATGTGGACGACGTCGGAGAAGGTGGCCTGGCAGATCACCAGGAGCGCCCAGCTGTCGTACTTCAACAACCTGCAGTACAAGCTGATTGGTCATCGCAACGGTGGCGGCACGTTCGCCGACAGCAGCGCGCGCAACCTGAATGACAAATACCCCGACGTGCATCAGCTCAAGTTCACGTCGCCGATCGGCACGCGCATCGTGGTGGACGCGTCGTACAGCCGCTTCCGCGCCGACGACAAGTTCGGCCAGGAGCCTGAGGTGCAGAGCGGAGACATCTCGCGCTTCGATGCAGTCACCAACACGTACACCGTCGCGCTGCCGACCTATCGCGACCTTGCGACGTTCCGCGATCAGGTGCTGACGGGCATGAGCTACTTCGCGGGACGTCACGACATCCGCTTTGGCTACCAGTTCATGACGGCGGTTCAGAAGTCGTCGACCTGGTCCACATCAGGGCTGCGGGCGGTCTATCGCAGTGGCAGGCCGGACTCGGTCAACACCTACAACGTGCCGATCACGTCGACGTCCACGAAGATTCCTGTCGCATACGAGCCGTCGTACCGCGACCACGGGTTGTACGTGCAGGACAAATGGACGCCCGTGAAGAAACTGACGGTGAACCTCGGGCTGCGCTTCGAGACCACATACGGCTGGCAGCCGGCGGCGTGCCAGGTGGAGACGACCTTCGTGACAGGGCAGTGCTTCCCGGCTATTGAAGGAGCGCCCGACTTCAAGGCGGTCGTGCCGCGCGCATCAGCTGTCTATGACCTGTTTGGCGACGGTCGAACCGCACTGAAATTCTCTGCGAGCCGCTACGACCAGCCGATCACGTTGCAGAACGTGTTGCGTCTGAATCCGCTTGGTGCCACCAACGACACGCGCGCGTGGACCGTCTGCGCGGCGGGCCAGACCTCGGGGTGCGATCTGAACGGCGACCTCGTGCCCCAGTTGAACGAACTGGGAACGTCGACCGGGTTCACCTTCGGACAGAACAATCGCTACAGTTCCGACCTGAAGTGGCCGTCGTCGACGGAGTTCAGCATGGAATTCCAGCGACAGCTTCCGGGTAACGTGGTCGGCTCCGTCGGATACACGCACCGCATCACACGCAACAACATCGGTCCGCGCAACGTTGCCGTGCCGGCCGATACCTACATTCCGTTAACGGTCACCGAAGCCAACAGCGGCAGGCAAGTGGTCGTGTACAACCAGGCACCAGCGCTTCGCGGACGCAGCGACGTGCTATGGGCGAACTCGCCCGATCTCGATTCCAACTTCGATGGCGCTGACATCAGCCTGAACAAGCGCATGAGCCATCACTGGTCGGTGACCGGCGGCGCGAGTTTCGGCAAGACCACAGGCGACATCTACCCGACGACGAGCGTGGCGACGGCCGATTTGAACAATCCGAACTTCACGTTCCGCCGCGGACGGGTGGGCAACGACGTGCCGTACTCGTACCGCGCGTCCGGTGTCTATGAAATGCCGTGGGCGATCTCGCTCAGCGGCACGTTCCAGTACTACCAGGGCTTCCCGGAGTTGACGACGGTGTCGGTGGGGAACAACACCGTGGCGCTGACCCAGGGCGCCACGACGATCACGGTGGAACCTCGCGGAAGCACGCGCCTGCCAGCCGTGAAGTCGCTCGACTTCAGCGTCCGCAAGAACGTCTCGCTATACGGGCTGAAACTCGAACCGCGTATCGACTTCTTCAACCTCACGAACGCGGCCACCATTCTCGGCCGCGTGACGCAGCTCGGGCCGACGTACGGCCGGGTGAGCAGCATCCAGCGTGGACGATTGATCAAGGCAGGATTCAGTCTGGAGTTCTAGGGAAGGGCGAGAGAGCGGGAGGCCTGCTGGCCGCCAAGGGCAGGCAGGGCAGGCAGGGCAGGTCGGGCGGGCTCGGCAGGCTGGGCAGTCTGGGACGGTCGGGAAGGGCGGGCGGGGCAGGCAGCGGAGGCCGGGAAGGCTTGCACGGGTGGGCTGGCGGGGCAGGCCTGGCGGGCCGGAGAGGCCTCGCGGACTTCCATCCCGCCCTGCCAGGTGCCCTCCCGACCCACCCGACCCACCCGGCC
>Ga0209023_10005510_pt1 | contig 13791 bp, 16 predicted proteins | sample LakOneMetagenome_FD_187468 | JGI IMG/M metagenome (GOLD analysis project Ga0209023, IMG submission 187468) | Freshwater and sediment microbial communities from Lake Erie, Canada (SPAdes) (version 2) | ecosystem: Environmental > Aquatic > Freshwater > Lentic | place: Lake Erie, Canada...
TCAATATTTAAAATAAGACTCATGTTGTTTTTTTATTTACCTCTTTCATTAAAAGATCAGCCGGTTTATAGCGGTTGTCTTCTTTATTTAATTTTTCAAGCAATGCTGAAATATTCTCAATGCCTAAAGCCACACTCCATTCAAAGGGTCCAAAGGGATAGTTGGTACCAAGTTTCATCGCTGTATCAATTTCGCTTTTACTGCTCACTTCATCTCCCAGGGCCAGGTAAGCCTCATTCACTATCATGGCAATTATTCTTGCAGCAATAAAACCCGGCTCATCGGCAACAACATGCAACTGTATTTCCAGGTTTTCAAAAACTGATTTTACCTGTTCACTACAAAAGCCTGCAATTTCCCAGTGGGGCCTTTGCAAAAACCCCGGCCATCCGTTTATCCGCAACATATTTTGCGGAGCATTTAATTCCTTCAGCGTTTCAACGACCGAATCGATTATGACCGGTTTTCCCAGTGAGGCGTACTGCTGTAAAATACTGTTGCCTGCCAGGTCAAAATAAGCATCGGCGGTTTTGTTATTTATAAATTCATTCCCGCTGTATACTCTTTTCCATTCAACCTGTGGCCTGTTTTTTACCAACTCTTCCCATTGCTCATCTGGTGCCGCTACAACAATCTGCATAAAAATTTTTTACAAAAATAGGTGGTTGAGAAAAGATATATTTGCAATTCTCTAAATAAACTGCTGTTATGAAAAAAATAATCAACACACCCGAAGCACCGGCTCCTATCGGCCCCTACAACCAGGCCGTACTAAGCGGCGATATGCTGTTCATATCCGGGCAGATCGCCCTCATACCCGGAACCGGTGATCTTTCCGATGCCGACATTACTGCCGAAACGCACCAGGTAATGAAAAACCTCAATGCTATTCTGAAAACAGCCGGCATGAGTTTTGGCAATGTAGTTAAGACGACCATTTTTCTGAGTGATATGGGCTTGTTCGCTGCTGTGAATGAAATTTATGGCAGTTACTTTGAGTCAGATTTTCCTGCAAGAGAAACCGTAGCCGTTAAGGGATTGCCTAAGAATGTAAATGTAGAGATCAGTATGATCGCCTCAAAATGAATACCGGAAGAATTATAATTGTTACTGCAAAGGTTCACCAGTCGCTTATTGATACCCTTGGTCAAAAGGGATATACGGTTCTTTATCTTCCCTTCATCACGTACGACGAATTGATGTCGTTGATTGGGCAGGCAGAAGGGCTGATCGTAACAACAAGAATTGCCATTGATAAAAAGATGCTGGATGCGGCAACCGGTCTTAAATGGATCGGGAGAATGGGAAGTGGAATGGAATTAATTGATGTTGCCTATGCCGAAAGCAAAGGCATCAGGTGTATAAGCAGCCCCGAAGGAAACAGGAATGCGGTTGCCGAACATGCATTGGGTATGTTGCTTAATCTTTTGCACAGGATCAGCAGCAGTAATAATGAAGTTAAGCAGGGCAAGTGGATACGTGATGAGAACAGGGGCGTTGAATTGACCGGTAAGACAGTTGGCATAATTGGTTATGGCAATACCGGAAGTTCGTTTGCCGGGCTTTTATCTTCCTTTAATGTAACCATACTGGCTTACGATAAATATAAATTTGATTTTGGCGGTGGCTATATTAAGGAAGCAAATATGGAGCAGATCTGCCGGTATGCAGATGTGATCAGCTTTCATGTTCCGCTTACAGATGAAACGAGGTATATGGCAAACGGGGATTTTTTCAACGCAGTGCAACAAAAACCTTACATCATTAATACATCCCGGGGAACCGTGATAAAAACACCGGCATTGATCCATGCTTTGCAGCAAAATTTGATTTCAGGTGCTGCGCTGGATGTGCTGGAAAATGAAAAGATCGATGCCCTCACCATCCAGCAGCAGGAAGAGATGAATTTCCTGGCCGGGCAGCCTAATGTGTTGATTACGCCGCATATTGCCGGCTATTCAATAGAAGCTTTCCTGAAAATGGGGCAGGTTATTATTGATAAGCTTGGAATATAAAATTTTATTACTTTTGTGATACACATGCAACGCCTTAGTTTACCTGGGGCGTTGTATTTTTTTTGTTTATCTAAATTGAATGTTATGAGTGGAAACGGAACGAACTACGTAACGGCAGAAACCTTTGAACGGTTAAAAGCAGAATTGCAGCACCTGAAAGGCGTTGACCGGCCTGCTGCCAGTCATGCCATTGCAGAAGCAAGGGAAAAAGGTGACCTGAAGGAAAATGCAGAATACGATGCGGCCAAAGAAGCACAGGGTATGCTGGAAGCCAAGATAAAACACCTGGAAGGGGTTATTGCCAATGCACGGATACTGGATGAAAGAAATATTGATACCAGCAAGGTTTCTATACTAACCAGTGTAACGCTAACCAACCTGAATACAAAAAAGAAGGTGACCTACAAGATCGTATCAGAAAATGAGGCAGACCTGAAACTGGGAAAGATATCGGTAACATCACCCATTGGTAAAGCCTTGCTTGGAAAGGTAATAGGAGAGACTGTGGATGTACAGGTGCCAGCCGGTGTACTCAAATTTCAAGTTGAAAGCATTGATCTTTAAATACTGAAGTAGTTATTTCTGCCCATCGCCTGTTGGCCGATGGGTTTTTTTGTGCCGTATCTTTACCAAAATTATTTTTATGACTGTTTTTTCAAAGATCATTGCCGGACAGATACCTTCTTATAAAATAGCCGAAAGTGAAAAATTCATTGCCTTTATGGATATAGAGCCATTGGTGACGGGCCATGTGCTGGTGGTTCCTAAAACAGAAGTGGATAAACTGTTTGATGTACCGGATGAGTACCTGTCTGAGATGCTGCTTTTCGCAAAACCCATTGCCCATGCCATAGAAAAAGCCTTCCGCTGCAACCGGTGTGGTATCAGTGTAGTAGGGCTGGAAGTGCCGCATGCACACATGCATTTGGTTCCCATCAATTCTTCCGGCGACCTGAATTTTACCAGGCCAAAACTTAAATGTTCAGCAGAAGATCTGAAAGCAGCACAGAAAAAAATACTGGCCAAGCTTTAATTGATTGTGAGGCGGAACCCAACACCATGAATGGTTTCCAGCACGATCCGGGGGTCGGCTTTAAAATGTTTACGTAATTTGGTAATGAAAACATCCATGCTTCTGCCTAAAAAGTAATCATCTTTTCCCCACACATTCAGCAAAACCTCTTCCCGTTTTAAAACCTTGTTCTCGTGTTGTGCAAAGAAACGGAGCAGGTCGGATTCTTTTTGGGTAAGCGTGATCACATCTGTTTTTGTGTATAGCTTCAATTCATTAAAAACAAACTTCAGGTTTCCGAGGTGATATACTTCAACAGTGTCTGCCTGTAATTTTTTTGTGCGGCGCAGGAAAACTTCCATCCGCAAAATAAGCTCTTCGATGCTGAACGGTTTGGTGATGTAATCATCGGCGCCGGATTGAAAACCTTTCAGTTTATCTTCCTGCATGCTTTTGGCCGTTAAGAAAATAATGGGCACCACATCACTCTGCTGCCGTATTTTTTTTGCGAGGGAAAAGCCATCACGTACAGGCATATTAATATCAAGCAGGCAAATGTCAAACTCCTTCTTTTGAAACTGTTGCCAGGCCACTTCACCATCGGGACAGTGTGTTACTTCAAAGTCAACCTCCTGCAGGGAGTCTTTTATAACAAAACCCAGTGAAAGGTCATCTTCTGCCAATAAAACTTTTGCTTTTGCCATGGTGCCTGATTTATGTACGTGGAATTATGATGGTGAAAGTGCTTCCTTTTCCCGGTTCACTTTCCAGTTCGATCTTCCCGTTGTGGGTATCGATCACCTTCTTAACAAAATTCAGACCAAGCCCGAAACCTTTGCTGGTATGCAACTCTCCCTGGGTGATGCGGTAAAACCGGTCGAATATTTTTTTCTGATGTTCAGATGCTATGCCAATGCCGTTGTCTTTTACCGATACAACAAGGTCTGTTCCTATGATATTTGTATCGATCTGTATCTCCGGGTTGGCAGCGTACTTGATCGCATTTTCGATCAGGTTGATGAAACAAAGCCGCAGGTAAGATTTATCGGCCTTTACCAATATCTCTGGAATGGCAGAATTGGTTTTGATGGTTGCATTCTTTTGTTCAACCAGTGGCTGCAGGTCGTTGATGGCCTCCCGTATCAGCAAATTCACATCAAAATTTTCTTTTTCCAGAGGCAGCGAACTGCGGTCGGTATAAGCGATCTCCAATAGGCGTTGTACCTGCGCCTGCAGATGGGAGGTCTGCTCGCTGATGATGCCGGCATAGTTCATCAAGCGATCGGGTTTTTCAACGATGTTTTTCTGCTGCAGTACATCCGACGCTATTTTGATAACCGCCAGCGGGGTTTTAAATTCATGGGTGAAGTTGTTTACAAAATCACGTTGTGTTTCATTATAGAATTTCTGCCTGTAAAAATAAAAAACGCTGAATCCAAAGCCTACCAGCACCAGCAACAGCAGCCCGCCGGAAGCGATCCAGAAAAGCATTTGTTTTATAATATACTGTCCCCGGTGAGGAAAAAATAAAATGATGTATGAATAATCTTTTTTGATCAGCGGCAGGTCTGTCTCTTTTGAAGAGGCATGGTAAGCATCCGGCAGGTCGATGTATTTTTCAATAGTAAATTTATTCAGCTCATGGCTGTAAATGGCTGCCCGGCAATCGGAGTACACATCAAAGTCGGTCAGTTCTGCTTTCAGGTTCACCCATAACCTGCTCAGGTCGGGGCTGCAGTCTATTTTCAACAGGTACACATCCGGGTTTACATTCTCAACCACTTTTTGTACGTTGTCCTTCACATCATTCACCAGCTCCATATCGGCATAAAGGGCCCGTATGCTTTTGGAGACATTGATATTGAATTGCTTTTCTTCATACAAATAAACCTTCTGCAGCCAGACAAGCTGGATGGCAATGATGATGGTGATCAAAACCGTACTGATCAGTATTACCAGCCTTAATGTTCTTGAACGAATAACCATGTGTATCTGATTGCTGCAAAGATTTTATGAAACCGAAGATATTTTTGTTAAGAACGGGTTAAGCCCTGTTCCGTTACTTTTTTTACTTTGCCGGGATTTTTTGCAATAAAATCTTTCCACCCGGTTGCTTTATTGCTGTTTTCACCTGTGATATTTTTTTGCTGAAAATGATGGCAAACCGCTACTGCCAGGGCATCCGTGGCATCGTAATGCTTAGGATCTTCTTTAAAAGCCAGGATCTGCTGAAGCATTTTCATTACCTGCTCTTTAGAAGCATTGCCATTACCTGTGATGGATTGTTTTACTTTTTTTGGGGAGTACTCAGTCACATCAAGTCCATGCCGCATAGCCGCAGCAATGGCAACACCCTGCGCCCTGCCCAGCTTGAGCATGCTTTGCACATTCTTGCCAAAGAAAGGGGCTTCAATGGCAAAAATGGTTGGCTGGTATTTTGTAATGAGTCCGCTTACCGTATTAAAGATCAACTGGAGCTTTTTATATCCATCCTTTACCTTCCCTGGTTGTAATACGCCCATCTCCAGCAACGTTATATGGTTACCCTGCACTTTCACCAGGCCATAGCCCATGATGATGGTACCGGGATCGATCCCTAAAATAATACTTGTTTTCTTTTCCAATGCCCTGATAAAATAATTGAAGTAACATTGTGTATTGAACAAAAGTATCAAAATATTACTCAAATGGATCGTTGGCCCTTTGCTGGCGGTATGGTTATTCTATTCGCTGTACCAGCAGGTGAAGAATCAGCCCGATATTGACGCATCCATTGCATTGATAAAAGCGATGCCTTTTGGTGCCGTGGCCTGGAAATTCTGGCTGGTGATCAGCTTTGTATTTGTAAACTGGGGACTGGAAGCCCGTAAATGGCAACTGCTGATGCAAGCCGTTCAGCCGATGAGTTTTTTTACGGCATTTAAATCGGTTTTATGTGGTGTAACCCTTTCGTTGAATACCCCCAACCGGGTGGGCGAATACGGCGGCCGGATACTTTTTGTAAAAGAAGGTAACCGCATAAAAGCCATCACACTTTCTATTGCAGGCAGTATTGCCCAACTTATCATTACGATGTTGATGGGCTGCCTTGGTTTGGCGTGGCTGCTGTTTACCATGGATGCATCAGCCACTTTGATGGGAATCTCCGTTTTTTGGCTGTGCATCTTTTTGTATGGCAGCATATTTGCAACTACCGGCATTATGATATTTTTTTTCAGGCTCAACTGGCTGGTGCGTTTGCTCGAAAGATTGCCTTATGCCGACAGGTTTTCAAAATACATTAACGTTTTGGAAACATTTGAAGCAAAAGTTTTGTTAAGGTTACTTTCCATTTCTTTCTTCCGCTATATTATTTTCGTTTTACAATACATCTTTATGCTGCAGTTGCTGCACGTGGAAGAAAATTTGTGGACGGGGTTCTGGCTCATAACGGTGATGTTCTGGATCCTGGCCATCATCCCTTCCATTGCCGTGGCCGACCTGGGAATACGTGGCACGATTGCCAAAACATTATTTATTTATGGTAACAATACAAACACAATCGGGATATTGACTTGTACGTTTGGTATCTGGTTTGTTAACCTGTTCATACCTGCGGTGATCGGCAGTTTATTAATTTTAGGAATAAAAATACGAAAAGAAAAATGATGCAATACGCCAAATTAAGTTTGCTGGTGACCTGTTTTTGCTGTTTGAGTTTTGCGCAGGGGGATGATACTTTCTGCAGCATCCGCAATACCGCTTTTAAGGGTGATGAAGAGATCCGGATGAAGGTCTTTTACAGCACGCTTGGTATGTATGTGGGTGCCGGGGAAGCAGTCTTTACTGCTGCGGTGGAAAGGCTTAACGGGAAGACCGTTTATCATTTTACCGGTGATGGCAAGACCTATTCCTTTTTTGATAACTTCTTTAAAGTGAGAGATAAATATGAAAGCTACGTAGATACGGCTACCATGCTGCCTTACAAATTTGTACGCAATGTGGATGAAGGCGGGTATAAAAAATACAACAACGTTACGTTTAATCAGGAGGCCAACACCGCCGTAAGCACCAATGGTGTTTTCAAGGTGAGTAACTGCATCCAGGATGTAGTGAGTTCTGTTTATTATGCCCGGAACATTGATTTTGATAAATACAAACCGGAAGACAAGATTCCTTTTGATATGTTCCTGGATGACGAAGTGTTTCACCTCTACATCCGTTACATGGGTAAGGAAAAGATCAAAACCAGGTTTGGAAAATTCAATGCGATCAAGATAAAGCCACTGCTAATTAAAGGAACCATTTTTGAAGGTGGCGAAAAAATGACCGCCTGGCTCAGCGATGATCCCAATCATCTCTTATTAAGAGTAGAAAGCCCCATCGCTGTGGGAAGCATTAAAGTGGATATGATGTCGTACAAGAACCTGCGCCATCCGCTTAGCTCACTTATCAGCGCAAGGTAATATCAGAGTTCGCTCAGTTTAAAAACATCTTTCTGTCGAATCCCCTTTTCAGTCATCTGCAGGTTGCAGCATTCATTCTTTGCGTCATGCTCAAAGAACAATACGTAATCATTTTCCAGAGCTTCTGAAAGAAAGGCTTGCTTCTCATTCAGTGTGGTCAATGGGAACATATCGTAACCCATCACATACGGTAATGGCAGGTGTGCAACCGATGGCAGGAGGTCGGCCATATACACAACTGTTCTTCCGTTATAATTTATTTTTGGCAGCATCATGGCATCGGTATGGCCGCTGACGGTGAAAAAAGAAAGATTTGGAGTGATGTGTGATTCGTAGCAATTAAGGCGGGTATTATCTTTTAACTCCTTGCTTATGTCTAAAAACTTTAACTGCCCGCTTTCCTGTATCGGCAGAATATTTTCTTTTAAAAAGCTTGCTTTTTCTCTTGCATTGGGAACCGTTGCCCATTTCCAATGACGCTCATTGCTCCAGTACGTCGCGTTCTTAAATGCCGGCACTAATTTATCTCCCTCTCTTACAATGCTTCCGCCGCAATGATCAAAGTGAAGATGTGTGAGGAAAACATCAGTAATATCAGCCCTGGTAAAACCACGTGCCGCCAGCGACTTATCCAACGTATCATCGCCATGCAGGTAGTAATGCCCGAAGAATTTGGCGTCTTGTTTATCTCCCATGCCATTGTCGACCAAAATTAGTTTTCCTTCATCTTCGATCAGCAGGCAACGCAATGCCCAGCTGCACATATTATTTTCATCGGCAGGATTTAATTTGTTCCAGATACTTTTAGGCACTACCCCAAACATGGCGCCGCCGTCTAATTTAAAATAGCCAGTATTGATGGTATGTAATTTCATTCTATAAAATTATGAAACCCCGGCTTTATTTTTTTGTGCCGCTGCCGTGGTCAGTAATAATAACAGGCCAACCGCAAAAAAAGTGATTAAGGCAAGGAGTGAATTACGCATGCTGTGGGTTAGGCCTTCGATCAAACCAAAACTGAAAAGGCCGATCACGATGGCAAACTTTTCTGTCACATCATAAAAACTGAAAAACGATGCGGTATCTTTTGTTTCGGGCATCAGCTTGGAATATGTAGAACGGCTTAAGGATTGTATGCCGCCCATTACCAGTCCAACCAGCGATGCAAGAATATAAAAATGTATTTCCGTGGTAATGAAATACCCGGCAATGCAAACGCCTATCCAGAGTAAAACGGTAAAAAGCAAAACCCTGATGTTGCCGTATTTAGCCGACAGCTTAGACATGGCGATGGCCCCGGCAATGGCCACCAGCTGTATGATCACTGCGGTGATGATGAGTTTCTCATCTGCCAGCTTTAATTCCTTGATACCAAAATCTATGGCTACCAGCATAACGGTCTGCACCCCCATGCTGTAAAAAAAGAAAGCGCTTAAATATCTTTTTAATACCGGCATCCTGATTACCTGTTGCCATACGATCTTTAATTCATGGAAGCCATTTACCAATACGTGTTTTTTTGATTTCCGTTCGCTTTTAGAACTCATGGGTAGCCTGGCAAAAGTTATTTGTGCAAATCCCACCCACCAGATACCTACCAGCAAAAATGTAAGGGTTAATGCAAGGCCCTTATCTTCCATCATCATTACCAATGCAAAACCAATCAACTGCATTAATACGCTGCCGATATAGCCCATGGTATAACCCCGGGCGCTTATGCGGTCCATATCTTTTTCCACAGCTATTTCCGGTAAATAAGAATTGTAAAAAACCTGGCTGCCGTAAAAACCAATGCCGGCAAACATAAAGCACATGAGGCCGAGTGTTACGTGGTTTTTATCAAAGAAATAAAGAAGGCTGCAGCTTAATGCACCCATATAACAGAAGAAGCGCATGAAATTTTTCTTATTGCCTTTATAGTCGGCAATGGAAGACAGCATAGGCGAGAGCAACGCAATAACCAAAAATCCGAAGGCAAGCACATAATCTTTAAGTTCGGTGTTTACAAAGCGGCGTCCTAAAAATGTAATGCCATCCGGGAAGTTTTTAAGCCCGGTCACCGCCGCATAATAAGCCGGAAAAAAAGTGGTGGTGATAACAAGATTATAAACCGAGTTGGCCCAGTCGTACATGGCCCATCCATTGATCACTTTTTTGCTCGCCGTCTGCATGGTTCTTTTTTAAGGTGACCTGAAAATAGTAAATATCATTGTATTATGTGCAAAAAATAACCCCGCCAACGGCGGGGTACGAGCAATGCGTAAGCAGTTAGCAATGGCTCATTTATCGTAATCAGAGACCGGTTTGGCATAGCCAAGATTCTTAACAGGCTCCAGCCGGCTGTTGGTGAGTTGTATGGTTACCGGGGCTTTGTTAAAAACGTTTTCTGAAATGTATGCCCCAAACAGCAGGAATTTATTATCATACTCGCTGGTTATTTTTGATGTATTCACCACAAAGTTCAGGTTGAACGTGTCTTTTACTTTTATAAGCTGAACGGTTGATTCAATACTGTCCTGGAAATACTCCTGCTCCTTCAGGTAGGTTGCCAGTTTTTTTGCCATTGCTTCATCTACCCCATCGCCTTTATAATACACGTTGTGTTTTTTATCCAGTTTGTATTCCTTGCCGTATTGCTGGCAACTTATCATTGCGGTTGCAAGGACAGAAACAAGTAATATGATCTTGAATGCTTTCATAACTGTTTATTTAAACTACATAGTTACTTACTAAGCCCGGGTAATTAAATACCCTGCACAGGGTATTTTACCGGCTGATGTAACCGGTATAGATCAGAACGAGTAAGACGATGCCCACCACAATACGGTAATAGCCCCACACTTTGAAGCCATGCTTTTTAAGAAAGCCAATAAAGAATTTAATGGCGAGCATGGCAACAACAAAAGCCACCACATTACCAATGGCCAGTTGTTTTATTTCGTTGGAAGAAAAGCCGCCGTATTCTTTGTAGTACTTTAATAATTTATACCCGGTGGCTGCCAGCATGGTGGGTACGGCTAAGAAGAAAGAGAATTCTGCTGCCGCACTGCGTGTCAGTTTCTGCTGCATGCCGCCAATGATGGAAGCGGCACTGCGGCTTACCCCCGGTATCATGGCCAGGCATTGCCACACGCCGATGAGAATGGCCTTTGGAAAGGAAACATCTTTTTCATCAGCAATGGTATGCTCTTTAAAAACAGTATCAATGAAAAGGAGGATGATGCCGCCTGCCAGCATGGTAATGGCCACAGTAAGCGAACTCTCCAGCAGTGCATCGATCTTTTTTGAAAAAAGAAATCCTAAAATAAGCGCCGGTATAACAGCGGCAATAAGTTTTGCATAGAATTTCCAGTTCTTAAAATCAACGAATTTCTTCCAGTACAAAACAACCACGGCAAGGATAGCGCCCAGCTGGATGGCAACAGTGAAAACTTTACTGAAATCAGTTGAAGAAAGGTTCAGCAGTTTTTCGGTGATGATCATGTGGCCGGTAGAAGAGATGGGCAGGAACTCCGTCAACCCTTCCACAATGCCGATGATGATGCTTTGAATGGTATCCATTTAAGTTTTTTTTAAAATAAAAAATGCGAAGGGATTAATCTTCGCATGTAATTTCTAACTCTTATTTTTTAATTGCTTTTAGATTTTTTCATAATCGCAAATATCTCGATCACAAAACCGGCAATGATCAGAATGGGGGCAATGGTGATCCGGGTGGTGCTGTACACTTCATTGTCGTTAAAAACCTTCGGGTCGCTGCTCTTGCCGCCGGCCATTAAAAAGAAACCAAGGGCCAGTACTCCCAGGCCGATCAGCATCCACATATAATTCTCTTTTCCAAACAACGGGTTTGAGCTTCCGCCGGCCGTTGCCTGTTTTTTTTCTTTGCTCATTTTTTATTCAGTTGAAGCCGCAAATTAGTATAAATCGTCCAATTTCATGCGCAGGTATTTAATTACCGAACGATGGGTGCTGACGAGGGTGATGCTGATGCCCAGTAACACGATGATCAGGAACAGCAGGATCATACTGGTGTTGTCATGCAGCACTTTAAAGCCCGGTGCCAGCGACTCAATGAGGGTAATGGTAGCCCATACCGCCGCAATGGCCACGCCCGATGCAATCAGCCCGTTGATGATAGCCCGCACATTAAGGGGCTTGGCAATGAACCAGCGGGTGGCGCCAACCATCTGCATGGTCTTAATTAAAAACCGGTTGCTGTACATGGCCAGCCGGATTGTATTGTCAATGGAAAATACCACGAGGATGGTGAGAACAATGGCGGCTATTAAAAATATATAGGCGGCTGTTTTTACAAACTTGCTTACCTGCGATAAGGTCTCGGTAGGGAACTGGAATTCCTTCACCAGGCCGGGATAGCGGTTCAGCAATTCGGCCGAAAGTGCATCCAGGCTGTCTTTCTGTACGTGATCGGCCTTTACGTAAAAGTCAATGCTCTCCGGCAGGGGATTTTCATCCAGGAATTTTTTCCAGGTAGTATCATTGTCTGCATTCCATTTGGCTATGGCCATTTCCTTGGTCACATACTCCACATCTTTGGCATAAGGCAGGGCGGCAACATAGCCCTTCAGACTGTCGATACCTTTTTTGGGCGCATTGGGATTAAGCCAGGCATGAACCTGTATGTTTTCCTTTACATAATCGCCGGTCTTGCGCAGGTTTAAAAAGAACCAGCCTACAATACCGAACAGGAACAACACCAGCGATACACCAATGATGGCATACGCATACGTTGGTTTGCCTCGTTTGCTGCTTGCTTTTCCGAATTGAGCCATAATTTTAATTCATTAGGGGGTTAGTACAAAAATGGTTTTTCATAAGCCGCAAAAATAAAGGTTTTTAGCTGCTTTGCCTTATTTTTGCTGACTTCGAAACGATAGCCTGCCTGATTTATTTTTATGAAAGCATAGATGAATGTGCCGATGAAGGATTAATAACTTTTCATTCACATTTTGCAACCGGGATTTGGCTGAGAGACCGAAAGAGAGAAGGAATTTAAAAAAGTTCAATAAAGATATAATGTACAAGAGTGCGACGCCAATGAAGCTGAATAAAGTTTTAAAAGCCCGGCTCAAAAAAAGAAAGCGATAAATGGAATACGATTTTAGAAAAATTGAACAGGAGTGGCAAAAGAAATGGAAAGAGAATAAAGTATATAAAGTATCTAACCAGTCGAACAGGCCCAAATACTATGTGCTGGATATGTTCCCGTATCCAAGCGGGGCCGGCCTGCATGTGGGCCATCCGCTGGGTTATATTGCCAGTGATATTTACAGCCGTTACAAGAGATTGAAGGGTTTTAATGTGCTTCACCCGATGGGCTTCGACAGCTTTGGCCTGCCGGCCGAACAATACGCACTGGAAACAGGCCAGCATCCCGCCGTTACCACCGAAAAAAATATTGCTACGTTCAAATCGCAACTGGATAAGATCGGGTTCTGCTACGACTGGGACCGGGAAGTAAAGACCAGCGAACCGGGCTTTTATAAATGGACACAGTGGCTGTTCCTGCAACTCTACAACAGCTATTTCTGCAATACGCAAAAGAAAGCAAGGCCCATCAGCGACCTTATTAAGAAATACGAAACATCGGGATCAAAGAATTTTACAGCAGATCAGTGGAATGCCTTCTCAAAAAAAGAACAGGAAGATATTTTGATGAACCGCCGCCTTGCATTCAGCGCTTTTGGCGAGGTGAATTGGTGTGAAGCATTGGGAACGGTGCTTGCCAACGACGAAGTGGTGAATGGCGTGAGCGAACGGGGAGGCCACCCGGTGGAGAAAAGAAAGATGCGCCAGTGGTTCTTACGTATCACTTCTTATGCGGATCGCCTTTTGGAAGGATTGGAAACAGTCGACTTCAGCGAATCAATGAAAGAAATGCAACGAAACTGGATAGGGAAGAGTGAAGGGGCAGAAATTGACTTCGAAATCAAAAATCAAAAATCAAAATTGAAAGTCTATACCACCCGGCCCGATACAATCTTTGGTGTGGATTTTATGGTGGTTGCCCCTGAACATGAAATTGTTTCTCAAATAACATCGACCGTCCAGAAAGAAGAAATTGAAAAATACCTGGGCTATGTAAAGAGCCGCAGCGAACGGGAACGTTTGGCGGAAGCAAAGACCATCACCGGTTGTTTTACGGGTGCGTATGCCATCAACCCTTTTGATGGAAGAGAGATCCCCATCTGGATAGCAGAATACGTGCTGGCAGGTTATGGCACCGGCGCCATCATGGCCGTGCCTTGCGGCGACCAGCGTGATTTTTCTTTTGCCAGACATTTTAATATTCCCA
>Ga0209023_10005511_pt1 | contig 13790 bp, 11 predicted proteins | sample LakOneMetagenome_FD_187468 | JGI IMG/M metagenome (GOLD analysis project Ga0209023, IMG submission 187468) | Freshwater and sediment microbial communities from Lake Erie, Canada (SPAdes) (version 2) | ecosystem: Environmental > Aquatic > Freshwater > Lentic | place: Lake Erie, Canada...
CACCCACCCGTCGAGCAGCTCCATCTCGGTGCGCACCACGGTGAGCGGGATCATGATCTCGACCTGCGGGTCACCGCCCGCCTGCTTGCGCGCGACCGCGGCTTCGATGATGGCCCGCACCTGCATGCGGTACAGCCCCGGCTTGAGGATCCCGAGTCGACACCCTCGGGTGCCGAGCATGGGGTTGGCCTCTTCCCAGCGCTTGAGCGCGGCCATCAGCTTGTCGGCGACGGGATCGCCGACCCCTTCGATGAACGCGTTGACCTGCCGCCCGAGGATCTCGTCGTGCTTCGGGAGGAATTCGTGCAGCGGAGGGTCGAGGAGTCGGATCGTGACCGGCAGGCCGTCCATCACCTCGAGGAGCTCGAGGAAGTCGGCCCGCTGCACCGGGAGCAGCGCCTCGAGTGCCGTGGCCTCCTCTTCCGGCGTCTCCGCGAGAATCATGCGCTGCACGGTGGGGAGCCGGTCGCCGAGGAACATGTGCTCCGTCCGGCACAGCCCGATGCCCTCGGCACCGAGGTAGCGGGCGTGGGCGGCGTCGGATGCGGTGTCGGCGTTGACGCGGACGAGGACGGGATGGTCGGCTCCTTGACGGATCCGATCCGCCCAGCCGAGCAGCACCTCGAGCTCCTCGGGCGCCTCCTCGGTGGCGGTCGACAGGGCGCCGAGGAACACCTCGCCCGTGCGCCCGTCGATCGAGATGACGGTGCCGGCGGCGATGTGGTGCTCGCCGATGCGGAGCCCGTCCGATTCGATCAGCAGCTCGGCCGCCCCCACGACCGCGGGGATGCCCCAGCCGCGTGCGACGACGGCGGCGTGGCTGGCGAGTCCGCCGCGTGCGGTGAGGATGCCGCGCGCCGACTGCATGCCGAGCACGTCGTCCGGGGTCGTCTCGCTGCGCACCAGGATGACCGCGCGGCCGGCCGCGGCGGCGTCGATGGCGTCGTCGGCGGTGAGCACCACCTCGCCGGACGCGGCGCCCGGGGAGGCGCCGAGGGCAACGGTGAGCGGTGCGCTGTGACCGTCGCCGTCACCGTCGTCGGCGACGCGGGGCTCGAAGCTCGGGTGGAGAAACGCGCCGATCGCGGCGGCCGGGACGAGGGAGACGGCGTCGGCGATCGTCATCGGATGCGAGTCCGATCGGGCATGGTCGACGGCGTCGCGGATCGTCGTCGCGAGCGATGCGCCGGACGCCGTCGGCACGACCTCGGTGCGGGGTGCGAGCGCGGTCACCGCGCTGCCACCCCGGTGTGACGGGTCCGTGACCCACCGATCATCTTCCCCACGAGGACCCCTTCCCCTTGCACCATGCCCCTTGCAGTGCCGGACACGACGGGTGACCGAGGCGTCCGCCGGACACGCTACCGCTGCGAGTCCGCAGGGGCCAGGGCGACCCCCGACTTACTGGATACCGACTCCAGTTGCTCGGTAGTGTGCGTCGCGGCGGCGGTGGGGTCCGCCGGAGGGGAGCGGTGACGTGACGCAGCATGGTGAAGCGGATGCCCGCACAGGGCGTCGGACGGTCGGCCGGGCCCTGGTCGTCACGGGTGGACACCCGTACGACGCCCGAGCGTTCCGGGAGATGGTCGACGCGGTCTGCGACTCGCTCGGGTGGACGTGGGCGCTCGCGACCCAGCCGGAGGCGCAGCAGTGGCTCGCCCCGGAGCACGTCGGTGTCTGGGACGCGATCGTGCTGTACGACATGCCGGGCATTCGCCTCGCCCGCGGCGAGGACCCGCAGCCGGTCGGACCGGACGAGCGAACGCGGGCCGCCGTGGTGGCGATGTTGCAGGCCGGGCAGGGGATCGTCGTCACCCACCACGCGCTCGCTGCATGGCCGGCGTGGGACGGCTGGGCGAACGCGATCGGTGGACGGTTCCTCTACACGGCGGGCACGCTGCGCGGGCGCTCGCTGCTGTCGTCCGGCTACCGGATGGACCAGCACCACGTCACGGTCCTCGACCCGGCGCATCCGGTGTGTGCCGGGGTCGAGGGGTTCGAGGCGGACGACGAGCTCTACGCATGCCCGGTGTTCGAGGACGAGGTCGTGCCGCTGCTCGGCACCGCAGCCGATCTCGACGGGGCCGGCTTCCGGTCCACGTACGAAGAGGTCCGCTTCGGCGGTGACGACGTGCCGAACTGCAGCGACCGCCCGCCGGCGAGCCGCCTCGTCGGCTGGGCGAAGGTCGCCGAGCGGAGCCCGCTCGTCTACCTCCAGCCCGGGCACGGCCCGGAGACGATGGGGCACCCGCAGTACCGGCGCCTCCTCGCCAACGCGATGTCCTGGGTGGCGTCGCCCGCGGCGCACGAGTGGGCCGCGGCAGCTCCTGTCCCGATCGAGCCCTGACCACCCGCCGCCGATGCGCGCGGCGCGCCGAGCGGTGGGTCAGGCGTTCGGGGTGACGAGGTACTTCTCGCCGGTCGCCTGCTTGCCGTAGGTGGCGATGGCTCCCAGGCCGAGGACATCGGCGAGTGACACCTCGGCCGTGTAGGCGCTGGCGAACGTGGTGGTGATCTCGGCCGCGACGCGCTCACGCAGGCGCTGTGCTTCGTCGGCGCCCACCGCCTGCAGGAACGGCATCAGCAGCCAGCCGCCGACGCTCCACGCCATGCCGAAGCTGCGGTTCAGCTCGGTCGGGCTGCGGTCGAGGCCGCCGTAGATGTACACCTGCTTGTGCGTGGTGGAGCCGTACCGGCTGTACTCCTTGGCCGATGCGTTGGCCGCCGCCTCCATGCAGGTCAGGATCTGCCCGGCCAGCTTGCCGCCGCCGATCGCGTCGAACGCCAGGGTGGCGCCGGTGGCGGCGAGCGCGGTGGTGAGGTCGTCCATGAAGGTCGGCGACGACGAGTCGCAGACGTGCTCCGCGCCGATCGAACGCAGCAGCGCCTCCTGCTCCGGCTTGCGGACGATGTTGACCAGGCCGATGCCGTCGGCGATGCACAGCTTGTTGAGCATCTGGCCGAGGTTCGAGGCCGCGGCCGTGTGCACGAGCGCGGTGTGGCCCTCACGTCGCATCGTGCCGACCATGCCGAGTGCGGTGAGCGGGTTGACGAAGCACGACGCGCCCTGTGCCGGGGTGGTCCCCGCCGGGAGCGCGAGGCACTGGGAGACGTGCACGCAGCGGTACTGCGAGTACATCGCGCCGCCGAGGATCGCCACCGTCGAACCGAGCAGTGCCTGCGCGGCGGGCGACGAACCGGCGGCCACCACGATCCCGGCACCCTCGTTGCCGACGGGCAACGACTCGCCGACACGGCCGGCCATCGCCCGCATGACCCCGGGTGCGATCGTCGCGGTGACGACCGGTGCCGCAGCCGTGCCGATCTGCATCGCGGTGGTCATGTCCGCGCCACCGAACAGCAGGCCGAGGTCCGACGGGTTGATCGGCGCCGCTTCGACGCGGACCAGCACCTGGTCCTCCTTCGGCTGCGGCACGTCGACGTGCTCGAGCGAGAGCCGCAGTGTGCCGTCGGCGGACACCAGTGATCGGAGTTGGAGCGCGGTGGCAGGCGTCGCGGTCGGCGTGCTCATGTTGGGACCCCCTCTGGACACCGCCGCGGTCGGCAGGCGCCCGAGCGAACCCTACCGATGGTCAGCCACCGGTCGCATCGGCGAACTGGTTGACCCGCTCCAGCCGCGCGCCCTGGCGGTGGGAGGCCGAACGTGCCACGGCCGGCACCGACACGCTCGTCGCGGCAGCGGTGCGGGCGAGTGGCGACACCGGGAGCGGCGGTTCCACCGGCTGGTAGAGCCAGGCGTCGAACAGGTCGTCGAGCTGCTGGCCCGAGATCCGCTCGGCGAGCCGGACGAACTGCGCCGTGCTCACCGCCGTGCCGGGACGCTGCTGACCCCACGTTCGCAGGATCGTGAAGAAGTCGTGGTCGCCGACCTGGAGCCGCAACGCCTGCAGCGTCATCGCGCCGCGGAGGTAGACGGGCTGGTCGAAGATCGCGTCGGGGCCCGGATCGGCGGGCGGCAGCGTCCAGAAGTCGTCGCCGGGGGCGATCACCGACGTGTAGTAGTCGAAGATCTCCTGCACGGTGCCGAGCCCCTCGTTCTCGCTCCACAGCCACTCGGCGTACGTCGCGAACCCCTCGTTGAGCCAGATGTCGCTCCACGTCCCGAGTGGCAGCGCATCGCCGAACCACTGGTGGGCGTTCTCGTGCACGACCACGTTGTCGCCGTCGATCGTGTTGCCGAAGAACTCCCGTGCGTAGATCGGGCGAGTGGCGTTCTCCAGTGCGAAGCCGAGCCCGCGGTAGTCGTCGACGATCGCGCCGGCGGCCGAGTACGGATAGCGGCCGAAGTACTGCTGGAGGAATTGGAGGATCTCGGGCTGGCGGCCGAGCGACAGGTCGACCGTGGTGCCGACCGGCGGCGGTGCGTCCGCAACGGTGCCCGCGATCCAGTCGTTCTCGTTCGGTGCGCTGCCGTCGGGTGCGCCGGTGACGACCCATCCGTCGAGCGTGTCGCCGTCGTTCTCGAAGCTCGTGTCGCCGGCCGTGCCGGGCACGTCGATGTCGTCGACGACCACACCGTTGCCCTGCACGGAATCGTCGCTCGCGTAGCTCAGCGAGACCTCGACGTCGGTGCCCGCGTACGCGCTCAGGTCGATGGTCCACTGCTCGTAGCCGTCGCTTGCGCCACTGACGGCGTTCCACGCGCCGGTCGTGCCGGTGGGGTCGCAACCGTCGGCGGTCTCGGTCTCGTAGTGGGCGAGGAACGGGTGCAGCGACAGCCAGGACGGGCAGGACGAGCCCGTGTCGGCCGACGTGATGCCGGACACCTCCGGCAGCGTGGTCCAATCGTCGTTGCCCGGCGTGTGGGCCTCGACGAAGAAGTGGTCCCACGCGGGTTCGGTGTCGCGGATCGTCCAGAAGCTGAGCGTGTGCTCGCCGGTGGCCGGCACCGAGATCGTGCGCACCAGCCGCTTGAACGACGGTGACGCCTGCTGCGACAGCAGCATCTGGTCGCCCGTGTGCGGGGCGACGATCGGATCGAACAGGTCCGGATCGACCGCGTCCCAGAAGCGGATGCCCTGGGACTGGTACGAGCGGAGGTCGAAGTCGCCGACCGTCATCGTGGCGAGGTAGGACGCCATCGGCTGGTCGTTCCGCCAGCGCCACGTGCTCCACCCATTGGCGGTGCGGCTGCCGAGCAAACGCCCGTTGGCGATCGCTTCCAGACCGGCCGGCACGGTGATCGCGAACGAGTACGTGGCCGGGTCGCTCGGGTGGTCGTTGACCGGGAACCAGGTGGAGGCGACGTGCGGCTGCCCGACGACCAGGGCACCGTCGTCCGTGGCGAGAAAGCCGGACAGACCGAACTGATCCGACACGGGCTGCGGGATGCCGTCGTACACGACCTCGACGGTGAACTGCTGCCGCTTCGGCAGGCCGCGTCGCGGGATGACGGTGAGCTCGCCGCCGTTGCGGGCGAATTTCGCGGCGACGCCGTTCACCTTGATCCAGCGGACGTCGAGCCCGACGAAGTCGAGGTTGAACCGTGACAGGTTCTGGGTGGCGACGGCAGTGACGACGGCGTCGCCGGACAGCACGTCCGTCGCAGGGTCGTACGTCATGTCCAGCGCGTAGTGCTGCGTGTCGTAGCCGCCGTTGCCGTCGAGCGGGAAGTACGGGTCACCGATGCCGGGCGAGCCGGGGGTGAACACCGGCGGCGCGGCCACGCGGTTGCCCGCGCCGACCACTGCCGGCGCCATCGCGAGCGTGATGATCGACGCCACCGCCGTGAACTTCCCGATCCTGTGCCCCATGCCCGTGCCCTCCACTGCGTGTCGTACGACTCGCCACCCTAGACGCGGGGTGTGACGCCGTGAACCGGTGACCCGCCGAGCAGGCACACTGGTCGGCGCATGGCCACGCTCGTCGACCTCCTCCCGCCGCCGGGCTCCGATCCATCGGACGTGCTCGACGCGTTCGCGGCGTGGACGGCCGGCCACGGGCGCCCGATGTACCCGCACCAGGAGGAGGCGGCGCTCGCCCTCGCAGCCGGTGACCACGTGGTGCTCGCCACCCCGACCGGCTCCGGCAAGAGCCTCGTCGCGATGGCCGGCGTGGTGCTCGCGCTGAACCAGGGCCGCCGGGCGGTGTGGACCGCGCCGATCAAGGCACTCGTCGCGGAGAAGTTCTTCGACCTCGTCGAACTGCTCGGCGCACACCAGGTCGGTCTCGCCACCGGGGACGCGTCGATCAACGTCGATGCGCCGGTGCTCGTCTGCACGGCCGAGGTGCTCGCGAACCACGCCCTCGTCACCGGTGCCGCCAGCGAGTACGGGTTCGCGTGCCTGGACGAGTTCCACTACTACGCGGACCGGGACCGAGGCTGGGCGTGGCAGGTGCCGCTGCTGGAGCTGACCGGCTGCCAGATGCTGCTCGCGTCGGCGACGCTCGGCGACATGACCGCGATATCGACCGATCTCGAGCAGCGATCGGGTCGTCCCGTCACCGAGGTCACCTCGGTGGATCGACCGACACCGCTGTACCACCACTGGCGGTTGACGAGCGTCGCCGAGAGCGTCCTCGACGCCGTCCGCGACGGCCTCAGCCCGGTGTACGTGGTGCACGCGAATCAGGCGTCCGCGATCGAGCGCGCGCAGGGCCTCGTGAGCCTCACGGTGACGACACGGGCCCAGCGCGAGGCGATCGCCGCGGCGATGGCGAAGGAGAAGATGGGGCGCGGGTTCGGCGAGACTCTCGATCGCCTCATCCGCAACGGCGTCGGCGTGCACCACGCCGGCATGCTCCCTCGCTACCGGCGCCTGGTCGAACGGCTCGCGGGCGCGGGCCTGCTGCCGGTGATCTGCGGCACGGACACGCTCGGCGTCGGCGTCAACATCCCGATCCGTACGGTGCTGATGACGGCGTTGACGAAGTTCGACGGGACGCGGGTGCGACTGTTCACGGCGCGCGAGTTCCACCAGTTGGCCGGTCGCGCCGGCCGGCCCGGCTTCGATCCGGACGGCCACGTGTGGGCACAGGCGCCCGATCACGTCATCGACAACGCCCGCGCGCTCGCGAAGGCGGGCGACGACCCGAAGGCACGTCGCAAGGCGACGAAGGCCAAGGCGCCGGAAGGGTTCGTGCACTACGACGAGGCATCGATGAACCGGCTCATCACGTCACGGCCCGAGCCGCTCGTCTCGCGCTTCCGCGTCACGGCCGATCTGGTCGCGGGTGTGCTCGGCCGGCCTGACGGCCCCGCCGCGCTGAAGCACCTCCTTCGCACCAACCACGATCCGGCGCCGAGGCGCCGACAGCACCAGAAGCGGGCGATCGCGGTGTACCGCAGCCTCGAGGCCGCCGGCGTGGCCGAGCGTCTGCGCGACGAGCGGGGGAAGTGCCTCGGCGTGCGCGTCGGCTCGCTCGTGGAGGGCAGCGACGAGCGGACCGCGCTGCGGTTCTCTGCGCCGCTGATGCCGTTCGCGATCGAGGTGATCGCCACGCTCGATCGCGACGACCCCACGTACGTGCTCGATGTCGTCAGCATCGTGGAAGGCGTGCTCGACGATCCACGCCAGGTGCTGCAGGCGCAGCAGAACACGGCGCGCACCGCGGAGATCGCCCGGTTGAAGGCGGAGGGGGTGCCGTACGAGGAGCGGATCGAACGGCTCGACTCCATCACGTGGCCTCGCCCGCTGGCGGAGCTGCTCGACGCCTGCTTCGAGGAGTACCGGCAGCACCATCCGTGGGTCGCCGAGGAACCGTCACCGAAGTCGATCCTGCGCGAGATGCTCGAGGGTGGCGACAGCTTCTCGACGTTCGTCCGCCGGTATCGGCTGGAGCGCAGCGAAGGGCTCGTGCTGCGGTACCTCACCGACGCCTGGCGGACGCTCGACCGCTCGCTGCCCGACGACGTCTACTCGTCGACGTTGGAGGACGTCGTCGAGTGGCTCGACTCGCTGATCCGCGCGACCGATGCGACCCTCCTGGACGAGTGGGCTCGCCTGGCCGGTGGCCCGATCCACGAGCACGTCGCGACCGACGCGCCGGCCGCCACCCGCGCCGGGCCGCCCGCTGCATGGCGCACGGCGGTGCGGACCGCGGCGTTCGGCTGGATCGAGCTGCTCGCCTCCCGTTCGTATGCCGCGCTCGCAGCGCGCAGCGGATGGAGCGAACAGCAGCTCGTCCAGGCGATGGCGCCGTACTGGGCCGAGCACGCGTACATCGGGATCGACGCCGAGGCCCGGGCGACGGCGCTCTTCTCGCTCGCCGAGGAACCCGGTCGGTGGGTGGTCACGCAGCGGATCGCCGATCCGGCAGGAGACGGCGAGTGGCGGATGATCGCGGCGATCGACCTCGCCACCGCGCAAGCCGAGGGCGCGCCGACGTTGGTGCTCGAGCAGCTCGGGACATGGCTCGACTCCTAGAGTCGCGAGATGGCGAAGCTGCTGTACTCGGTGACGATGTCGCTGGACGGCTTCATCGCCGGCGCCGGTGGTGACATGTCGTGGCTCACGCCGTACCTCGGTCCCGATCCGGCGGTCGACGAGCTGATCCCGCAGATCGGTGCGCTGCTGATCGGCAAGCGCACCTTCGTGGGCGACGACCCGCATCGGGGCGACGAGCACGAGGGTGAACCCTTCGGTGGCGGATGGTCCGGGCCGCAGTTCGTGCTCACCCATCACGCTCCTGCTGCCACGAGCGACGGGGTGACGTTCGTCCATGACCTCGCCAGCGCGGTCGCGATGTCGAGCGCTGCTGCCGGCGACGCCTACGTCAACATCCTCGGAGCCAGCGTCGCGCAGCAGTGCCTGGACGCCGGTGTGCTCGACGAGATCCTCGTCTTCGTGGCGCCGGTGATGTTGGGCGACGGCGTTCGGCTGTTCGATCGGCCGGGCGGCACGAACGTCCCGCTCGAGCGCATCTCGGTCGCCCAGGCGCCGCTGGCGACGAGCCTCTGGTTCCGCGTGGTGCGCTGACGCAGGCCTCGGGCCGCGGGGCTCAGCCCTGACGCAGCTCGGTCGGGAGCCCGAAGGTCCACGTCTCGCGCATCACGCGATGGCTGATCCGCCAGCCGTCGGCGGCGCGCACGAGGTCGTCCTCGTACACGCCGGCGATGATGAACTGGTTGCCACCGTCCGCGGGAGTGCGGACGTGTTGCGCCTGGAGCTGCGTGCGACAGGTGGCGCGGTCACCGTCCACCCGCGTCTGCTGGTTGCCGACGAGGTGCTGCGTCACGGCCAGCGAGCTGATCGCCTTCGAGATGCGGGCGATGATGGCGTCGATCCCGTCGCAGGCCATGCCGCGCAGCACGGCGGTGGCATCGGCGGCGAACACCTGGCGGAGATCCTCGAACTGCCGCGTGTCGAGCGCCCACGTGTAGGCGATGGTGAGATCGACGATGTCCTGGTGATCGCTCATCCGCGCATTGTGCCACGCGCTGATCTGCGGGCGTCCGGCCGCGCCCTACGATCGGTCCATGACGCTGTCGACGCCCACGGCCCACCGCATCGAGATCGCCACCCGGTTGTTCGAGGCATGGAGCTCGGGCGATCCGGACGCACCCGCACAGTGGTTCGCCGCGGACGGCGTGCTGTTCGACGTCGCCAGCGGGCGGTTCGAAGGGTGGCCGGCCATCCGGGCGTTCTTCGCCCGCGGGCTCAAGCGCGTGAACAACCTGACGCTCGTGCCCGACGAGTTCTGGGAGAACGAATCGGGTCTCGCGCTCCACTACGTGATGAGCGGTGATGTCGTGGATGCCACCGGCTACGACGACGAGCTGCTGGGTCGCCGGTGGTCCGTCGACGTCATGTCCTTCCTGCGATTCGACGGTGACCGCGTCTGCTACGAGGCCGACTTCCACGACAAGGGCGCGCGCCTGAAGTCGCTCGGCGTCGGGGTGTGAGGCGGTGATGGAGCCGTTCGTGCTCGGCCCGCCCGTCCAGATCGCGTACGCCGTTCCCGATGCGTGTGCCGCGGCTGCGGCGTGGGCGGCAGCGTGCGGCGCCGGTCCCTTCTTCGTCCGGGAGCACATCCCGCTCGTCGACGTCCAGGTGCGCGGCCGGCCCGGCACCTTCGACCACAGCTCGGCCTACGGGCAATGGGGGTCGGTGATGGTCGAGCTCGTGCAGGACCACACGGTGGGGCCCAGCCCGGTCCGTGAGCGCTTCGCCCCGGACGAATCCGGTCTCCACCACCTCGCATTCCTCGTCGACGATCTCGACGACGCAACCGCTCGGCTGGGTGCGGCGGGCCATCCGCTCGCGATGTCGGCCGGCACGGCGAGCGGCATGAGGTTCCACTTCGTCGACGCCGTCGCCACGCACGGCCACATGTTCGAGTTGTACGAGCCGACGCCGCAGCTGCGCGGGTTCTACGCGATGGTCGCGGGAGCAGCGGACGGCTGGGACGGCAGCGACCCCGTACGGATGCTCTGATGGTGTCCATGACACGCGCTGCCCGTGACCTCGCCTGGCCCGATCTCGTCTGGTCCCACTTCAGCCGCTCGCCATTCGGTGGGTTCGACGAGCGCGTCGCCGCGGCTGCCGCCGCCGGCTACGCGGGGGTCGGCCTGTTCGCGAACGACTACCGCCGGATGCGCGACGAGGAGGGTCGGACCGCGGCCGACCTCGGCGCGGTGCTCGAGCGGCACGGCATGGTGCTCGCCGAGGTGGAGACCGTGCGTGGCTGGTGGGCCCACAGCGGGCCGACCCGCGACGCATGTGCAGAGGTGGAGTCGTGGGCCTTCGAGCTCGCCGACGAGCTCGGCGTCCGGTACCTGCAGGCGATCGGGCCGACCGAGGGCACGCTGGAGGAGGTGATCGACGGCTTCGGTTCGCTGTGCGATCGCGCTGCGGCGCACGGCCTGCTCGTCGGCATCGAGTGGCTGCCGTTCACGAACATCGCGACGGCAGCGGATGCCCAACGGATCGTCGAGGGTGCGGGCCGGGCGAACGGTGGCTACTGCGCCGACATCTGGCATCACGAGCGAGGTGCGCGGGACATCGAGATGATCCGCGCCGTCGGTGGCGATCGGATCTTCGCGATCCAGATGAACGACGGCGCGCTGGCGCCGACCCTCGACGACTACAAGGCGGACTGCCTCGCATATCGGGTGCCGCCGGGCGACGGCGAGTTCGACTGCCTCGGCTTCGTGCGGATGCTCGCCGACATGGGCGTGCGCGCGCCGATCTCGCTGGAGGTGTGCTCGACCGAGCTGTGGTCCGGTCCGGTGGAGGTCGCCGCGCAGCGATCGGCCGACGGCATGCGCAGGGTGCTGGAGCTCGCCGCGGTCTGAGCGCAGGCTCAGGACGAGGCGCCGCCGTAGCGCCGCAGCCCGCGCCGCCAGCACCACCGGCTCGCGACGCCGAGCAGCACGGCGGCGGCGAGGGCGATGAGCACCGTCGCACCGGTCAGCCGCCCCGACACGGCCTCTGCCGGCACCGTGACGGCGAAGCCGATCGGCACGAGGAACGTCAGCCCGAACCGCATCCACGTCGGGTAGATCCGCACCGGGTACTGCCCCGAGCGGAACAGGCCCTGGAACAGCTCCTGCATCTCGTCGACCCGCGTGAACCAGAAGGCCGACGAGGCGAGCATCATCCAGAAGCAGTAGATCATCCAGCTGCCGAGCACCAGCAGACCCACGAACGACAGCGCGCGCCGGAGTGCATCGGAACCGTCGTCGAGCTGGACGAGTGCGACGACGAGCACCACGAACCCGGCGACGATGTCGACGCTCTGCCAGATCGACACCTGGCGCACGCTCACCAGCGTCTGCGCGTCGGCCGGCTTCGTGAGCGCATAGTCGAGCGTGCCGCGCTGGATGTCGTTCACGAGCTGCTGCATGTTCGGCACGACGAAGGTGTTGGCGATGCCGCCGACCATCGTGAACACACCCATCACGGCGAGGAGCTCGGCCCGGCTCCACCCCCCGAGCTCGGTCGTCCGGCCGAACACCACGGCGAGGCCGACGAGCCCGGCGCCGAGGGTGAGCACGGACTGCAGCAGCTGCAGGAAGAAATTGGAGCGGTACTGCAGCTCGTTCATCGCGCCGACGCGCAGGAACGACCACGCGAGCTGATGCGTCCCGGCGCGCCGGAACGGGGCGGACGCCGGGTCGCGGCTCATCCGCCCACCGAGGAGAACTTGCGGACACCGCGTCGCCACACGACGCGCACGAGCAACGCACCGAACAGCACCCAGCCGGCCTGCGCGAGCAGACCGACCACGAGCTCCGTGTTCGACACCGGCCCGACGAGTGCCGTGATGGGGAAGCCGAACGTCCACCGGAACGGGAGGAACCAGCTGACGGCCTGCACCCAGCCCGGCATCAGCGTCATCGGCACGAGACGTCCGGACAGCAGCAACTCGGCCATGAAGTAGGCCTGGAACAGCGCAGCGACCCGTGTGGTCCAGAACGTGATCATCCCGAGCACCCAGAGCAGCATCGAGCGGATGAGGTACGCGCCCCAGATGGCGTAGAAGAACACGAGGCACTGCTGCACGCTCGGGTCGAGCGTCGGTCGGAACGCGATGCTCAGCACGGCGGCGATCGGGATCCAGAACACGATCACGATCACCTTCCATCCGGCGAACGAGCCGAGGTCGTAGTGGATCGGGTGCACCGGACGCAGGAGGTGGCCGGACAGCTCGCCCTCGCGAATGCGCGTCTCCCAGCCGAACGGCGTGAAGACGATGTTCATGTTCCGCACCAGCGTCCAGACGATGTAGTACGCCGCGAACGTGCCGGCCGTGTAGCCGCCCACGGAGCCACCGCTCGTCTTCGCGATGGTACGCCAGACGACGAGGTAGATCGTCGGCTCGACGACCATGCCGATCATGTAGAAGTAGTTCGCGGCGCGGTACTGGAACTGCACCTGCATCGACGTCTTCATCAGCGTGAGGTACATCGACACCATCGATCTCCAGCGCGGTTCCCACGCGCGATCGTCGTCGACGGTGGCAGGCGCCGGCGCGAGGGATGCGTCAGACACGCTCGGCCCGATCCGGCTCGGCGTCGGTGGAGCCGTCGTTTCCGTCCCCGACGATCGTGCCGTCGGCGAACACGCGCTCGATCACGTCGTCGATCGGTGGATCCTCGATCGTGAGATCGAGGATCGGGTGGTCGTCGAGGAGCCGAGCGGTCGTCGCCGCGACCGCCTCACGTGCGACGATGAGCGACACCTCGTCGCCTTCCGCGGACACGATGGTGCCGTAGGACGACAGATCCGGCGGTCCGGCCGCGCTGGCCGACGAGACGGGTGCGGGCTCGAATCGGACGACGATGGTCTTGGTCGCGGCGAACCGGTGGGCGAGCGCGGCGAGATCGCCGTCGAACAGGACGCGACCGTGGTGGATCACGATGACCCGCTTGCACAGCGCCTGGACGTCCGCCATGTAGTGACTGGTGAGCACGACGGTCGCGCCGTGACGGGCGTTGTAGTCGCCGATGAAGGAGCGAATCCGCTTCTGCATGGTGATGTCGAGACCGATCGTCGGTTCGTCGAGGAACAGGACCGCGGGACGGTGGAGCAACGAGCCGGCGATCTCCATCTTCATCCGCTCGCCGAGCGACAGGTTGCGCACCGGCTTGGTCACGAGCTCGGAGATGTCGAGCAGCTCGATGAGCTCGTCGCGCATCGACAGGAACTCCGCGCGCGGGATGCGGTAGATCGCCCGGTTGAGCTCGAACGAGTCGAGCGCAGGGAGGTCCCACTGGAGCTGGTTGCGGTTGCCCATCACGAGCGCGAGTCGTGAGAGCAGCGCCGGGTCACGCGTGCCGGGCCGGATGCCGAGCACCGTCGCGACCCCGCCGCTCGGTTGCAGCA
>Ga0209023_10005512_pt1 | contig 13789 bp, 13 predicted proteins | sample LakOneMetagenome_FD_187468 | JGI IMG/M metagenome (GOLD analysis project Ga0209023, IMG submission 187468) | Freshwater and sediment microbial communities from Lake Erie, Canada (SPAdes) (version 2) | ecosystem: Environmental > Aquatic > Freshwater > Lentic | place: Lake Erie, Canada...
TCGCTCGCAGGCCCTTCGCGCCGCGATGGCCCCGTCTTCCAGCTGACCGCGTTCGCCGCCCTTGCCGACGTCATGCAGCAGCATGGCCAGCATCAACACCTCGAGGTCGGCGATCAGGTGGATGGTCGAGGACGACAGCGGATGCTCGTCCTTCAACTTGCCGCGGAAGATGTCGTTGATGATGCCGATGGCCTGAAGCGAGTGCTCATCGACCGTATAGGCGTGGTACATGTTGAACTGGGTCTGGCCGACGATCCGCCCCCACTCGGGCAGGAACCGGCCGAGCAGCCCGGTCTCGTTCATGATGGTCAGGACGCGATACGGCCTCTGCCCGTGCGCGAGGATGTGCAACAGGGCGGCGGTCGCTCGCGGGTCGCGCCTCAGCTTCGGCGTCACCAGACTCAGCGACCGGGTCACGGCCGAAAAGGCATGGGGATGCAGGTCGAGATCGTGCTGGTCGGCGCAGACGAACAGGGTCAGCAACTTGACCGGATCGTCGCTGAAGACCTGGGCGCTTTCGACCGACAACCGGCCGCCATCCTCAATGAAGCCGGGAACGCCGAGGTTGCGTTTGCGCCCCGGGATCAGCCGCGACAGGCTCAGGGTGTTCTTCTGCTGGCGCGCTTCCAGGGTGGCGCTCATCGCCCGGGTCAGGGCGCCGACGTCGCGCGCGACGAGGAAGTATCGGCGCATGAACCGCTCAACCGCGGGCTCGTCGCCGCGCCCGCGCCAGCCCATGCGCCGCGCCACCTCGGGCTGCAGGTCGAAGGTCAGCTTCTCTTCGGCCCGGCCGGCGGTCAGGTGAAGATGGGCCCGCACGCGCCAGAGGAAGTCGAACGCCTCCTCGAAGGTGCGCCGCTCCCGCGCCGTCAGGAGATCGTCGAGAACGGCGGCGCCCAGCGGACTTTCCGGCGCCAGGGCCCGGGCGATCCAGAACAGGGTGTTGAGGTCGCGCAACCCCCCCTTGCCGTCCTTGATGTTGGGCTCGACGCGATAGCGGACATTGCCGGCTTTGGTGTGGCGCGTCTGACGTTCCTCCAGCTTGGCGGCGATGAAGGGGCGAGGATCGGCATTGGTCACCGTTCCGCGGAAACGCCAGAGGAAGTCCTCGGCCAGAAGTTTGTCCCCGGCCAGCCAGCGCCCTTCCAGCAGGGCGGTGCGCACGGTCATGTCGGTTCGCGACAGGGCGAGGCATTCGTCGACCGACCGGGCCGAGGACCCGACTTTCAGCCCCAGGTCCCACAGGACATAGAGGACGAACTCCGCCACCGTCTCGGTCCGGGCCGTGGTCTTCCACGGGCGCAGGAACAGGAGGTCGAGATCGGAAAAGGGGGCCAGCACCCCACGCCCGTAACCGCCGACCGCGATCAGGGTCAGCTTCTCGGCCTCGGTCGGATTGTGCGACGGATAGAGGGTCTCGGTGGTGAACCGCCACAGGGCGGTCAGGATCTCGTCGGCGGCGGCGCTGTACTGGCGGGCCACCTCGACCCCGCCCAATCCGCCGGCCAGACGCATCGCGATCTTCTCGCGCGCGGCGTCGTAGTGGGCCTTAAGCAGGCCGGCGACGCCGGCCCGCATGTCCGGGCCGCCGACGAGGGCGTCCAGACGGTCGTCCAGTCCGGCCCGGGCGGGCGTCATGGCGGGTGTGAGGGGAACGGCGGTCATCGGCTTGAGCAATATAGGGAGCCGACGGCGGCGCGTCTCGCCCGCCGTGACAATCGGGGTTTCCCCCGGTGTGGCCCCGGCGCCGCGCATGCTCGCCAACGCGGGGAGTGCGCTGGAGTCTTCCGCCCCGTTGAGGCAGGGTTCCCGAACACTGTTTCCCCGGAGCCTTCTTGTCCCCGCGTCTCGTCCTCGTCGCAGTTCTGGCTGTCGTGGCGTCGAGCCTCGGCCTGCCTGCTCACGCGGATGCCAGAGAGGGGGCCGGAGATGGCGACGGGAGCGGTTCCGGCGCCAGTCCGCTCCGCAGCGACCTGCGGCGCGAACACTGGTCGGACGGCGTGGCCATGGCGGCGGCGGGCTATGGTCCGATCGGCGGCGATGCCCAGCTGTCGCGCGAGGTCCTCGCCGAGATGAACCTCATGCGTTCGAACCCCCAGGCCTATATCGCCGTGCTTCAGGACTACCGGACGCAGTTTCAGGGCGACATCGTCGTGCGTCCCGGCCGGATCAACATCCAGACCCGCGAGGGGGTGTCTGCGGTCGATGAGGCCATCGCCTTCCTGCGCCGCCAGAAGCCGATGGAGCCGCTGACGCCCGACCTGATCCTGGCCCTGACGGCCGGGGACCATGTCGCCGATCAGGGGCCTTCGGGCTTCATCGGCCACTATGGTTCGGACGGCTGGGATTTCGCGACCCGGGTCAGCCGGCGCGGCGGCGATCCCTATGGCGGAGAGAACATCTCCTATGGCTATGACACCGCCCGCGAGGTCATCGTCCAACTGCTGGTCGATGACAATATCGCGGACCGGGGCCACAGGGTGAACCTGTTCCGAGACGGCTACGTCCGCGCCGGCGTCAGCTGTGGCCCGCACGCCGTCTTCAACCATATGTGCGTCATCGACTACGGCTATGAGCCGATGAAGCGGCGCTAGCCTTTCACGACGCCTTCAACGCCTTCAGCCGGTACAGCGCCTCCAGCGCCTCTCGCGGGCTCATGGCGTCGGGATCCAGCGCCGCAACGGCCGCGTCCATGACCGACGTCATCGGCGGCGGCGGCGGCGGCGGTTCGGCGACGGCGAACAGGGGCAGGTCGTCGAGGCGGTGGTTGGCGGCCTTCTCGCTTTCCAGCCGGTCCAGCACCGACCGGGCCCGGGCGACGACCGATGGCGGCACGCCGGCCAGTTTGGCCACCTGCACGCCATAGGAGCGGTCGGCGGCGCCGGGCGCAGCCTCGTGCAGGAAGACCAGCTCGCCGTTCCACTCCCTGGCCTTCATGGACAGGTTGGAGACGTGGTCGAGCCGTTCCTCCAGCCGCGCCAGCTCGTGATAGTGGGTGGCGAACAGCGTCCGCGACCGGTTGGTCTCGTGCAGAGCCTCGGCGCAGGCCCAGGCGATGGCCAGGCCGTCATAGGTGGCGGTGCCCCGCCCGATCTCGTCCAGCACCACGAAGCTGGCGGGGGTGGCCTGGGTCAGGATGGCGGCGGTCTCGACCATCTCCATCATGAAGGTGGAGCGGCCGCGGGCCAGATCGTCCCCGGCGCCGACGCGGCTGAACAGCCGGTCGACCACGCCCAGCCGCATCGATCGCGCGGGCACGAAGGATCCGGCCTGGGCCAGGATCACCAGCAGGGCGTTCTGACGCAGGAAGGTCGACTTGCCGGCCATGTTCGGTCCGGTGACGATGGACAGCCGGGCGCAGCCGTCGGGGCCCTTGAGGGGGGCCCCGTCCAGACGGCAGTCGTTGGGGGTGAAGGGATCGCCGGCCCGCTTGACTGCGGCCTCGACGACCGGGTGTCGCCCGGCCTGGACCTCGAAGGTCAGGCTGGAATCGACGACGGGCCGCACCGCACCGACCTCTTCGGCCCATTCGGCGAGGGCCGAGGTGGCGTCCAGTTCGGCGAGCGCATCGGCGACGGCCTGCAGAGGGCGGGCCAGACGCTGCACGGTCTGGCGCCAGCCCTCGAAGGTCTCGCCCTCCATGGCCAGGGCCCGGAAGCCGGCCTGGCTGATCTTCGCGTCCAGCTCCGACAGTTCGACGGTGGTGAACCGGACCTGGGCCGCCAGGGTCTGGCGGTGAATGAACGGGCTTTCGGGGCCGGCCCGGAACAGGGGTTCGGCGTGTTTGGCCGTCGTCTCGAGGAAGTATCCGAGGACCGCATTATGCTTGATCTTGAAGGGCACGCCGCTGTCTGCGACCGCGCGGGCTTCGAGATCGGCGACGACTCGGCGGCTGTCATCCCTCAGGGTGCGGGCCGCGTCCAGTTCAGGCCGGAAGCCGGGGCGGACGAAACCCCCGTCACGGGGCAGATGCGGCGGCTCCTCCATCAGCCCTTCGGCGAGGTCGACCCTCAGCCGGGCCAGATCGGGCGAGAGGGTCAGCCGGTCGAGACAGCCGAGGAGTCTCGCCGGCGGGGCGCTGAGAGGATTGGCGGGAACGACGAACAGGCCGGCGAGGACCTCCGCGATCGTCAGGCCCGCGCGGATGGCGGCGAGATCGCGGGGTCCGCCGCGTCCCAGAGCCAGTCGCGACACCGCCCGGGCGACGTCGGCCGAGGCCTTCAGCCCGTCCCGCAGATCCCGGCGCAAGTCGCGACGCTCGAGCAGCCATTCGACGGCGTCGAGTCCATCGTTGATCTCCCCCGGATCGCGCAACGGCCGCGAGATCCTTTCGGCCAGCGCCCGCGCTCCGCCGGAGGTGACCGTGCGGTCGAGGCAGGCCAGCAGCGATCCCTCACGCTCGCCGCGCTGGGTGCGGTCGATTTCGAGAGACTGGCGGGTCGCCGGGTCGATGGCCAGAAAGCCGCTCTCGCCCGAACGCCGGGGCGGCGTCAGGGCCGGGACCTTGCCGGCCTGTGTCGTCTCGAGATAGGCGGCGACCAGACCCAGGGCCGAGACCTCGGCCTCCTCGAAGGCGCCGAAACCATCCAGCGAGGAGACGCCATACAGTCGCTCGACCCGGTCGCGCGCCGCGACGGGCTCGGCGACGGCTGAAGCCATGGCCTGGACCACCCCGCCTGAGCCGTCGAGCGCCGGCCGGACCGCATCGTCGGAGAACAGCCTGTCGGAAACCAGCACCTCCGACGGGCGGAAGGCGGCCAGGGTCGCGGCCAGGTCCTCGAGGGCGCAGGCGACGGAATCCACCGCTCCGGCCGACAGTTCGACCACGGCGACCGCGGCGCGGCCCTTGCGGATGGCGACGGCCGCCAGCCGGTTGGCGCCGCGCGCGTCCAGAAGCGTGTCCTCGGTCAGGGTGCCGGGGGTGACGACGCGGACGATGTCGCGCGCCACGATCGATTTCGATCCGCGCTTCTTCGCTTCCGCAGGGGTCTCGATCTGGTCACAGATGGCGACGCGCTGTCCGGCCCGGATCAGTCGCGCCAGATAGCCGTCCATGGCGTGGACCGGCACCCCGGCCATCGGGATGTCTTCGCCCTGGTGTTTGCCCCGTTTGGTCAGGGTGATGCCCAGCAGGCCCGAGGCGATTTCGGCGTCCTTGAAGAACAGCTCGTAGAAATCGCCCATGCGGAAGAAGACGATGGCGTCCGGTTGCGCCGCCTTGGCCGCCAGATACTGGCCCATGACGGGGGTCACGCCCTCGGCCAGAACCGGGGGCAGGGCGGGAGCGGGCGCCGGTTGAGGCGGATGTGCGAGGGGAGCGTTCATGCGAAGCGCACAGGGTGACGGATCGCGCGCGCCGCCTCAAGTCATGTCTCAAGCTCTTCCGTGCGGAAGACCGGCGTCTGGCCTCAGGCCGCGTGGCTGATCGGCCCGCGCGCGCTGAGGACGGCGGGCTCGGACAGGGCCAGGGCGTCCCAGTCCAGATCGGGTTTGGGCGCGCAGGAGGCGGCCAGGATGGCCCGCAGCTCGGCCGCCGAGGCGACGCTGGCCACCACACAGGCGGCGGGCGGCAGGTTGAGGGCGAAGGCGAGGGCGGCCTGCATCGGATCGACGCGGGCCTCGGCGAGGCTCCGTCGCACCCGGGAAAGAGCGGGGCCGTGTTCGGCCAGATGCGGCGGCAGGCTCTCGCGGCTGGCGAACAACAGGCCGCGCGCGAAGACGGAGGAGATGTGGACGTCGACGTCCATGGACGCGAGGTCGGACAGCACGCCCTCGGTCACCGGACGCTGGTCCAGAAGATTGCACGGCATCTGGACCACGTCGGGCTGGTAGCGACGCGCGAGCAGGGCGGGGCCATCCTCCATGGTCGCGCAGAAGCCGATGCGGCGATAAAGGCCGCGATCCTTGAGCGCCTTCATCCGGTCCCACAGGGCGCGGCCCTCGGCCCCCGCCAGATCGGCGGCGTTGGAAACCAGCAGCGTATCCCCGCGCGGCAGGCCCAGACGCTCCAGCGAGCGGCGGGCGCGGGCCTCGACCCGATCCACGCCCTCGCTGAGGGGCACGGTGCGCACGGTCACGCGGAACGGAGACGGGAAGGGCCAGGCCTGACCCAGCAGCCGCTCGCCGTCACGGTCGGGACGGGTGGCGACGGTGTTGATCCCGCCGTCGGCGGCGGTCTGAAGCAGGAAGCGCATCGCTTCCTCGCGCGCGCCGACCGGGGCTGTCGCCACGGCGCCCACGCCCCTTTCGGGATCGGTCACCACCGCCATGGCCAGTTTGCCGGCGGGAGTCTGTGCGGGAAGAGGCTTCACCCACGGACCCTGCACCACAAAGTTTAAGGGAGGCTGACCCGGAAGTTGCCGGAGTCTTACTTGCCGACCGGCGATAGATTGGAAATCTCCAGGAAAATCAGTCGGCGTCGGGCTGTTTGTCCGGATGGGCTGCGATAAAGCCGGGATGAGTTTCCGCCGCCTTTTCGACCGCCAGAAGCCGCGGCCAGGGGGTCAGGTCCATATTGAAGCGCCGCGCCGAATAGAGCTGCGGGATCAGGTAGCAGTCGGCCAGGGTCGGGGCGGCGCCGAAGCTCCAGCCGTCGCCGTCTTTCGCCACCATCTGCTCCAGCGCGTCGAAACCGGCGGCGATCCAGCCCCCGGCCCAGGCGTCGACCCCGGCCTGATCGGCCCCCAGTCCGCGCACGGCGCCGAGGACGCGAAGATTGTTCAGCGGATGGATGTCGCTACCGATCAGGGCGGCCATGGCCCGGACCCTGGCGCGATCCAGCGGGGCGGAGGGCAGCAGGGCCGGTTTCGGCCAGGTCTCTTCCAACCATTCCAGAATGGCGACGCTTTGGGTCAGGATCGCGCCGTCGACCTCCAGCGCGGGGACCATGCCCTGAGGATTGATCGCGAGATAGTCCGCGGTCTTGTGCGCCCGTTTGCGCAGGTCGAGGTCGCGCTGCTCGTACGCCAGCCCCTTCAGATTGAGGGCGATGCGGGTCCGGTAGGCCGCGCCTGAGCGCCAGTACGAGTGCAGGATCACCGCCGTCGCCTCAGCCGCCGATGGCCGGAGCGACCGTGAAGGTCAGTGTCGTCAGGCCGCCGATGGTTGCCTCTACGGTGTCGCCGGGAACCAGCGGGCCCACGCCCTCGGGCGTGCCGGTGAAGATCAGGTCCCCCGCCTGCAGGGTCCAGAACTCGCCGGCCTTCGCCACGATCTCGTGCGGGCTCCAGATCATGTCATCCAGCGCGCCCGCCTGTTTCCCGACGCCGTTGACCGACAGGGCGATGGGGCCCAGCGGCTGAGGCAGGTCGCCCAGGGTCAGCGGACCGCAGGGGGCCGACTGGTCGAAGCCCTTGGACGCGTCCCACGGGCGGCCCTTCTCCTTGGCCAGGGCCTGAAGGTCGCGGCGGGTCAGGTCGACGCCGACCGCCCAGCCGATGGCCTGTCCGCCTTCCCCGATCGCCACCACCAGTTCGACCTCGTGATGCAGGTTCGTCGTCGCCGACGGATACGCCGGGTTCTTTCCGTCCGTGACGATGGCGTCGGCGGGCTTGGAAAAGAAGAAGGGCGCGGGCCGGGTCGCATCGCCGCCCATTTCGCGCACATGGGCGGCGTAGTTCTGCCCTACGCACAGGATGCGGCGCACCGGAAAGCGGCGGCCATCGCCGACGATGGGCAGAGACGGGGTCGGTGCGGGGTTGAACAGCCAGTCGGCCATCGGGGACCTTTAGGGTGGTTGGTGGTCAGTGATTGGTGGTTGCTGGTGCCATGCCTCGCCCTGGTCGTCGATGGCTGTTCGTGCATCAATCACAAACCACGAACCTTTGATCACTTCCACCCGACCGTGCTGCACTGCGGCGAAACGGACCGGAACCGTCGCGAAGATGTAGCGTTCAGCGGCTGGTACCTCTATTTACAGTCAAGCTGACCACCGGAGCGCGCATCATGGCCACGACCAAGGCTCGAGAAGACATCAAGAACGACCTCAAGACCCTGAAGGAAGACCTGAAGATCGGCGCCCGCGAGGAAACCGAACGACTGAAGGAAAAGGCCTCCGAGGCCCAGGAGCGTCTGAAGGCCAAATCCGCAGAGGCGGAGGCCCAGGTGCGCGAGAAGGCCGAGGTTCTGCGCGAACAGGCTCGCGGGTATTACGACCAGGCCCGCCTGCGCGGCCGCGAATATTACGATGACGCGTCCGAGCGGTTCGATGAAGCCCAGCGCTACATCACCGAGCGGGTCCAGGAACGCCCCGTCCAGTCGACGGCCATAGCGCTCGGCGTGGGCGTCGTGCTCGGTCTGTTGCTGGCCGGTCGTCGCCGCTGATGATCGGCAAGGGGCTGGTCAAGAAGCTGGTCGCGGGCTTCGCCGCCGCGGCCAGCGCTTTCGTCGCCGTGATCGCGCTCGGCGCCACTGTGTTCTACGCCTTGTGTCTGGTCCTGCCCGCTCTCGGCGCGGCGGCGATCACCTTCGGCGTGTTCGGCGTCCTGACGGCGTTGATCGCGGTGGTGTTCCTCAATGCCGGCGGCGGACTTCATCACGATGATGACGAGGACGAGGAGCCTGAAAGCTTCGCGCACAAGGCCGTGCACCTGATCCGCGAACGTCCGATCCTGGGCGCGGCGGGCGGTCTCGGCATTCTGTTCTTCCTGCTGCGCAACCCGGCCCTGGCCGCGATCGCCGCCAGTATGATCACCGAAAAACGCATGGAAAGCCGCGGCTACGGTCGCAGACGTCGATAGAGGTCGCAGAGTCTTCGATCTCCACGGAACAGTGTGGGTTGAGACGCGTTGATTGAGGGAGCGGCGCCTGTCAGGTGGCGCCCAAGTAGATCAAACGTTTCAACCCCTTGTCGACCTTGGAGGTCACTATGCTGCGCTGGGCTATCATCTTTTTCGTCGTGGCGCTTGTCGCCGCTGTTCTGGGCTTTGGCGGCATCGCCGGCATGTCCTTCGAAATCGCCAAGTTCGTTGCGATTATCGCTGTCGTCCTGTTCCTCGCCTCCTTGATCATGGGCGGCCTGCGCGGACGAGGGACGCGCATATAGACCGACGCTTCAGCGTCCAGCTGAATCAAGCCGCCGTCCGAAAGGGCGGCGGCTTTTTCACGGGCAGGTCAAGGAAGACGACCGTCAGACGGCCGCCTTCTCCTTCTCCCCGGCGACGGCAGGATCGGGTGCGGTCTCGCGATGTCGGGTGTCCTGACGACGCGGCAGACGCCAGGTCCGGCTGGAGGCGAAGGCCTGGCCGTCCCACGCCATGGCCGTGACCACGATTTCCCGGTCGTCCCATTCGAGCTGGTTGAAGCTGGGCGGCGTACCTCGCTCGCGATGCGACAGCGTTCCGCAACCGACGGCGTAGGAGCAGCGGTCGGTCAGGTCGATCGGCAGCGCGAAGGGGATGTGGGTATGGCCGGTCATGATCAGATCGACGCCGGCCTCGGCGAAGATGGCCGCGGCGGCGTCGCCGCGCTTGACGTCGCCGGTCATGGGCGTGCCGATCATCTCGATCAGCGGATGGTGGCAGGCGAGGATTCTCAACGCGCCCACCGGCGCCTGACGCAGGGCTGCGGCGGCGCGCCGGGTCTGGTCCAGGTCGATGACGCCCTTCGACCAGTTGAGCCGGGCCTGCCATCCGCGCGCGGTGGTCACCCCGCGAACCATCAGATTGTCGCGCTTGAACTCGCCGTCATGGGCGGGATGGCCGGTTGCGGCCTCAAACGCCTTCCACGGCCAGAACAGCCGGTCGAGCACGCCATAATAGGGGACGTCGTGATTGCCCACGACTACGAATCGCGGCTCGGGCATGGCCCGGATCCAGGCGCCCGCAGCCGTGAACTCGTCCGGCAATCCCTTCTGCGTCACATCTCCGGTGATGAGGATCAGGTCGTTGGGCGCGGCATGGGCGTATTCGGCGGCGGCGGCGCAGGCGCGGCGATGCTCGACGCCGAAATGGACGTCGGAAAACTGGATCAGGCGACCGGAGCTCAAGGCGGCGTTCTCGTCATACGCTGTCTTCCGCCGCCGGCGGATTGGGCGCAAGCGCCTGGAAGGCCTTCGGGATGAAGGTCACCTTCGTCTCATGGGGCAGCAAGGTGGGCTCGCCGTCGATCACGGCGGGAATCTTGGAGCGCGCCCAAACCTCGATCTTGCGAGCGGGTTTCGTCGTCACCGATGCGTCCTGACGCCAATCGCTGAACAGGGCTGTCGCCGCCAGACGAAAGGCCTGGCCGGTGTCCGATGGATCCATGGCGGCGGCTTCCAGCCCCACGGGCTCGTCGAGCGCGCGCGAGATCATCGGACTGATCAGGACCAGGGCTTCGGTCTTTCCCTTCGCTCCGCCATCGAGAGCGAAACGCAGTCGACCGGTGAAGGCCCGGCGCAGGGCGCGGCGGCCATAGGCCCAGGCCAGGGAAAGCTTGCCCGATCGCATCGCCTCACGGGCCGGCGCCCACAGGGCCGGCGAACCGAGGATGGCGGCGCAATAGAAGGCCTGGCCCTCGACGGTCCCGCCGGAGACGCACTGCGGCGCCCCTTCCTCCAGCGCCGACCTCAGGGCCAGTTTCCAGTCGGCGGTGCCGTACAGGGCCTTGGGCAGCATGTTCATCGTACCGCCGGGAAGGGGGGCAACCAGCGGTCCCTTCGGTCCAGCGCGCGAGGCGACGGCACGGGCTGTGCCGTCGCCGGCCAGAACGAACAGCACATCAGGATCGGAGGCGAGAGCCGCTTCGATCTGGCTGTCGATGCGCGAGCCTTCCAGCGACACCACCTCGGCCTCGCACGGATAGTCCGCCATGATGCTCGCGACCTCGTCCGCGGCGCGTGGGCCGACGGACCCCGAGGCCGGGTTGACCAGCACCACCACGCGGCGGATTTCGACATGCGGCGTCAGGGCGCGGACGACGGTTTCGGCCGCCTCCGCCATCTCGTGGTTCGAGACGGGCGCGGCGTCAGGCCCGGTTGCGCCGCCGTTAAGGGTCGTGCTGTCTGTCATCTCGCCCGAACGCCCGGCCCGGGCCGACGTTCCGGGCAAGCGTAACTATTCCGACGACGCTTTTCGTCGCATCGACGCCCCTAGCGAGCGGCGGGCGTCTTCAGGTCCTGAGCGGTCTCGGCTGCGCCGGCTTTCAGGGCGTCGCCGGTCTTCCCCGCCGCGTCGCCCGCCTTGTCGGCGGCCACGGTCGCGGCGGCCGGCGCCTTGCCGACCGCCTTCCGGGCGCTCTGGATTCCGGTGGAGATCCAGCCGTCGATGACGGCGCCCCCGGCGGCGACCGAACGTTCCTTGACGGCCATGACGCCGGTCAGGGCGCCGAACAGGGCCAGCAGTGTGACCAGAAAACCGATGAACGGGCCCGCGCCCGGGCCCCGCTTGCGCTTGCTGCGCGCCCAGACCGGGCTGTGGCCAGTATCGTCCGCATTTCGGACCACTTCAGGAAAACGCATGTCAGACCCCTCCAACGAACTTTTGCGACCGTCGAACCCCGCGACGACGCGTGATCAGCCTAGTCGATCGTTAACGAACCGCATAGGGCGGGAACCTGTGCCATAATCCAGCGTTCTCCCCCTCGGGGCGAACAATCGGCCTCTCACCAAGGCCCATATCGGGATGAAGGATCACACCATGAAGAAGGCACTTATCGCCATCGGCGCCGCCGGCCTTATGGCTTCGGCCTGCGCCAGCGACCCGTACAGCAGCGGCGGCTCCAATGAAACGGTCCGCCAGGGCGCCATCGGCGCCGGTCTCGGCGCGGTTGCCGGCGCCATCATCGGCAATAATGTCGGCGGCGGCAACGCCGCCACGGGCGCCCTGATCGGCGGCCTCGCCGGCGGCGCCGTCGGCGCGATCCGCGGTTCGAACCAGGACCGTGCGAACCAGCAGCGCTACCGCGACAACGGCGGCGCATACTACTATTGCTACGATAACCGTCAGAGCGAGTGTTATTGGGAAAACGGCCAGCGCCGCCAGTAGGACTCTTCGGTCGTCCCCGGGCGGCCGGGCAGGATCAGGGGCGGCTCGCAGCGCGGGCCGCCCTTTTTCACGCCGAGATGATGTTTTGGAACGCCGGTACGCCGGTGACGGAGGGGATGACGATGGCAAGGGTCGGGATCTGGATCGGGGCGGCGGCGATCGCGTGCGGCGGGCTGGCCGGCTGCGAGACGACCAGAGGACTGTTCACGGACCGGTCGCAGATCGTGGCGAATCCGTCGGCGTGCGCGCCCAAACGGTTCGAAATCTACTTCGCCGACAGCGAGGCGCGGCTGACGGAGCCGGCGCGGCAGGCGATCGGCCTCACGGCGACCCAGCTGCAGGGCTGCACGATCAGGAGCGTCAAGGTGCTGGGGCTGTCGGATGCGCGCGGCGGCGCCGAGGCCAATCAGGACCTGTCGGAGCGGCGCGCCATGGCGGTGGCCGAGGCCCTTGCGGCCGCCGGCTGGCCGTCTCCGGCCTTCGACGTGGGCGCGGCGGGCGATGAGGGCGCCGCCAATTCGGCGGGCGTGCGCGAGCCCCTGCGGCGACGCACCGAAGTGCTGGTCGAGGCCGCCCCCAAATAGGGTTCCGGCGCGCGGGCCGCAGCGGCTATAGGTCGGGCCTCAACCGGTCCGGACTCCGCCCTTGCGTATTCTTGCTGCTCTTCTCTGGCTGGGTCTGGCCCTGACCGCAGGGCCTGCGGTCGCGCAATCTTCAGGTCCGCAGAAGACCGAACGGATCGAGGCGGAGCTGGTCCCGATGTCGGCCTGGGCCGCGCCGGGATCGACGGCCGTCGTCGCCGTGCGGCAGAAAATCCAGCCCGGCTGGCACACCTACTGGCGCAATCCGGGAGATTCCGGCGGCCCGACCACCCTGAGCTGGACGCTTCCGGCCGGCGTGGCGGCGGGCGCCATCGTCTGGCCCCTGCCCCAGCGGCAGAGACTGCAGGGCCTGACCAATTTCGGCTACGAGGGCGAGGTCTTCCTGCCCGTGCCGATCGAGATTCCGGCCTCGGCAAAGCCCGGCTCGACCCTGCCGCTCAGCGTCCGCGCGGTCTTTCTGGTCTGCAGCGCCGAGATGTGCGTGCCGGATCAGATGACCCTGACCCTGTCCTTGCCGATCAAGGACGGCGCCGCCCCCTTGGCCGGAGCGGTCGGCCGCCGCATCCAGACCGTGGTCGAGACCGCGCCGCGTCCGGCCGGGATCACCGCCCATGTCCGCCTCGACGGCCAGACCCTGAGCCTCAGCGCCACGGGCGGGCCGCTCACGCCGGGACCGGGCGGCCTGACCCCGACACAGGCGTCCTTCTTCCCCTATGAGGGCGAGGTCATCGACCATGCGGCGGCCCAGTTCGGCCAGCGCGGACCGCAGGGGCTGACGCTGACGCTGGCGGCGAGTCCGGACCTGAAGACCCTCACAGGCTCCATCGCCGGCGTCCTGTCGACCGACCTCGGCAGCTGGGAGATCACCGCGACCCCCGGACCGGCCCTGCCCGGCGCGCGCGGGGCGAGGTCGCTGGAGCCCACTCCCGACGCCTTCGGTCAGGCCGAAGCGCCCGCAAAGACCGGCTGGCTCGACGTGCTGAAGGCGGCGGGGTTCGCCCTTCTGGGCGGGCTGATCCTCAACCTGATGCCCTGCGTCTTCCCGGTGCTGGCGATGAAGGCGGCGTCCCTGACCCGGTCGGCCCACGCCCCGGCCGAGGCGCGGCGCGACGGGATCGCCTTTACGCTGGGGGTGCTGGTGTCGTTCGCGGTGTTGGCGGCGGTGTTGCTGGCGCTGCGCGCCGGCGGTCAGGCCGTCGGCTGGGGCTTTCAGCTCCAGTCCCC
>Ga0209023_10005513_pt1 | contig 13789 bp, 15 predicted proteins | sample LakOneMetagenome_FD_187468 | JGI IMG/M metagenome (GOLD analysis project Ga0209023, IMG submission 187468) | Freshwater and sediment microbial communities from Lake Erie, Canada (SPAdes) (version 2) | ecosystem: Environmental > Aquatic > Freshwater > Lentic | place: Lake Erie, Canada...
ACCGAGAATCGAGCCGAGGATCACGAGCGGAAACCCGATCGCCATGCCGATCGTCAATGGCTCGTGCAGCACCAGCACGCCGAGCAGCAGCGCAACCGCGGGATTGATGTAGGTGATGACGGTCGCGCGCGCGGGTCCGGCTTCGGCGATCAGCGCGAAGAACAGCAGGAACGCGATCGCGGTGCAGAAGATCGCAAGAGCGAGGACCGACCACGCGGCCGCGGCGGTGACGTGTGTGGGCCAGTAGAACGGCGCGAACGGCGCATACAACAGCGCCGCGACGATCAGCGACGCGGTGACGACGCCCATCGGCGGCACGCCACCGAGCTTGCGGTCGATGATGATCGGGCCGATCGCGTAGCCGATCGCGGTCAATGCGGCGGCGCCGACCGCGGGCAGGTTCGACATCTGGAAATCGAGGCCGACCAGCGCCGCCACGCCGGCAAAGCCGAGCCCCAGGCCGAACAGGCGGCGCGCACCGAAGCGGTCGTGTCCGAGCAAGGTCAGGATCACCGCGCCGATCATCGGCACCACCGCGATCAGCAGGCCGGCGGTGGAACTGGTCAACCGCGTTTCCGCATGCCCGAGCAGCAGCCACGGCCCGGTGATCTCGACCAGCGTGAACAGCAGCAACGGTTTCCACTGCCGGAACGCCGGCGCGAGCACCTTGTCGCGCAGCGCGATCGGCAACAACAGCAGCGCACCGATCGAGGTGCGACCGAACGCGACCATCAGCGGATCGATGTCGGCAACCGCGATGCGGATCAAAAGGTACGGCACGCCCCAGATCACGCTGAGGGCGAGGAACAGGATCCAGCCGCGTTTGCTCATGTCACCTCCGTATGAAGGGCGTGAGGGTACGACATGCGACCGGCCGTGTGGACGCTCTTCCACCTGCAGACGCTGTTCCCTCACTTGGCCGGCGCCCGGGTTCGCTTCCCCTCTCCCGCCGCGCGGTGCGCGTCGACCTCTCCCGCAAGCGGGAGAGGTGAAAAGGCGCGCGACCTGGCGTTCGTCGTCTCCGCTCACGAGAGAGCGGCTCAACCTCCTCTTCGCGCGCGAGCCGCTGTTCCCCTCATTCCCGCGCGCGAGCCGCTGTTCCTCTCATTCCCGCGCGCGAGCCGCTGTTCCTCTCATTCCCGCGCGCGAGCCGCTGTTCCCCCTCTCCCGCTTGCGGGAGAGGGCTGGGGTGAGGGGAATGCGGAGCCCGGCGCTTGCGTGCCGTCGCGTTCCTGTTCGCTTCACCGCGCCGCGGTGTTCCTGACATGACAAGGCCCGATGGAGGCCGTCCGGGAACTGCCGATGTCCGTCTCTCTTCGTTGTCGTCTGTCTTCAATCGCGGTGGCGCTCACCATCGCCGGCCCGCTCGCCGCCGCGTGGCCGTACCAGCGGAGCCTTTCGCCGGTGGATGTCGCCACCGGGACCAACGGCCTCGGCTTCGGCAAGGCCGTCGCCGCCGACATCCGCGCGGATGGCCGGATCAGGGCGCTGTATGTCGGCGCGCCGAATGCCAAGGTGACGGCCGCGGGCGCCGACCATCCCGGCGCCGGCAAGGTGTACGTGCTGACGCCGATCGGCGGTTGGCACGTGGTGGCGACGCTCACGGCGCCGACGCCGCAGGACGGCGCGCACTTCGGCGCGGCGGTCGCGGTGCACGAGGGCGTGGTCGCGATCGGCGCACCCGACTACGACTATCCGGGTGGACATGTGGACAGTGGCGCGATGCATGTGTTCCAGGACATGACGCGCGATGCGCCGGGCGACGCCCTGCCGGTGCTGCAGTCGTACGCGCCCGGCTATCGCGTGTCGCAGCAGGACGGCACGCACTTCGCCACGAGCGTCGCGGTCGGCGGCTCGACGCTTGCGAACGGCGCATGGATCGCCAGCGGCACGCCGGACGAATACGACGGCGACGGCTGCGTGCGCATCGACTATCACGAAGGCAGCATCCACACCTATGGCGGCGCCGCGTGCGGCAGCGGCGGCAGCGGCGGCAAGCTCGGCGCGAGCCTCGCGCTGTACTCGGCGAGCCAGACGTTCTACGTGCTCATCGCCGGCGCACCGGCGATGGCGCAGGGCGCGCAGTCCCTTGCCGGCGAGGCCTATGTCTACGTGCCCATCAACGGCGTCATCACCAAGCTCGACACGCTGAAGGCGCAGAACCCCGGCTTCCTCGACGCGTTCGGCGGCTCGGTCGCGCTCGATGAAACGCACATCTACGTCGGCGGTCCGGGGCGCGTGAAAAGCGGCGTCGGGCGCACCGGTTCGGTGTCCGTGTTCGTTTCGACCGGCATCATCGGCTACGGATTCGATACCGAAGTGTTCCCTGGAAACGCCGCGGCGGGCGATCTCTGCGGCGCGTCGCTGAGTGCGCGGCGCGAGGCCGACGGCGTGCTCGCGATGGGTTGCCCGGGCTGGGACGGGCTCGTCGACAACGAGGGCCGGGTACTCGTGCTGCAGGAGTTCGACTTCATGGGCACGACAGTCTGGTCGCAGGACCGGCTCGACATGGCCGACGTGCCGCACGGCGCCGACGATCTCGGTCGCGGCGTCGCGCTCGTCGGCGATCACGTCTATGCCGGCGCACCGAACCACGACGATGCGGTCGGCATGAACAACGGCATCGTGCGCGTGTTCGCGCCCGACCGGATCTTCGAGGATGGCTTCGATTGAGTTCGGTGGATTCCGGAACAGCCGGCAGGGTCAAGCGCCCCAGTCGAACGACGCGTGCACGCGTCGACCGTCGATCACGAGCACGGCGTCGCCGCGCTGCACCGACAGGCTGAACGCGGGCACGGCCGCAGCGTCATCGTGCTGCAGTACCAGCCGCTGCCTGCGCGGTTCGAACGCGACCACCCGCCACGTTTCGCGCGCGAGCACGACGCCTTGCGCATCGCCGGGTGCATGGAAATGCACGGCCGCGACCATCGGCTTGGCGTCGTCGCCGATCTCGAGGTCGATGACGAAGCCGCCGCCATCGAACGACAGCGACGAAGTCGCCGACGCGATCCGCAGCAGGCCGCACAGCACGAGTGCCAGCGCACTCCCGGCGAACCGTCGCCAGCGCACGGAAGAGCCGGCTTCGTCGTGACCGGACATCTATGCGCCGCGTTCGCTGGCTGGAGCCGCCGCCACGGCGCTCGCCGCGTGCATCGCGGGAATGCCGCAACAGGCCGCGGCGCCAGCGGGACCGCGCCCGAGCAGCCAGAGCAGCAGCAACAGCAAGGCCAGCACGATTGCGATCACCCACGTCCAGCGCGTGTGGCGCGGCTCGTCGAGCAGTCGTTTCATGACGCGCTCCAGGGGTTCAGTGGCGGTCGGCGGGACCAACCCCGCCGATCAGCTCATCCTGCAAGGCCTTGAGTTCGGCCCAGCGGTTCTCCGCCGCAAGCGACGCCTGCCGCGCCCACGAGACGGGATTGGCGAACTTGAAGTGCGGTCCCCCCTGGTCGAGGATCGCCAGCATGTCGGCGGTGGCGAGTTGCGCAAGCTGCGCGAAGCCGGTCACGCCGTGGCTGCGGAACAGCTCGTCGGTCTTCGGACCGATGCCTTCGATGATCGTGAGGTCGTCCGCATGCTTGAGGTTGAAGCCGGCGCTGCGCGCGGCGCCGACGTCGATGACGCGTGACGGTGGTGGTCGCGTCGGCGGCTCGGCCGATGCGGACACGGCAGCGGGCGGCGCGGCGGACGGTACCTCCGCCGGAATCGGCGGCAGCGGCTCGAAGCGCGAACCGACCGCGTCATGCGGCGCGACCGGATAGCGCTCGTACCCGGAGGTGTCGCCCGGCGGAGCCGGTGGATCGCGGCGCATGAATCTGGACAACAACCAGTTCAGCAGCCAGCCGACCAGCACGCCTGCCACGAACCACCACAGGCAACACGCAAGCACGCCCATATCCGTTCTCCATCGGGTTGCCCCCGCGGCAATGTACTACGGCCTGCGTGTGGAACACATCCGCCCCGCGAATCGCACTACCCAGCCCGCGGCGCGCGCGCTACTGTCTCCATCGGCAGTGCGACGCGCGCCTGATCGTCGCCGATGCAGAGAACAACGTCATGCGCATTCCCCGTATCTTCGTTCCACAGCCGCTGCAGCCCGGTCGCGACGTCGACCTGCCGGCGCAGGCCGGCGAGCATGTGGCGCGCGTGCTGCGCCTCGAGCGTGGCCATCCGCTACGCCTGTTTGACGGCCGTGGCGGTGAATACGTGGGCGAGATCGCCTCGCTCGCCAAGCGCGCGGTCACCGCGCGCGTGCTCGAACCGGCACCGGGCGCGGACCGCGAAAGCCCGCTGCGCATCACGCTCGCCCAGGGTATCGCGCGCGGCGACAAGATGGACTGGATCCTGCAGAAGGCGACCGAACTCGGCGTCTCGCGCATCGTGCCGCTGGTCACCGAGCGCACCGAAGTGAAGCTCGACGCGGAACGCGCCGCGCGTCGTCGCGCGCACTGGGAAGCGGTGCTTGCCTCGGCCTGCGAACAGTGCGGACGCAATCGCCTGCCGCGCGTCGACGAACCGGTCAAGCTCGCCCACTGGGCCGCCGCGCTCGACGACGATGCAGGACTGCGCCTCGCGCTCGATCCCCGCGGCGACGTGAGCACGCGAGAGCTCGTGCCGGGCACGCAGGTCACGCTCGCGGTCGGACCGGAAGGCGGATTGTCCGACCACGATCTCGCCGCGCTCGCGCAGGCGGGCTTCCGCGGACTGCGCCTCGGCCCGCGCATCCTGCGCACCGAAACCGCCGGTCTCGCCGCACTCGCCGCATTGCAGGCCTTGCACGGCGATCTGTAACGGATCGAGTCGATTGTTTTCGCGCTGCGGATCGACAACGGCGGCCGCGAACCGATCCGTCACCCGCGCCTGCGGCGCGAGCGCCGTTCCCCGCGGAGAGGGTCGGGGTGAAGGCAATCGGAGCGCAGCATCCAGAGCATGCTCCGCTTTCCCTCACCCGCGCCTGCGGCGCGACCTCTCCCGCAAGCGGGAGAGGCGAAAGCATGCCTCGCCCGCCGCGCTGCGCGCGCTGTTCCCCCTCTCCCGCTTGCGGGAGAGGGACGGGGTGAGGGGAAGCGTCCGATCACGTCGATTGCCCTCGTCCCGCTCTGTTGTGTTCTTCCGCATGCGGAAGAAAGAAAGCGGAGCGCGACGTTCGCTGCTCCTCACCCGCGGCTTCGGTGCGACCTCTCCCGCAAGCGGGAGAGGCGACGAATATCGCAAGCCCCTGCACGCACGCACGGGTTCCGGCGTCAGTCGAAGCCGTCGGCGAAAATGCGGTCGAGCGCAGCGTCCATGTCGGTCCACAGGCCGTAACCTTCGATCGCGGCATTGACGACCGCCGGATTGCCGCTCGCGAAATCGAAACGACTCAGTTGCATCGCCGCCGGCGCCTGCGCGTCGCGGGTCAGGGCATACAGCGCGCGCGCGGCATCGATGCCGTCGATGGCGGCCGGACCCGAAGCGACGTAGCAGCACGCTGCAGGTGCGCTGCCGATTGCGGACAGGGTCACCGGCATTCCCGCGGTTGTGTACGTGATGCGCACGAGATAGGTGAAGTCGAGGACGCTGCGCGCGAGCGCATACAGGGAGCCGTCCAGCGCATCCACCGCGAGCGCGACCACGCGGTCGTCGGCGATCGGGTACGCGTCCGGCAACGCGGCCCCCGTCCCGACGTCGAAACGCAGGAGCTGGTCCTCGATGTCGCCGGTCCTGCGGCCGACCGCGAACAACTCGCGCGTCGACGCGCGCCACGCGGCGACTCCACGCACGAGGCTGCAGCAATCCGGCGCGGCAACCATGTAGCCGGGCACGCCGAATGCGGTTCCGCCGCTGGTCGGTACCACGAACACCTGGGAAGCACTGGCGCCGGTCGGGTCGGACACGAGTCCCACCACGCTCGAACTCGGCGCATCGAATGCGAGCGCGGAGAAGTAGCGCCCTGCCGGCGCCTGCATCGAGCCGCCCGGTACCAGCGCGCTGCCATAGGCGCCGACCAGCAGCGGGTGTGCGCTGCCGGCGGCAGCGCCCGCCGGATCCGGCAGGGTCGCGACATAGACGAGATCATGATCGACGTCGACGGCGAGCGCATTGCCTTCGACCAACAGGCGATCCTGCGGACTCGACACGGCATTCGCGACGGACTCGCCGGTGGTGGCGTCCTGCACGATCGCGGTGGTGTCGCTTTGCTTCGTCAAGGTCAGCACGCGCGCGCCGACCTGCGCGGCATGCACGAGGTACAGCAGGCTGCAGCCGAACCGCAGGGCGGGTGAGATGCGCAACATGGCGATCTCCTCAGCGCCGGCCGTGGCGGACGAGGTCCTCCAACTCGCGCAGGCGCGCCTCCAGCGTGTCGATGCGCTGGTCGCGCTCGCGCACTTCGTCCTGCAACGCCTTGACCGACGCGAGCGCGACGCCGGCGAGATCGGTCGGCGCGACGAAATGATCGCTCGTGCCGAGACCGAACGCGGTGTGGAAGTCTTCCGCGACCGGACCGAGGTGGCGATCGTCGGCGCCGGCGCCGAGGTAGTTCCAGCTGCTGATCGGCATCGCTTCGAGTTTCGCCAGCACACCCTTGCCGTCGACCGGCACGAAGTGTTCCTTCGCGGTGCGGCTCGACAGCTGCGCGATGGTGCCGTGCACGAGCATGTCGCCGTTGACGTCGAGCTTCGCCGCCGGCGATCCGGTGCCGATGCCGACATCGCCGCTCGCGGCCACGTAGAGGCTCGAGGTCGGCGCGCCGGGGCGGATGCGGAACGGCAGGAGCGAGCCGCCGGTCACGTCGCGCACGAAGAAGCCCGCCTCGTTGCCGGCGACGTCCCAGGTCTGCGCCGTGAATCCGCCGGCATTGGTCTGGTCGAGGCGCATGCCGGGCGTGTCGGTGCGCTGCACGTGGACGTCGAATGCCGGCGCCGCGGTGCCGATGCCGACATCCCCGACCGCGGAGACGACCAGCGAATCAGTCGGCGCATGGCCGAGGACGGTGAACGGAATGGTCAGGGCGGTGAGGTTCTCGATCGAGAACCGGTTGAGGCCACCCGAGGCCGTATCGTTCGCGGTCAGCTGCCAGTGGTCGGCCGGAAACGTGCCGGTCGACGTGTCGAAGAACACGATGCGTGTGTTGTTCTCCTTGAGCCGCAGGGTGTCGAAGCCGAAGTCCTCGTCGAGGACGCAGTCGAAGCCGACGCAGAGGGAGCTTTGCACGATCAGGTCGTCCGCGATGACCTGGTCGTTCGGTTGCGGCGAACTGCCCGCATCGGTGCGCGCAGTAGCCTTCGGCACCGGTACCGCTGCAGGAACGGTCGCAGCGCGCGCGCCCGCGGTGCGACCATCGGCGCCGTCCGGCGCAGCAGCGAATGCAACGAATGGGCAAGCGGCGAGAAGCGCCGCGGAAAGCGCGCGCAATGCGATGGACATGATGCCCCCCTGGTCTGCTGGATGACCCGGCACGCCGCACATGCAGCGCGCCGCCCCGATTCGCCGATCCTACCCGAGCCGGGCGCCGCCGGCGCGCTGTATTCCTACAGCGCCGATCGCTCGCGTCGCATTGCGCCACGCGCGGGAATGCGGGCTTAATGCGCCCATGACAGGGAGGGCGTGCGGTGGCGATCGAGCGTTGGTGTTTCGCTGTGTTGTGCTTCGTTTCCGGCTTGCATGTGCACGCACGCGAACTTGCCGTCCGCGATGCGCTGACCGGCGCGCCATTGCAGGCGCGCATGCAGCCGCTGGACGGCGACGCTGCGGAGTTCATGGCGGACGGTCGTCTGCGCGCCTACCCCGCTGCCGCCCTGCGCGGCCGGCTGCGCGTCGAAGCAGTCGCGCACCGACGCGTCGACATCGCCATCGGCTCGCGCGACATGCCGACCACGGTCCTGCTCGATCCGGTCGAGGAACCCGAGGCCTATGTACGGCTCGCGCAACGCGCCGCGCGGGATCCGCGGGCGCGCTGGTTGCAGGGCTACGTACGCGATACGCTCGACGGCCGAGCGCTCGCCGGCGTGTCGCTTTCGATCGAAGGACGCAGCACACGCAGCGACGAGGTCGGCTACTTCGAAATCGAACTCGACGCCGTCGATGCGGATGCGGACGTGACGGACACCTCGACGCTCGAGGCGCACGCGGCCGGCTATGCCGATCTCCAGCGAAGCGGAATCGCACGTATCGCCGGCGTGCAGCGCCTGCTGCTCGCGTTCGGCGGCAACAGCGCGGCGCGCAGCACGCTGGAACTCGGTGCGCGCGACCGCGCGGACGGCGTCGGCGACGGAACCGTGGACACGGCCGCGCCGCTGCCGCGCATGGCGATGCCGGGAACCGCGGCGAGCCTCGCGCCGGCGCTGCTTCCGCCAGAAACCATCGCAGTCGGCTATGCGGACGCCGCCTGCACCCAGTCGTGCTGCAGCGGTTCGTGCAACCACACCTGCGTGCTGCCGCTGGAGACCTACGTGCGGCGCGGCCTCGACAGCGAGTGGATCGCGAGCTGGAACACGCAGAGCCTGCGCGCGGGCAGCATCGCCTATCGCAGCTACGGCGCCTGGCGCGTCGCACATCCGATCAATGCGAATTTCGACATCTGCTCGAGCGCATGTTGCCAGGTCAACGATGCCGGCACCTCGAGCAGCACGGACAACGCGATCGCGCGCACGCCCGGCCTGATGCTGACGCGCAGCGGCAGCGAGGCCGCATCGGCGGAGTACTCGGCCGAGAACGACAGCTGGGACGATCCCGGCGACGGCCTCTCCTGCAGCAACAGCGACCTCTCCTGCGGCGACGGCTACGCCGGCTCGCCCGCGACCGGCTGGCCCTGCCTCGCCGATGCGGTCGGCGCCGGCCACGGCTGCTTCGGCCACGGCCGCGGCATGTCGCAGTGGGGCACGCAGCGCTGGGCGATCGACGCCAGCGCACGTCGCTGGCCGTGGATCGTCGACCACTATTTCAACGACAACGGCGCCGGCACCGTCCAGCGCACGGCGCAGATGACCTCACCGCTCGGCCTGTCCGGCGCGTCCGCGCAACCGGCCGGCATCGCGCCCGGCGCGACCGTGCACATCGACGCGACCGCCAGCAACGCCGCCGGCGCGGCGCACGCACACCTGCTGATCGGCGCAAGCCTGTACCGCAGCGGTGTCGGCTACATCGACGACTCCGCCCACGACGCAGCGCTCAGCCTTGCAACCGGCAGCCACGCGATCGCGCGCGACTTCCACACGCCGGCCACGCTCGCGCCCGGCAGTTACGACCTGCTGGTGTCGCTCTACCTGGATGTCGACGAGAACGGCGCGATCACCGCCGCCGACCTGCCCCTCGCGCTGACCACGACCACGCACGCGTTGCAGGTCGTCGACGACCGCATCTTCGCGAACGGATTCGATGGCGCACCGTGAGGCTGCGCACGCTGGCACGCCCCCGGTAGGGCCGAGCTTGCCCGGCTCATCGTCGGCGCCATCGCGCCAGGCAGACTCCACGCGACACGGCTTCGGTGGCGCGAAACGATGCGCACCACGGAGGGTCGGTAGTACGCGAACCCCATCCGTGCATAGAAGGTGTGCGCGCTCGTGTTGTCGCACATCACATGCAGGAACGGGGTTTCGCCGCGCAGCACCTGTCGACGGATGAGTTTCGCCATCAGGCGGCGCGCGTAGCCGCGTCCCTGCACGTCCGGATGCGTGCACACGCCGCTGATCTCGCGCAACGTCCCGGCCTGCGAGCGCTCGCCCGCCATCGCGACGAGACGGCCGTGCTCGAAGTAACCAAAGTAGTCGCCCAGCTCGATCGTGCGCAGGCCGAATGGCCCCGGTCGCGTCAATGCGGCGAGTTCGACTGCCTGCCCGGCATGCTCTGCGCCGAGCGCGATCGCGTCGGGTGCTTCGTCGCTCGCGGGCGTTGCGCCTTGCCACGCCATCTTGAACATCGTCGACTCGCGCTCGATCGTCCAGCCGGCCTGCGCCGGGCCGGACCAGCCATCGCAGTAAAAATGTTCGTCGGCGTCGCAGTACGGCAGCAACGCGGCAAAGTCGGGCTGCCCTGCATCCGCGAAGGCGACGATCGGCGAAAACCCGCGCGCGTACCGGCGCGCAGCGCCCTCCCCTGCCGCGAACTTCGCCTGCGGACCGACCAGGCTGTGCCAGAAGATGTTGTCGAGCAACGCCAGACTCATCGCCGCACTCCGCCAACGAGCATCGACGAAGCGCGCACGCCGCTAGCCGGAACGCGTGACGACGACATTCGCCGCGAGGGTCTTGAAGCGCTCGCCGTCGGCCTGGCGCACGGTGATGGTCACGTGGCCGGTCTTGCTCGTGTTGCGATCCTCGACGATGCCGGACTTGCCCTTGTGCGTGCCGCCGACGACCGTGCAGGTATCGCCGTTCTTCACCTCGGACGACGTGGCGCCCTTCATCGTCGTTTCTCCGATCCGCTACGACAGCCAGCCGGCCTTGATCGCGCGGCGCGCGAGCAGCACGAGCGCGACCGCGACCACCAGCACGAGACCCTGCAACACGTACGCCGTCGCGTCGACGGCGCCAGCCACATTCGTCATCGCGAACAGGGAAACATCCTGCGCCACCACGCCGATCAGAGACAGCACGAACAGCACCAACGACCAGCGCGTGCGCACGAGCAGTCCAATGCAGCCCAGCGCGCCCGCGACAACCGCGACGCCGGTCGCCACCACCGACCACGCCGGTCGCGACGCATACATCGCCTGCTGCGCCGCACTCAGCTTCGCCATGTCATCGGGCGTCAGGCGCAGATCCGCGTAGAACGCGGCGCACCCCAACAGGTTCCAGAGCAACGCGACGATCGCCGTCGCCGTGAACCACTTCGGTGCCTTGACCATGTCGACTCCCCTCGCTGCGTGCGCCGGACGTTATCCCTTTCCGTGGCGAACGGGCAACGGTCCGACGCGGATTGGGCACGCAATACCGCACGCGACACGCTGCAATACAGGCTCGAACGCAATGTGGCAACCCGCGCGGCTAGCCCAGCACCTGCGGGTTGAGTTGCCACACGGACCAGTTGAGCGCGGAGGCAAAGCTTACCCACAGCAGGTACGGAACGAGCAACGCACCCGCCAACGGCTTGACGCGCCAGAATGAAACCATCGTTGCAACGATCAGCGCCCAAAGAAGAACAATGTCCGCGAATGCCGCCCCACCCAAGTGCCACCCGAAGAACAGCCAACTCCACAACGCATTGAGTGCGAGTTGCACGAGGAACAGAACGAGGGCGACGCGGGCAGATCGAAAGCCTCCGACGCGCCATACCAGCCACGCCGCAACACCCATGAGCGCATAGAGGACGGTCCAGACAGGACCAAACAGGGCGGGTGGCGGAGCCCACTCCGGGCGGACGAGCTGCGTGTAGAACGGACCGGCCTGGATGGATGCGGCGGCGCCAATGGCCGCGGCAACAAAGCTCACCGCAAGCCACGCAACGAATCCGATGATCTGCCTGCGTGTTGGCAAAGTCACGATGCCCTCCCTCCGTTGACAAGCGCTTGAGCTGATCGCCCGCTCCCGCGATACGGTGTGATCTTACATCGTGCCGATTCGCCGTGGCCTGCACATGACCGAATGGCCTCCGGGAGTCCATACACCAATGGTTGGGCCGCACCCGAGGCACCTGGAGAGCAGAGCCACTCGCCTTCCCCTGCCGCGTTCAAACCGGCCATCGCAACCGCTTCATCGGACCCGGACAGGTGCGTGCAAAACGCAGCGAGCCGCCGGCTCCGTTGCGGTGCCCGTCCATGACGGACACGTTTGGGACGTTAGGCCTCACTGCGCACGACATATGCCATTTCATACTCATCGTGGTACTCACCGTTGATGAGCAGGGAGTCATGCTCCAGACCGAACTGAACGAAGCCCAGCTTCACATAGAGCGCAACCGCAGACTGGTTCCTGGTGTTGACGCGCAGGTTGACCTGCCGAACGCCCCACGCGGAGGCTGCGTAATTCAGTGCTGTCTGAATCAACTCTGCGCCGATACCTCGACCTCGCGCACTGGGGGCGATGTACATGCCCCATAGGCCGGCCTTGTGCGAGAGCTTCGCCATTGCCTCGCGTTCAAGCCCCGCCACTCCAATGAGACTCGGTCCGTCAAAAGCACCGATGACAACTTGGCGTGCACCAGCCTCCAAGCGTGGCCGTATCTCCGTGAGGGGCGTCGAGGACTCTTCCTCGTAACTGGACGCGAACGCCTCCGGATGATCTTGCAGGCCCGCGAGTCGCAGGGCAACAAATGCGGGTGCGTCGTCGGGTGTGAGAGGCCGATAGTGCATGTTTGGTGGCGCCTAAGGCCTGAGTCAACCGACGCCGCCGCGATGGGAATTAGTCTACACCGTGCGATTCGCAGCGGTCCGCTTGAGCGAATAGTCAGGCCTCACCGCCGGCTTTGTTTGCGAGAGACTTTGGCGCCTTGGTTGCCCACGCCGAGCGGACAAGATCCTTGACCGCAGCAGGCTTGGCAGAGGCCAGTTGAATGCGGATACCGCAGACCTTGCCTCCCCAGAAGAGCTTCTCTACAAACTCTGGATAGAGCGAAAGGGCCTGCTCGCGGGACGTTTCACTGACGAAGACGTGAATGTGATCTTCTTCAGGCGGGACCGTGACAAAGATCTTGCCACGCACGCGAAACGATGAGAAATGGTGATGAGGTTCTTCGGTTACTTCGGGTAGCCCAACCGCAAAGCGACGAACATCGGCAAGCTTCATGTGAGGCCTAACGTTCGACGTAAGGTACCTGCCGCAGGCAGGTCCCCTTGGCGGAGTGGTCAGGCGGCATTCGCTGAAATGAGTTACGCATGCTACCTGGGCTCACGACGATAGCCTTGATAGGTGATGATCAGTGCGACGAGCAGGAGGACCCCCTCCAGCAGCATGAACACGGTTGAACTGGTGCCTGCTGCGACTCGATGGTACTGACTGGCGGCAAACATGGCGAACCAGACCCAGAACCAGGAGGAACCACCCGGTCATCGTGACGAGAACGGTCCAATTGCGCGACCAGAGATTGTGTGCCCGGACAACCGCGAGGCCGGCGACAAACATGAGTACGCCGGACAGATAGACAACCGGCGGGATTTGGCTGTCGTGCAGATGCGGCTGAACGAGCGGAAACTCCGCGACGAGCGTAGCCACGAGGGTGGGGCCGAGAAGCGCTGCAATGTGTCTAGAGTTGGCCAAGACGGCCTCCGAAGCTTGCGCCGCCCAACACCTGAGTTAAGCCGCGCCGCGAAGCGGCGTCGGCTGGACGAATTGTCAGGCCGCAGCCAGCGCACTAACCATGACGTAATAGCCGTCGGGATCCCGCAATGCAAATTCCCGGGTGCCCGTGTTGGGATTGATGCTCGGCTCTTCTTCAAGCGCCGAGACGAGTCCACGCGCTCTTTGTAGCGCTTGATCCAGGTCGTCCACACGGAAAAAGAGAAGAAGGCCGTTGCCGGCCCCTGCACGATCTGGACTCGCCAGGGTGGGATGTTCGTGCGCACCCCACTGGTGCAGGCAGAGCAAGACAGTTCCGTCCGCGTCCACGATTTGCCCAAAGTAGTCATGGGCAGGTGTTGTGGCCGGTAGCCCCAAGAGCGACTGGTACCACGCGAAGGAGCGGGGCACCTCCGCTACGCCGATGATCGTCCACAAGCGCCTCATATTTCCTCCAGGCCTAACGCCTGGGTTAAGCCGAGTCGCGACGCGGCTTCGGATTGAATGAATCTGTCAGGTCCCATCCGCGGTGCGCAGAACACCGTTGACTTTTACGACACCTGCCTCCGTGAAATCCACTACATCTCCCGCCTTGAGCT
>Ga0209023_10005514_pt1 | contig 13788 bp, 14 predicted proteins | sample LakOneMetagenome_FD_187468 | JGI IMG/M metagenome (GOLD analysis project Ga0209023, IMG submission 187468) | Freshwater and sediment microbial communities from Lake Erie, Canada (SPAdes) (version 2) | ecosystem: Environmental > Aquatic > Freshwater > Lentic | place: Lake Erie, Canada...
GAGCTTCGACATGGTGGGAAAGCAGCCCATCGTGCTGCTGAAGACCGTCGAGGGCAACCGCTTCCTGCCCATCTGGATCGGCCACGCCGAGGCGTCGGCCATTCTGATGAAGCTGCAGGGCACCGAATCGCCCCGGCCCATGACCCACGACCTGATGAGCGACCTCATCGGCGAGCTCGGGGCCGAGGTGGCGCGCATCACCGTCACCGAGATGCGCGACAACACCTTTCACGCCTTGCTGCGCCTCAGCACCCCCGGCCAGGACGTCGAGGTGGACTGCCGTCCCAGCGACGCCATCGCCGTGGCGGTGCGCACCGGGGCACCGATCTTCGCAATGGACGACGTGCTTGAGGAGAACGCCATCGAGTTCGAGCACGAACCCGATGACGCCGAAGACATGGTGGAGCAGTTCAAGGCGTTCCTCGACGAGGTCGCCCCGGAGGACTTCGCCGACGGGTCCTAGGCGGTCTCGCGCTTGGTGAGTTCGAGGATGTGCCCGTAGATCTCGGAGAGACCCTCTGCTGAGAGCGGCCCGGCGTTTGCGCCCTGCAGGTAGCGGTGCATCCACTCCTCGCGCGATGGGTCCACGAAGTCCAGGCCGCGCTGCTCCTTGTATGCGCGCAGGCGCTTCACAAGGCCGAGCCGGGCGTTGATGGCCTGGATGATCTTCATGTCGTTGTCCATCACCTGATCGCGCATCTGGCGGATGAGGTGATCCTCGGTGGATACAGCGGGGTCATTTGGCATGGGCCTGACGGTATCCCACAGACCTCTCCGGGGGCCACCGAGCGGCATGGGGGCTAGCCTTGGAGCCATGTTCGACCTGTCGCCGATCCAGCTCATCATCGTGCTGGTCATCGCCGTGCTCGTGCTCGGCCCGTCGCGTCTGCCGCAGTTCAGCCGTGCAGTGGGCAAGGGACTTCGTGATTTCAAGGGCGCACTTTCCGGCGAGCACTTTGATGACGACCCGGCCCCAGCCGCCGAGCCTGCGGTTGCCACGGCAACCGCCGCGCCAGCGCAGCCCGTGACCACGGCGACCGCTGGGCCTGCTGAGCCGGCCGGATCGTCCGCCGATGTGCTGGAGGGCATCGTCGTGAGCGGCGCAGCGCCGCCACACACGCCGCCGGCCACCGACAAGTAGGACATCGGCTGATGGGGACGGGCAGGCGCGGCGTGCGGCGTGTCTCGCCAGAGGATCGCCTTTCCGTCTTCGAGCACCTTGATGAGCTGCGCACGCGGCTGTTCATCAGCGTTGCGGTGCTCATGCTGGCGTTCGTCGCCCTGTACGCCTTCAACGGGTGGCTCCTGAGCCTGCTGCTCGACCCGCTGTCGCCCGATTACCGCAAGCTGCTGGCGCTGTCGCCCACGGAACCGTTCATGGTCATCCTGAAGGTGGTGTTCGGGGCTGCGGTGTTGGTAACGCTCCCTGTGCTGCTGTATCAGCTCTACGCGTTTGTCGTACCCGCGGTGCAGGTGCAGACCCGCCGGAAGATGCTTGCGATTGTGGGTGGGGTGTCCGCCCTCTTCCTCGGGGGCGTGGTGTTCGCCTACTACCTGGTGCTGCCGGTGGCGCTGCAGTGGCTGCTGGGCTTCGGCGAGGGTGATTTTCAGATCGCCCTGCGCGCTGACGAGTACTTCTCGTTTGCGCTCACGATGATGCTGGCGGGCGGGATCGTCTTCGAGTTGCCCATCGCCATGCTTGTGCTTGCCCGCATGGGGCTCGTGAGTGCGCAGCAGTTCCGCACCCATTGGCGCATCGCGCTGGTGATCATCGCATTCGTCGCCGCCGTGCTGCCGGGGGGCGACCCCGCGAGCATGATCCTGCTGATGATTCCGCAGATCGTGCTGTACGGACTTGGGGTCTGGTTGGCCTCGATGTTCGGTCGCCCCGCGCCGTGGGCGCGATTGCGATCCGAGCCCGAGGAGCCCGCAGCCTCGGCCTAGTGCTGCTCGGCCGTGCCGACGTCGCGGAGCGCATGCCCCGTGGCCGAGATGAAGAGATCTTCGAGTGTCGCCAGCCTTGGGGCGATGTGCATGTCGTCGACGCCCGCCCCGCGTGCGGCCGCAACGAGCTCGCCCGCGTCGGCCCCGAACACCACGAGTGACTCGTCGGTGATCACGTGCCGGCCTCCCATTGCCGCTGCAACCCGCGCTGCGTCGGGGCCGCCAATGCGCAGCTCCACCGCTGCGTGGCCCACCTCGGCCTCCACCAGTGCCCGCGGCGATCCCTGGCGGATGACCCGGCCGTGGTCGATGACCACCAGGCGGTCGCACAGGCGCTCCGCCTCGTCCATGTAGTGGGTGGTGATGATCACCGATGCACCGGCGGTGCGAAGCGCCCGGAGGCGGTCCCACACCAGGTGCCGCGCCTGGGGGTCGAGACCCGTGGTCGGCTCGTCCAGCAGGATCACCTCCGGGTCGTTCACCAGCGCGCGGGCGACCTGGAGCCGACGCTGCATGCCTCCCGAGAGGCGATCAACCGTGTCCGTGGCGCGCTCATCCAGACCCACGAACGCCAGCAGTTCGTGCGCGCGCGCGATGGCATCGGCACGGCGGATTCCGAAGTACCGCGCGTACACCAGCATGTTCTCGAGCACCGTCAGTTCGAGATCGAGGTTGATCTCCTGCGGCACCACGCCCAGCCGTGCCTTGAGCGTGCGCGCATCGTGGTCGGGGTCGAGTCCGAGCACCGTCAGGTCGCCGGCGTCCCGGGACGACAGGCACGACAGCATGCGCATGGTGGTCGTCTTGCCGGCGCCATTTGGTCCGAGGAACCCAAAGCACTCGCCGCGGGCCACCGTCAGATCAATCCCGTCAACCGCGACGCGCGCCCCGTAGGCCTTGCGGAGACCCTGGGCGACGACGGCGTACCCGTCCGTCATGTCGCGGCGGCTTCGGTCAGGCGCGCGAGTGCGCGCGCGGGTTACCGCCGGCCTGCAGGGTCTTTGCCAGCCCGTCGGCAAGGCCGATGGTGGGCTCCCAGCCCAGGATCGCCCTCGCACGCGTGATGTCCGGCTGTCGCACGGTGGGGTCGTCCTGTGGCAGCGCCTCGTAGACGACCTCCGAGGGTGACCCCATCGCCTCGAGTACGGCCTCCGCCAACTGCAGGATGGTGTACTCCTCGGGATTCCCGATGTTGACGGGACCGTGCTCGTCGCTGCGGATGAGGCGCACGAGGCCCTCGATGAGGTCGCTCACGTAGCAGAACGACCGTGTCTGGCTGCCGTCCCCGAACACGGTGAGCGGTGCCCCCTCGGCGGCCTGGCGGATGAATGTGGGGATGGCCCGACCGTCCCTGGGCCGCATGCGGGGTCCATAGGTGTTGAAGATGCGCACGATGTGCGTATCGACACCCTGCTGCCGGTGGTAGGCCATGGTGAGCGCCTCGGCGTAGCGCTTGGCCTCGTCATACACGCCGCGCGGCCCGATGGGGTTGACATGGCCCCAGTAGTCCTCGCGCTGGGGGTGTTCCTTCGGGTCGCCGTACACCTCGCTGGTGGACGCGAGCAGAAACCGCGCGCGGTGCTTCTTCGCCAGGCCCAGCGCGTTGTGCGTGCCCTGGGAGCCAACCTTCAGCGTCTGCAGCGGCAGCCGGAGGTAGTCGATGGGACTGGCCGGGGAGGCGAGGTGGAAGACCTCGTCAATCGGCTCGTCAACCGTAATGTGCTCCGTCACGTCGTGCTGCATGAAGACGAAGTCGCCCGACCGGATGTGCTCGATGTTCTCGAGGGTGCCCGTGTCGAGGTTGTCGACGCAGATCACCCGATGGCCATCGGCCAGAAGGCGGTCGCAGAGGTGTGAGCCGAGGAATCCGGCTCCGCCCGTCACAAGTGAGGTCGGCATGGCCCGCAGGCTAGCGCAGGCCCCTGAAACCCCTATTGCACGGACTTGATGGCGGCGATGACCGTCGCGGCATTCTTCGGTCGCTGCACCACACGCGTTCCATCGGGGCCACTCACAACGAACGCGGGCGTGACCGTCACGCCCGCCCGCTTTGCCTCGGTGCGGATGGCGTTGAGCTGGGAGTAGTTGGCGGTTCCCTGTGCGCCGCTCAGGAAGCGGGAAACCTTGAGGCCCCGGATGCGCGAGCCGATGCGGCGCAACACACCCATGTTGACCCAGTCCCCGCCGTTCTCCTGCGCCCGGAAGAGCGCCGCGGCGACATCCCATGCCTTGTTCTGGCGACTCGCCGACAGCACGGCGCACCCCGCCTCGGTGCTGTTGAGGTCGGTGCTGGTGATGAGCGGGCGGAACAGCACTGATCCGAGCCCCTGGGCCGCAACCTGATACAGCAGCGCACGGACGATTCGCTGGTGTGCCTGGCCGCTCGCCGGGCTCGACATATCGACGTACTCGCGGATCTCCACGGCGCCCGATCCCGCCTGAAGGCCGCTGACCGACACACCCCCGGGAATCGTGGTGCTCTCGAGCGGCCGGACGATCGTCATCTCATTGCTGGGCGTGGGGATGGTGCCCCCGGCTGTCGCACCGCCACCGGGCGTGACAGGCGGCGTTCCGCCGCCTCCCCCCGGAGCGGGGTCCACCGGATGGTGATCGGTGTGGCCTCGCGGATGGGTGTCGCCCTTGTGATGGATGTCGCCCCCGCGGTGTCCGGGAGATGACTGCGCCATTGCCGCTGGCGCCACGATGAGACTGCCGGCCAGCAGGATGACTGCAGCACGGTGGGTTCGCGGACGTCGGTTCACGGTTTGCACGATGACGCATGCGCCCACGAGTTGCCCGCGATACGGGTCACCTCACACAATTTCCTTACAGGGCGCCGGAACCTGCGGCTGCCGCCTCCGGGGCCGGGGGGAGCGCGTCGGTGCCCCCCCTCCCCTGGCGGGCCTGACCGAGGACCGCCCATGAGATGCGCAGGAAATGCGCACCCCCGGCGAGCCCGGCGTGCATGGAGCGGCCGGTGGGCGGCAGCATGTGCACCGGAATCTCCCGGATGCCCACGCCGGCGCGGTGCAGGTCAATGAGCAGGCTCGTTTCGGTGAGGCCCGCAGGGAAGCCGTTCTCGGCCAGTCCTGTTGCCACGCCGGGCGCGAGCGCACGGAATCCCGATGTGGGGTCGGTGAGGTGCAGCCCACCCACCGATCGCGCCATCCATCGGCATGCGGCCATTCCCACGCGCCGGCCGCGCGGAATGGCATACCCCGGGCCTCCCCCGAGAAATCGTGATCCCAGCACGAGGTCGGCGCAGTTGAGACCGCCGACAAGGGCCGGGAGGTCGGCAGGACGGTGCTGGCCGTCACCATCCATCTGCACGAGCACATCGGGGTTGTCGGCCAGCGCGGCGCGGTAGCCGGCGCGAAGTGCGCCTGCATAGCCCGTGTGGGCGGGAAGGCGCACCACCTCGGCGCCTGCACGGTCGGCCATCACCGCGGTGCCATCACGGGATGCGTCGTCCACCACGATCACCCGGGCTGTCGCAAGGTGCTGCCAGACCCCCGTGATCACCTCACCGATTGCGTGTGCCTCGTCGCGTGCGGGGATGACGACGGTGATTGCCTGGGCGCGCTCGGTCACGGGGTCACGATACGTGACCGTCCCCCCGGCACACGTCATCTGTTCCATCGCCACACGGTTGTGCCCCCGATGTGTGCGATGGGCTCGAGTCGCGTCCATGGAACCTCCTTCTCCACACGCCGGGCGAAGGCCTTCCAGTTGGCGGGCCACCCTTGGGTCGGGGTGACGGGGCCGGTCACCACATAGCCACCCCTGAATGCCGCGATGTCGGGCAGGGGGCGCAGCTCACGCGCCGCAGCGCGCCCGGCATCGGTGAGGTACGCGGGGTCGATCACGCGATCAACCGGAATGGTTCCGGCCGGGAGGTACGCGTTGAGCTTCGCCCACCACGTGTAGTCGGCAGCGAGGATGGGGGCACGCGGAAGCGGGCGCATGATGTCGGCGATCTGGCTCACCAGGCGGACGTTTGAATCGGTGGTGGCGCGCTCCATGCGCGGTTGCATGGCCAGCACGGTCACCACGGCGATTGCGGGGATGAGCAGCGGCGATAGCCGGCCGTCAAGCGCAATGGCGATGAGCAGGGCAGCGGGGATCGTGAGCAGCGTCAGAAACCGTGCGGGCGCATCAACGCTGATGATGGCCCCGGCTTCGAGGACGGCGAAGCCGAGCGCCAGCCAGAGCCCCGGGAAGATCATCGCCTGCATACGGCGCAGCGCGCCCACCGCGATGGCGATGCCCACGAGCGGCAGCACCAGCAGCACCAGCGAGCCCGGGTGCGCGACCTCCCCGACAAGGAGCTCGGTGAAGGTGGATCCGTCCTCGATGCCCGCCACCGGCGAGCGGAAGCTGCTTGCCCCGATTGTCGCGGTGATGGGGAAGAGCGGCCTGCCCGCGAAGGCGAAGATGATCATCTCGAGTACGGGCACCGCGATGAGTCCGGCCACCAGGGCGGCCACATGGCGCCACGACGACCGCAGGGCCGGCCATGCGGCGACGATCACCATCGGGACCATGAGCACGGCCGTTTCGCGCGATGACCAGCCGGCCCCGATGCACACACCCGAGGTGATGAGCCATGCGCGCGTGCGCGTGCTGGTGCGCGTGCGAAACGCCGCCCAGATCGCCAGGGCAACGAATGCCGGCATCACCGCGTCGGGCCGCAGTCGGGTTGCCATGAGCACCTCGATGGGTGCCACCGCCACGATGCCTGCCGCAACCACGGCCTGCCGGCGTCCGGTGATCTCGCGCGCAACGAGGTAGGCCGCGATGATCGAGAGGAGCGAGATGGCGAATGGCCAGGCAATGGCCGAGTAGTCAGTGGCTCCCACGAGCCGGAAGATGAGGGCGACCGGCCAGAGGAACACCGCCCGCGCACCGAACCACTGGGCGTCGCCGTCGGGCAGCGCGCCCTGCGCGAGGTTCTGCGCCACGGCGACATACCGCGACTCATCGCTGCCGAGGGCGAATGACGTGCCGCCGAGTGCCCAGATGCGAAGGAGTGCACCGGCCACCACCAGGATGGCGAGGGCCAGCATCGCCAGCGCCTGCTCCCCGGTGATGGTGCGCACCCAGCGGTCCATCGTGCCGCCTTTGGGCCAGATGCGATTCCAGGCCCGCGGGACCAATGGCTCCCGCCGCGCCAGCGGGTCGCGTCGGCGGTGCGTGCTCATCCGGACGCCCGGCGCCCTCGCAGGTTGCGCAGCGACATGCGGGCGTCGGCAAGCTCAGCCGGTGCGAGCAGGCGGCACAGCGCAACGAAGGCCGCTCCGCCCACGGCGCTGACCACCACCAGCCACACCGCAGCAGTCCAGAAGGTGTTGCCCTCGGGCATGAGGAAGAACGGCACCAGCGCCACCAGCAGGGCGCCCGCACCCGCGATGAGGACGCGGCCCTGCTGGGCCACGAGTGCCCGCAGCGACATTTCGGGCGTGCCGCGTCGCAGGAACCACAGGGTGATCGCGGTGTTCACATACACGGCGATGGCGCTGGCGAGCGCGAGTCCGGCCTGCTCAAGCGGGCCGAGGAACACCAGATCGAGGCTGATGGTGAGCACCACGCTGATGATGGTGGCGATCATGATCTCGCGTGCCTGATTGGCCGCCGACAGGCTGCGGTTGAGCAGGTATCCGATGAAGTTGCCCCAGATCGCCACGCCGTAGAACGCGAGCGGCGAGGCGATTTCAGAGACGCACGCGGTGTCGCACTTGCCGCGGCCGAAGGCGATCTGGGCGATCTCCGTCGACCCCATGGCGACAAGGATTGACAGCGGGATGGCCACCAGGGCCAGAATCCCCGCCGCCCGCCGGAACGCCTCGGCGCTCTCGCGTCGCTTGCCCTCCGCCATGTAGCGGGCGATAAGGGGAAACAGCGGCGTGAGCAGGGGAAAGAGCAGCACTGTGCGCGGCGCGGCGCCCAGTGCATTGGCGAACGACAGGGCCGCATTGCGACCGGCCTCGAGTGATGAGGCGAAAAGCTTGTCGGTGAACGAGTTGATCTGCTGCAGCAGCGATGCGGCGATGACGGGGATGGCGAGCACCACGGTTCCCCTGAGCCGGGGGTGCATGAACCCCAGGCGCCCACCGCCGAGGCGCGCCTCGCGTGTGAACTGCGGGAGCTGGAGCGCCACCTGCAGCACTGCTCCGAGCGTGACGCCCCAGGCGGCCGCCGTGATGCCCAGCGTGCCGGCGCCCGCGATGACGCCGATCAGGATTCCCGCGTTGAAGGCGATACCCACGGCAGCCGGCCCCGCGAAGCGTCCATGCACCTGGAGGATGGCCGTGAACAGCGCGCTGAAGCCCTGCAGCATCAGTGCCGGCGCCATGACGCGCAGCAGGTCGGATGCGATGGCCGCCCGCTCGGGCCCCATGTTGAAGAGCGAAATCGGGCCCTCGGGCCAGATGGCGATGACCGCCGTCACCGCGATGAGCACGATGCCGACCCACGCGAAGATGGCCCACAGGAGGCTCCACGCGCTGTCGGCACCGTTGCGTTCCCGTTCCTGCTGGAACACGGGGATCATGAGCGTGGTGAGCACGTACAGCAGCACCGCTGCCCCGGTATTGACCACGAACAGGGCATTGACGTATGCGTCCGTCTGCGCGGTGGTGCCGTAGACACCGGCCAGCACGATCTCGCGCAGAAATCCGAGCATGCGTGAGACCACCCCGAAGAGCGCCACCACCGCGGCTGCACGCGCAACCTGCCGGATGCTCATGGTGCGGGCGCCATCCCGTAGATGGTGCGTACGCCCGCGAGGATGAGGCGACCCTCAACCCCGATGGCGGGCGTGTAGCGGCCATCGCGGAATGTGTAGGCCTTGCGCCCGGTTCTGGTGTTGAGGGCGTATGTGCGCCCGTCTGCGGGCCGCTGGGCCAACGTCGCAAACCACACGTACCGGCCGATGACCGTGGGCGACCCCGCGATGCGCTCGCCGGCATCGAATGTCCATCGCACGCCGCCGGTGACGGCATCGAGCGCGTACAGCCGGTGGTCGTACGATCCGACGAACACGGTGCGACCACTCACCGCGGGGCTTGAGTAGACCCAGTCGGGAATGACCCTCACCCATGCGATTGCACCGTCATGCGCATCAAGCGCCAGCACACGGCCGTTGATGTTGGCGATGTAGATGCGCCCGTAGGCGACGGCGGGGTTGGCGTAGAACCCGCCACTTCCACCGATGACCTGCCCGGGGCTGGTGGTGCGCCAGTGGATACGCCCGGTGCGTGCGTTGAGCGCGGTGACCTGACCGGTGTAGTCGCCCACCACGACGTCCCGCCCGGATCGTGAAAGGCTCGACTTGATGGGCCCACCGACCTTGGTGGCCCACACATGCTTGCCCGTGGCCACGGACATGCAGTGCACGCGGCCGTCCAGGTCCCCCACGTAGAAGCGCGTGCCGACCACGAGTGGCGATGACTCGGTGGACGACCCGATCTTGACGTGCCACACCACCTGGCCGTGCGCCCACCGGCGGGCGGTGATGTAGCCGTCGTCCGTGGCGAAGAGCACCAGATCACCCGCAATGGCCGGCGACGCGGCCGCGCGGCCCGAGAGCTTGACGTACCAGTAGATGCCACCCGTTGCGATGCTCAGCTGCTGGGCGTACCGGCCATTGGTGGCGAAGACCAGACGACCCTGCGCAGCGACCGGCGGGAACTCCACGAGCGCGCGCGCTTCGCGTTGCCACACCTTTGTAAACGGTGGTGCGAGATCGAGCGAGGCGTTGGCGCGCGTGCGCTGCTGGTCATATCCATATTCGGGCCATGAGGTGCCCGCGGCGTCGCCCGCCGGTGCCGCCGTGGCCTCGAACCCCGCGGAGGTGCCCACCTGGTCGCCGGAGTCGAGCCCGCCCGTGACCACGAAGAGCCCGATGCCGACAAGCGCGAGCATCACGCAGATGCCCGAGATGGTGAAGGCCAGTGCCTTCTGCGACCGTGGGATGAGCCGCATCAGCGCGGTCCGGCCCTAGGCCGCCCCGGCGCCCCGGCGCCGCGTGCCGCCGATGACGAGCGCGACAACGAGCCCGAGCACCAGGCCGATGAGGGCACCGATGATGATGGTGCGCACCCGATTGCGACTGCTGCTGCTGGATGCTGCGCTGGTTGCCTTGGACACCACTGCCGGTGCCTCGATCTGCTGTACCCGTGCGAGCTGCAACTGTGCGGTTGCGAGGTTGGTCTGCTGTGTGGCCAGCTGCGATGCCACAAGCGCCTGATTGGCTCCCGCCCCCTTCAGCTGCCCGGCGAGGCGGGCGACCGCTGCCTGTCCGGTGCGCACCTGCCCCTCAAGGGTCTTGAGCACCACTGCGTATCCGGTGTTCGCGCCGCCGAGCGCCACGTCGGCATAGGTGTTGGCCAGGGCGATGGAGCCGTCTCGGCTGTCGGTGCGGGCGGTGATCAGGGCGATGGCCGGCTGGTTCGTGTTGGTGGTGCCGGGAGCCCGGGACACCGAGATGTCGCTGTCAGACCGCACCTGGCCGCGGGTGAGACCGGTCTTCGCCGCAACCTCATCCACGATTGCATCGCCCTGCAGGATGGTGGCCGCGGTGAGCGGGTTGGTGCCCGCCGTCTGGGCCAGGTTGCCCATCATCGTGGTGGCCTGCCCGAGATACACCTGTGAGGAGGCCGTGTACCTGGTGGCACCAGTGAAGGTGAGCAGCAGGCCGATGACACCACCGAGCACGGCGGCCAGCACCACGTACCACTTGCCGCGCCAGATGGTGCCGCCGATGTCGCCCAGCGTGATCTCACGATCAGATGCCACCGGTGATCGCCTCCTCGTCGCGGTTCACCATGGGAACAAGCGTCTCCCCGTCGCGCACCAGGATGTGCTCCGACAGGAAGCGTGTCATCACCACGCCAGATCGGTATTCGCCGAGTCGGGGTGCGACCTCTTCCCCGGCCGCCATTGCAAGGATGAGTGCCGGATAGTCGCCGCCTGCAGCCAGGGGCAGCGGAAAGCCCCCGCCGAAGCGCGTGTTGATGTCGGTGATGCCCAGAATCTCCCCGCCATCGCGGAAGCACTGGATGGTGCAGGGCCCCACCAGACCGATGCCCTCGATGGTGCGGACCGCCAGGTCCACCAGCTGCGGGTCATCGAGGGTCTCGCCTTTGATCTGCTCGCCGCCCTTGCTCTGGAGCATGGCGCGGGGAATGGCACCGATGGCCCGGCCGTCGAGCGAGGCGAGGCAGTCGATGCTGAACTCCTCACCGGGAAGCGCCCGCTGCAGCACGCTTGCCACCGGGGTGCGGGCGAGGTGGAAGTCGAGTTCGTCGCGATCGTCGCACCGGTGGATCCAGCGGCCCGCAAACCCGATGCGCGGCTTGATCATCATGGGGTACGGCAGGGCGTCGCGGTCGGTGCCATCCACCGGCCACGTGGGAGGCGAGGGAAGCCCTGCCGCCCCGAGCATCTCGTGGCAGAGCCACTTGTCCTGACACCCTGCGGCAACCTCGGCGGATGGCAGGAACACCCGGGCGCCGGCATGTGCCACCAGCGGTGCGGCTTCGGCCAGGAGAACCGGGTCGAGGTCGGTGAGGGGCAGCACGGCACCGATGCCCTCGCGGGCCGCGGCATCGGCCACCGCCTGCCCGTAGTCCGGGTCGTCCACCGCGGGCAACTGCACCACGACGTCGGCTGAGTGCAGTGATGGTGACAGCGGATCGAGGTCGCTCACGACCACACGGCCGCCCTCGCCGCGGCGCGCGAGCGCATCACGGAAGGCGTGCACGATGTCCACGCGCTGACCCGCGCAGGTGAGGAGCACCGAGGGGCGGTCAGCCACTGGCCTGCCCCGTCAAGTCGAACCCACCGTGTTCACCGCGGTATTCGCCCTCACCACGGATGACCACGCGCACGGTCTCGAGCATGATGCGCAGGTCGCGACGCATGCTCCAGTTGTCGACGTACTCCACGTCCATTGCGATGCGCTCCGACCACGGGATGCTGGCGCGACCGCGCACCTGTGCCAGGCCCGTGAGGCCCGGTCGTGCGCGCAGCCGCCTGCGTTGTGTGGTGTCGTACTTCTCGACCTGCGACGGCACCGTGGGCCGGGGGCCGACGATGCTCATGTCGCCCTTCACCACGTTGATGAGCTGCGGCAGCTCGTCCAGCGACAGGCGACGCAGAATGCGCCCGGCGCGCGTGATGCGGTCATCGTCCTTCAGCACGGCAAGTCCACTGCCCTTGTGCTCTGCGTCGACGACCATGGAGCGGAATTTGAGCACCATGAAGGGCCTGCCGAAGGCGCCGACCCGTTGCTGGCGGAAAATCGCTGGGCCACCGTCTTCGGAACGCACCCACAGCGCAATGCCCGCCATCACCGGGGCGAGCGCGATCGTGGCGGGCACCGCAACCGCGAGGTCGAGGGCGCGCTTCGCGCCGCCGCCGACGGGACGAGTCATCGGCGCGGCGCCGGTCTCGGTGTCGGGGACGATCTGGGGCACGTCCCCACCACGGTAGCGGAGCGGTTCACCGGACGGCGACACGGCCATCAGCCAGCACCACGCATTCGCCGCCGCCGGGGTCGTGCGGCCAGATCGTCCACCAGTCGCACGAACCGGGCCGCAAGTACCTGGCGGTCGTATTCAGCGAGGGCATAGGTGTGACCGGCGGCCCCCCGTGCCCGTGCCTCGGGGCGGTTCGCAGCCACCTCGCGAATCGCCGCCGCCATCGCCGTTGGGTCCTCCGGTGTCACGTGCCAGCCGCAGTGGGCGCGGTCAATCAGGCCCGTGAGCTCACCCACGGGCGCAGCGGCCAGCAGTGGACGACCGGCAGCCATGTAGTCGAACGTCTTGTTGGGGAGCGCCCCCGCAAAGAGCGGCATGTCCTGATACGGGATGAGACCGAGGTCGGCACGCTCCAGATACGAGGGCACCGCCCGCTTGGGCACGGCGTCGACGAAGGTGGTGTTGACGAGGGCGAGGTCTGCGGCCATTGCCTGCAGCATCGGCTTCTGGTCGCCCCCGCCCACCAGCACGACGCGGATGGATGGATCGTCCTCCAGCATCTTGGCTGCCTGCAGCACCGTGCCAAGCGACGAGTAGGTGCCGTGGTTCCCCACGTACATCGCGACGAAGGCGTCGTCGGGCACCCCATCAATGTGTGCCGGCTCGTGCGTACCGCCGGCCATGTCCAGGTCAACGCCGTTGGTGATGAGGCTCACGCGGCCCGCCGGGATGCCCTGCGACACGATGCCATCGCGAATGCCCTCTGTGAGCGCCACGATGCGGTCGGCGCGGCGGTACGCGAAGTGCTCCATCTTGCGGGCTGCAGTGATGACGGCGCCGTCATTGACCACGCCCATCGGGATGATGGAATCGGGCCAGAGGTCGCGCACTTCCAGGAGGAATCGTGCCCCCCGGGCGCGTGCGAAGGCCGCTGCGGCCGCTGCTGCGGGCAGGGGTGGGCTGGACGCCACCACCACATCGGGCCGGGGAATCCGCAGTTCGGCCAGCACCGACCACATGGCGAAGGTGGCGTAGTTGCTCATGCGCGACTTCATGTCGCGCCCGTAGCCCGGTGTGGCGTAGGTGCGGATGACCTCCATGCCGTCCTCGTGCGAACGCACGATGCGCTTGCCCCGGTACTCCTCGGGGATGGTGCGCTCCTTGTGCTGCACATATGAGGTGACCACAGTGACCTCGTGCCCGGCACGTGCCAGCGCACGCGTGTGCTGCCAGTGGCGCACGCCGCCGGGCTGGTCGCCCGACACGAAGTACTGCGAGACGTAGAGCACGCGGGCCACTAGGGGAGCACCTCGGCGTAGAAGGACGTCAGGGCCGCGGCCTCGTTCTCGAACGCCATGCCGTC
>Ga0209023_10005515_pt1 | contig 13782 bp, 8 predicted proteins | sample LakOneMetagenome_FD_187468 | JGI IMG/M metagenome (GOLD analysis project Ga0209023, IMG submission 187468) | Freshwater and sediment microbial communities from Lake Erie, Canada (SPAdes) (version 2) | ecosystem: Environmental > Aquatic > Freshwater > Lentic | place: Lake Erie, Canada | collected...
TTACTGCGAGTTGATCGACACTGGATGCGCTAAAGCGACTGCCTGTTTTGATGACAGCCAGCAATGGCCCCAGCATAAGGAGTGCACCAGGGTGATGTGCAGTGGGATTACCTATATAGACACCTACAGCATCGTTGCCATGTTCAGATTGGATGCGTTTAATGTTCTTCTCGACCATATCGAACGCATCATTCCAGCTAATTTCTACCCATTCATTACCGATCCGTTTCATCGGGCGGCGAATCCTGTCTGGGTCTTCTTGTAAGTCTTTCAGGGCGACGGCTTTAGGGCAAATGTGTCCTTTGCTAAGCACATCTGCTTTGTCGCCTTTAATCGACAAAATCTCACCCTCTTGATGTTCGATGACGACACCACACATTGCTTCACAAAGGTGGCAGGTGCGGAAGTGTTGTTGTGGCGTATTCATCCATAATTCCTTTTGAAGAGTATCTAAAACGCGAATAATTATTTGTATTATGCCAGTGTTTTGCATGGTTAATGTATCTGTTGATCATAATCTCAGCAAGTTAACTTGGTATAGTGCATTGAAATAAACCTGATACAATCTGGAGAATCGCGCTAACAATGAAAATATGCAAGGAATGCAATGAGTTCACCTAATCAATTTACCCTGCTCAAACAACGCCGTTTCGCGCCATTCTTTTGGACCATGTTCCTCGGCGCGTTCAACGATAATATTTATAAAAACGCCCTCGTGATTCTGGTTGCATTTCAAGGCTTACAATTATGGGGTCTCGGTTCAACTGAATTGGTCAATATGGCCGGTGCGATTTTCATTGCGCCGTATATTTTACTGTCGGCAACAGCAGGACAGCTTGCGGATAAATTTGAAAAATCGAGCTTAATTCGACGGATTAAGTTATTAGAAATTGCTCTGATGGTGATTGGTGCGGCAGGGTTTTATTTCCATAATGTGTCGTTGTTGTTTCTCATGCTGTTTGGTCTTGGATGTCAGTCTGCATTATTTGGCCCTGTGAAATATAGCTTTATGCCGCAACATTTGAGCGATGCTGAACTCACGGGTGGCAATGGTTTAGTTGAGACAGGCATGTATGTTGCCATTCTCGGCGGCACGTTATTAGGCGGAGTCCTGATGGCGGATCATGCCAATGGAGCCATGTTTGTTGCACTCGTGACACTGAGCTGCGCGGTCATTGGGTATCTGTGCAGTCGCTCGATTCCAGACTCACCTGCCGATGCGCCGCAGTTAAAAATCAATTGGAACGTGTTCTCAGAAACATTTAACAACTGGCAAATGATTAAAGGCAATCGACCTTTGCGTTTAGCGATCCTCGGCAACTCGTGGTTTTGGTTTTACGGCGCGATTATTCTTGCGCAAATTCCAAGTTATACCCAGAACATCCTGCATGGCAATGAAATGGTCACCACGGTGCTTTTAGCCGTCTTTTCAGTTGGTATTGGCGCAGGTTCATTACTCTGCGAAAAGCTCTCGCGAGGTCGGGTTGAGATTGGTCTCGTGCCCTTTGGCGCGTTTGGTTTAACGATTTTTGCTTTGATCTTGGTGGTGATTGAACCGACTACTGTTGCAACGGGTACGGCGCTGACGGCGATGCAGTTTTTGCAAGAGGCACAAAGCTGGAAAGTCATGATTACATTGATGTTCATTGGCATGTTTGGTGGTTTTTATATTGTGCCGTTGTACGCGATGTTGCAAAGTTACGCGGAACCCACACAACGTGCGCGCGTGATTGCCGCAAACAATATCGTCAATGCAATCTTTATCGTCGCCTCCGCTTTATTCGCCATTCTCTTGTTTAAATTGAATTTGAGCATTCCGCAGTTATTTCTCGCTGTGGCGATTCTGAATGCGGTGGTGGCGATCTATATTTTCACGCTCGTGCCGCAATTTATGATGCGTTTCGTGGTGTGGCTGCTGATCAATACCATCTACAAAGTGCGTACAGAAGGCCTAGAGCATATTCCGGTTAATGGCCCAGCACTGCTGGTGTGTAATCATGTGTCTTATGTCGATGCATTGATTATTGGTTCTGAAACCGCGCGCCCACCACGGTTTATCATGGATCACAATATCTTCAAAAATCCGTTGCTCGGCAGTTTCTTTAGAACCATGAAAGCGATCCCAATTGCCTCATCAAAAGAAGATCCGACATTAAAAGAAAAAGCCTTTGATGCCGCAGCGCAGGCTTTGCGTGATGGTGATTTGGTGATGATATTTCCTGAAGGGGCGTTGACCAAAACGGGCGAATTCAACACCTTTCGTAGCGGCATGTTGGAGATTCTGAAACGCGAACCTGTGCCTGTTGTGCCGATGGCACTACGGGGATTATGGGGTAGTTTCTTTTCACGCGTCGTACGGGGTACAGCAATGATCAGACCGTTTCGTCGTGGCTTCTATAACCGTATTGAACTCATCGTTGCAGCGCCGATTGCACCCGATGAAGTGAGCATGGAAAAGCTACAAGAACAAATTTTGGCAATGCGTGGTGATTTTAAGTAACGGTTTTTAGAGGTACCTAAATTAGCTCATTGAGCTATTTTAGTTTTAAAACCATTGCCTTTAAAAGCGCTAAGTCTGCGTTAATCGTTGAAATGGATTTTTAATGCTTTTGCCTTGAAGTCTTCCCCTGAGGGGGATGAGCGGGGAAGTAACAAGGCATCCATAACGCCTTCATCTACACACAAAATGAAACGCCATTCCATTGACTAAGTCACGCCTTGGGAGGATATTAACAGAAGTGGAAGTCTTCATTTTTTAATAAAAATATTGTCCTTGAGCAGAAGGAAATTGATGATGGCCATAAAAGTTGGCATTAACGGTTTTGGTCGAATTGGGCATTTAGCCCTGCGCGCAGCTTGGGGCAATCCAGCTTTTGAATTTGTCCATATCAATGATCCCATGGGTACAACGGCAACCTATGCGCATTTGCTGAACTTTGATTCTGTGCATGGACGCTGGCAGCATGAAGCAACGAGTGACGGCGATGTTTTGATCATTGGCCAACAGCGTATACCCGTCACGCATCACAAAGACATTGCCGAGACAGATTGGTCCTGTTGCGATGTCGTGATTGAATCCAGCGGTAGAATTAAAACTGCCGCTGCCGCGCAAGGTTATCTCGATCAAGGCGTCAAGCGCGTGGTCGTTTCGGCTCCAGCTCAGGGTGTGCTCAATATCGTGATGGGGGTGAATGATCATCTATTTGATCCTGACAAACATCAGGTTGTCACCGCTGCATCATGTACCACCAATTGCCTTGCACCCGTGGTTAAAGTCATTCATGAAAATTTGAAAATTCGCCACGGTTCGATGACCACGATCCATGATCTGACCAATACCCAAAGTATTTTAGATCAGCCGCTGAATGATCTACGTCTAGCGCGGGCATCAAGCATTAGCTTAATTCCAAGTACCACGGGTTCAGCCGCAGCCATTTCTGAAATCTTTCCCGAGTTAAAAGGTCTGATCAATGGACATGCCGTGCGCGTACCACTGGCAAATGCATCCTTGACCGATTGCGTTTTTGAAGTTGAAAAAACAACGACAGCAGCGGAAGTGAATCAACTTTTAAAAGAAGCCTCGGAAGGTTCATTGCGGGGTATTTTGGGTTATGAAGAACGCCCACTGGTGTCAGTGGATTATCGAACTGACCCACGATCATCGATTATTGATGCGTTATCCACGATGGTCATCAATGGCACCCAAGTGAAGATTTACGCATGGTATGACAATGAATGGGGCTACTCAAATCGTTTGACGGAGGTTGTGAAATTGGTGGGTTAATGATTTTTTAACGTCAAAAGCTAAATCCTCCCTAACCCTCCTTTTTCTAAGGAGGGAACTATTTTTGGCTTCGCCAAAATAGAAAAACTCCGCGCTCTTTTAAAGGGAGGTTGGGAGGGATTTGCTTTCGATTGTTTATGAAATATATTACTTCTTAATCGCCGCCCGAAACGCCAAATAATCCTTCGCTGTTTGACCGACATCTTCAAGCATCGGTAAATGACCAATATTTGGCATGATCACGACCTGTGATTGTGAGATTAATTTATGCAAGATCTCCGCGCCTGCGACATTCAATAACTGATCTTTATCACCCCAAACAATCAACGTTGGTGCTTTAATTTGTTTAGCGCGTTCTTCAATTGAATCAGGCATTAGTTGCTTGATGATTTGATATTCTAAATCCGCATTCGCGATGCTTTCCTTGGCGAAGACATTGAGCATCGATTTTGGCACAAACGGTGGGTTATTCATGGCGAGCTTGTACACCATGTCGTATTCTTCTGGGGTGCGCGCAATCAGTGCAAATTTCCCTGTTTTATCATAAGCATCAAACGTCGCAGTTTTCGGTGCACTCGATACACCTCCTGAATCAAGCAGCCAGATACTTTCGACTTCAGAACCATAGCGCGCGGCATAGGCAACCGAGATTGCGCCGCCCATTGAACTGCCACCGATATGAACCTGTTTAATATTCAGCTTGGTGAGAAATTGATGTAAACGTTGCGCTTGGGCATCGGTGTCATAAGCAACATTGGTGGGATGACTTGATTCACCAAAGCCAATATGGTCAGGAATAATGACGTGATATTTTGACGTCAGCTTGCCAGCAACGCGGGTGAAGTTGTCTTTATTGGCGTTGAAACCATGCAGTAGCAGCAACGGTTCACCGCTACCGCCTTCAAGGTAAACGTAAGTCAGTCCATCGTCGAGTTGAATCGAATGTTTGGTTAAACCCGCACGTGAACGCTCTGAGTCGACCGCAAATTTGGTTGCCACCTCTGGCGACAGTTGAATAAACACAATTAAACCAATCACAACCAGCGCAAGACACGCCACGAACCATTTAATAAAGTGCACAGCGACAGCTCCTCGATCTTTATCGTTGGAATGCTCTTGAAATAGGATTTTCAAAGAGTCATTTTTCGTTTTTTATAATACGAATACAGCTTTGCAATTCTTTTCAATTTGTACTTTGCTAGTCTGACCAGCAGTCTGTAAGGTTGTCAATTGACTCAAGAAATTTTTAAACATGGATATGCGGTTTAATCACCTGAAATGAAGCCAAAAATATGAACAAGGAAACCTGATGTTGACGCGAATCACGATTGTCATTGGCTTGCTGGCGCTGCTGAATTTGTACGCGGCATCGCGCATTATTACGCGTTGGGCATGGGCTGGCGAGCATCTGCTATTTACCTGCTTATTGTTTTTTTGTTTTTTTGCATTACAACTGCTGGCACCTTTTGGCGACCGTTTAATTTTTCCTAGACTGAAAAAAGCATACGATGCTGAAGCATTAGTTTTCGTACTGGATTGGACATCCTATTTGGCTTTTGGAATTTTATCGTTTCTGGTGGTTTATGCGCTGGCAACGGATGTTGTGAGCATGATTTGGAAATGGATTGCTGCGCCTGCTAACCTTGTCGACTTTGATCGCCGGGCGCTACTGACCTTGGGTATATTAACGATCGGGACTACGATTATTGGCATTCGCCAAGCCTTTGTTGGCCCCTCTGTCCGCAAGGTGGAAATTCCGCTGAATAATCTTCCTGCTGAATTTGATGGTTTTAAAATCGTACAGATTTCAGACCTTCACGTGGGTCCAACCATCGGTCACGACTACACCCAGAACGTCGTCAATATTGCCAATGACTTAAAACCCGACTTGATCGCTCTAACAGGTGATTTCGTTGATGGCACAGTTGAGGATTTAATGGGTGATCTCGCTCCGATCAGACAACTGTGTGCAACGCATGGCAGCTTTTTCGTGACTGGAAACCATGAGTATTATTGGAATGCGACTGCATGGATGGCAGCGTTTAGAACGCTTGGCGCCGATGTCCTCGCCAATGAACATCGACTCATTAAGCATAATGGCGCTGACATTTTATTGGCTGGCATTACAGATTATTCGATGCGGGGCAGAGGTGGGTCAGTCCATGCCTCTGATCCTGTGAAAGCACTTGAAGGTGCTCCACCAAATCTGGTGAAAATCTTACTTGCCCATCAGCCAGCCAGTTATCAAGCCGCACATGAAGCGGGGTTTGATTTACAACTTTCAGGACATACACACGCAGGACAATATTTCCCTTTTAATTTCTTTATTCGATTTTTTCAACGCTTCTATAAAGGGTTGAACCGTTATGAAGGTATGTGGATTTACGTCAATAGCGGAACAGGATATTGGGGGCCTCCGTTAAGGACTGGCGTGCCTTCAGAAATCACGTTGATTACATTACGAACAATAAAAAATTAAAGATTAAAATATGGCCGTTTTATAAATCTGCTTACATCTTTTTTATAAATATTGAGATCTAAATAAAGAATTTTATCTTCTATGAAGATGGAACAGGTGTGTTTGGAGTCGGTAGGATAAGTTTTATATATTTTATTTTAATTTATTGATTTATATTAATATTTATTTTATTTATTAGTAGGACTTACCAAGCTTGTTAGCGTTACTAATAAAATCTATTGGTTACAATTTCGTAATTTTGTGTAAAAACTGTTCCGTAACTGTTAGAACTGTCAGGTATACAGACCTGTATGTAATTGTTATAAATATTCCACCTTATGACGCTGCTATTCAAAATTAGATTCAATTTTGGACATTCAGCCATATGTACTAGCCGAGTATATCTGGTTGTCTTGATAGATTACTTGGAATGATTTTTTTAAAAAGTTACTGCAGGAACGAATGTACAGTTTATTAAGTTTGATTGTTCAGTAAAATTTTAAGTCTTTTATTATTAAGTATTTTTTAAAAAAATAACAAAACATAATAACAATAGCACAATACAACAAAAATAAACCAAACACTAAGCACCATTTATAGAGAACCCTATCTATAAATGGTGCTTTAATTTTTTGGGTTACTGTTTTGGTGATTAGCCCGTTATTAAATGTTTTAAAGTCTGCAAATGAGCATCAGTCTGAGCTTTTACAAAAGCGATCCATTACATGGATGGCGCGCTGACTGCGACATATTCAACGTATTTCCAAGCGTAATTGATTTGTTCGACACGGTCAGTCGTAAACATATTCGCTTGTACCGTTAAACCATCCAAAATCACAATCAAATGCGCTGCCATTGCATCAGCGTTCTTTACGCCAACTTCTTTGAGCAAAGATTCCATCAGGTCTGTGATCCAGACTTTGTGATCTTGAGAAAACTTGCGGATATTTGATGTGATGTCAGAAAATTCTTCAGTCGCTTTAATGAACATACAACCGTGAAAATCTTCACTTTGAAACCATCTTGCGTACCAATCAAAAATTGATTTCAATTTCAGTAGGGGCGTCGTTTCTTTATTGAGATTATCGATGATGCTTTCGCGAAGCATTATATCGCGGCGAACTAATACACTTTCAATGAGGAAATCTTTGGAAGGGAAGTGTTTGTAAAGCGTCATTTTGGCAACCTTAGACTCAGCAATAATTCTATCAATGCCTACCGCATGATATCCGAATTCGGAAAACAAACTTGTTGCTGTGTCTAAGATGTCCTCCTGTTTGGATTTTATGCTCGTACTCATTTTTTGCCTAAATTATGCAAACCAATTGACTATATTAACACAAGTAGACATAGTACAGACTGGTCTGTTGTTCTTGATATAGTGCCAATGTAACACTGACTAAGTGTCTGATACTAGGATGTATCTGAAGAAAATATTATTAAATTCATATAATTTATAATTTCGAGATGACGGAATCATGGGTACGAAGTTTGATTCTCCACGAGAACGTGCGATAAACGCGTTGAAAGAGAGTGTTGAGCAAGATGTTTGGACTTCTAATCATAATTTTGTGACATCGTTGCGCTGTCAAATTAAGCAGCATCCCCTGATCACAAATCCGATCATTGATGTGCTTAACAAGGGCTCTTTTCATTTCGAAGCCATCAAAAAAATACACTTAGAATATCGCCATGCGATCGTTCAGATTTTTACCGATGCACTGCTGATGGCTCAATTCCAAACACGACAATTAGAGCCTCGATTGAGTCCTAGCTCTAAGATTCCTGCACGCTTCCTTTTTACATTAAATGTATTGGACGAGTTTGGGTTTCAGCCCGGCCATGATTGTGATGAGTATTATCAAGGTAACCCAGCGTTTGCACATTACCCGTTGTTTGAGGATGTGTTAAATGATTTGGGAGTGTCACAGCAAGAACGCCAAAACTATGTGCCGAGTCATTATTCCGCCGTAGTGAGAGATTTTCTGGAAAATTCTTATGGGAGTTATATTGGCGTGGTTGCATTATTAGCGGTGGCTGAATCGCAGGTCATTGTCTATAGCCCGCCGTTAAGAGAAGCAACGAAAGCGGTAGGTATTAATGTTGAACATGGCTACTACCATGTTCATGGGGTGACTTCGGATTGCGCCACAGATGCTGCGGATGATGACCATGAAAATGACCTCTGGCAAGCGCTAACACAAGCCTGTATTCCAGAGGATTATGAATTATTAAATAAATTATGCTTAGAATATTGCGACTTATGGAATGAGTTCTGGAACCATCAATTTTCTTTGTCATGCAGCCATATGAAGTCGGACATTGTTATTTCTTCATAAGCCTAATTGTCATCTTATTTTGATTTTTAATTGGCATATTGATGTCGATTGGCTGAACTGCACGGGTGTAGCGTTTTCTCTTTATCGTGTTATCAATCTTCATACAACCGAGTCGATATGAGGCGTTATGCTAATCACGACAATTCTTGGCGCGAAATGTTAAAAACATGGTCATCTAGAGTCAATTTTGCTTTGCATAACTTTGGCATGATATTTCGCGCAAATTCAAATGTTGGATGTGGCTGCCTCTTTTTTTGTTGATATGCAGATTTACGAAATTTGAGCTGAAAATTAAGCTTTTTCACGAGTGGTGATGCTTTGGTTTTAAGAGAATAAAATCAATCATTTTATTTATTTTATAAAGATCGAGAGGATTTAAATCATGCGTCGTTGGAATGGCTGGGGTGATGATGCAACAGATTTTCCGCTCAAATCGAAAGGACTTGAGTTCTTAGGTGAGAAACTGGGCGGTAAAGGTACTATTCTTTCAGACGTGAGTCTGGTGGAAGTCAAAGCCAAGGTGCCAAAGTCGCGATTGCCTGTCCATCCACTCGTTTCGCAAGATTTAGAGGTGCGTGTACGTCATGCACGCGGTGAGAGTTTTCCTGATTGGATCGCGAAGCATTCGGGTGATTTTGGTTGTTTTCCTGATGGTGTTGCGCTGCCGAAAAATGGCGATGAAGTGCGTGAAGTTCTTCAATGGGCATACAGTAATGGCTTTATTGTCATCATTTATGGTGGCGGTACGTCAGTGGCTGGGCATATCAATGTCCCTGCATCAGACAAGCCAGTCTTGACCTTGTCTTTAGAAAAAATGAATAAGCTGCTCGACCTGAATCGTGAAAGTCAAATCGCGACTTTTGGTGCGGGAACACCCGGTCCAGCGCTCGAAAAGCAATTGAAAAAACATGGTTATGTATTGGGTCATTTTCCGCAGTCTTGGGAATTGGCGACGGTTGGTGGCTGGGTTGCAAGTCGTTCTTCAGGACAGCAATCGTTGCGCTACGGTCGTATTGAGCAGATGTTTGCTGGCTGTAAAATGGAAACCCCGCGTGGCACGCTTGAAATTAAAGATATTCCGGCATCTTCAGCGGGTCCTGATCTACGCGAAGTGGTGTTGGGTAGTGAAGGTCGCATGGGTGCGATTACCGAAGTGAAGGTACGCGTGACGGCATTGCCTGAGCATGAGTCGTTCCACGTTGGCTTTGCGCCGAATTGGGACGCAGGCATCAAGATGGTTCGCCAACTGGCTCAAAACAAAGTACAGTTATCCCTCATGCGTTTATCAAATGCTGATGAAACAGAATCACATCTGTCGTTAGGCGGCAATCATCCACTGTTTAAAGCCTATGATGGTTTGTTAACCCTGAAAAAATGCCGCAATGGTGAACGTTGTATGTTTACCTTTGGTGTGACTGGCAGCAATCGTCAAGCGAAATTTGCCCTTGCCGAAGCTAAGCGCGCCATCAATGCCGCAGGCGGTACGTACATTGCCAGTAGTTTTATGGGTGGCATCTGGGAGCATTCCCGTTTCCGTTCGCCATACTTCCGCAATGGATTATGGGAGCATGGCTATTCGGTGGATACCTTTGAGACCTGTATCAATTGGGATAAAGTCACGGCGTGTATGAACGAGATGGAACAGGCGATTCGTGATGCGAGCGGTGAGCATCCAGTGCAAGTGTTTACGCATTTGTCGCACATGTATGGTCAAGGCTGTAGCATTTATACGACCTATATTTTCAAGAACTCAGATAACTATCCTGAAATCCTTGAGCGCTGGAAAAAATATAAGCAAGCCGCAGGTGATTCTATAGCCAGAATGGGCGGCACGGCGAGCCATCAACATGGCATCGGACGCGATCATGCGCAGTGGCTTCATGTGGAGAAGGGTGCGGAAGGCATCGCTTTGATCGACACGATGATCAAACATTTCGATCCGAATAAGCAATTGAATCCGGGTTGTTTGATTTCTGAAGCATAAATTGTTGTCTAAATTATAGTTACCGTGAGCTGGTCGAATGATCAGCTCATTTTTGATTGTTAATCATATTAATATTTTATACATAGGTGTGAACTATGCTGGGTCATCGGCAATCGTTGAGTGAACTGAGTAAAACTGATTGGGATTTAGTGGTTATTGGTGGTGGCATCACAGGTGCGGGTATCTTGCTCGAGGCGGCACGTTTAGGTAAAAAAACATTACTGCTCGAACAGCAAGATTTTGCATGGGGCACTTCTAGCCGTTCATCCAAAATGGTGCATGGCGGTTTGCGTTATCTGGCACAAGGTGATGTGGGTCTGACGAAGCATTCACTCCATGAACGTGAACGTTTGCTTGTTGAGTTGCCACACATGGTGGTTCGTTTTCCGTATATTTTCCCGATTCGTCAAGGCAGTTTCCCTGGTCGTATTGCGATGACTGCGGTGTTAACCATGTATGACAAACTGGCTGGTGTGTCGGATCATCGTTGGATTCCGCGCGATAAGTTATTGCAACAATATCCAATCTTAAACGCGGAAGGTTTAAAAGGCGCGATGCGTTATACCGATGCGCTGGTCGATGATGCACGTTTAGTTTTGCGCGTGTTGCATGAGGCTGCATTGGAAGGTGGTACTGCAAATAATTACAGTCAAGTGAGTGCCGTAAATCCGACTTCAGATGGATTTAACCTCTTGGTCAAAGATTCAGTGACTGGCGAAACGGTTGATTTTAAAGCCAAGCAAGTGGCGAATGCGACAGGTGCTTGGGCAGATATCCTCTCTGCAACCGATGCTAAAGTTCGTCCACAGCGTGGCAGTCATATTTTTATTCCTGCGACTAAAATGCCGATCCATGATTGCCTGACGGTGATGCATCCAGATGATAATCGTCCTGTCTTTATTTACCCGTGGAAAGGTCAGACCTGTATTGGTACAACTGATTTAGATCATCGTGAATCAGTCAATACCGAACCATTCTGTACGTCGCAAGAAGTGGATTATTTGCTGAAAGTAGCCAATAAACAGTTGCCTACAGTGTCACTTAGCCGTGCAGATATTATTTCAACCATGGCTGGCGTCCGTCCGATTATCGGTTCTGGCACAGGTAATGATCCGTCCAAGGAACGTCGTGATCATTTGGTGTGGACAGGCAGTAATGGTGTTGTTACGGTGTCTGGTGGCAAACTGACGACCTTCCGTCTCATTGCCTTAGATGTTCTGCATGCACTGTGTATCATCAATGATAAACAGCTGAAAGATGCGCAAAATAATCGCAAATTGCGCTGCTTCAATCATCGTGTTGAAGACCCTTGTGATTTGAGTTCGCCGTTGGCGGCAGTGCCGAATAGCGATCAGTTGAAAACTCAAGTGGAATGGATTTTACAAAACGAGATGGTTCAGCATTTGGATGATTTGATGCTGCGTCGTATTCGTGCTGGCAATATGATGCCAAATGGTGGCGCTGAAATTTTGGACATCATTAAAGCATTATGCGCGCAATACTTAGCGTGGGATGAGTCGCTTTGGCAAGCGGAGTTGGCGCGTTATCAGCAGATTATCGCTAGCTCATATTCAGTGCCAGCATGATCTTTTTGATTTGATTTTTTGAGCAACCAAATTGATCAATAGAGCAGGGATGCTCGAAATGAATTAAAACAGGATCATCACGATGTCATCACAAGATTTATTTCTAGCTATTGATCAAGGCACACAAAGCGTTCGCGCGATGTTGTTTGACTTAGATGGTCAATTGGTTGCCAAATCCCAGCAGCATATTGAGCCGTACTTTTCTGAGCATCCGAATTGGGCTGAGCAGCATGCGAGTTATTTCTGGGACAATGTCATTGTCGCCTGCCACAGTTTATGGAATGTGCATCCTGAACTGAAGTCACGTGTGGTTGCTGTGTCTCTGGCATGTCAGCGCGCCACCATGTTGTGTCTCGATGCTGATTTACAACCACTCCGCCCAGCAACGATTTGGTTAGATTCACGGCGGACGGATCATTATCCGCAACTCCCACTTTGGCTCAAAACAGCGGTGAATGTTGCGGGTCAAGAGCCCATCATGCGTCAGTTGCAGTCTAAAGCGGAATGCAATTGGCTTGCGGCTGATCATGCGGATGTGTGGGCGAAAACCAAGCATTTTGTGCAATTGTCAGCTTATCTCACGCTTAAGCTGACCGATAAACTCAGTGATGCCGTTGCTTCGCAAATTGGTTACATTCCTTTTGATTATAAAAACCAAAAGTGGGCATCTCCGTTTGATATAAAATGGCGAGCATTGACGGTCAAGTCTCATCAATTGCCGCCACTGGTACAAGCTGGCGAACCACTGGGCATGATCAGTAAACAGGCTGCGCGTGAGACGGGAATTCCTGAAGGGCTGGTACTTTATGCTGCAGGCGCGGATAAGGCTTGTGAGGTGTTGGCGGCTGGTGCAATTACGCCTGATATCGGTTGTTTAAGTTATGGAACAACTGCCACCCTGAATACGGGTAACTCGAAATATGTGGAGCCACTGCCGTTTATGCCTGCCTATCCTGCAGCCGTGCCGCATGCATATAACTCTGAATTCATGGTATTCCGTGGTTATTGGATGGTGAATTGGTTTAAGCGTGAGTTTGCCGCTCAGGAAGTGATGGCGGCAGAAGCGCAGGGCATTGAGCCAGAATTGTTGTTTGAAGATTTACTTCGTCAATCTCCGGCTGGTGCGATGGGATTAATGCTGCAACCATTCTGGACGCCAGGCGTGAAATTTCCGGGGCCAGAAGCGAAAGGTTCAATCATTGGTTTCGGTGATGTGCATACCCGTGCACATATGTATCGCGCGATTATTGAAGGCATTTGCTACGCGCTGCGTCAGGGTAGAACCACACTTGAGAAACGTAATGGTCAGCCAATCACTCGTTTGAAAGTGGCTGGTGGCGGTTCACAAAGCGATGAAATTATGCAAATTACCGCCAATATTTTTGGGATCACCGCTGAGCGACCACATACCTTTGAAACCTCGGGTTTGGGGGCGGCGATCAATGCTGCGGTGGGCGCGGGATATTATCGCAATCATGCAGCTGCAGTGAAAGCCATGAGCCATCAAGGCAAAGTCTTTCAGCCACAAGCCGAATATGTCGAGTTATATGACCAGCTTTATAAGCAAGTCTATAGTCAGATTTATCCCAGCTTACAGCCGTTGTATCGTGCGATTCGCAAGATTACGCATT
>Ga0209023_10005516_pt1 | contig 13781 bp, 10 predicted proteins | sample LakOneMetagenome_FD_187468 | JGI IMG/M metagenome (GOLD analysis project Ga0209023, IMG submission 187468) | Freshwater and sediment microbial communities from Lake Erie, Canada (SPAdes) (version 2) | ecosystem: Environmental > Aquatic > Freshwater > Lentic | place: Lake Erie, Canada...
GGCCTGCGACTCGCCGACAGCCAGCCGGGGCTGCGCGTGACGCTTGTGATCCCGAGCCGGGGCGTGGAACAGAAGAGCGTATGAGTTCAGCGACGACGGGCGAAGCGCAACGCCCCTTGGCGGCCCGTTTCGTTACGGGGCCGAAATTGTTCGCACCCGCGGATGCCGCGTCGCGGCTGGCGGACTGGCTCGCCGACAGCCCGCCGGACGACTCGCGTGCTTTGAAAGACCTCTCCGGTTCTTTTCCCCATGCCAATGCGATCCTTCAAGGCATTGCGGAAGCCTCTCCCTATCTGTTGGACTTGATGCACGCGGATGCAGGCCGCGCGTTGCGCATTCTCCAATGCGATCCCGACGATCATCTCGCCGCTCTGATAGAAAAAGCAGTCAGGGATGTGTCCGCAGCAACAAGTGAAGCCGAGGTGATGACGGCACTGCGCCGCATGAAATCCGAAGCGGCGTTGCTGATCGCGCTGTGCGACATCGGCGGCGTGTGGCCGGTGATGCGCGTGACGCGCGGGCTGACCGATGTCGCGGTCACGTCTGTGCAATGCGCAATCCGCTTTCTGTTGAAACAGGAAGCGGCGCGCGGACGCCTGCTGCCACCGGATACGGAACATCCCGAGGACGGCAGCGGTTTGGTTGTGCTTGCCATGGGCAAGATGGGCGCGGGCGAGCTGAACTATTCAAGCGACATCGACCTCATCGTGTTTTACGAACTCGAAGCGCCGACGCTGGCAGAAGGCATCGAGCCGTCGCCGTTTTTTGTGAAGGTCGCGCAAGGCCTCTCGCGGCTGCTGCAGCAGCGGACGGCGGACGGTTACGTATTCCGCGTCGATCTGCGGCTGCGTCCCGATCCCGCTTCGACTCCGGTGGCAATCTCGACGGCAGCCGCGCTGCATTATTACGAGCGGGAAGGCCGCACATGGGAGCGCGCGGCGATGATCAAAGCGCTGCCTTGCGCGGGCGACCTTAAAGCCGGTAATGCGTTGCTCGGCGAGATCGCGCCGTTCGTGTGGCGTAAGCATCTGGATTTTGCTGCACTGACCGACGTGCACGACATGAAGCGCCAGATGCAGACGTTTCGTGGCCAGAACGATATTTCCGTCGAGGGTCACAACGTCAAGGTTGGACGCGGCGGCATCCGTGAGATCGAATTCTTCGCACAGACCCAGCAATTAATCGCGGGGGGGCGGCATCCGGAATTGCGCGTGCGCCCGACGCTGGAAGCGCTGAATATCCTCGCCGAGACCAACTGGATCACTTATCAGGCGCGTGACGAATTGACCGTGGCCTACGATTTCCTGCGCCGGGTCGAGCATCGCCTGCAAATGGTTGCCGACGAGCAGACGCATACGCTGCCGGATGACGTCGACGCGGTTGAACGCTTCGCGCGGTTTTTCGGTTACGATGATCGCGCAGCCTTCGCCAAAGATTTGCTCGCGCACCTCAACTGCGTGCAGAACCATTATGGCCGGCTATTCGAAGGCGACCCTGCCGGCAGCGAGAAGTTGCCCGATGTAAATTACAGCGCCGGTCCGGAAGACAAGGCGCTGCTGGACCATCTTCTGATACTCGGTTTCAAGAAGCCGAGGATGGTGGCCGAAACCGTGCAACGCTGGTTGAGCGGCGAATATCGCGTGTTCAAGGTGGATGCGACGCGGCAAGCATTTAACGAATTCGTTCCGGACCTGATGCGCGGGCTTTCGCGTGCGGAGGAGCCGGATGACGCGGTGACCGCGTTCGACCGCTTTTTGCAAGCGCTCCAGCGGGGTGGGCGGCTGATTTCGCTACTCAGCCAGAACAAGGCTCTCGTAGCGCTGGTCGCGCTGGTACTTGGCGCAGCACCGCGCCTTAGCGATATGCTGGCGCGTCAGCCGCAGATTATGGACGGCCTGATCGATCCACGCTTCTTCGGCGCGATGCCCGATCAGCGGGAATTGTCCTCGCGCCTTGCTGCGACGCTGTCCGATGCAAATTCCTATGAGGAGTTTCTTGATCGCCTGCGGCTGTTCGGGCAAGAGAGCCTGTTTTTGATCGGCACGCGCATCCTCTCGGGAACCGTATCCGCGCAGCAGGCCAGTGTCGCATTCGCCGACGTGGCCGAAGGCATTGCGCGAACTATGGACGGTCTGGTGATGAGCGGGTTTGCCGAGCAACACGGACGCATCAAGGATCAGGAAACCGCTGTTCTCGCGATGGGCAAGCTCGGCAGCCGCGAGATGACGGCATCGTCGGACCTCGATCTTATTTTGATTTACGATTTCGATCACGATGCGCCGGATTCCGATGGCGCGCGGCCGCTGCACGGGTCGCAATATTTCGCGCGGCTGACGCAGCGGCTCATCAGCGCGTTCACGACCCGCACGAACTACGGCGTTTTGTATGAGGTGGACATGCGGTTGCGTCCGTCCGGCCGTGCCGGGCCGCTGGCGTCGCGGATCGATTCCTTCGCGGAATATCAGGAGCACGAGGCCTGGACGTGGGAGCACATGGCGCTCACGCGTGCGCGTGTGATTTCGGCGTCACCGGCATTTCAATCAAAAATCGAAACGGTGATCCGCGAAGTGCTGACGCGCCGGCGCGATCAAGCCATTATCGCGAACGACGTTCTCGAAATGCGGCGCGCCATTGCCGAGGAAAAAGGCGAAGGGGATATCTGGGATTTAAAGAACGCCGCCGGCGGCATCATCGATATCGAATTCGTCGCGCAGTATCTTCAGTTGATCCATGCCGCCGACAAGCCGGACATTCTCGATGTCAGCACGGTGCATGTGCTGGACAATGCGGCGCGGCTCGGGGTTCTGCCGCAGGCCGATGCGGACACGTTGCGCGCGGCGTCGCGGCTTTATCACGATCTGACGCAGATCATCCGGCTATGCGTGGTCGGGAAGTTCAAACCAGAGACAGCTGGGGAAGATCTGCTGCGCGTTCTGACGCGAGCGGGAGATGCCCCGGACTTTTCAGCGCTTGAGGCGCGCGTGCGAGAGACCCAGAGCGACGTCCGCGCGGTTTTTCTGGCATTGCTGGAAGCGCCGTCTCGGCGCTGAGGATCGGCAGCGGGCGAGGTCCGTGCCCGCACGGCAATCTCACGCAGACAATCGTGCCGACCCCGAGTTTCGAGCGCAGCTTCATCGATCCGCCATGCAGGTTTGCGAGCGATTTTGCGATTGCAAGTCCAAGACCCGAACCGTGATAGTTTTTGGTGAGCTGGCTTTCGACCTGTTCGAACGGGCGGCCAAGTTTCGCCAGTGACTGCGGCGCGATGCCGATGCCGGTATCCGCGATGGTGAGGATTACCGTGTTGCTGCGCTTGCGGCTGCGGACAATCACCTTGCCGCCGTCCGGCGTGAATTTTACGGCGTTGGACAAGAGATTGACCGCGATCTGTTTGATCGAGCGTCGATCCGCCACAAGCGGGACGGCCTCGTCGAGGTCGGCGGCCATGATGAGGTTTTTGTTTTCGGCGCGGCCGGACACCACGCGCATCGACTCCGCCAGCGTCTGAGCCAGATCGAGCGGCTCGTAATCGAGCTTCATGCGACCGGCTTCGATCTTCGACATATCGAGAATGTCGTTGATGACGTCCAGCAAGTAATTCCCGCTGGTCATGATGTCGTGGCAGTATTCTTCATATTTCTCGGAGCCGAGCGCGCCGAACATTCCGCTACCCATCACTTCCGAGAAGCCGATGATCGCGTTGAGCGGTGTGCGCAATTCATGGCTCATATTGGCCAGGAATTTTGATTTCGTCTGGTTGGCTTCCTCGGCGCGGGTCTTTTCGTCCTGATACTTTTGCGCGAGTTCGGCGAGCAGTTGAGCCTGCCGTTCAAGCTCGCCCTGCGAGCGTTTGAGATCGATGACGTTGGCGGTGAGGCGAAGATCGTTGTCGATCAACTTTTGCTCGTGCAGCTTGATCTGCGTGATGTCGGTGCCGACGGACACATAGCCGCCGTCCTTGGTGCGGCGCTCGCTGATATGAAGCCAGCTTCCGTTGTCCAATTGAGCTTCGAAGGTGCGTGCGCCAGGGGCAGGTGAATTTGACAGGCGGGTGCGGACTTCCGGCATGCTGCCGACTTCCATCACCGTCTCGTAGGATGTTCCCTGCTTGACGGCGGAGTCAGGCAGCTTGTGCAAGCGCTTGAAGTAAGAGTTGCACAGCACCAGCCGGTTCTCGGCATCCCACAGCACGAAGGCTTCCGGGATCGTCTCGATAGCGTCGCGCAGACGCAGGTCGGCTTCCACTGTCTTTTCGGCGAGGCTCTTTTGTTCGGTGATGTCGACGGCGATGCCGATCAGGTGGCTGCCTTTGTCGTTCGGGCCCTGGCTCAATTCACAGCGCACCCGCAGCCAGATCCAATGACCGTTGGCGTGGCGCATGCGGAATGTGTGGTCGATGTGATCGATCTTGCCGGAGATAAGTTCGTCCGCGATCCGGAACAGGTCGATATCGTCGATTTTCACCAGCGCGTTGACTTCGCCGAAGGTCAAAAGGTCGTTGCGGCTTTCGAGTCCGAGCAGTTCGAACATCGACTGCGACCAGAAGATGCGGCCACGCGACAGATCCCAATCCCACAATCCGCAACGCCCGCGATTGAGCGCGGTGTCGATGCGCGAGCGCACGGCGTCGTTGATGAGATCGCCTTCGCGGGCGCGGGTCGATTGCCAGTGAAACGCAAAACCGAGGATCAGCACCACGAAGCCGGTGGTGGCGGAGAGGGTGATCTGAAGTGCTGCGTCGGAGCGCCACGGCGACTCGACTTGTTCCTGCACAACCACGATCTGACCGGGGACCGACTTCACCGCACGCTGGGTGGCGAGCGCGCGCGGAATGCCCGGCAGTTCGACTTCCACAACGCCGCTTTGCGTTCCCTGCAATGTCAGAAGCTGCGTCGCGCTCAGAACATCAAGGATGCGGGTCGCTTCGTCGCTTGCGGCATCGATGGGCACGCGCGCCAGAATGCGCTGACCTTCACCGGTGATAATAATGTGGCGACCTGCGGCGAGGCCCCACGAAGGCACCAGGCCGGGCAATAGGCTCTGGAGCTTATCGACCGATGCTGCGCGATCGGCCCGCGTAAGTACGACGCGGTCGAGACGTTCTGCCAGCAGATCCGCCAGCGCTGAAAGATCGCGTTTGACCGACGCGCGTTTCTGCCGGGTCTGATCGAGAACCTGAACGAAGGCGCCGATGCAGATGGTGACGAGAAATGCGATGATCAGGGTGGGAACGGCGCGCCGCAGCGCGGTTTCTGCAATCAGCAGCCGGTGATAAGCCGGCTTGGCGATTGAGTGTGCCATTCCCTTAATAGAATCGGATTGGACACACGTCGTCGCTGCGTGCGAACGCGCCATTCCTTGCCCCTCGAATTTTCTTGTCTGCACCCCGTCCGGAAGGTTTTCCCCGTCCTTCCGAATCAATGTGATTTGAATCCAGTTTTTTGGTGCTGTCGAGAGTCAACGATTCGTTAATGCGAAATAAATGTTGTCCCGAGAAGAATCGGAGTCGCTTTCAGGTCTGAAAGTGAGTCCGAAACAGGAACGCGTTAACGCGCGGGCTCGGCGTGACTGATAACGCGCTTCACACTCGGAAACGCGCGGCGCAGGGCGCGCTCGATCTCATCGACCTTCTGGTGGACATCGATGACGCTCATCGACGGCACCGCGCGGCAGTGAAAATTCACGATCTCGCCCGCGTCGGTGTCGCGCACCCGCACATTATGGACGTCATGGATCGCGCCGCCTTCGGCGGCATAGCGTGTCAGTGCCTGCTGAATGTCCGCGACGCGACTTGCGGTGGAGTCGGTGCCTTGAGGCTGTTCCGGCTCCAGCGGTTCGATATGCGTATCGACTTCCACGTCCGCACCGAATTCCTCGCGGATCGAATGTTCAAGCCGGTGCGCGATGTCATGGGCGTCGTTCAGTCCCATATCGCCATCGACTTCGAGATCGATGCTGACGGTCAGCCTTCCACCGAGGTCATGCACCGTCACGTGATGGATTGCGAGGCCGGAATTTCGAGCGATCACCATGATGCGTTCGCGCACGCTTTCGTTGCTGCGCGCTACGGGAATCGCCGTGAAGGTGAGGTCCGCATCATCAAGACAAGCGGTGACGGCCTGCTGCGCCTTGCGCTTGATATCGTCGATCCGGTCGATAGGGTAGGTGCGGGGGACGTGCACAGTCGCGTCGATGAAATGCCGCGCGCCGACCATTCGTACCCGCAGCCGCTCGACATCGACCACGCCCGGAATGGCGCGGATCGCGTCTTCCGCTTTTTCCGCAGCACCGTCCGGCGCACGGTCAAGCAGCGTCTCAATAGTGGATTTGCCGAGCCGCAATCCGAGCACTGAAATCAGTATCGCGACCGCAATCGCCGCACCCGCATCGCCCCAGGCGTATCCGAATGCGGTTAGTCCAAGGCCGATGATGACTGCGAACGAGCCGAGCACGTCGGACGCGAAATGCAGCGCATCGGCTTCCAACGCCTGACTCTTCGTGTCCATCGCTGTCTTATGAAGCGCGCGGGCACGCCAGAAGTTCACCACGATGTCCACGATCAGCACGATAAACGGAAAGGCCGTCAGCACCGGCGGTGCCACGCCTTCGCGCAGCCGGCTGTACGACTCGACCACAATGCCGCCGGCCAGAATATAGAGCAGGGCGATGACGCCCAGCGCCGAGAGGCTTTCGAGCTTGCCGTGGCCGTAATGATGCTCGGCGTCAGCGGGCTTGTCGGAGATGCGCACCACGATCCATGTGATGACGGTGGCGATCAGGTCGACGGAGGAGTGAAGGGCTTCCGAGATCAGCGCGATACTGCCGATGGCGATGCCGACGGCGAATTTAATCGCCGCCATGCTGGCGCTGGCGACAATGGAAATCGCGGCGACCCGTGCTTTGACTGCGCTCATATGACCCTCAATGCGCGGGTCTTGTCACGGTCGCCGGGCCAGCGTCAACAACGCAGTTCGCGACTTAAAATGCATGTCATTCGCAGGAAGCCGCGATGGCTTACAGCTTGAGGACAATCTTACCGAAATGCTTGTTGGCCGACATATATTCGACCGCTTGCACGATGTCGCCAAAAGCGAAAACCCGGTCAATCGGCAGTTTCAGTTTGCCGGATTCAACAGCAGGCCAGATGTCTTTTTTGACCGCTGTGAAGATGTCGCGAATTTCCTCGATGGACCGCGTGCGGAATGTCACGCCGATATAGCTGATGCGGCGCGCGGCATGGAGATCGAAATCGACATCTCCGTAGGTGCCGCCAAGCCGTCCGACATTGATGATGCGGCCGAGCACTTTGGTTGCCGCAAGGTTCTGGTTCACTAGCTTGCCGGACACCTGATCGATGATGACATCGACGCCTGCGCCGCCCGTGGCTTTCAACACCTGATCGACCCATGACGGATCGCCAGAATCGATGGCAAGGTCCGCGCCGTGATCGGTGAGCTGCGCGCGGCGCTTCGGATCGGTGGATGAGCCGATCACCAGCTTTGCGCCTTTCAGCTTGGCGATCTGCTGCGCCATCAACCCGACGCCAGAACTCGCGCCTTGCACGAGGAGAGTCTGGCCCGGCTGCAGCGCGCCGTTGGTCACGACTGCATTGTGCATCGTGGTCAGTGCCAGCGTCAGCGATGCGGCTTGCTCGAAAGTCATCGATGCGGGGATCGGAAAGAGGCGGCCATAGTCGGTAACGGCATATTCGGCGTAACCGCCAGGGCCAGAGCCCATCACGCGGTCGCCGACTTTCACGCCCTTCGCATCGGGACCGAGTTCGACGATCTCGCCCGCCCATTCCATGCCAAGCACAGTGCCGACGCCGCCGGCTGCGCCATGAACATGGCCCGCAATCATTCCGAGATCGGCGCGGTTCATCCCGCAGGCATGCACCTTCACAAGTACCTGCGGTCCTTTTGGTGACGGTTTCGGCACGTCGGCGATGGCGGCGCCGTTCGCGCCGTAGACATAGGCTTTCATGGACGTTTCCTGACGTTCTTGTTTGGCGATCCAGCGAAAAGATGCGGGCCGTTTTCCCCCAAAACCGCCGCCGCGCAAACCGTTGTTGCATAACGGTTTCGTGAAAGTGCCTGCTGTCACGCTTGGCAAGGTGTCACGCTTTGGTCGCGTTGACGGTCCGCACGTTCCGTCTTACCGATAGTCCAAAGCAAAAAAGCCAAGGGAGATGGCCGTGTCGGATCAGCCGGTACTTTTGAAGGTCGACGGACCGATCGCACGGATTGTTTTCAACCGCCCCAAAGTCTTGAATGCCCTTAGCGTAGAGGCTGCGAATGCGTTTCTCGCCGCTTGCAAAAGTGTTGCGGCCGATCAGTCAAACCGCGTCGTGGTCATCGCAGGTGAGGGTCGCGCGTTCATGGCGGGCGGCGACATCACCGCTTTTCAAGGTTCGGCGGACGAGGTGAAACGGCGTGTTCCGACCATCATGGAGCCGCTGCATGAGGGTCTCGAAATTCTCGCGGGGCTACCGCAGCCGGTCATCGCCAGTCTGCATGGTGCCGTGGCCGGAGCGGGCATGAGCATCGCGCTGTCGACCGATCTTGCCATCGCGGCCGACACATCTATTTTCACGCTGGCTTATTCGAAACTCGGCACCAGCCCGGACGGGTCGTCCTCATGGTCGCTGCCGCGTCTTGTCGGGTTGCGCAAGGCGATGGAGATCGCGCTGCTCTCGGATGTCTATGATGCAGCGGAGGCGCTGCGGCTTGGCCTCGTCAACCGCGTGGTGCCAGCCGCCGATCTGGTCAGCGAAACTGATAAGCTCGCGCGCCGCCTCGCAGAGGGGCCAACATTTGCATTCGGTCAGAGCAAAGCGTTGCTGCGCGGCTCACTCGACAATTCGCTGCACGATCAACTGACGGCGGAAGCAGCGCGCTTCGGCGCATGTATCGGCAGCGCAGACTTTGCGGAAGGCGTGAACGCGTTTCTCGCCAAGCGTCCGCCGGTGTTCAAGGGAAAGTAAGACGGATTATTTTTTCGCCGGGCTGCCGCTGGCCGCGCCGCGAACCATCAGCGCGATCTGCCGACCCACGTCGTCCACACTGAGGCGTCCGCCGCTGGTAAACCAGAACACGGTCCAGTTCATCGCCCCCAGAATGGACAGCCGGAAAGCATCCCGGTCGCAGTCCGCGCGCAGCGGAAGATCGTTGATCAGGTTGGCGAAGATCTGTTCGTACTCGTCGCGCTGGCGGACCAGTTTGCGGACGCCCCGCAGATTGTAATAGCGGGGAGGGGTTAGAATGGCGCGGGTTACGCTGCCGCCGAGCAAAACCCGGCAATGCGCGGCGATGGCTTCATCGAGCCGCTTCCACGGCTCGTTGATTCCGGTGATCGCTTCCTCGACCTCCTTGCGCATCGCCGACAGGCTTTCCTGATGCACGGTGAAGAGGAGGTCTTCCTTGGACGGGAAGTGATAATAAAGAGAGCCAGACAGAACGCCCGATGCGGCGGCGATGTCGCGGATCGACGTACCTTCAAATCCGTTCTGCGCGAACAGTTCAGATGCGGCGGCAATGATCTGGCGGCGGCGGTCCGGACCTTTTCTCAGGCTCTTCGGCTTTTTTGCCGCGGCCTTGGTACGCCCTGCGGGCTTCGTCATGTCTCGTCTGCCAATTCGGGATAACGCCGCTCGTCTACCCCTTTGAGCGGGCGTTGTCGAGAATAGCGCTTGATTAAGCCGCGATGTCAATGCGGCGAGGCGCCTCCATAAATTGAGCGAAGCCGCAATTTTCATGGACCTATCGGCCCGACCCGCAACCAGATTTGGCTTGACTTAATAACCAATCAAGCGAACGATAGAATAAGAAAACAGACGCCTGACCGCGCTATCTTGAACTTGGTTTCAGGATGCGGGCTGGGCTGACAAAAACGCGAGTGGAGACAATTCCGCCGCATGGGGAGGCCGTCGTGAGCAATCCAGCTTTTCCGGATATCGGAAACCTGTGGCGCGACCTGCTGCGTCAATGGGAAGACGCCGGCAATGCGATCGGCACCGACGCCATGAAAAGCGCCGAGTTCTCCAAGCTGATGAATCAGGCCAACAGTTCGTCCGCTGCCCTGCAGCGCGCCTTTGCAGATCTCAGCGCCAAATATCTGGCTGCGATCAATCTCCCGACCGCCTCCGACGTGAAGGCGATAGGCGAAAAGGTTCAGGCGCTCGAAGGCCGCATCGAGGAAATCCAGCTCATGCTGTCGGAAGGCAAGCCTCAGGGCGCGAGCGGCTACATCAAGCCGACGCGCAATCGCCAGCCGTCCGCGCCGCCGAGTCCCCGGCCTGTGTCCGATGGACAAAGCTGAGGCAGATCATGGCGCAGGCACAGGTCGCGGAGCAGGGCGCTGCGCAACGCATTCAGGGCGAAGTTGAAAAGGCGATCCAGCGCAGTATCAAGGGGCTGGAATATCTGACGTCGGCTGCGCCCGCGGTCGGGCAGACGCCGAAAGACATTATATATCGGCGCGGGACGCTTAATCTCTATCACTACCGCCCGATGTGCGACGACGTGTATCGCGTACCGCTGCTGCTGGTGATGGCGACGACGAACAAGGCCTATGTGTTCGATCTTGCGCCGGGGCAGAGCCTGATCGAGTTCCTGCTCAAGAAGGGCTACGACGTTTTCGTCATCGACTGGGACCCGCCGCGAGCCGACGAAAAGGGTCTCGGTATCGAGGATTACGTCCTCGACTTCATCCCGAATTGCATTCAGCGCGTTCAGGAGCGATCCGGCAGCGAGGATGTCACGCTGATCGGGTACTGCATGGGCGGCGTGCTGTCGGCGATGTACGCCTCGCTGCATGCAGACGGCCCGGTGAAGAACGTCGCGTTCTTCACCACGCCGATCGACTGGTCGAACATGGAATTGATGCGGAACTGGACCGATCCGCGCAACTTCGACATCGACCGTCTGGTGGATTCCCTCGGCATCATTCCGGTGGACATGGTGGCAGCGGGTTTCGACGCGCAGAAGCCGACGCAGCGCATCACCGGCCAGATCCGGCTCTGGGACAACATGTGGAACGACGAGTTCGTGAAGTCGTACCGGATGTTCGATCGTTGGGGCAACGACACGCTGCCGCTCGCCGGAGAATACTTCCGGCAGATCATCAAGGAATTGCTCTGGAACAATCGTCTCGCCACCGGCGGGCTGATGCTGGGCGGCAAGGAAGTCGATCTGCGCAACATCAAGGTGCCGGTGCTGCACATCACCGCTGAGCACGATCATCTCGTGCCACCCCATGCCTCCAATGCTCTGATCGAGATGGTCGGTTCGGAGGACAAGGAAGCGGTGGTTCTCAAGGGCGGCCATGTCAGCCTTGTCGCGGGGCCGAGCGCGATCAAACGGATGTGGCCGAAACTCGATCAATGGCTGGGAGCGCGTTGCACATGACCGAAGGACGTCTGACTTATCCGCACACCGTCGATTGCGGTGGCACCGACATCAAGCTCGCCATGATGACACCGGGCGACGACGCGAAAGTCATCGCCTTCGCCAGGACGTTGCCTGAAAACGATCTGCTGTTCATGCGGCGCGACATCCGGCAGCCGAAAGTGGTTGCCGCCTGGGCCGATCTGATCGCGCAGGGGCGGCTCGCGAGCCTGCTGGCCTGGCGTGGAAACGACGTCGTCGGCTGTGCTGCGCTGATTATCGATCCGATGTCATGGTCGCCGCATGTCGGCGAGCTGCGCATTGTGGTCAGCGATAAAGTACGCGGCATCGGTCTTGGGCGGACGCTGATTCAAGAAGCGTTCCTGATCGCGCTTTCGAAGGGGCTGGAAAAGCTGGTCGCGCAGATGACCGTGGATCAGCAGGGCGCCATCGCGGTGTTCGAAAGCATTGGCTTTCGCGGCGAAGCGCTGATGCGCGATCACGTCAAGGGCGCGGACGGCCGCAAGCACGACATTGTTTTGTTGAGCCACGATGTCGCTCGAAACATGTCGCAAAAGGAACTGTACGGGCTCGCCGACGTATTCTGACTCCGGAGACTTCCATGTCCGATTTTCTGATCGAGCACACACCCTCGGCATACAAATACCCGCTGCTGATCAAGCATCTCCTTCACGCGCCGATGTTGCAATCCGGCGATCAGGAGATCGTCTATCGCGGCACCAGCCGTTACACCTATCGCGATCTGCGTCAGCGGATCGGACGCCTTGCCAGCGCGCTGACCTCGAAGGGAATCGTGCGCGGCGACGTCGTCGGCGTGCTGGACTGGGACAGCAACCGCTATCTGGAAAGCTATTTCGCAATCCCGATGCTCGGGGCGACGTTGCAGACCGTCAACATCCGGCTGTCGCCAGAGCAAATTCTCTTCACGCTCAACCATGCGCGGCCGAAGCTGCTGCTGGTGAACACTGAGTTCCTGCCGATTGTCGAGCAGTTGCGCGATCAGCTTGAATCCGTCGAGGGCATCATTCTGATGTCGGATGACGGCGCGTTCCCAAAAAGCGCCGCGCGGGTATGCGGCCATTACGAGGAACTGCTGGCGAAAAGTTCTCCGGACTTCGATTTTCCGGATTTTGACGAGAACACCCGCGCCACGATGTTTTACACCACGGGCACAACCGGTGATCCGAAGGGCGTCTATTTCAGCCATCGCCAGCTTGTGCTGCATACGCTGATCGATCTTGTCGGCTTCGGCTCGCCCGCAAAGCAAGGGCGCTTCCATCGCGAAGACGTGTACATGCCGATCACGCCGATGTTCCATGTGCACGGCTGGGGACTGCCCTACGCCGCGACTGCTCTCGGCGTAAAGCAGGTTTATCCGGGACGTTATCAGCCCGACCTGCTGCTTGATCTGATCAAAAAAGAGGGCGTGACGTTCAGTCATTGCGTGCCGACCATCCTGCAGATGCTGCTGTCGGCGCCGAACAGCAAGGACATCGATCTCTCCAAGCTGAAAATGGTGATCGGCGGCGCGGCGCTGACCAAGGCGCTGGCAAAGCAAGCGATGGAGCGCGGCATCGACATCTTCGCCGGTTATGGCATGTCGGAGTCCGGGCCAATCCTGACCATCGCGCAGTTGCGCGCGGATGAACTCGCCAAGAACATCGACGAGCAGGCCGAGCTTCGCACCAAGACGGGGACGCCGGTGCCGCTGGTGGATTTCCGCGTCGTGGATGGGGCGATGAAGGACGTGCCGCATGACGGGAAGACGCCGGGCGAGATCGTTGTTCGCGCCCCCTGGCTGACCATGGGCTATCTCAACAATCCCGCCAATTCCGAGAAGCTCTGGGAAGGCGGCTATATGCACACCGGCGACATCGGGACGATGACGGCGCGGGGGGTGGTGCAGATCACGGACCGCATCAAGGATGTCATCAAGACCGGCGGCGAGTGGATTTCGTCCATCGAGCTGGAAGACATCCTGCTCCAGATGCCGAGCCTGAGCGAGGCGGCGATCATCGGGGTGGCCGATGCCAAATGGGGCGAGCGGCCCTTGGCGATCCTCGTGCCCCATCCCGGCAATGAGGTTGACGATGCCGCAGTGCAGAAGCACGTCAAAACCTATGCCGACAAGGGCGTGATTTCGCGCTTCGCTATCCCGGACCGGATCATGTTCGTCGATGCCCTCGATAAAACCAGCGTCGGCAAGATCGACAAAAAGGTGCTGCGCACAAAATACGGCGACGGTTGATCCAAGGAATAGATACGGATTCGCACCTTACGCGACCATCGCTGGATTAATCGAGAATGGTTTGGCTATGATGAGGGCACGCGGGGGACAGATTGCTCCGCGGATAAGCAATTAGGAGGACACAATGG
>Ga0209023_10005517_pt1 | contig 13781 bp, 14 predicted proteins | sample LakOneMetagenome_FD_187468 | JGI IMG/M metagenome (GOLD analysis project Ga0209023, IMG submission 187468) | Freshwater and sediment microbial communities from Lake Erie, Canada (SPAdes) (version 2) | ecosystem: Environmental > Aquatic > Freshwater > Lentic | place: Lake Erie, Canada...
GCAGGCCGCCGATGCCGAGCGCCATGTCCAGGCCCAGCGAGCCGGTCGAGACGCTGTCGATCTCGGCGACCACGCCCGCCTTGCCCAGTTTCATCACCGAGCCCTTGCCGAAGGCGCGATCAATCTGCGCGATCGCCGCCTCCAGGGCGCGTTGCTTGTCGCCGTCGTCCTTGCCCACCAATTTGAGTGCCGCCTGTGAAGCCATTGCCTTCGTCTCCCTTGCCATGATTCCCGTCATTCAGCTTGGGAGAGACCCGCCTGGACCCGCCCCCGTTTCGTGAGGCAGACTATGTGCATGGTTTGTTCTGGTTCACAAGATGTTCTCATTGATCAAAACGAGAACACCCAAAACCTACGACCGTTTTTGACGCCGGCTAAAGCGGAAGGCGCAGGCTGAAGCTGGCGCCCTCGGGGTCGTAAGTCATGACCGCCGAGCCGTGCAGCGAGCGGTTGATCGTCGAGTCGATCAGCACCGAACCGAAGCCCTTGCGCTGAGGCGGCGACACCGCCGGCCCGCCACTTTCCACCCAATCCAACAGCAGATGGCCTTCCGCCACGGACCAGTCGATCCGCACACAGCCCGAGGCGTTCGACAGGGCGCCGTATTTGGCGGCGTTCACCGCCAGCTCGTGAAAGACCATCCCCATCCCCAACGTCTGTTGCGCGTTCAGATCGACGGCCGGACCGGTCAGGCGAACCTGTTCCTCGGCATAGGGGGCCAGTTCCTGAGCCAGCATGGCGCGCAGATCGACATGCTCCCAGTTCGCGGCTGTCAGCAGATTCTGAGTATTGGACAGAGCCACCAGCCGCGCCTCGAAAAGGGCGGTGAAGGTGGCGACATCCGGCGTACGCCGTGCGGTCTGGTGGGCGATGGATTGCACTGTGGCCAGAGTGTTCTTCACCCGGTGGTTCAATTCGTTGATCAGCAATCGCTGCAAGCGTTCGCTGTCGGCCAAGGCGGCGAAGGCCTCGCGACGATCGGTGATGTCGGTGATGACGCCCGACATCTTGATCGGCCGGCCCGAACGACTGCGGATAAGGCGTCCTCGCAGATGGATCCACCGGCCAGAGGCCGGCAGACGCCATTCCTGATCGTATTCGCCCTCCCCCGCCAGGGCGCGCTCCAGCGCCTGACGATGCAACGGCAGATCCTCGGGCGACAGACGGTCGCCGACCTCGCTCGGGCCAAGGCGGCAGGACGGATCGATGGACAGGATTTCGCGCGCGCGGCCTGACATCATCGTCGTCTTCATCGGCAGGGTCGCTTCCCAGAAGCCAACGCCGCCGGCGTCCACGGCCGCCAGAACATTGGCCCGCTGATCCATGATCGAGGCGCCCAGCGCGAGAAACAGCAGCGTGACCGCGCCGGTCGTCACCGCGACCGCCAATACGACCGGCGACGCCCCACCCTGCAACGGCCCCGCGTCGGCGATCGGGGTCAGGATCAGGGCCGCCATGCCGATATGGTGCATGGAGACGATGGCCAGACCCAGGATCACGGCGGCGACCGCGCGCCAGGCCAGACCCCGCTCCTGACGGGCCGCGATCAGGGCGGCGTAGGCGGCGGCGACCGCCACCACGACCGACAGGGCGACCAGCACGGGCTGATAACTCAGGACGGCGTTCATCCGCATCGCCGCCATCCCGACATAGTGCATGGCGACGATGGACCCGCCCATCAGCAGGGCCGCCGGCGCCAGTCGCAAGGGGCTGGCCTGCGCCGTCCCCGCCGTCAGGAAGGCCGCGGACGTGCCGGCCGTCGCCAGCAGGAAGGAGACCAGCGTCAGGCCGGGATCATAGAAGACGGGGCCTTCGGCCTCGAACCCCAGCATGGCGATGAAATGCATCGACCAGATGCTGACGCCCAGCGCCAGGGCGGCCACGCCCAACCAACGCAATCGCGTCGCGCCGATCTGGTCGCGGGTGCGGTTGAACAAATCCAGAGCCGTCCACGCGCCCAGGATCGCGATCGCCAGCGACAGGACGGTGAACGGATTGACGTGAAGATGGTGCAAACGCGCCGAGGCCCCGAGAAACAGCAGCGGTATGCTTAGCCCGGTTTGATCGCGCGGACGACTGCCAAACGCATCCGGATCAAGCGACCAACCTGGCCCCCACGGCGACCGCGACGGCCAGCGCCAGGCTGGCGGCGGCGAAGATCGGCAAGGCCCGCCCCGAGCGCGGCGCCAGCGGGCGGACCAGCATCGCGATCATCAGGGCGATCGGCCCCACCGCGCCAGGCATGTCCATGCCGACGCCCAGGAAAACGCCGTGCCCCTGAACCAGCAACCACCCGCCGACCAGGGCTGTGGCGACGACGGCGGGCGCCAAGGACGCCCACGAGCCGAAGCGGGCGCCGATCACCGCCGTCGACGCGGCCGCCAGGGCGGCGATCAGACCGGGCCACAGCAGCAGGAAAGCGGCTTCAGGCGCCGCCGCCTGCACCCCGCCGCCCAGGATCAAAACCAGGACGATCAGCCCCAGCCAGCCGCCCCAGACGGCGTCTGCGTCCTGCGGTTTCGGCCGCCCCAGGCTGAGCGCCAGCGCGATCACCGTCGCCCCCAGGACCGGCAGGCTGAAACCGCCCAGCGCCGCTGCAAGTGCGAATGCGGCCAGTATCACTCCAGCTGCGCCCCATCGGCCCAGCAGCCGTCGCCCCGCGGTCAGCATCAAAATCAGGGCCAGCATGGCCAGGGCCACGGCGATTTCCAGAACCGGCAGGCGACGCAGCAAGGTGTAATAGAGGTCGGCTGAATCCACGCGACGACCGATCGGCCCGGCCAGGGCGCGCACCGCCTGTCCCACCACCACCGCACTGGCCAACAGCCACAGGCCATCCGCCGCGCCCCGCACGACCGACGTCGCCCGCAAGCCCGTGGCGTGGCGTGCGCCCCATGCGGCGAAGGCCGTCGCGAGACCCCCCACAATCAGCAGGACCCAACCGATCGCCGGAGAATGCTGCACGACGAACAGGCCGAAGACGTCGGCATAGACCGCATTCTGTGTCGCCTGCGGCAGGGCAGGCGCCCGCAAAAGGTCATCGGCCATTTCCAACGCCTGGGAACCGATATGCTGCACGCTGCCCTGATCCAGCGCCTGCGGCGTCGAGGACGGTGAATGATACTGCGCCGGACGGCCGATGAAGGCCAGGTTGATCCCCGCCAACCTCCGATCCGCCGCCACGGTGAAGTCCGTGCCATTGGGCATCAGCCGATAGACGAAGATGGCCAGGGCGTTGCTGGACGGCCCGCCCGTCGCCCTCCGGGTCGCCTGCGCATAGCGGGCGATGGTCTGGGCGTTGCCGGGTCCGGTCTCAAACATCATGGCGCGCCCGCCGCCGCCCCGCGCCTCCAGATTGATCACCGCGCCGATGTCGTCGCGCAGCGGATGTTCGCTGAAGAAGGCCCGCGCCCCGTCCAGATTCAGCTCCTCGGCGTCGGTGAACAGGACCACCAGCGTGCGCTCGGCGCCGCCCCGCGCCTTGATCGCGCGCACGGCCTCCAAAATGGCGGCGACGCCGGTCGCATCGTCGGCGGCGCCGGGCGAGTTCGGCACGCTGTCGTAGTGGGCCATCAGGGCGACAGCGGGCAGGCCGGGGTCACGCCCCGGCAGGACCCCGACGATATTGACCGCCTGAACGCCGCCCGCGTTTCCGCCCTCCCGCTCGATTCGCGCGACGGCGGCGGGCGACAGGGAGCCGGTCTGCAAGCTGGGCTGAAGCCCCAGCGCCGTCAGCCTTTGGCCGAGATAGGTCTGAACCTGCCGATGTTCAGCAGAGCCGACGGGATGCGGCGCTCGTGCGATCCGGTTCACGTCCATCATGGCGCGCGCGGCCGAGAACTGAACCGCAGGCGTCGAAGCGGGCAGGGGTTTGGGCGTCTGCGCGGTCAGCACCGCCAAGCCGAGGGCCGCCACAAGGGACGCCAGAAACAACACCCACCGCATATCCAATCCCCCGATCGCTCTGTCCCGCAATCAGCCCCGAACCACCGCTCTGCGCAAGGCGTCCGATCAGCGCCGCACGATGTTCCGAGCCGTCAGATTGCCCGTAGCCCCGTCGCCGTCGTCCGCGCTGGACCCGAACGGCCAGCCGCGGTCGTCGCCGCAGTAGCGTCGTCCGCCCTCGCGCGACCCGATCACAACCGCGCGTGGCCTCAGCCAGCCCGCGCCGGTGAACAGATTGTCCGTAATCTGATTATACGACGGCGTCTGGTGGCGGATCACGCCGTCCTCGCCGCAATTGCGGTACAGAAACACCCCGCCCTTGCCGTGCAACGCCAGCCGGTTGCCGACGATGCGGTTGGCGCCCGACCCGTCCACCGCGATCTGCTCGCGTCCGGTGCGGATATCGAAATCGTTGTCCTGGATCAGCGCGCCTGCGCTCTCGGCGTCCAGATAGACGGCGGTCGAGGTCGAACGGCCCACAAAACGGGATCGCGTCACTGTGGTGCGCGTCACTCCGGGTCCGACATACAGGGGAATGGTCCCCACGCCCTCGAACCGAACCCGATCCAGGGTAACGCGGATCGGCGCGGCGGACTGGGCGGCTTGCGTATGTCCGGCGGTGCGTGATGAGGCCAGCAGATCGCGCATCGATCCGCCCGCCCCCATGCCCCAGATCCGCACATTGCCGACGACGGTGCAGTTTCGGATCGTCACATCAATGGGCCGCGACCACCGATCGCCCTCGCGGCGAGACCAGACGGCGATGGTCGGCGCGGCGGTCGTCGCCGGGCCCGGCGCGCGGATCGTCCCGCCCCCGCAATCCAGTGACGCCCCTGAGCCTTCCGCGCCCTCAATCAGCACGCGGCGGCGGATATCGACGCCCGACAGATCGGCTTGGCACGTCAGGCGATACGGCTGCGTCGATGGCGCCGTCAGCGCCGCCACCTCTTGCGGCGTGCACGGCCGGTCGGCCGGCGCCTGAAAGGTCAGCAAGGCCAGGGCCAGCGCCGCCGTCATATCAGGGCAGAGGGATCGCCAGGGCCGCGCGCTCGGCCGCGCAGCCGGGATTGGTCAGGCCGCTGCGGCGCGCGGCCGCCAGCTCGGCCCTCGCCGCCGCCATGTCCGCCTGGAAGGCCGGGGTGGCGACGACCCTGGCCGCAACATCCCGCCCGATCCGTTCGCCGACCGCGACATCGGTCGGATAGTGCATAGCGCAAATCAGGCGGCTGACCCCGATCTCGTAGCCGATCCGGCGCACGGCCTCGGCCCGGTCCGGCTCCAGCGCCGCAAAGGCCTCGCCATAGGCCGTCGCGACCGCTGCGCTGCCGGACGGATAGGAGGCGCTGCGTCTCGCCGCCGGCGTCAGGGTCTGGCAGGCGCGCCGGTTGGGATCTTCGCCGACCGGCCGCAGCCGCGCCTGGCGCGCCTTGACGCGTTCGGCCGCACTGTTCGCATCATGGAAGATCCGCGCCATCACGCGGTCCAGCGCCGGCGTCTCGGCCGACCCCAGCCGCACGCCCAAGGCGCAGTCGAAATGTTGTAAGGCCAGGGGCGGGCGCAGCTCGGCATGGGCGGTCGCCAGCAGCCATCGGTCGCCGTCTTCCAGCGCTGCAAACCGCGCCGAGGTCGCCTTATCCGCCAGGTCCGCAACGGATTCCGGGGCCGGAGCTGGCGGGACCGCATCCGTCAGTTGGGCGATCGTTTCATCGCCCAGGAAACCCGCCGTCGGTATCGCGCCATCCGGCTTGGGAGCCCCGGCGCACCCCACGGCCAGCAGAATCGCCGTCGCCGCGCCCAGGGCGGCGACCCGCTTCACTGACCTGCGCTCCAGCCCAGCTGGACCGAGGTTTCGCCGGTTTCGGTCGGCGTGGCGACGACCTGCAACGAGGCGCCGTTCGTGGCGTCCGCCGCCGCGCCATAGGCGCGCGTGTCACCCTGGTTCATTCCGGCGACGGAGCGCAGGCCCGCCTTCTCGGCGCGCTCGCGATAGAAGGCGACGACATCGTCCGGCGAGGCGGTGGTGGTGAAGGTGATCAGGCCGCCCGGCCCGGCCTCGCCGCCAGCGGCCAGCGGCTGCCCGTCCACCTGTGCGCCGGGATAAAGGACCGCAAAGGACGGCGCGCCGTCGGCGCCGGCGGGCGCAGCCCCTCCTACGACGGCGGGCGCTTCGGCTGCTGGAGGCGTCGCATCAGCGACGGCCGGCGCCGACGCTTCAGGCGCAGCCTTGGCCTCGACCGGTTGGGCCGAGCGATCACATCCTGCGAGGCAAAACAGAACCACGACGGCGGAGACCGCCAAGCGAAGCGTCATCGAGAGATCGTCCTTGGACCGAGAGGGTCAGAGCGCCACCGTGGCGCATGGTTGCGGCGGCGACAAGGCGCCCGCTCAGTCTGCGTCGTCGTCCTAGTCAGCCGCGCTTTTATCGGCCGAGCCTTCTTCGGCCAAATGTGCATTGATCTTGGCCGAATCCGGGTCGTCATCCGTGCCTGCTGCCGACCCGCCGCGCAGCGAGCCTGCCCGCGTGTCCGATCCCGAATCGCTGCCGTCCAGCGCGTCGATCAGCGTATCCGCCTTGTGACCCAGATCCGGCTTTTCGCCCATGTCGGCGGCTTCGCGGGCGTCGTCGCAATCCGCTTCGGGCTTGGTGGGATCGGTGTCGGTCATGACGCAGTCTCCGTTCGTCGAGATGAGTTTAAAGCGCCTGATCCGGTTGCGGTTCCAGACCCTCGCCCTTGAACCCCGAGGGACAGACCCGATCTAGGCGTCATGATCCCGTTTTCAGTTCTCGACCTCTCCCCCATCGTCGAAGGCGGCGACGCCCGACGCGGCCTGGACGAAACCCTGGCCCTGGCCCAGGCCGCCGACCGGCTCGGCTATGAGCGGTTCTGGCTGGCCGAACACCACAATATGCCCGGCATCGCCAGCGCCGCCACCGCCCTTGTCATCGGCCATGTCGCGGCGGGGACCGAGCGCATCCGTGTCGGCTCCGGCGGCGTCATGCTGCCCAACCACGCGCCCCTGGTCGTCGCCGAACAGTTCGGCACACTGGAGACCCTGTTCCCTGGCCGCATCGACCTCGGCCTGGGCCGCGCGCCCGGCACGGACGGCGCCACCGCCCGTGCGCTGCGGCGCTATTTCGAAGGCGCCGATCAGTTTCCGCGCGACGTCGTCGAACTGATCCAGTGGTTCGAACCGGCGTCTGAGAACCAGCCCGTCCACGCCGTGCCCGGCGCCGGCCTGCGCGTGCCGATCTGGCTTCTGGGCTCGAGCCTGTTCAGCGCCCAGCTCGCCGGTCAGCTCGGCCTGCCCTACGCCTTCGCCAGCCATTTCGCGCCCGAACTGCTGCTGGAGGCCCTGGCCCTGTATCGCCGCGAGTTCGTCCCCTCGGACCGCCTGGCCAAGCCCCACGCCATGGCCGCGATCAACGTTTTCGCAGCCGACACGGACGCCGAGGGCGTGCGCCTGTCCACGTCGGTGCAGCAGAGCTTCGCCCGCCTCTCGACCGGCAAGCCGGGCAAGCTGCCGCCGCCCGTCGGCGACATCACCACGATCCTGACGCCGCAGCAGATCGCCGGCGCCAAGGGCCGCCTGCTCTATTCCGCCATCGGCGGTCCGGAGACCGTCAAGCGCCAGCTTGCCGACTTCATCGCCCTGACCGGCGTGGACGAGCTGATGGTCACCGGCATGATGTTCGACAACGCCGCCCGCATCCGCAGCCTGGAGATCGTGGCCGAGGTGCGTGAGCAGATGGCGACGAAGCAGGCGGCCTAGAGGCCCTTCACGAAATCCAGCAGCAAGCGGTTGATCTCGCCCGCCCGTTCCTGCTGGATCCAGTGACCCGCGTCCAGCACGACGACCGAGCGGATCAGGTTGGGCGCCCAGTCCTTCAGGCCCGCCTCGTGCCCTCCGGCGTAATGGCGCACCGGGTCGTCCTCGCCGACGATGAACAGGGCCGGCGGGGTGATCTTGTGGTCCTGAACGAAGGCCGTCAGCGACCAGTTCAGGTCCATCGCCCGATACCAGTTCAGCGGCCCTTCGAACCCGCCCGCCGAAAAGGCCTGCACATATTCGTCGAAATGCGCCTCGCTCATCCATGGCGGCAGGGTGGCGTCGTCGGCGATGGTGTCGAGCAGGGCCACGCCTTCGGGCATGAAGCCGGTCGATCTGCGATCGGCGGGGGTCGCGCCGTCATAGGCGTAAAACAGTTTTCTCAGCGCCATCGCCGGATCGGCGTCCAGCGCGCGGTGGGCGTCCGGCGCCTGGAACCGGCTGATGTAGAGGTCGCCTAGCCCGGCCCGTTTCGAGATGGCGGCCATGGCGGCCGTGGGCGGTCCCTTGGGTCGGCGCGGCTGGAACGGCACCGACAGGCCCGCCACCGCCGTGAACAGATCCGGCCGCAACAGGGCGCAATGCCAGGCCACCGGCGCGCCCCAGTCATGCCCGACGACGAAGCAAGACGCCTTGCCCAGCGCGCGGACCAGATCGACCATGTCGCCGACCAGGTGCAGAATGGAGTAGGCCTCAATCCCCTCCGGCTTGTCCGTCCCGCCATAGCCCCGCATGTCCGGGGCGACGACATGATAGCCCGCCTGCGAGATCGCCTCGACCTGGGCGCGCCAGCTGATCCCCAGTTCGGGAAAGCCGTGGATCAGCAGGACCAGCGGCGCGTTGTCATCCTCGAACCCGGCCTCCAGAACCTGTTGGACCAGACCGTCGGTCTTGATATGCCGGGTTCGCATCGCTTCCTCCGACGGCGTCTTCGCCGCTCATTATCGTCAGGACGGACATGACCCGCCTCGTCACCTTTGCGGACGGTACGACCGTTCCCGCCCTTGGCCAAGGCACCTGGGAGCTGGGCGACGACCCGGCCTGGCGCGATGAGGAGCAGCAGGCTCTGGCGCGCGGCATCGACCTGGGCATGACCCTGATCGACACGGCTGAACTCTATGGCGACGGTCGCTCGGAACGTCTGGTGGGCGAGGTCATCGCCGGACGCCGCGACGAGGTCTTTCTGGTCTCCAAGGTCCGGCCCGAGAATGCGTCGGAGATGAAGATGATGCTGGCCTGCGAGAAGTCGCTGGAACGGCTCGGCGTTGAGCGGCTGGACCTCTACTTACTGCACTGGGAAGGCCACGTACCCTTAGAAGAGACCGTCGAGGCCTTCCGCGATCTGGTCGACGAAGGGATGATCGCCCGCTGGGGCGTGTCGAACCTGGATCTGCGCGCCATGGAGCAGCTGATGGAGATCGAGGGGGGCGAGGACTGCGCCGCCAACCAGCTGCTCTACAATCTCGCCTCGCGCGGGGTGGAGTTCGACCTCTTCCCGTGGATGCAGGCGCGCGACATGCCGATGATGGCCTATTCGCCGCTTGGGCGAGGCGAACTGCTGGAGCAGCCCCTGATCCGCGACATCGCCAATCGCCATTCCGCCAGCCCGGCCCAGGTGGCGCTGGCCGCCGTCCTGCGCCACGACGGCGTCATCGCCATCCCCAAAGCCAGTTCCGTCGAACACGTCGAGGCCAACGCCGACGCGCTGGACATCCAGTTCGACCTGGAGGATCTGGAACGGCTGGATGCAGCCTTCCCGCCCCCGAAACACGCCGTGCCGCTGGATATCATCTAGCTTCCGGCGACGATCGCCAGCCGCCGCGCCCGCTCATCGTCTGTATACGGAATAACTGGCCCGCGACCCCAGACCGGATCGGGCCACAGACCGTCGTCGCGGCGGCGGCCGACCACATGGACATGCAGTTGCGCCGTCACATTGCCGATGGCGCCGACGTTCAGCTTTTCGACCGCGCCCAGCCGCCGAACCAGCGCCCCGGCCCGCACCGTCTCCTCCATCAACATAGTCCGCTGTTCGACACTGAGGTCTTCCAGCTCCACCGCCCCCTCGACGCGCGGGATCAGGATCAGCCAGGGAAAGCGGGCGTCGTCCTGAAGCCGCACATGGCACAGCGGCCATTCGGCAGCGGCCACCGATCCTGCCTCGAAGGCCGGAGCGACCTCGAACCCCATCAGTTCAATCCGTAAATGACGCAGGCGCTGTCGAATAAGGTCTGCAACGGCGGCTGCAGCGCCAGTCGCGCCGCCTCGATCTGGGCCTCGCTCGGCCCCCCGTCGCTCGGCGGAGGCGGCGGCGGCGCGGGCGGTGGCGGCGGCGGGGCCGAACCATTGGCCCTGATCCGCGAACCCGTCACAACGACGTCGTCTACCGTCGTCGCCTGTCCACCCCCGGCGGCGTAGGAGGGCCATCCTGCGAGCACATCGGTTTGGCAGACTCGGCCCGTCGGATCGATAATCTTAACCCCGCCCAGAGCGGCGCCAGCATTGGCCGCCGCCGCCTCGGCGCGACGTCTGGCGTCCTTAATCGCCTCGGCCTGAAGATTGGCCTTCCAAATATTGTCGGGCTCGAGCCTGAAGGACACACGGCCGATCGCGGTCGGGCGCGCGGCGACGATCGTCGCGTAGACCCGTTCGATCAGGGCTACGTCCCGAACCGTCACGGCGACGGAGGCGTCGGCCTGATAGCGGGCCACGCGGTCGGCGCGGGTGTTGTCGCGCATCACCCCGTTTTCGTCGCGATACTGGTCATACAGCGGCTGGGTGGTGACGCTGGTCTCGACCCGGACCTTGTCCGCGCCATAGGCCGACAGCGCCCGGCTGAGCGCTCGGACCTGTTCAGCGGCGGCGCGCGACGCCTCCGTCACGCTGCGATCCACCGATTGAAAACTGGCGGTGACGGAGGCGCGGTTGGCCGGAATTTCCACCCGCACCTGACCGACCGAGGCGATGACCGGATCGCGCATCCACCAAGGTGCGGGAATATAGCGGTCGCCGATCGTCGCAGGCGGCGTCTGGGCCAGCACAGGCGTGGCGACCGACGCCAGCAGCAAGGCGAAAGCGAATGAACGGCGCATCGAAATCCTCCGGTTGTCGCCGGACCTTCGCAAGCCTGACCAAGGCCGTAAAGCGAGGTTCTTGCGACAGCCGCGCGAGGGGTCTAGACCGCCCGCACGATTAATCCCCATTTCGCACACGCAATAAACGGAGACATCCATGGCTCGCGCGAAGATCGCCCTTATCGGCGCCGGCATGATCGGCGGAACCCTGGCCCACGTGGCCGCGCGCGAAGCCCTGGGCGACGTGATCCTGTTCGACATCGCCGAAGGCACCCCGCAGGGCAAGGCGCTGGACATCGCCGAGGCCTCGGCCGTCTTCGGCCAGGACGTGGCCCTGAAGGGCGCCAACGATTATGCCGACATCGCGGGCGCAGACGTCTGCATCGTCACCGCCGGCGTGCCGCGCAAGCCGGGCATGAGCCGCGACGACCTGATCGGCATCAACCTGAAGGTCATGAAGGCCGTCGGCGAGGGCATCAAGGCCCACGCCCCCAACGCCTTCGTCATCTGCATCACCAACCCGCTCGACGCCATGGTCTGGGCCCTGCAGAAGTTCTCGGGCCTGCCGAAGGAGAAGGTGGTCGGCATGGCCGGCGTGCTGGACTCGGCTCGCTTCGCCTACTTCCTGGCTGAAAAGACCGGCGTGTCGGTGCAGGACATCCACGCCTGGACCCTGGGCGGTCACGGCGACGACATGGTGCCGATGGTGCGCCACTCGACCGTCGGCGGCCTGCCCCTGCCGGACGCCGTCGCCGCCGGCTTCCTGTCGCAGGACGAACTGGACGCTATCGTCGAGCGCACCCGCAAGGGCGGCGGCGAGATCGTGGCCCTGCTGAAGACCGGCTCGGCCTTCTACGCCCCGGCGGAATCCGCCATCGCCATGGCCAAGTCCTACCTGCTGGACCAGAAGCGCGTCCTGCCCTGCGCCGTCTGGCTGTCGGGCGAATACGGCCTGTCGGACCTCTACGTCGGCGTCCCCGCCCTGATCGGCGCCGGCGGCGTCGAGAAGATCGTCGAGTTCACCACCAACGACGAAGAAAAGGCGATGTTTGAAAAGTCCGTCGCCTCGGTCCAGGGCCTGCTGCAGGCCTGTAAAGATATCGACGGCTCGCTGGCGTAAGCCACGCGACGATCGAATGACGAAGGGCCTGCGGAGCGATCCGCAGGCCCTTTTTGCTTTCACTTCTCCCATCGGGAGAGGGACATCATTGCGGCGGGACGTAGCCCATGCCTGCCGCAAACTTGGGCAGCAGTTGCAGCCAAACCGTCAGCGGGTCCGCCAGTTGCGTCACGCCTTCGCCCGACAGCACGACGACATCGTACTGCACCGTCGCCGTCGGCGTTTCGGCGGCGGTGTGGAAGGCCTTCAGATAGCGATTGTCGCGGTTCCAGGCGTTGACCTTGTCCAGCGTGGCCCCGGCGCCCGGCACAACGGCGCTGAACTGAACCTCGCCGCAGCCAGACGCCTCGCAGCCATAGAAGAAGACCGCCCAGGTCAGGCCCGCATTGGTCACGGTGAAGAAGGTCAGGCCGTTCTCGGTCTGCACAGGCCCGACCCGCCCGCCCAGCCCGGTGATCCACGTCCCGACCTCGCCCGGCGTCAGACCGCGACTGGCCGCAGCCGGCGCCGTCTGGGCGAACGCTCCTCCCGCCGTCAGCGGCGATAAGGTCAAAGAAATGGCGGCGGCGAGGGCGAGACGGCGCATGGAAACACTCCGGGGGTCAGCCCTTACCCTAACCGTCAGTCGCGGACGTGCGCCAGCCAGTCCTTGCTCTGCATTTCATTGAAGCGCGACACGGTGCGCTCGAACTCGAACGCCCCCACTCCTTCGGTATAGAGGGCCTCCGGCTTGGCTGCCGCCAGCACGATCAACTTGGTCTTGGCCTCATAGAGGGCGTCCACCAGCGTCACCAGACGCCGCGCCTCGTGGTGGTTGGCCGAACCCAGGATCGGCACGTCTTCCAGAAACAGGGTGTGGAACCGCTGGGCGATGGCCAGATAGTCCTGCGGCCCCAGCGGCTTGGCGCACAGGTCATTAAACGTCGCCCGCGCCATCGACCCGACGGTGCGCTCCACCACCACATCGCGGCCCAACACGCTCAGGTGCGCCGGCTCTTCTGGTTCGCCCCCCTTCAGCTCGCGCCATAACGCCTCGAACGCCGCGCGGTCGTCCGGCGTGTGCCAGACCTGGGCCGACGTCATCCGGTCCAGCCGCCAGTCCCGCGCCCCGGCCGTCTCCACGACCACGCAGCGCTCGCGGATGATGTCGATGAAGGGCAGGAAGAGCTGGCGGTTGATGCCGTTCTTGTAGAGCTCCTCCGGCGCGCGGTTCGAGGTGATGGCCAGCACCACCCGATCCTCGAACAGGGCTTCGAACAACCGGCCCAGGATCATGGCGTCGGCGATGTCGGTGACCTGCAGTTCGTCGAAACACAGCAGCCGGGCTTCCGACGCGATCAGCTTCGCGATCGGCGGGATGGGGTCGTCGCCCTTATGCGTGCCGAACACGGCCTTGCGGGTCTTCGCATCCCCTTCGCGCCACTGTTTCACCAGGTCGTGGATACGGGCCATGAAGGCGTGAAAGTGGGCGCGCGTCTTTCGCGGCTCCGGCGTCGCCGAATAGAACAGGTCCATCAGCATCGACTTGCCGCGTCCGGGCGGGCCGTAGAGATAAATGCCCCGGACCTCCGGCGCCTTGCCGAACAGGCCGCGTTTGGCCAGATCGACCTCCAGCCGCTCCAGCGCCGTGATCACGCTCTCCTGCGCCGGATCGGGCGTCAGCACGCCCTCTTCCACGCGGATGTCGTAGGCGTTGCGAATACGGGAGGTCATGGGAGCGGTGCTTAACGCTCCCTCCAGCGAAAAGCGATTGCTTCACGGCCCTGAACGCCTATTTGCAAGGCCATCACTACAATGCGCTCAAGCAGCGAGGC